>Ga0209168_10000074_pt1 | contig 114927 bp, 93 predicted proteins | sample Coa_R1_FD_187156 | JGI IMG/M metagenome (GOLD analysis project Ga0209168, IMG submission 187156) | Surface soil microbial communities from Centralia Pennsylvania, which are recovering from an underground coalmine fire - Coalmine... | ecosystem: Environmental > Terrestrial > Soil > Unclassified...
TGGAGTTGCCGCAGCAACCACCGCCGCGGATTCAAGCTCGCGTCTCTGAATTTCCTGCAGAAGCTCTCCATCTGTAGTGCCGACCTTTTCCATCGGCTCATTGAAAAATAACGACTTAGCCTAAACTACCGCTCCTTATTGCGAAAGACAGGATAACAATGAGGGGTTCAGGGTGATCAGCGTTGAGAATCAATGGTACGAAGTCGCAGTGTTTTTAGAATCCGCGCTATTTCACCGCCAAATTGGCTTACGGTTGCGGGCAATGGCGGTTGCAGTTCGATCACGCTATGTGGAGGTTTGCTGTCAGGAAAAATTAAAGCGGCGGAGAACTTTCCTGAAACTCCGCCGCCCAAGCCGCATCTCTGCCCCCCTTCCAAAAAGCGCAGAGAACCGGCGAACCTGCCTTGCGTTAACGTCCTTCGCGCAAGGTAATTTTGATATTGCGTTCGGTATTGAGTTGGGTTGTGGTCTTCCAATCCAGCTCGTTCATGTCAATCTGTCCTTCCTTGCCATTGGAAAGCACGTAGGCCAGATGGTCTTCATCGCGCCAGTAGTCAGTCACGGCGTAAACCGTTCCCGCTCGAAGAGCGAATAAAGTGAGCCTGGGCTTTTGTGATGGAGCTGCAGAGCCTGCGGATATATGGGCATTCTCCGTGGTCAAAGTCTTCACCAGAGCCGCCGCGTCCCCGGTTCCCGACGGGTTCACTGGAGCTCCGTCAATTGCAGCCTTGGCGTTCGCCGGGGCCTGGCTATTCATTGGGGGGATGTCTTGCTCCTCAATGGACGCCTTTGCCTTTACAGGAACTGCGGCACTATCTGCCGGCGCCGCGTTGGTATCTGTGGCCGCCGTCTTGGCCGGAGCTGGATCATCATCAGCCTCCGCTGCATCCGTCATTGCCGGAGAGTCTGCCGGCGCTACTGCGTGCGCAGGAGCCGCTGATTTTCTGAAGGACCGCCAACCTGAATGATCGTTTGCCTGCGCGGCAGCTTGCGTCCCACTCGTAGCCGCTTGTGGCTGCCAGCTCTCAGCCGCTTGCGGTGGCTGCCAGCTCACAGACTGGTATACCGCCCCGCTGATGGCTGAAGGAGGATTGAGTTGTTTGGGTCTGATGTACAGTGCTGGCCGTGCATAAGATGCCCCTGGGTCTGCCAGTTGGCCAAAACGCTGGTACTGTCCAGACGCTGGAACGAGCACGTCATCCATCAAGCGCAGAGTAACGCGCGTCTCTCCCTTAAGCGTCGGCCTGGGGCCGCGCGCGGGCAAGGTAATGATCTTCCACGGCCAGAGCGGCGGGAACAGCCATTCAACAATGTCGCGCTTGGCGTGGCCTTTGCCTATGATCTTGCCGTCCTTATCAACCTTGTAGCCGTTGACGGCGATCATCTTGGCTGAAAGCGGTAAGTCCGCGCTCGGCAGGCCGATGCGGTCGAATTCAATCCTGAGATAACCCTTGCCCCAGAAATGGCCAGGGTCCTGGTCGTCCGCAAGGTGGCCGACAAAATAAGTGCCTCGAGGGAAGAGGGCTTGGCCGAAAACCTGCAACCCGTGAGGATGACATAGAACTGGATCGCCAACTCTGGCGGTGGCAGAAGAAAAATTCGGCTCGTCAAGTGTACATTGCACCAGTGTCCCGGCGGGCAGGACAGAGTCACGCGCCCAGGCATTTGTCCACGCAGCCAGAAGCGCAAGGGAGAGCATGAAAGGCAGAGCAGCAGCTTTCATTGATACCTCCGAAAATGGGGGATACAGAAGCGATTGTCGGTACCGGACAAGACGGGGCCCCGTGCCCGCCAAATCAACGGTACCTCTGATCTGGCTGGCATTTCTTGCTGTAGAAAAATGTCCGGGAGCTGGCGAAGGAACAACCCTCCTCGCCTTCGTTCAGCTCCCGTGATCAACATTGATGCGATTCACAGTTAGTGCCGTCCGCCTCCACTATGTGAACTGCTGCTATGGCCTCCACTGTGGCCACCGCTGCTGCTATGACCGCCGCTGCTCCCGCGACCGCCACTGCTACCGCCTCTGCTGCTACGGCCGCCACTCGAGTAGCTGCGATTACTGTAACCTCCGCCGCTATTGCCTCGGCCGCCGTAGTTGCCGCCACCGCTATAGCTATAGCCACTTGCTCCGCGCGATACGTTGCTCTCACTGCGTGGCACCACAATTCTTTTGCTCAGATCCAATTGTGGCCTGGAACCACCACCCATGTTGGATGTGCCGCTCTGCGAACCTCGAGAAAATGGCTGGTATCCACCGCGGTTGCCGCCGGAATTGTTCGGCGACGTTCCGCCCTGGTTTCCACCAAAAGTCCGTCCTGCGTCCGCAGGTCTGTCTGTGCGTCCCGCGTTGCCGGAGCCCATGGACGAAGACGAAGATGAGCCTTGATTTCTACCCGAGAAAGTGTGGGAATCACCCCCAGTTCCAGCGTTGTTCCCGCCGAACCTGCCATTGCCGGAAGTATTCATGCCCGCTCTGGCGCCGCCCTGCACCTCACCGCCATGTGCGCGGACTGCTTCCTGCATCCTGCTGGTTTGTTCGCGGAAACTGGGCGTGGAACCAGAGGGCTGCGTCCGGCTGAAGAAATGCGTCGAGGCATTGCTTCTGATACCCGCGGGAGCTGAACGGAATCCCCTGTTCGTTGGCGCCAGGCTCTCGTGCGTAGGCACCACTCCGATATTTCCCGTGGAGACCCGCGCCTCGCGCAATGTATTCATGTCCATGCCGTGCTCAAACCGGCCGCCAGCTCGGCCGAAATTCTCCGCCGAAACACTCGTGATGCCCGCGCGCACGCGCGCATTGTTGAATGCCATATTGAAGTTGGAGAACCCCCGGCCACGGAAACCATCCCGATCGCGGAAGAAGCGGTCCCGGTCATGAAAACCGAACCCGAAACCAACGCCAACGAAGCCAAAGGTGTTGAAGCCGCCGCCCCACCACGGATAAAACGGATCAAACGGGCCACAAGGGAACCAACCGATGGAGCCGAATCCGAAACCAACGCCGACGTGGCGTCCAAACCCCACGAAAGACACGAACGCTGGAGACCACACTGGACGGTAAAAAGGACTTACCCTTCCAGGCCACCAGTACCACGAACTCCCATAGAAGAACCAGCGCCCATAGTGATAAGGCGCCCAGCCCCAGGGCTCGTAAGAAACCCAGGTCCAGCCATAGTAGGGTTCCCAAACCCATTGACCAGCCTGGTACGGAGCCCAGGTGGCGGGCTGATCGTACGGCGCCCACACCTGGCCATATCCCGGTACCTCGGACCAGCGCCCGTAGGCATCGAGATCATGCGCACCTGTGTAATAAGGATTTGTCCGGCGAACGCCCTCGGCGTTCTGGATCCTCTTATCGCGATCGTTATTCCAGTGGTCCCAATCGTCTGCGCCCGGAGCTTCACTCACTTTGTATTCGGGATCATCCGTCCCCCGTACGCTGATGACTTCTCCTGCTTTCACCGTAGTGCTGCCCTGCGAGGTTGAGATCTCAGCTTCACCTTCACGCACAATCACATTGGTTTCCGAATCGGAATTCACCTCAATCCGGTACCGCCCATCCCTCGACGGGTGAATGGCCACGTTAGGCGTGTCAACTTCCACCTCGGCTTCCCCATTCGCGAACGTGCTCAAGCTGGCAGAGCCTTGAGAAATCTGGACTTGGATGTGACTGCGGGTCAGGTCGGCCAGTTTGGCCTGGGTCTGCCCGGAAAGGCGCAGTACGTTGGCATAATCCAGTTGAACTTCCGCCCGCGAACCTTCGCTGGTAGCAACAGCATCGCCGCGGACGATAGGAGTATTTAAGGTGGTGGCCACCCAATCACCAGAGTCGCCACGTTGCATGGAGACGTCTCCGTGAACCAGGCTAAGATGTGCTACTCCCGCATCCGTGCCCTGTGACCGGCCTCCATCCTCGGGCCCTCCTTGGGGCCCGCCATTTTGACCTGGAGGTGGGGCGTCCTGAGCATCACCTTGCTCCTGGGCCGCCACCAGCCCTGTCACCGCAAACATCAAAATAACTAAGAATGCCTTTTTCATATCACCTCTCGTCTTGCATCACACCTGTCTTGCATCGCACTTTCCCTGAGCTATTCACACTTCCCTGTTGCCAATAGCAAAAGCAATTGCCATGCCAAATCCACCATTATCTTTTCTCTTTATTTTGTTGTATTTATCGCACGTAGAGCTAAGTTGGCAGTGATGGGTGGTGGTTTTCAGCCAGTGGCATTGGTGGATTTGAACCAAGCCGGCCCGGGGCGTCGGGTTCATGGGGAGGACTACTCAGCCCAACGCACAAAAGCAGATGACCGCCCCGAGCCCGTTAGTCGTCCGGCACCCCAATTTTCGAAAGCCGGTACCGCAACGCATTCCGCGATAGGCCCAGCATTCTTGCCGCCTGGCTCTTGTTGCCGCTGGCGCGGCGCAGAGCTTCGCGAATGATCTCGTCCTCCCATTGCTCCAGACTCATGCCCTCCGGCAGGATGGGAGCGCTTGTGGTGGCATGGTTCCTGGGACCGTTGGAATCCAACTGAATGTCGTCAGCATCAAGCACTGCCTTCGCTGATAGAGCTACCGCCCGCTCGATTGCATTTTCAAGCTGGCGCACATTACCCGGCCAGTAGTACTCCATCAGTACCTTCAGAGCTGCCGGGGTAATCCTTTCAACCTGCTTGCCGTTCTGTGCGGTAAAGCGCAGTAGAAAATGATTGACCAGGTCCGGGATGTCCTCTTTGTGCTCGCGTAAGGGTGGGATATCGATGGGCACAACATTCAAGCGGTAGTACAGATCTTCACGAAAAGTTCCCTGTTCCAGCGCGGCCCGTAAATCCTTGTTGGTGGCGGCGATCAAGCGAACATCTACTTTCAGCGTCTTGGTCCCGCCCAGCCGCTCAAACTCGCGTTCCTGCAGGACGCGCAAAAGCTTGACCTGGATGGGGGCAGGAACGTCTCCAATCTCATCCAGAAAAAGGCTGCCTTTGTCTGCAAGCTCGAATTTCCCCGGCTTGCTGGTGCTAGCGCCGGTGAAAGCGCCTTTCTCGTAGCCAAAGAGTTCGCTCTCAAACAGATTGTCGGGAATGGCAGTGCTGTTGATCTTAATAAACGGCCCGGCAGCCCGCCGGGAATTCTGATGAATGGCGCGCGCAATCAGGTCCTTGCCTACGCCGCTCTCGCCTCCCAGCAGGACCGTTGAACTTGTAGCGGCCACGCGTTCCACGATGGCCAGAACCTCCTGCATCCTGGTGCTGCGGGCAATGATATTCTGGTATTGATACCGTTTTCCCAGCGCCTCCCGCAGCGTGCGGTTTTCCTCCCGCACCCGCTGGACATCCAATTCTTTGCTGATTACCAGTCTCATCTCCGCCATGGAAAACGGTTTCAGCACGTAATCACTTGCACCCGCCTTCATGGCTTCCACCGCGGTTTCCACTGAGCCGTAGGCCGTCATCACCACCACCGGTACGGATGCGTTCCAGCGTTTCGCCTCCTGCAGGAACTCGAGTCCGTTCATGCCCGGCAGTTTCAGATCGGTAACAATCAGATCGATGGCATTGCGCTGGAAATACTTGACACCTGTCTCCGCGTCCTGCGCCGTCTGGACGGTGTAGCCGTCCTCTCCCAGGCTAATCTCCAGCAACCGGCGCATCTTGGGTTCGTCCTCGACAATCAAAATATTCGGCATAGCAACCGTTTAGTGTATCTGCAGTTCCTTATTCTCCAACGCTTGCAGGTTTTCGGCTTGGGGAAAACATATCTGGAAGCACGCGCCCTGGCCCGGCTCGCTCCTCACCCGCACCGCGCCTCCATGGGCGTCAATAATTTTTGTGACGATGGCCAGGCCCAAACCCACTCCTGTTTTCTTGGTGGTAAAAAACGGATTGAAAATCTGCTCCTTCAGGTCTGCCGGAATTCCCGGTCCGGTATCTTCAATCTCGACAACCACCTCATGGCGCGATCCCGAATCTTGCCGCCGCGCCCGAATGGTAAGCTCTCCCCCTCCTAGCTCATTCATCGCTTCGCAAGCATTGGTGAGCAGGTTGGTGAAAACCTGGTCGCACAGTTGCTCATCGGCCATAACCGGTGGAAGATTGGTTGCGTAATCCCGCCTCACATTGATCTTGCTGATATCGATTTGCTCGGAGACGCTCTTGAGTGCTTTTTCGAGCGTCGGCTGCAACTCCAGCGGACGCAGCTCCAGCCGCGAAGGACGCGCAAAGTCCAGGAACCGCCCCACCAACGCGCTCAGGCGATTCACCTCTGTATAGATGTAGCCCGATAACTCCTTGGCCAAAGCGTCAGAGGCGGCGAGTTTCTGGTTCAGAATCTCTGCTGAGCCTTTGATGACTCCCAAAGGGTTGCGAATCTCGTGGGCCAGACCGGCAGAAAGCTGTCCTAAAGCAGCCAAACGCTCGGCTCGGCGTGCCTCCGCCTGCGCCTTCTTCAGGTCTTCATTAGCATGCGTCAGGGTCTCAGCCACCGCCTGGTAGCGTTGGGTCTGTTCGCGGTAACCCATGACAAATCGGTTGACAGTCATTGCCACCAGAAAGAAGAAACACATGCGCAGGGACAACTCGGCCACCGCATCCCGGTTGAGTTCTGCCTCCTGCAACGCCCAGTAGAGATAAGAACAATAGGCGCCGGACGCCAGGGTCGTCCAAAACAACGTTGCCCACGGCCCAAAGTACATGGCAGCCGTCATCACCGGCAGGTAATAGATGGGATAATAGCTGCTGTTGATGCCCGAGACTTCCCCGGTGTGATTAATCAGAATGGTTGCCAGGCCAATCTTGATCAACACAGCGTAAGCCGCGCCTCTCTCGGGAACGGCGGCGACGATGCGCGCCTCCAGGAGCTGAAAGATTCCAATGCACACCAGGATCTCCTGCTTGTGGATCTCGCCAATGGGCGGCAGCAGCGCCAGCACCAGAAGAAAAAGCAGCCAGAGAAGGTCAAGCCGTTGCGCAGTGGGGCCTACTTCGCTTGGCATAGGTTTTTATGAATGTAACACAGCTAAGCGGAGCCGACTGGCAGCAACCAGAAACATCTGCCGCAGAGGTACAGCAGAAAACCAACAGCAGATTCAAAACTCAATGCAGACAGCCCCGCGGATGCAACAAATAACAGAGGCTTAATACAAGTTGTATTGGATTTCGATGGTGACCTCAACTGCTACGGGCTTATCGTCCTTTGTTGCCGGCCTGAATCGCCAGGCCAATATTTTTTCCAAAGCCTGCTCATCCAAACCCATACCAATAGGGCGAGCTATACGTGGGTCACGGATCCGTCCGTCGGGACCAACAATCGTAGTTAGAACCACAGTACCCTGATACCTGGCTTGGCGTGCCTCATCCGAATAATCCGGGTCAGGTGAATAAACCGCCAGAGGCGGAGAAACTCCATTTCCAACGTGGAAAATCTCTCCAGGATTTGTGCCTGATGGCGGTTCCTGCTTTCGCGGAATATCGACGCCGAGGGTCTCCTTGCCTGGATTAGATCGTGATTCCGGCTCAGCAAGCGCCTTTTTCCAAAAATGAGGCACAGCCTGAATAAACTCGGCCTCGGAGCGGTAAAAGAGTTTGTCCATGGCGTCCGCAATACTTCCGTCATCTGCCTGAGGTAGGAGTTGCATTTCGATGGATACTTTTTGTCCCTCAATCATCTCCTTGTAGCTTTTGGTCTCCTTATTTGCTGAGGGCTCATTCTCGGTTATGTCTCGGAATTGCTTCAGCCGGGAATCGTAGAACAGGTAAATCCGTTGACCAGTGATTTTGAGTTTTCCGTCTGCAACACGCACCTTCCGGATTCGCATGTCCCGGCATAGCGTCCAGGCACCCGCCTGACCGCCTGACAAGAACCTGCCACTCGTGTCGAATATCAGTTCTCGGCCGCAGTAGGAATTCCGCAACATCACCACCTTGTCTTTGTAGCGGGCAGCCGTATCAGAGGCAGTTCCTGGCGGCACAGGTGAGATTAGCATTGCCCGAATCGGCAGGTAACAGAGCAGCAAACAAACGCCAGGGATGAAGTTGTAAAGCGCCGGCAATCGTCTTTTACGCATCCTGTCTCCTTACAAGAGAATATTCCACAGTAATTAGTGAAGCATTCCAGGAAAACGTTACAACGAACCTTCGCCGTGAAATTCTAACCGAAAATCCAAACCGAACTATCTTGACACCTGCCCGCCGTCACTTGAGAATATCTGCCCATGAACGACTCCTTCAGCAGCAAGCTTGCAGGCATGACCCTGCCGGATGTTGATGGCAAACCGGTGCGACTTGGCTCGTTGTGGGCCAACCGGCACGCGGTTGTGGTATTTCTGCGCCACTATGGTTGAATCTTCTGCCGCGAGCACGTCGCGCAGTTGCGCGAGCACGAACAGAAGTTCCAAGACAAGGGAGCAACGCTGGCCGTTGTCGGCTTGGGCGATGCACATTATGCGCGTTCGTTCCGCGAGGAAACCGGAATCAAGTTTCCCCTCCTCATTGATGAGCGGCGGCAAGCCTATCGCGCCCTTGGACTGAAGAAAGCCAACTTGCTCCATCTCTTTCGTAAAGACAATGCGGTAGCCCGCAAGCGGGCCAAAGCCGGCGGACATCGCCAGCGCAAGCTGGGTAAAGATCCATTGCAACTCGGCGGAAGTTTTGTATTTGGGCCGGGTAACGTGGACTGCATGGCCCACGTCAGCGAGACCTTTGGCGACAATGCCACTCCTGAATCACTTCTCGAAGCAATTCGCTGATTTCTGTGACTCCGGGGAGTCAAATAAATCAAAAATCATAAGTCAGAATTTGACTCCTACTTATCCAGCAGACTTCTTATCTTGGCGCCAAGCAGTTGAAAGGTAAAAGGCTTTTGCAGAAAGCATGTCTTTTCCAGATAGATGCCATGGCGAATCACGGCGTCGTCAGCATATCCGGAGATGACCAGCACGTTGGTCTCGGGCCGTGTCTTCCGGATGTGGTCCAGCAATCCGCGGCCGTTCATTTTGGGCATCACAATATCAGAGATCAAGAGCGAGATTTTGTCCCGGTACTGATCGGCAATTTCAATGGCTTCCCTGCCGTTTCTGGCTTTTAGAACGTGATAGCCGCAACTCTCAAGATATTCGGCCATGGCATTTCTAAGCTCATCTTCATCATCCACCAGCAAAACTGTCTCATTTCCCTGGAGGTGAAGCGGCCTGTCTTCTTTCCGTCGCTCTACCCGGACTGTGCCGTGCGCAACCCGTGGCAGATAGATGCTGAATGTGGAGCCAACGCCCGGCTCTGAGTCAACCGTGATGTGCCCACCGCTTTGCTTGACGATCCCGTACACCGTGGATAAACCCAGCCCTGATCCGGTCTTCTTAGTGGTAAAGAATGGCTCGAAAACGCGCGATTGGGTGTCGAGGTCCATGCCGGTCCCCGTGTCCGCGACAGACAGCAGAATGTAATCCCCCGGTGGAACCTGGTGTTCAGGTGCATTGCTGGTGTAACCCTGCAGCGTAATCGTGAGGACGCCACCGTTCGGCATGGCGTCACGCGCATTCGCGGCCAGGTTCAAAATCACCTGTTCCAGTTGTCCCTGGTCGGCATGCACCATTCCTGAACTAGCACCGTGCAGGACCAACTGGACTTCCCCTCCCACCATGCAGCCCACCATTCCGCCCAGATCAGCGATTACAGTGGAGATGTCCAGCAGCTTGGGTGACATCACCTGTCGACGGCCAAAAGCCAGAAGCTGCCTGGTGAGCGAAGCCGCTTTTTCAATTGCGGACAGCACTCTCTCAGCTCTCGCTTTTTGCGCCTCGTCCGTGGCATTGATCTGCATCAGTTCAGCGTAGCCGCTGATAATGCCAAGAATATTGTTGAAATCATGGGCCACGCCTCCCGCCAGACGTCCTACGGCTTCCATTTTCTGCGATTGCCGCAGTTGCTCTTCCAGGTTTTGCTGATCCGTAACGTCACGCAGAACGAGTAAATGCCGTCCGGGAAGAATATTGGCATTGAAGCTGCAATCCGCGAGGCGTTTGGCCCCATCTTCGCGCCGAATCCAGAACCGCCCGCGTCCTTGTCCCGATTGCAGGAACCGGCGCCACTCACTTTCCAGATCTTCACCGCCAAAGTCAAAAAGGCTGGCGCCAATCATCTTTTCGCGGAATAGGCCAACCAGTTCGGCCGCCGCAGAGTTGGCTTCCGCGCAGACCGCACGATCATCCGTAATCGCAATTCCATCCAGGGAATGTTCAAAGATGGCGCGCACCGTCGCTTCGCTGTGGCGCAGCGCCTCTTCTGACCGCTTTCGTTCGAAAGCATAACGGATGGAGCGCAACAAGAGCCGCCCGTCAAAAAAGCCTTTGACCAGGTAGTCTTGCGCGCCTTCGCGGACGGTGCGAATGGCCAGTTCTTCGTCGTCGGAACCGCTCAGGACCAGAATGGCGGCAGTGCGAGCCGCTGGGAGTATTCTGGAAAACGTATCGTAGCCCGCACTGTCTTCCAGATTCAAATCCAGGAGGATTACGTCAAACTGCGCGGTCTTTAATACCTCTAAGGCCTCGCCCAATCGCCCAACATGCTTGCACTCCAGTGTTTCCGATGGCCCGCGCAGAAACCGGGAAACCAGCCGCGCGTCAATTAAGTTGTCTTCAACAAGCAAAACGCTCAGCACCTTTGCCTGTCGGGTTTCCATTACCAGGGTCGTCATTGTCTATTCAGTAGACCCTTTCCGGCCAGCGAGGGATTGCAACGATTGTGCCAACGCGGCCGCTTTCTGCTGCAGGTCGGAAAAAACACGGTCCGCGCCTTGCAGCGATTTCTTCTCGCCCATTTGTTCCAGGGACCCAGCCAGAGCCGCTACTCCGCTGCCGGACAGCTGCAACGCGGAACCCTTCAACTTGTGGCTGAGGTGCCGGACGTCGTCAAAAGATTGTTGCTCGATTGCCGCGGCGATATTCCGGAGCAATCCGGGACATTCGTTCAGGAAGAGTTCCACCAGCTCTCGCAATAATTCGGCGTCTCCGTCAACTCGCTCCCACAAGGCTCGTGGATCGAAATTGCTGCTTTTTAAGCTGTCAAATCTCGAGTCATAGTGGCCCATCTCAAAAACCCCAGCCTCTACCCCGCTACCAATTTTCAATTCGTCCGGATTCAATCGGCGCCTCCTGCTGATTTTGTCAGCGTCTTCAATCACCAAACAAAGTGACGCGTAAATACAAGCATTGAAGACTCAAAGGGTTTTATCGGCACCAGCAACTGGAACCTTACCCAACCTAGCCCTGTTGCAAATCAGCGAATCCTCAATTATCGGGGACTGAAGATGTATTCTTCACTAAAACTCGGCTCTGGAGATGAAGATAACAAACTTTGGACGTTACAGTAGTACCATTTCGTTGGTCTGCGGAATGATAAGAGGTTTCTAACCTTTCACGAGGAAATGCGGCGGCCTATTGCTCTTTACCGGTTTCGCGCTCGGACATTTGATTGGGAGAATCAGCCGCGAACAGGGAACTTCACTGAGGCATGTTGGAGAAAGCGACTCGACTCTATTTTGAAACCACCGCGTCTACGGAAGACGCCAGCAGTTTGTCCACTTTCGCCGGCAATTCCTCAGCCTTGAAGATCGGCGAGGAGCAGGTTCGGTTGGTACAGATGAAGGCGGCGGATTTCTTCAGTTCAGGATATTGAACGTCGGGATTCGGCAAGCGTCCCTCGCTTCGGTCCCACCATTCCAGCCGTTTGTAGCTCGAAGGAAAGGCCAACGCTGCCTGAAACAGTTGGCGCGCTGCAGGAGCATCCTTTGGCCCGACAATCGTGAGATGCAGGGGTTCACTGCTCAGCTCCAGATCGGCCAGCAGGGCGCTGGAGGCCGGCAACCGTTCCACAATCGGATCGGCCGCTAAATAACGCATGGCCTGCTGCGCCATCTGCTGGAAGGATTCTTGGGCCGAGTAATGGAAAAGAAGATTCGCCACCCTGGCAACGGCCACATTCTCATCACGTTGGGCATGAGGTTGGTAGGCCTGGTCCGTAGCGGTTATTGCAGTGATGAAACCTGCGCCTTGCTGATCGCGAAAGTTGGCGTCAATGAATCTCATCGCGGCCTCGGTACGCTCCAGCCATTGGCGATCGCCGGTTGCCCCATAGAGAGCAAGCAACGCACGCGCCATCGCAATGGTATCGCCCAGGTACGGCCCCGCAACGTCATTGGCATCATGCCTGAAGCCACCCTCGGAAAGAGACCGGTTGGCGAGCACCCACCGGGTGGCGCGCAAAGCATCTTCCAGCACCGCTGAATCGGCAGTGGCAGCGTAGAGCGCAACGAGTCCGGTGATGGCCCACCCATTTTCCCGCGCGTACACATGCTTATCCACCCGCGGAATGCCCTGTCTGCGCCGCTGCGCATCATTGAGAGCAAAGTATCTGGCACTGTGTTTGCCTTCAATCAGGTCGGCATCCTGGCTGGTATAGAAAGCGCCGTCCGCTGACATCAGAAAAGTCTTGAGATACCGCCGGATTTCCTGCGCGGCATGTAGAGAAGCAGGATCGCGCCACCAGGCGTAAGCCAGGGAATAGATGCGCAGGTTCTCTGCCTGCATTTGCATGATCTTTTCAAAGTGCGGATGGTTCCAATCGCCATCCGTTGAATACTGGTAGACGCCGCCCCAGGCGGGATCGAGCAGATGAAGCTGCCCCGTGAGAGTCTGCTGCGCCATATGCCGGGCACGGGAATCGTTATCACGGCCCGCCAGGACCATGGCATACTCAACTGAGTCCCAGTCCAGCAATTTCTGATTGAAGCCCCAGCTTCCATATTTCTCGTCGTACCCAGCCAGATAATTCGCCTGCAAATGTTTTCGCGCCGCCGCGCTCAGCAACGGGCTGGGTGGCAACTCCAGCTTCTCTTCCGCTTTTATCGATGGTCCCGGGCTTGGATCATTAACAATGGCGCGCAGCATGGAAAGCATTTCATCAGGAGGCAGATATCCCCGCCGCTTGACGATCTCCTGCCCTTCAGCATTGAAGACGATCGTTGCCGGCCAGCCGTAATCCTCGTAGCGATTGGAAAGGTCAGGACGTGAATCCTGGTCGGCCTTCACCACAATGTAATTTGCGCCAAGAATTTTAATGACCGCAGGGTTTGAGTAAGTATTGGCATCCATCACGTGGCACCAGTGGCACCACACCGCTTCCAGGTCAAGAAGCACGAAACGATGGTCCTGCCTTGCCTGCGCGAATGCTTCACTCGACCATGATCGCCACTTCAAGGAGCTGGACTTTTCCGGGACGGTCTGCGCCCCGGCCGGAAGCGCAATCGCCACCGCCAGCACACAACAGAAGATCACTCTCTTCATCATCATCACCCGCAATTATCTATACGCAGATGATCAGAACTTGGATTTTCCTTTGCTTGCAAGTGCGAAAAAATGAAAACCTACCACGGGGCAAGCCGAAGATTGCCCGTTCCCCCTGCCTGGTTCGTCGTGTCAGTGAGAATCAGCCGGAATCACTGTCATCAATGGTAAGGTTTTTTCAGCGGCTGAATGCTGGTTGCTGATTGCCGAGTGCTTCTCTTACGGATGCCACAAATAACTGATCTTGATAAACACCTGCCGCCCATCATTCAGCAACCGGCCCGGACCATGCACCAGACCAATTCCATTCGGATCGCATTGGCCCGCCACCTTCACGCAAAGTTCCGGATCAATGTTCTCCAGGTTGCTGTTGTAACCCGCATAGATGGCTGTTCCCGGATGTGGCAGGTAAGTAAACAGAAAATCAAAATTCATGTTCTTGGTGGTTTGCAGGCTGGAGAACTGCTGGTTTGCCAGAAGGCCGTTATATTGCGCAATCACTCGCAGTGACAGGGCGGGCGTGAATTGGTAATTCCACTTGGAGCGGATAATGTGATTATCGAATACCGCATGGCCAAGCGGATTATGCCGCACCCGGTCCATGATGTAGGTGTTATCAATTTGCAGGCCATTGAACGGCTTATAGGTCAGTCCGGCATTAATGGTAGTCTCGTCACCTTCATTAGGAAGCTGGCCTGCCGGCACCACAATGTTTACCGCGCCCTGGCGGAAAGTGTTGATGTTGAAGATAAGCTGGCGCAGAGGACTGGTGCGGAATACGATTCCGCCGAAATCCTGGGTAAATTTTTTATCGAATGTCAGCCCTGTAAAATCCTGAGGCCGCAGCGTGTCGCTTTCAATTCCTACCACCGGCGCAAAGATGGTATTGCGGTGAAAGCCGAAGGCCCAATCGACATTCACGTTGTACTCTACGCCCAGACCAGTATGGTCGTAGGTGCGGTCCACGTTCAGCTCCGGCCCGTACAAGATCATCTTCATCTTGTTCTTTTGCGGCTTCCAATAAAAATGGTAATAGCCGTTCAAGCGGCGTATGTCCGTGCGGCGGATGAAGCCCAGCAGCTCGCGAAAACCACCCGTAATGTCCTGATATTGGCCTATAAAGGTGAAACGTTCACCATTGCCGAAAATTGAACCATCATGATTGCTGCCAAAGGAGTAGCCATTTCCGTTTGCGTTGTCCAGGGTAGTGCTGATTACGCCACGGTACGTAAGATTCCAGTTCTTGTTGAGCTTGAAACTGAAATCCAGCCCGCCCACCCGGTTAAAGTCTCCAGCAAATTCGCGGTCGGTATAAATCACGCCGATATTGGAGTTCTTACCAACGTCATACGCCACGCGGCCTACGGCAAAATAGGCGCGCTTGGCAAATAGCGGATCGTTTGGCAGCACCTGTTCGCCTGGCGACCGGTCGTCTGAGACCAGCAGGCCGACCGCCCACGGACCATCTTTCCCAGTCAGGCGCGCTCCAAATTCCGGATCAGCAATCCGGCGCGTAAACAACAGGCGGTTCTGTTGGTAGAAGTTTAACGACTCAAAAAAATTCGAGTTCTCCAGGAAGAACGGCCGCTTCTCCGGGAAGAACACCTCAAACCGCTGGTTTACGGTATTCTGCGGCTGGTCAGACTCGATCTGGCTGAAATCCGGTTCAACCGTGGTATCAAGAACCCACTTATCCTGGAAGATCACCTTCGAATCCAGCCCCGCCTTGCCGTCGAAGGTCTTGGACTGGAACACGGGATTGGTCGGCACATCCTGATTGATGCTATGAAAGCTTCGGGCGAATGCATAAGGATTGAACTGCATGTTCTTCCCCGGCGATATGCCCTCGAGTCCACTCAGATTGGCCTCCTGATTCAGCAGCCCGGAAATTTTGGAGGAGACGCGCGGCCACCAGTCGCCTTCATCGTTGCGAGGAATCCAGCGGTCCAGGGTGAATCCCCAGATGGGACTTGCCTGGCGTGTGGGGAATCGCATGTTGTGGAATGGAATTGCCTGGATCACAACATAGCCGTGTGCCGTCACCTTGCCCCAGGTGTTCCATACTGTATCCCAGGATGTATCGTTGCCGCTGTTTTCAGACCACAGGCCATCTGCCTGGATGCCCACAGGGTTGGTGCTGAACACCAGCCCTCGGCGCTGGTCATGGAAAGTATCCAGCGTGATTTCCACGTAGTCATCATCAAAGATGTTCTCGCGGCGGCCGAGGTGCGCGCGAATCTTCTGCGGCTCCTTGTCAAAGCATAACCACACCACGTAAAGATTCTGGTGGTCATAGCCCATGTAGACCTCAGTCCGTTGGGTTGGCTCTGCCCCGTCCGTAGGGTTCTGCTGGATGAACCCGCTCACCTTCACCATGTCACTGCGCGAGGCTTCCATGCTCTCAAACTCTTCCATTTTTGGAGGCCGCGCAATGAAAGGGATCTGGACCGTGCGCTTCGCCGATTGGATCATGGAAGCGCCCGCAGTCACGGTGATTGGCTTGGCTGGATCGCTGGCCTGGGCGGGAGGCGGGCCCTGCGGTAACGTAGAATTCTGTGTTTCACCGGCCGCTGTTGAACCTGTGCCCGCTGACGCCTGGAACAATGCCCCAAATAAAATGAGACCAGCCAACAAACCCATTCACCCTCACCCGGCAGCGTTCCGCAACGCCTTTTGTCTAAATACGTATATTTTGACGCACGGTTGCAGAAAAAGTCAGGAAGGAAAGAGGAGTCGTTGGTACTGAGCATTTAGTTACGCGGTACTACCTGTGGCGAGTGACTGCGTGCAGTTGTCTTTTGAATGTTGGTTTTGTTGTTGCCGCACGATCAAGCCACCTGCAATTTAATTTCTATCGTCAGAATGCCAGTCGACTGAAGAAAGTCCGCGTGAAGCGATTTCGTCCTTGACCTTCAATTACCAAATTACCAACTTATCCAATTACCAAATTTTCATTCCGAGCTGTCTGCAAAGTAGCGGAACTCGTACTCACCGGGATGGATGGGCTAACTACCGGTGTTCCCCCCGCATATCACCACCACTACCGTCTTCCCATGATATTGGTCGGCGGTCTTCAAGAATGCCGCCAGGGCCACACCGGCTGCGCCTTCGATCTTCCATCCTTTTTCATCGCGCACGCTTCGGAGGGCCGCCGCAATTTCATCTTCCGTCACTAGGACGCAGCGATCGATCACCTGTTTGCATACGTCCAACGTGACCGATCCCGGCTCCAAACCACCCGCGGTACTCTCCGATAGCGTTGGGTGTTCAGGAAAATCGATGATTCGGCCCACCTTCAACGATTCAAAGAGCACCCGCGAATTCTCCGCCCAGCAACCAACGATCTCCATTGAAAGTTGAGAACCCTGATGTTGCAATGGCTGTTGGAGTTGGTCTTGGGATTGTTTCTGGTTATCTGCCAATTGCAAGTTGCTGGCTGCCTTAACGTACCCCCCAATCCCCCCAATCAGCCCGCCGCCTCCCACGGCCACAAAGATCGCGTCAATCCCTGGCCGCTGACGTTGCAATTCCACCGCAATGGTCCCCTGCCCGGCAATCACGTCGAGGTCGTTATAGGGTGAGATGAATACTTTACCGGCCTGCTCCGCCGCCGAGCGCGCCGCCAGTTCGGCCTCCAGTGGATCTGCTCCAGCCCGTCGGATGACCGCGCCATACTCCTCAATGCGCTTGGCCTTAGCTGGAGAGACATGCGATGAAACATAAATCTCGGCCGAAATTCCAGTTCGCTTCGCCGCCGCGGCCACCCCCAGCCCGTGGTTCCCATTGGAAGCAGCGATCACGCCTTTGCCCGCCTGCTCCGCCGTGAGCAACATAATTTTGTTTGTGGCGCCGCGCAGCTTGAATGATCCCGTGTGCTGCAGGTTCTCCATCTTAAAGAACAAATTCACACCGTTCCCGGGAAACAACCCGGACATCGGCTCCAAAGGCGTCTCCAACACCACCGGACGAATGCGTTGATACGCCTGCAGAATTTGAGTGCCAAGGTGGGAAAGATCAGCCATAGGTATTCCATACTAAATACTGATTACTGCCGACCCCCGCACGCCATAATGCTTAAGCGCTTCCAGCGCTTGATTCGCATCTTCCAGGGCAAAAATCTGAGTCTGGGTGCGAATGGGAATTTCAGCCGCCACCCGCAGGAAGTCAATTCCGTCCTGGCGGGTGTTATTGGCAACGCTGCGGATCACCCGCTCGTGATACAGCAAGTCGTAGGAAAACGAGGGAATGGGGCTCATGTGGATTCCACCCAGCACCACTGTACCGGCTTTCTTGAGCGCCGCCAGGGCAACCGGAACCAGTTCTCCTGCCGGAGCAAAAATGATGGCGGCGTTCATGCGGACGGGCGGGGTATCGTAAGCTCCTCCCACCCACTCCGCGCCCAGTTCCTGGGCCAGCTTTTGATGCCGTGCCTCGCGCGTACACACAACCACCTTCATTCCCCAGTGCATTGCCACCTGGATAGCCACATGTCCTGCTGCTCCAAATCCGTAGATACCAAGCGTGTCGCCCTTTTGCAGATTTGAAAGACGCAGTGAGCGGAATCCAATAATGCCGGCACAGAGCAGCGGCGCAGCTTCAGTGTCTCCAAAGCCTCCAGGAATGGGATACACAAAGGCTTCCGGCGCGGCAACATATTCAGCATAGCCGCCATTTGCAGAATAGCCGGTAAACTGTGCCTTCTCGCACAGGTTTTCCTGGCCCCTCCGGCAGTATTCACATACCCCGCATGTGCGGTGCAGCCATGGGATGCCGACCCGGCCTCCGACCGCGTATTTGCCTGCGTTACTTCCCTTTTGCGCGATGGTTCCCACCACCTGATGGCCGGGAATCACTGTGGGCAGCTTGGGAGCAAGCTCTCCTTCCACCACATGCAGGTCCGTCCGGCAGATTCCGCAAGCACTCACCTTTACCAGAACCTCATCATCGCGGAGCTCCGGAATCGGCGCCTCTATATAAAAGAGCGGATGGCTTTCTACAGGGCCCGGCGCTTTCAAAACTTGGGCTTTCATAAATTACGCAACCAACGCGTCACTTTGGGGTTAATACCAACGGTATTGTGTATAAACTGAATAAGCAGTGCGCGTTTGCTAACATTTCTTAATGTATAAACTTGGTGCCAACGATAGCAGAATGCATCCACATTTGGTCATAATGTAAACCTATTGGAGAGGATAGCTTGAGAAAACCAGTTTTAATCGTCTTCTTCCTGAGCGTGCTTTGCCTGATGGCGAGCACTGCCCAAGCACAAGCACAATTTGACGCGGCCTTTGGAGTCAGCGGCATTAAAGGGACCTCAGCGGCCAACGCTGGAACCAACTTCTTTCCCCAGGACGTAGGCGGCGGAGTATTCCCCACGTTCAGCGGCGATTTTCTATTGTTCAAGCATTTTGGGATTGGTGGCGAAGTCTCCTGGAGAGCAACCAGAAATCTTTCCCAGGGCTTCTTGCCCTTTCGTCCCATCTTCTATGACTTTGGCGCAGTCTATGCCCCACCACTGGGGAAGCATGCCGCACTGGAGCTGACCGGCGGGCTGGGTGGCGAGAGCGTACGTTTCTACCAGGGCGTTCTAACCTGTAATTTCTTCTCCTGCTCTGACTTTACTAGCACCAATCACTTGCTGGGAGAACTGGGAGGCGGCGTCCGCCTGTATGCGTGGCACAATGTCTTTATCCGGCCGGAAGCTCGCTTCTACTTCGTTCGTAACAACAATGAATTCAGCAGCGCCCATGCAATTCGCCTGGGTGCCTCCATTGGTTACTCGTTCGGTCGCTAAAGCAGACCTCGTAAGTTCCAGCCGCAGATTTGCGCAACAGCGCAAATCTGCGATGACTGGGTTGCGGCTCTGGCTACTCCGTCTCTCCGTTGCTGAGGCCTGATTCGCCTTTCGTCTGTCATTTAGAATCACGCTGGCTGCCGATCGGCATTAGATGGGGCAGCACGGTTTTCGCGCGCGATCACCCGCTCACCCGGATTCCAGAAATTTGACTCCCCAGCCCCCTCTTGTGTACATTTACTGAGGTTAAATGCAGCATTTACCTCACAATCCGGCCATGGCCTGTTGTATGCGCATGTGTTGTATGTGTACGCATGGGCGGCCGGTGCTGCGAAGATCCTGATCTTAAAGCACTTCTAATCATCGGGCCGCTCTAGACGAGCGGCCCTTGGCTTTTAAGGCTGCCGCTCAAAAGGACTGACCTGGAAAACTGAGGGACGTCATGTCGAAGCTGAAGCAGCCAATTGCCATCTATTACGAACATCCGCGCTGGTTTCTGCCGCTGTTCGCCGAACTGGAGCAACGCGGCACCCCATTTACGCGCATCAACGCCGCCCAGCATCATTTTGACCCTGCGCAGTTGAACGGTGAGAGCGGCTATTCCCTGTTGTTCAACCGGATGAGCCCTTCAGCTTACCGCCGGGGCCATGGCCAGGTGATCTTCTATACCCTGTATTATCTGGCGCATCTGGAACAACGCGGGCGGCGGATCGTTAACGGTCAGAAGGCTTTTCGCTATGAGACTTCCAAGGCCCTGCAGCTCTCCTTGCTGGAATCGCTGGGACTTCCCTACCCCAAGAGTCGAGTCATCAATCATCCGGCCGACGCTGTCGAGGCCTCCCGCGGATTGCGCTTTCCCATTGTCGTTAAACCCAACATTGGGGGCAGTGGCGCCGGAGTAGCGCGCTTTGAGAACCGCAAGCAACTGGAAGAGGCCGCGCAGGCCAACTCCCTGGACCTGGGCCTGGACAACACCGCGCTGGTGCAGGAATTCATCCCTGCCCGTGGCGGCCACATTGTGCGCGTGGAAGTGGTGGGAACCCGGTTCCTCTACGGAATCAAAGTCCACCTCACCGGAGAGACCTTCGATCTTTGCCCCGCCGACATTTGCAGAACGACCGGAGGCCAGGAGTTGCAACGCTCCACCTGCGCCGTAGACGCTCCTAAAACCGGTCTCAAGTTAGAGGGCTATACGCCGCCTGACGAGATCATTCACTCTGTCGAACGCATCATGCGGGAAGCAACCATTGAAGTTGGCGGCGTGGAATACATCATCGACGACCGCGACGGCCAGCTTTACTTCTATGACATCAATGCCCTCTCCAACTTCGTCTCCGAAGGCCCAAAAGTGATCGGATTCAACCCCTTCACTCGCCTCGTGGACTTCCTGGAACAGGAGGCTGCATAGTGCGTTACGGATATTGGCTCCCTGTATTTGGCGGCTGGCTGCGGAACGTGGAAGATGAAAACATGGAGGCGAGCTGGGACTATGTGAGCCGGCTCGCGCGCCGCAGCGAAGAAATTGGCTTTGATCTTACCCTGATTGCCGAACTGAACCTCAACGACATCAAAGGACCCGAGGCTCCGTCCCTCGACGCATGGTCCACTGCGGCGGCCCTGGCTGCGGTCACCCGTCGCCTGGAGTTGATGGTTGCCGTGCGGCCCACCTTTCATAATCCGGCGCTCCTGGCCAAACAAGCGGCCAACATCGACCACATCAGCGGCGGACGCGTCGCTTTGAACGTGGTCTCTTCCTGGTGGGCTGAGGAAGCCCGCAAGTACGGCGTGCAATTCGATCAGCACGATGATCGCTACGCCCGCACCTCAGAATGGCTGGACATTGTGGACCAGGCCTGGAAGGAAGACCATTTCACCACCCGCGGAAAATACTACCAGGTAGATGATCTGGTGCTGCAACCCAAGCCGGTCTCGCGGCCACGTCCGCTGATCTACGCCGGCGGAGAATCCGAGGCGGCCAAGAACCTGATATCGCAGAAGTGCGATGCCTATGTGATGCACGGCGATCCGCCGGAAAAAATCCTGCCCAAAATCCAGGATATGTCCGCGCGGCGGAAAAAATGGGGCCTGCCGAGGATGCAGTTTGGCATGGCAGCCTATGCCATTGTCCGCGAAACCGAACGCGAAGCACAGGATGAGCTGCGCCGCATCACAGACGTAAAGCAGAATGCCGCCGGTTACCAAAACTATCAGCAATGGCTGGCCAACACGCAACTGGAACAGCGGGTCTCCCTTGAAGATTACTCCGTGTCCAACCGGGGTCTGCGGTCCGGGCTGGTCGGAACTCCGGAACAAGTAGCCGAACGCATCGCCGAATTCGAGCGCCAGGGAGTCGACCTCCTGCTGCTCCAGTTCAGTCCTCAACTGGAGGAGATGGAACGCTTTTCCGAACTGGTAATCAAAGCGGATAGAGGAGCGCTGGCCACAGCGGTCTAACCTTTCCGTAGCTCTTCCAACTCTTCCAACGTCCGCGGCCAATCCTCGCGCAGCAAACGGCTGAGTGCACGGTCTGCCAATAACCTGCCGCCAGTCTGGCACTGAGCGCAGTAATTCGTCTCGTTAGAGGCATACCGGATGCGCTGGATCTTCGCACCGCATCGCGGGCATTGCTTCCCATATCTGCCATGCACGGCCATTTGCTCATGAAAGGCCGTGACCTTCTCGGGAAATTTATTGCCGGTCTCTGCCCGCAAATTATCCGTCCACTCCGTAAGGATCTGGCGCGTAGCTGCAAAGAGCCGTCCAATTTCTTCCTGGCTTAAACGTTGGGTAAGCGCCACCGGTGAGAGCTGGGCCTGATGGAGAATTTCATCCGAGTACGCATTGCCAATCCCGCTGAAGAGTCGCGGATCCGTAAGCGCCCGCTTCAACGTATGATTCGCCGAGGTCAAAACCGCGCTGAACTCCTCCTGCGAAGCTGCGAACACATCGATTCCCCCAGGATCGAGTTTTGCCAGTTCGGCTTCGCCGGCAACCAGATGAAGTGAGGCGCGCTTGCGGGTTCCGGCTTCAGTCACGGTGAGCGTACCGGAATCGAAATCGAAAGCCGCCAGTGTGCGCCTTCCGTCCGGAGTCGTTCGCCGCTGTTTCCAATGGAGCCGACCGGCAATCATCAGGTGAAGAACCATCCAGACGTCATTATCGAGCCCAATGGCAATCCGTTTTCCCACGCGCCGCAACCCGGTCACCGTGCGGCCATGCGTAGACACCAGCGGAGGCGCAACCGTTCGCAGAAAAAACGGCCCGCCGATAGCCGTCCTCTCCAGAACATGCCGCATAATGCGCCGCTCCAGCGCTTCAATGTAGACAGTGACGTCAGGCAGTTCCGGCATGGGCGATTGCTCTTTTTTAGTGTACTGCGTCAGCCGGATTAGTTTGTGTGGGCCCATCAGGGAGCAAGGAGTTCTCCCCATTTTCCTCGTCCTCTGCTTTGGTTTTTCGCAAGTCCCGCCGGTTGGCTTGACGCGCACTCACACTGACTGTACAGTTTAAATAACTGAACTGGAGAGTTCATGAATCGCAATGTTATCACTGCACTGGATGCCCGAGCCAATTTTGGCAGGCTCCTGCGGCGCGTCGAGGATGAAGGCCAGTCGCTGGTCATAGAAAAGCGCGGTAGTCCCCGGGCCGTATTGCTCAGCATTCGGGATTACGTGCGTCTTGCTGCTCCCGAGCCGGAAATCCTCCGCATCATCGGCGTGGAGTCGAAGCACAAAGGGACCAGCAAGCTCAGTTCCGAGCAGATCGATAAGATCATTAAGGCGGCGCGCAATTCTAAATCCAAACGTCGATGATCCCGCTTCGGCTGGTTGTTGACACCAACATCGTGGTCTCCGCAGCACTCAAGCCGGATGTGTTGCAACGAACAGTTGTGCTATTGGCGATGACCAAACCTGCCCAGTGGTATGTTTCGGAAGAGATTTTGGTGGAATACGCTGCCATCCTGGCGCGTCCTGAACTCAAGATTCGCAAAAGTCTCCGCCAACAATTGCTCCAATGGATCAAGAATCACGCCCGCATCGTCATTCCAGCCCGCTTATCTCCAATCACGGGTGACCCTGCGGACAATAAATTCATTGAATGCGCTGATGCGGCCCGCGCTGACTATCTGGTGACGGGCAACCAACGCCATTTCCCACAATTCTGGAAGAACACCAAGGTCATCAGTTCAAGGGACTTTCTTAATATCATTGCACCCCACCTCATCGGATGAAAGGATGTTCTGCCTCGTAAGCCTGCATGCTTGCAGAAGCTGCTGAGGAGATGACAGTTCAAGCAAACATTACGCCCCAGAGCATCTTCATCGGCGCTGTAAAGCCGGTCATCTAACCCTGCCCACGAAGCGGTATACCTTCAGCCTAAAATGCTTCGCTGAATGCTGACTGCTATCCTTCAGCCACTTTGATCATCAGCTTGCCGGTGTTCTCGCCCTTGAAGAGCTTGAGAAAGGTTTCGGGAAAAGTCTCCAGGCCTTCGACAATATGCTCACGCGACTTGAGCTTCCCGGCAGCCATCCATCCGGCCATTTCTTTAACGGCGTCCGCAAACCGGGGGGCATAATCAAAAATTACCATTCCCTCCATGCGCGCCCGGTTGACGAGCAGCGAGAGATAGTTCGCCGGCCCCTTGATCCCGCTGGTGTTGTTGTACTGCGAGATCGCTCCGCAGATCACAATGCGGGCATGCAGCGCAAGCTGGGAGAGCACGATGTCGAGAATCTCGCCGCCAACGTTATCGAAGTAAACGTCAACGCCTTTAGGGCAGTGTTTCTTCAGCGATTCCCGCACGTCTTCTCCACGGTAATCAATGGCTGCGTCAAAGCCCAAGTCGTTTACCAGGTACTGGCACTTCTCTGCGCCACCGGCGATGCCCACAACCCGGCAGCCCTTGATGTGGGCGATTTGCCCCGCCACCATTCCTACAGCTCCCGCCGCGCCAGAAACCACCACCGTTTCACCAGGCTTAGGTTGACCCACGTCGAGCAAGGCAAAATAGGCGGTCAAGCCGGTAAGTCCAAGGACACTCAGATAGACCGGCAGCGGCGCAAGCCGAGAATCAATCTTATTCACGCCCTGGCCGTTGGATAGCGCATACTCCTGCATGCCGAAAACCCCGAAAACATGATCGCCCACAGCAAATCCGGGGTGTTTGGACGCTACAACCTTGCCCACCCCGCCGGCGCGCATCACCTCGCCAATCTGCACGGGAGCAATATAGGACCGGCCTTCGTTCATCCATCCCCGCATGGCCGGGTCCAGCGAGACATACAGCACCTTCACCAGCAGTTCGCCATCAGCCGGGTCCCTGACGGGTTCTTCCACATAGTTCCAATCGCTCCGCTTCGCCATGCCCACAGGACGCGCCGCCAGCCGGAACTGGTGATTCTTGAGATTCATGGGACCTCTGCTTTCTTTGAACAACCATTGTGCCATACTCCCCCAATCATCATTCGAACCACCACCCCCATCCATGACCAAAACGTGACACAGACCCAGCTGGATTTCCGGAAAAGGGACGTACAATGTGACAGTTATGCCACTTCGAGAGTGGCTCAAGCCGCCAAAAAGTCTGCTCATCGTGCTTTTCCTGCTGACCATGGTTGCCGTTTCGTCTTTGAGCTGGCTTGGATGGAGGCTTTTGCAGCAAGAGCGGGCCGTCGCAGACCAGCGAACGCAGGAACAGCTTGAGCGGACAGCCGATCAGGTTGTGGCGAACCTGCGCGGAACCCTGGCCGAGGCCCGAGAACGCCTGAGCGCCTGGCCGATTACTCCACCACCCGACGGCCAGCCGGACCATGGGGTTCTACTCGTCGGGCATCAAGACTTCTTTCTTCCCTTTCCCAACGGTCGGCTGCTCTATTGGCCTGCTCCTTCACAGGAGCCGCAAGCTCCACCGGACGTCTTCGCGGAAGGTGAGCGACATGAGTTTGTGCAGCAACAGGAGGCCCAGGCAGCAGAATGGTACCGGCGGCTGGCTGATTTCCATAGCCCCGTCCCGGTCCGCGCGGGCGCTCTGATGCGGCTTGGCCGGGTTTTGACAAAGCTCGGCAGAAAGAAGGAAAGCGCCGCAGTCTACGCGCAACTCTCCCTGCTCAACGGCGTCACGGTGGCTGGCGCCCCGGCAGAACTGGTGGCGCGCCATGAACTGTGTGAACTGCTGGGCCGGCCTGCCGACGCGGAGCTTTTGAAGACGGACCTCCTCCTCGGCCGTTGGCGCCTGTCCCGAGGCCAATTCGAGTTCTACTGGTCGGAAGCAGTACGGCTCTCCGGTCACAATGATTCGCCGCCATCTGACTCCATAGCCTTGGCGGACGCAGCCACCGCTGCGTGGCAGGAAACAACCGCGCAAACGGCGCCTCACGGAGAGCGTAGCCTCTGGGCGGATGGCAAACCGTTTCTGGTGATTTGGCGGGACGACACTGGAGGCCGATTGGCTCTAATATCGCCCGTTGCATGGATGCTGCCGCAGACCCCACAGAGCGAAAACGTCTACTGGGCGCTTGTAGATAACGATGGGAAGGTTGTAGCCGGGCGGAGGGATGGTACAGGCCGTGCAGCCATACGCACCGCCGCCGAAGGCCAGCTTCCATGGACCCTTTACGTTACCGGTCTGCATTCTTCCCCGGACGCCGGCCCACTGGCCCAAAAGCGATTTGTGCTGGTCGCCGTCACGATTGTGGTGGTATTTCTGCTGGCTGGAAGTTATTTCATTACGCGGGCCATCCGGCGGGAGAGCGAAGTCTCGCAATTGCAGGCCAACTTCGTCGCTGCAGTTTCGCATGAGTTTCGATCTCCTCTTACCTCCATGCGGCAGCTATCCGAAATACTGGCCCAGGGCAGAGTGCCCAATGATGAGCGGCGTCACGTGTACTACGAGACGCTGGTGAGTGAAACCGGCCGGCTGCAACGGTTGGTGGAGACCCTGCTGGATTTTGGCCGGATGGAGGCTGGCGTCCGCCACTACCAACTCCAGACTCTTGAGGTAGCCCATCTGGCCAGGCAGGTGACAGCGGAGTTCGAGCAGGAGATAGCCGCCTCTGGGCGCCACATCGAACTCAGCGGTCCTGCGGAACGATGCGCCATCCAGGCCGACCCTGAAGCCTTGTCCGTCGCCCTGAGAAATCTGGTGGACAACGCTCTCAAATATTCACCGGACTGCCCGGGTGTATGGGTGGAATGGAAAAGAGAAGATGGCTATGTGGCAATCCGCGTCCGCGACCAGGGCGCTGGCATCGCGGTCGGAGAGCGGAAGGCAATTTTTCGAAAGTTCGTTCGCGGAAGCGCAGCTATCACAGGCAAGGTAAAAGGAACAGGCGTGGGGCTGACCATTGCCTGCCAGATCGTGGCGGCACATCACGGCGAGATCCGGGTGGTAAGTGAACCTGGACACGGGAGCACATTCACCTTGCTGTTTCCAGCGGTGGAGACGGTAGTGACAATATGACACGCATTCTAGTAGTAGAGGATGAGGCCGGCATTGCCCTGGGGTTGGAAGACGACTTGAAGCTGGAAGGCTACGAAGTGGAGGTCGTTGGGGACGGCGTGACGGCTTCCCGTCTGGCGCGGTCGGGCGCCTACGACCTGATCCTGCTGGACGTGATGTTGCCAGGGAAAGACGGCTTCGAGGTGTGTCGCGAATTGCGGCGCTCCGGCCTCCGCACCCCGGTCCTAATGCTGACTGCGAAAGTGCAGGAAGCAGAGAAGGTCATGGGGTTGGAATTGGGTGCAGACGACTACGTCACCAAGCCATTTGGTACCCGCGAACTGCGGGCCCGCGTCAAGGCGCTGTTGCGGCGTGCTCACCCGGAAGAAGAACCAAAGCTCTACCGGTTCGGAGACGTGGAAGTGGATTTTGCGCGAGGTGAGTTGCGGCGGAGCGGACAGCCAGTCGAACTCACTCCAATCGAGTTCAAGCTGCTGGCCTTGTTCGTGAATGCGCGCGGACGTGTACTCAGTCGGGATCAGCTTCTGGATGGCGCCTGGGGGCCGGGCACCTTCGCCTCGGACCGCATCGTGGATAACCACATCGCCAATCTCAGAAGGAAGATCGAACCTGATGCAGCCATGCCGCTCTATCTTCGCAACGTGCGGGGTCTGGGTTACAGGTTCGATGGCTGAAACTTACTGAATTGTGACAATTTCGCAGTTGAATCCACAAGCTGCGTGAATAGGCTTGAAAATGAAAACAATGAAGTCTGGAATCTTGATAACAACTCTACTGGCTTCGGCGCTGCTGGCCGGGCAGCAGGAAAACAGGAACGCCGAGCAGCAACTTCAGGTGGCCATTCATAAGGAGGAGGTCACCGGCGATCTCCGGGGCGCGATCGAGCTGTACAAATCGATTCCCGCGCAGAGTGGTGGCGACCGGACAGTTGCCGCCACGGCTCTCCTGCGCATGGGAGAATGCCAGGAAAAACTCGGGCAGAGTCAGGCTGCACGCAGCGCGTATGCGCGCGTGCTCCGGCAATTTGGCGACCAGGTGAGCATCAGCGCGGTGGCGCGCGGGAAGCTGGAAGACCTGGCGCCCCGCAATCGGCAGAGCCAGGGCCCACCCTTTGGGGTTGCCACGGCAACGTTTCCAGTGGAAACCGCCGCCGGCAAGCACGTGAAGTACAGCGGGTATATCAGGACAGAGTTCGTTACTGAAGGCTGGGCCGGTTTGTGGTGGCGCGTGGATGGCGAGCCCGGCCATGCCGCATTGGCCTTTGACAACATGCAGGACCGTGGGGCAATGGGTACTACATCCTGGATGCGCTACGTGATCGAGCTGGACGTTCCCGCCGATGCCAGAAACATCAATTTCGGTGTGTTGCATTCCGGAAATGGCACTGCCTGGTTTGACACATTGCAGGTTGAGTTGAATGGCGTGCCCTACAGCGACGCTTCCCGCTTCGATCTTGATTTTGAATCGAACTTGCCGCGCGGCTTCTACACTGGGGGCCAGGGCTACAGGGTCCAGATCGATCGTCAAGTGGCTCATACCGGCCGCCAGAGTTTGCGAAGTGAATTCCTCCCCACGGGAAAATAAACCGGCTCGAATGGACAGAATCATTGATGCATTTGCAGATTGGAGATGGTTATGAATATTGACCCTACACAATCCAGGTTTCAAAGCCACATCATGGAGCACATTTTCGGTGGGCGATTCAGCCTCCTATTCATTCTGGGAATCTTCATTTTGGGCGTGCTGAACGCTATTCCAGCATTCGCTGACTCCCAGGCGCGCATTGTCCGCCTGAGCGGCCTGGAAGGCGATATTCAGATGGACCGCGGCACAGGGCAAGGATTTGAAGCCGCTATCTTGAACCTGCCCATCACCGAAGGAACCAGGCTTCGGGCCGGCTTCGATGGTTTCGCCGAGGTCGAGTTTGAGGACAACAGTATGGTGCGCATTACGCCCGGCGCCGTCATAGAGATTCCCGTGCTCGTGCTCCGCGATTCCGGCGCCAGGGCCACAACCGTGAACGTGCTGGACGGCACGGCTTACATAACGTATCAGGGTTCCGGGAACGATGAGTTCCTGCTGACCTTTGGCAACCAGAGACTGCCGTTGACCAGAACTGAGCACATCCGCCTCGAAATGGGGCCTTCGAAGGCACGACTCTCAGTCTTGAGCGGCGCCGCGGTCCAGGTGGAAGGTCCCTCAGAAACCATCAAAATAACTAAGAACCACGCAGTGATCTTCGCAATGGACGGCCAGGACGCGCCGGCTCCGGCAACAGCAGTCACAAAGACCCAATACGACGCCTGGGAACAGCGGCAGGCTGACTATCACCAGCGCTATTCAAGAAACAGCGCCTATCGCAATCCGCCCTACGCCTTTGGTATGAGCGACTTGAACTACTACGGTAGCTTCATCAACGCTCCTCTCTGTGGTTTCTCCTGGCGGCCCTACTTTGCCGGCGCGAACTGGAACCCTTTCCTGGATGGCGCCTGGGTCTGGTCGCCCGTCGGCTATACCTGGGTGTCCTCCTATCCTTGGGGCTGGATGCCCTACCATTATGGTTCGTGGCAATTGTGCCCAAACGTCGGCTGGGCATGGCAGCCGGGCGGGCACTGGGCGGGATGGAATAATATTCCCTATCCAAGAGGGCCTGTCTATCCCCGGCGGCCGGTTGGACCGCCCAGGACCATTTATCCGCGCCGGCCTCCCATCATTCACTCGCTGGTTACGCCCCCGGGCGTGACGCACATCAGGCTGCGCAATGACTCGGCAGGTTTGGGAATCCCGCGCGGCTCGATTGACAACCTGCATAAAGTATCTCGGCAAGTTGAGCAACACGGCCCAGTGAACGCGGTCGTCTACACCACGCCGGGCGGAAGCCACGACGTCCAAATCGGGATGGCTAACGGAGGAACATCTTCCACGATGCGGCAAGCTTCCGGCGGCCAGAATGCGTCAGGAAACTATTCACACTCGAGTTCCGGCCAGAACTCGTCAGGGCGTTATTCGCACTCAAGTTCTGGAGTCGGGCACTCAAGCTCTGGAGTCACGCACTCGGCAGGGTCCGGCTCACAGGGTGGCGCAGCCTCAAGGCCGGCAAGCGGAGGAACAAGCACATCCAAGTGAGCCGCGTGTCTTCAGAGTTTCTCGAATATGCTGCGGGCGTTCTTGATGGCATCGTGTAATGGGACTTCGATGATCCTCATTCCATGAAAACGCTCGCGGCCTTCCACATTGATGTCCACGGCAAAAATAACAGCCTGCGCCTGGCGGATGTCACTTTCTGACAGCGCGTTCTCTATGCCGATTGCGCCCTGGGTCTCGACCTTGATTTCGTGCCCTAGCTCCTTTGCCGTCTTCTCCAGCCGCTCCGCCGCCATGTAGGTGTGGGCAATTCCGGTGGGACATGCTGTCACTGCAACAATCTTCATCCCGCATCCTCCAAGGGCTTTTGTCGCGCAAACCCCTTGACCACGCTGACACACAGCGCCGTCACCGCCGTACCCGCCAATATCGCAATCACATACATGAACCGGTGATCCACCACGGGTAAAACAATGGGGCCGCCGTGTGGAGCATGGTCGCCAACTCCGCCGGTCATGGCGATTACCGAAGCGACCATGGATCCAATCACGATGCAGGGTATGATGCGGATAGGATCGGCAGCCGCAAACGGGATCGCTCCTTCCGTAATCCCAATCAGGCCCATGGCCATTCCCGCCAGTCCTGCCTCTTGCTCTTCGAGAGTCCACAGTTTCTTGCGCACGAGTGTAGCCAGCCCCACGCCCAGCGGTGGAGTGCAAATGGCTGCTGCACACGCGCCCATCACCCGGAAATCGCCCTCCTTGATCATGGCGGCGCCAAAGAAAAATGCCGTCTTGTTGATGGGTCCGCCCATATCGAAGGCAATCATCGCGCCCAGTACCAGGGCCAGCAGAACGCTATTGCCGGTACTCATGGAACGCAGCATCACCGTGGCAGAATTCATTAGGTGCGCAATCGGCACGCCCAGCACCTTCAACATGATGACGCCAATGGCCGCCGACGACAAGATCGGAATAATCAGGATCGGCATGATCGGCCGAAGATACTTGGAAACGGGAATCTTCTTAATGAGTTCAACAATGTATCCCGCCAGTAGCCCCACAAGGATCGCGCCCAGAAAGCCGGCCTTCACCTGATCGGAAAGATATCCTCCAATAAAACCCGGCACCAGCCCAGGGCGGCCGGCAATGGAGTAGGCGATATAACCTGCCAACACGGACAGCATCAATAAGAATGACGCGGTGCCGATATCCAGGACGAGCTTGAGCCTCGAAGAGTTCGAAAAATCCGGCCCGGTAGGCGTCATGGGCGCGAAAGCAATGGCAATAGCAATCAGAATGCCGCCACAAGCAATGAAAGGAATGGCGTAAGAAACGCCGGTCAGCAGGTGTTGCCGCAGTTTTTTGAGCAGTTCAATCATGAGGTCAGCATTCTATGTTGGGTACCGTCTTCTCGCACTAATCTCGCTCACGGCTGATGCGCTAACGTGTCGTACAGAGGTTGGACAGGGCGCACCTGCCCGCTCTCATCCGCCACGGTCACTGCCAGGATGCGCACGGCATCATTTTCTGGCAACGTCAACGTGGTTGCGTTAGCCGGCAAGTCAAGCGTGTAAGCAAACAGGTAAGAATAAGCGTAAGGCTCATTTGCGCCGCCCGCATCATGGCGATGAGACGCAAACCACGCCACGTCCGCGCGCTTGATAAAGCCCGGCTTTAGCCCGATCATCTCCGCATAATCATTGATCCGCGTCCGCGGCGGAGCCCCTGGAGGCGGGGCCGGAGATCCTGGCCGCTGCGGGATCACCTGTTCTTCCCTCTTCCAGATTCGGTCATCCCACTGGCCAATAAAGCCAGTCCACTCCTGGATCGTCAGCTCCGTCGGTTTGTCTCCGACTCGGAAGGTGACCTGCTGGTCGCCGCGCGCGGCAGCAACCAGCAAGTAAATCCGGTTGAATTTGCCCGCTGGAAGCGTGATGGTTTGCCCGTGCGCCGTCACCGCATTCGACTTTCCGGTTCTGGCTGGCGCCAGGTAGAAGTGGATGCCGGCATAATCCAGCTTGCTGGGCAGCATCTCGGCGGGCAGGGCTTTGCCTTGCGGTGCCGTGGGTCTTTCCAGCGAGCAGTCAAAGCAGCCCCCGGCTGGCTGCCCCTCGAGAGTGGCTACGGATGCGTCATAATGCAAAGTGACGGGCTGCGATCGTGGAGCAGTCACCTGCGCGCGTGCCGGACCAATCTTCAGCGCAAAGGTGCGCGGCTCATAGGCGCCAATAGCGGTTACCAGTTCTCCTTTGCTCACAGTGGCCGGACCTATTGGCTGCTCCTGCGCGTTGATTTCGCGCGCCGCGATAATCGGAGCCGCAAAAGAGATGTGCACGTCCTTGATCGGCTTGCCGTCAACTTCCACGATGCGCACCACCACTTCATCACTGTGCTCGGCCTTCTTGAGCGCCAGCACCCGCACCCGGCTGCTATGAATGTTCATCAGGGAAAAGCTGGTGCCAAGCGCTCCCGGGTGCTTCGGGCTCTGGAATGCGATGAGTGGGCGATTCAGGCGGTAGGCCTGCCAGTCGGTTTGGCCCTGGCGCCAATCTCCATCATGCCCGGCTAGGCCGTATACGATCTCGTGATGCCCCACGTCCTGTGTACCCTGGTCCGTGTAGCCGCCCCGGGTTCCCGGCGTCCGCAGAAGTGTCAGGCGCAACGTTCCGTCGTCTGGTTTATCGGAACCATTCTTGCAGTCTGTTAATACTGTCACGCCATAAGCGCCGCCCTGGTCGGTCAGGTCGATCCATTGATGAGAGGCCACCTCGAACTGCCTCTCATTTTCATTCGGTCGTTGAATTGTGCCCACGTCCCAGTTGTAAGTTGCCATCTGGTTCCTGGCTTTCAGTGGGAACGTGGCTTTCAGGTTGGCTTCCCTGGAATTCCAATCGATCACGTTACTGAACTCCACGCGATTGCCGGAATCGCCTGCCGACAGCCTGACCGTCTGGACAAACCTTGAATCTTCCGCTTCCCTCTCGATCTCCACTGCTACGCGTGCGGGTCCGTTTTCAACAATCCGGACCTTGGCTGGCCCTCCTATGAACGTTCGCGGCGCGCGCTGTTCATCTTCAAAATCCATGTTCCATGCCGGCCACTGGCGCGGGTTATCTTTGATGATGGCGAGACGGACCGGAGCCGAAAGCAGTTCGTGGTTCAGCTTCTTATCGAAGATGCCGGAGACGTCGCCGTTCTGATCCAGCTTGAGGTTGTAGCGGCTGTTTTCCAGCGACGATTCGGAGACTCGCAGCTCCGAGGCCACAACCGGAACCTCGGCCGGTCGAACATCGTAAACCGCATATCCTACCGAAGGGACCTTGGCCAGAAAGATGACCTTGGCGGCATCGCCGGCGCCCGAGAGCTGCGCGGCTACTTCTTTTCCATCCGGCCCGTAAACGCGGACCGCTTTCGGCGTTCCCTCCGCGAAAGAAACGTTGGCTTCCACCACGTCCTCGCGTTGAATGTTCAGGGGATTGTAAACAACGATCGCGGCGCCGGTGGTCTGCGTGTTCATGCCGGACGCCACTGCCTCAGTGGCGCTGGTGAGCACACCCGCAAATTGGTTCATGGCAATTACATCGTCGTTCCAGGCGAACTCGAATGCCTTCGGTGTCGCAGTACCGGGCAGAAGATCGTGAAATTGTCCTCCCATCACCAGGGTCCAGGCATTGTTCAGCCGCTCCAACGGATAAGCCGGGCCGCCCAGCCATGAAGCGATAACGGACGCCTTCTCCGCCGCATCTGCCAGCAACTCGTTCTTTCGCATCCATCGTTTCTGGTAGGCCTCGGAGCTGATCGAGCCGGCTGAATGGTTGATTAGCTCAAGATCGCCCTTATATCGCGGCAGGCGATCGGTTTTGCAACACTGCAAAATATCGCGAAACATCTGGTCGGCTCTGGCCCAGACCACATGGATTGGACCGTCACCCATCTGGATCGGCGTTTCCGCCTGCGCTGGCAGAGCCAGCTTGCTCCGGGTTGTGATGGCCTCCATCATCCGCACGGATGATTCGTTCGGCGAACCTCCAATGTCGCCCGTGCCAACGTAGTGATAGTCAGCCTTAATGCCGGTCAAATCTCCATTGATCTCGATTCGTTTGACCCAATCCTCCTGTCCCCTGGTCGGAAACCCGGGCGGGAGCAGCGGATCAGAAGGCGGAGGCGGCGCCGGGGACTTGCTGATGTCGTAGCTCACCTGGCTGGTGTAGCTGAGTGGGTTCAGAGCTGCTATCACCGTCTTTCCATCAGTGCCCTCCCAGATTCCCACATTGAACGGAATGCCCTCCGGCGTTTTCTCCGGAGAGTCGGGCCCTCCCACGTGCGGGGCCGGTTGCCAGCCGGACGAGAGCTTCTGCGTGGAGAATCCCTTGATGCCCGCGTGCGCCAGAATGCTGGGCAGCGAGGCAGGAAACCCGAAACAGTCCGGCAACATATATTCCTCGCTGGCAGTCCCGAACTCCCGCCGGAAAAATTCGTTGCCGTAAAGGATCTGGCGGAAGATTGATTCGGCATTGGGCGAATTGACATCTCCTTCCTCCATGGAAGAGCCGGCTGGGAACCAGCGTCCTGCAGCCACGTACTGCTTGAGCCTTTCGAAATCGGAAGGATAGTATTCCTTCATCAGGCGGTAGCGGTTGGCGCCGGTAAAATTGAAAATGTAGTGTGGGTACTTCTCAAACAGCGCGAAGTTCGTGCGCAGGGTCTTGGACAGATATTCCTGTATGACCTGTGGATACTCCCATCGCCACTCTGTGTCCAGGTGAGCGTAGCCGACAACGTAGAGCGTTGGAGACTTGGCCAGGTCCACAGCCGGGGAGGGCGGTGCGCCTGCCGCGGTGGCCGGCTTTGCGGTCTTCTCAGATTCCGGGGTTTCGCCAGTGGCCGCGCAGCGCATCATCAGGCAGCAGCCAAGCAACAATAAGCACCAACGCCTTATGTCCAATTGCTTCACAATGCCTTCCTTGTTAACTCTTTAAATCTCTGCAAATATGGCGAAGGCATTTTAGGGCTATCCTTCTTGTTACTCCAGACCCAAATTCGTGGGAAAAGTGTGATGTAGAGCACGGGCGTCGTCGAACGAAAACGGCAGCGCCAAACTGCTCCCTCCCGTGTAGCATGTGAGGTTATATGAGAGATAAGATAGGCTAGGCGGGTCTTATCGTTGCGCTGTTGGCGACATTAACCGTGACCGCGCCTTCCCAGGTGCACGTCACCGTGGACCGCAACACCGATAACGATGCCACGCCGGCCTTCAAGTTTAAGCATGTGCCGCCGCCGGTCAAGAACAATGAGGCGGCCAATGCCCGGCTGAAGCTAGTGGTAGGCAAGGTCGACAGCAACAGTCCTGGCCTGAAAGCTCTGACCGATGGCGTCTTGCCTGGCAATGAAGATGACCCGCAGGCAAACTTCTTTTTTGCTGACGGCAGTGATGGCGGGCGTTTTCTCCTAGACTGGGGCCGCACCATGGAAATCGCGCAGGTCACCACCTATTCCTGGCATCCTGATACACGCGGTCCCCAGGTCTATAACCTGTTCGCCAGCGATGGTACAGACCCAAAATTCAACCCCGAGCCTGACGCCAAAACCGATCCAGCCTCTTGCGGCTGGAAGCTGATCGCCACGGTTGATACACGGTCTAAAGACGGTGAAGACGGTGGCCAGTATGGCGTGAGCATCACCGATGCCAGTGGCGCACTCGGAAAATTCCGCTATCTGTTAATTGACTCCGTGCCCAGCGAGACGGACGACGATTGGGGTAACACCTTTTTCAGCGAGATAAATATCATCGCGAAGAAATAACCGCGGGTCACTCTGCCTTCCATTGGAAGTGCCGCAGCCGATGGCCCTCGCCTTCGACAACCAGGGCTGCTCTGAATTCTGGCGGCACAGCCAGGTCGTACATGCTCCACTGCGGTTGGCCTTCAGGAGCATTCCGAACTTCTAGCAGGGCCGCAGGCACATCCGCTCCGAACGCCACATCGAAACTGTCCAGCGGAATGGAAAGCCCCTCCCCCACTGCCTTGATGTACGCTTCCTTTCGCGTCCAGCAGCTAAAAAAAGCCTCGGCTCTCTGGTCTGGGCTCACAGCGCGCAGCGTGTTGACTTCATGGGCAGAAAAGAAACGATGGGCAATTTCTTCGCTGGCGAACTCTCGATTGATGAATTCTACGTCAATACCCACCTGATGCTCGTGCGTAACCGCAAGCACGGCCAGATCGTCCGAATTCGAAAGATTAAACCTGATCTGAGGACCGTTTGGGCATTCTGCCAATTCTGGCTTGCCCTTGGAACCATACGAAAAAACCAGCTTCTCCGGCCCAAGCTGAAGATATCTGCCCAGGATCTGCCTCATGGCCCCGCGACCGAGTACAAAGCGCCGCCGGTGCTTTTCGAAATAGAAGCGGCTCGCGCGTTCCTTTTCATCGGAGGAGAGCAGTACGCGACATCGTTGAACCGCGCCCTCATTTTCAGCCAAAGAGATTCGCCATACATGAACCTGGCCCACGTCTAATCTCACGCCCTCATCGGCGCTACTAGAGGTAATATTTTCAATCATTTAGAATCACTTACCTCACTCTTTCCATAAATGCGCCACCAGGTCAAGCGCTAAATACCTGACGCAGGACGCTTGCACGTTGCCTCGCATCGGACCAGAAACAATTGTATTCTGAAGATTGCCATGACCATCCGCCGCAAGACGAGCCTGATCGTTCTGGGAGTCGTCGCCGTACTCGTGATCGTTCTGATTTTCGTTGTACCGGGTCTAATAGATGCGGACCGCTATCGGCCCCGGGTGATCTCCTATCTCCAGGAGAAAACTGGAAACCAGGTAGAAATTGGGCGGCTGGCGCTCACGTTTTTTCCTTTATCGATTCACGTTGACAATTTCGCGGTAAAAAACCCTCCGCTATTTCCGCCCGGTTATATCGTCAAGGTGCCGGGTATCGATGCCGAACTTAGCGTGGGAGCGCTTCTGCACCGGCAGGTGGTCATCAAATCCCTGGTACTTGATGAACCAGTCATGAATCTGACTTCCGACCCCGATGGCCCCTGGAACTTCGAGAATCCTCACGCAAGGCTTTCACGGAACACTTTTCCTCTGGGAGTGATTTCGAAGGTGGAAGTCAAGCGGGGACAATTGATAGCGTCCAATCTTCTGCCATCGGACGCGCAGGGTCCCATCTTTTTCGAAGCCCATGATATCTCAGGTGAACTGGAGCAGGTGAACCTGGTTGCAATTACTGATCCTTCTTCTTCCTCGATGGATGGCCAGGGCAGCCTGAAGGTGGGACTTCTGCGCTTCGGTTCGATTGAAGTAAAAAAACTGGATTCCAAATTGCGTTTGCAGGCAAGGCACATTTTTTTTACAGACGTCAAAGCAGAAGTCTATGGCGGAACTGCCGCCGGTGATCTCTCCTTTGACTTATCCGGCAAGAACCCGAGCTTTAAGACCAATGCGAAGTTGACGGGAGTTAATGTGGCCCATCTTCTTGCGGCCTTCCCCAGTGCCCGCGGAAGGATGACGGGGAAGATGGAAGGAGATTTAAAGTTAGCGGGAACAATCGAGCACTCACTCCACCCCCTGGCAGGAATCCACGGAACCGGGCACGTGACGGTGCGCAACGGACAGGTGCCGAGTCTCAAGCTCAACGCGAATTTGATGAAGCTGGCCCACTTCAATGATCTTGGACCCGCCAAGGATGACCCTTCCTCGTTTTCGCTCATATCCACCGATCTGGAGCTAGCCAATCAGCGGATTTCGAGTCGGGTTATCGACATTGATGGCTACGGAGTCGATGTTGACGGCTCGGGCACCCTCAGCGTGTCAGGTTCTGACGAATTGGACTATCGCGGCTTGGCTGAGATTACTACCAAAGAGAGCTTCTTCACAAATACCATCGCCCGGCTGTCCGGGGCGACATTAAAGAACGGCAGGTTGGAGTTTCCTTTTCGCATCAGCGGCACAATAGAAGCCCCGGTATTTGCCAAGGGAAAGGGAGACAAAGACGTGGACGATCCACGAAAGCGCCGGTGAAGGAAGGAGATAGAGCCACCCAGAAGAACCGTGGAAAATTCAGAGAAGCCCAGGAGAGGTGCTGACAGTATACGCCCGGCTCTACTGCGCAACCCGCGCTCTATCAGTCGCATGAGGTGTGCTTTGTTGCGCCATTGCTCACCGCCACTACCGTTAGAGGAGCACGCCCTCTGTCATCCTCTGCTTCCTGCTTGGGCACCTTGTCTCTCGACTGCGATTTAGAGATCGCCGTTCCCGAAGCCCACAGTCCGTGGGAAAGGAGATTGATGAACCGCTCAATGGCCTGGCTGTCAGAAACGCCCAGATGATGGTTGCCCTGCTGCATGAGCCGCTCCACCGTGAAGTAAGTAAAAAAATAGAGATAGATCGCCGCCAGGGCAAATGCCGGATCTTCTCCGCACCAGCCCTTCTCCTTTTTCACGTTGTTCAGCGCCGGGCCCATCACACGGCGGAACTGCTCCGGCATTCTATAAAAGGTATCTGCAAAATGCTGGTTTCGAAACTCAATGATGTCGAGAAGCGTGAGGAGCTGATATTCGGCGTCGTGGTAGACCATGGAGCGGACGGCAAAAGCCAGCAGCCGGAGCCCGTTCTTGGAGAAGGGATCTTCCAGAGCGCGCAGGACTCGGCCGCGAAAGACGCGCATGCAAGAGCGATAGTTCTTGACCAGGCTCGCGAATAGCGCTTCCTTGCTGGGATAATAGGTGTAGATCGATCCTGAGGAAACCTCGGCCTTCTCTGCGATCTCGCGCATCTTGGTGGAGTGAAATCCCTGCCTGGTAAAGAGTTCCAGCGCCGCGGACTCAATCCTGAGCTGGTTTTGATCAATTCTGGTCCGGCTGATCTTGGGCACAAACAACATGGGCTCAGCCTTTGCCTGGGAATCGCCGGGAGGTATGTCCGGCGGCGAACTCCACAGTCTGCCGGAGAGAAGGCGCATCAGGTCAATCCGATCACGCAGGGGCTGTTGCAATGCTTCAATTTGCCGCTTCGTGTGGTTCTCAGCCGCGCTCTCTCGCCCGTTGCTGGAACCAGAGGCCGCTCCTGAATTCCACAGGCCGTTGCAAAGAAGATTGGTAAAGCGTTCTGCGGCCTGATCGTCGGGAACCCCGAGATGCTGGTTGCCTTGATAGAGTTTCTCGATGCCCGCGTACGTGAAAAAATAAAGATAGACTGACGCCAGCACAAAGGCAGGGTCTTCGCCACGCCAATTATCATCCTGCCTTACCTTGCGCAGGGACGGCCCCAAAAGACGGCGGAATTGCTCCGGCACATCGCGGAATGTTTCTGAGAAATGCTGGTTCTGGAACTCAACCACATCAATGTAGACCAGCAGCAGATATTCAGGGTCGCTGTAGAGCGAGGAGCGCACTTCCGCCGCCAGCTTATTCAGATCATCTCTGGATAGAGGGCTCTTCAGCGCCGCGCAGGTTTGCCTGAGCCAGTTCTCCCGGAGTGCGCGATAGCTTTGTACCAGACCCTCAAAGATCGCTTCTTTGCTGGGATAGTATGTATAAATAGCTCCGGTGGAGATGCCCACCTTTTCCGCAATCTCTCGGATGTTGGTCCCGTGAAATCCCTGTTTGGTAAACAGCTTGAGGGCCGCAGCCATGATCCGGCGCTGGTTCTCTTCAATCCGATCTTGGGCAATTTTGGGCACAAATGGAGGGTTCGTTGTATTGCCCTGTGAATGTCTTACTCGTTAACAACCACAGGGAGAATCTGCTCTGGAGATAATTGAGGCCACCGGCATCTTGCATGCCCGGTGGCCTCTTGGTTAGGTCGCTACGGCGCTGTACGGCCATCTCACCGTCGCGAATGGGCTAGAACGCCAGCTTCAGCCCAAACTGGATCTGGCGCGCCACGTCTGCCGCTGAGAAAAACAGCGGCTGCGTGACCTGGCCGGGACTGGTAGGCTTCACGCCGTGCAGTCCGGTGTAGGGCCCGGTGAGCAGGTTGAGAGGCCCGTCAGCGGTCTGCACGATCCCATTTGGGGGAATGCCATTGATGTCAAACTGGTCGCTGACCTTGGTGAAGTTCACGCGATTGAAAATATTGGTCCCCGTGGCGCTGAACTCCACACGCACGCCGCGGTCCCGGTTGATGAAGAACGACTTCCTGAAGGTGAGGTCGGTCGAGGCATACGCCGGTCCCCGGTTGTTGTCGCGCGAGCTGGTGAAGGGCATGGCATAGTTGCTGTCCAGCGCGATACCGTTGGCCAGGCTTGGCGTCCGGACGGAGAACGGCAGCCCGCTATGCCAGCTGAAGATAGGCGCCAGGGTGATATCCGCCAGCAGGCTGTTCAAGAAGTTTCCCGTGCCTGGCTTGAACGGAGTGGTATAGACAGCGTTGGCTACCAGGGCATGCGGTATATCGAACACCGAGGTTGCCCGGAACAGGTTCAGCATGCTGGGCCGGAACCAGTTCTGGAAGCTGGCAAAATCGATGACGTTGTCAATGCTCTTGCTCCAGGTGTAGTTGACCTGGAACTGCAGGCCATGGGAGTAGCGTTTGGTCAGCGACGTTGTCAACCCGTTGTAGCTCGAGCTGCCGATGGATTCATAGGTGGTGTGCTGAAGTTGAGTAGAATTCGGCACATAAAGCGGTCCGCCGGTGATATCAGTGCATGCCGGAGTCGGACACTTCGGGTTCCCGGGGTTGATCTGGTTATAGCCGGTCTCTAGAGGCATCTGAAGGTGAACGCCGTGGTACATGTTGTACCCGATCTCCAGAGAATAGCTCTTGCCCAGTTGATGGTCGATGCTCAGGCTGCCTTGAACCGTGTAGGGGTTCTTGTAATTGGGAGAGACACCATAAGCGACCAACGCGCCTGGCGTGACGGTGTTGATTCCCACCGCGGCAAAATCAGCCTGGGTGAGATGTCCAAAGGGCAACTCGCCCTTAGCTATTCCCAGGCCCCAGAGCTGGGCAACCTGTGGGTTGGTCGGGCTGAGGATATCAAGCACTTCATTGATATATCTCCCGCTCCCATCCAACAGAGAGCCGTAAGAGGGGATAAGCACGTCCACCGGCGCCACATAGATGCCGCCGCCGGCGCGGATAACGGTCTTCTGGTCTCCAAACGGGTCCCAGGCGAATCCCAATCGTGGCGAAGCATAGAAGCTGGTGCTGAGCGGTGGCGGCTCAGAATCAGAATCGAAACGCACACCAGCGTTCATGGTCAGGCGCGAATTGATTTTCCAGCTATCCTGTACATAGCTGCCAAAGTACTTTCCCCACCCCGTCCAGATGGGATTGTTGAATCCCGCTAGTACGTCCGCCGGCAACCCGAAGGCAAAGGATTGGGGCGCACTGAGATTCGTGTTGGCCGGACCGCCAATTGGGAAGCCGTGACCTAGATTGAAGAGCGCTAACTGACATTGCACCGCCGACAATTGGACAGAAGGGGGAAGGGGGCCACATGGCCCGACCGGTGTCGCTGGCGCAAGCCCGAAGAGCGGAATAACTCCATCCTTGAAATCAAACTCATTGTTAAACCACAGGTTGTCTTGCACAGTGTAGTCCGCCAGACGCATGGAAGCGCCCATCTTGAAGGTATGCTTCCCGTGGTTCCAAGTGAGGTTGTCCTCAAACTGGTAGCGCTTCTGGTGGGCGAGATACGGAACCAGGGATGGGCTGCCAAAAGAGGAAGTGCCGCCCAGATTTCCTGCATTGAGGTTGCCCAGACTGAAATTCACGCCCTGGAAGGGGTTAGGCACGTTGTTGGCTACATTCTTTGGCACCACCTGAACCAGCACCTGGTTGAGGAGTGAGGGGCTAAAGGTGTGGTTCCATGTAGTGAGAATGCTGAAGTCACGGGTAAAGAGTCCGCTGGCATCAGGATTCCCCGCGCTATTGTCGTCGTGAGAATACTCCAGGCGCAAATTTAAGGAATTGTTGGTATTCGGCTGCGCATCGAGGCGCAGAAGCGTATTGTGATACCGGAACGGATTGATAAATGTTCCATTCTCAGCGGTCAGGATCTTGTTGAGTGCAGGATTGTTGAGCGGCGTCAGCCCCGGCGTGATTCCATTGGCGAAACCAATCAGGAAAGGATTGCCGGAAGTTTTGAGTGCATTCACATACGCCGTCTGAGCGGCACTGGGCCCCACCACGGTGGGAGCTTTGAGAATGTTGGCATTGGTGTAATCGGGATTGTTCAGGTTCCGATATTCATAGGCCAGGAAGAAGAACAGTTTATCTTTCTTGACCGGGCCACCGGCGGTGAATCCGGTGTAAATATTCTGGCTGTAAGCGGCGGGCAAGCCCTCGATCCCGTTGAAGAAGTTTTGCGCCGAGGTATTGTGGTCCTGGAAGTAGCCGTAGGCGCCGCCGTGGAACTGGTTGCCACCGCTCTTGGTAACGATATTGATCGCACTTCCATCGGTGAAGCCGAACTCTGCGGCAAAGCCGTTGCGGTTGACCTGGTACTCCTGAATTGTGTCCTGGGGAATCGTGGTAACACGATACTGTCCCGTTCCATACTCGTTCTCACCACCATCGATGGTGGAAAGATTGTTGCGTCCGTTGCTGCCACCAATGGAGAACCCAGTGGTGCCAAAGCCGGTGAAGCCAGGGTTCTGGGCGCGCGGCGCGTCTGCATTGACCACACCCGGCAGAGTGTAAACCGCCTGGGTAATGTTGTGGTTGATGTTGGGAAGCTCGGTGACCTGGAGCTGATTGATGGTATTAGCCTGCTGCGTTTGCTCGGTCTCAATCAGCGGAACGCTGTCTGCTCCCACCTCGACTGTCTCGGTGGTGCTGCCCACTTTCATGTGCCCATCGTAGATTAGAATCTGGCCCACCGACACCTCAACGCCCTTGGCGACTTCCTTCGAGAAGCCACGGGCATCAATGGTGATCTGATAAGTCCCCGGCGGAAGCGCTGGCACTCGATAAGCGCCGTCGCTGCCGGTCTTGGCCGTCTTGGTGACTCCCGTGGCCGGGTTGGTCACAGTGACGGTCGCTTCTGAAACTACCGCTCCTTGGGGATCCGTTATGGTTCCCCGGAGCGTGCCCGTCGCGTAATCAACCTGCGCGGACGCCGAGAGAACCCCTAGCAAAACCACAAGCAGCACAGACAAAAAATAGAACCTGTTCGGTCCTTTCATTGTGCCCCTCCTGAAATTAAAGATTCAAAGTTTAAAGAATAGCGGGAATAAAAAATTACTGTCCTCTCGGAGTGGCAACAATGCTATTGATCAATTCATTTTCTGTCCGGCTTTCTTTCCATCGCAGTACGATTGAAATCCGTGCTCACGTCGGGAAAGCTGTAAATTGCCGAGGAAGAGCGTACCACGAAATAAGCGAACGTCAATTCATTTTCAGTAGACGTTGGTTTTTTTTGTTTCCTTCTGTGTACCCCCTGCGGCCTGGCCAGGGGACCTCCGAACCTTTATCTGTGGTTTTTGGTATGCCATTCAGAATTCCATAGAAGGCCCCTAGCCCTTACAAAAGTGATTGCAGAACAAAAGTGATTGCAGACTGCGGCGGGCGGGACTAAAATGAGCGACCGTTCAGTCTTGTGAAGACTCTATTCGTTATTGAGTCAAGAGCGAAAATGCAGAAGATTGGGGCATACCCGTTGGCGCCAGGAAGCGCCGAGCGATTCCAAACTAAAAATGGACCCTCGCCAGTTTTGGTGGAGGCGCATGCATCAGAAGGAACGATCCTATGAAATCCAAGTCAAAGACTGGAAGCGTGCACCGCATACCATGGAGATTCCCTTCATGATGTACAGCTATAATCGCGTGCGCCAATTTGTCGGTCCCGGCCTTGAGCCAGACCAGATGGCACGGCAGTTCAGTGACGCCTGGGCTGCCTTCGCGCGGACGGGCAAACCAGATGCGAAGAGCATTCCCCATTGGCCAGCCTATGACGCGACAACTCGTTCAACCATGATTTTTAACGTGAAGAGCCAGGTGGTAAACGATCCAAATCAGGAGGTCCGCAAAGTTCTGCAGAGCACATAACAGCCTGCGGAGCTGGCAGAAATAGAAGTACAAACGCGGAGGCCGGCTCTTCCCCGTTGTGGGTGTTCGCGCGAATCCAGAAGCCTTTTGACCCCTCGACCTGGAGGACAAGGTCAAGACAATTCTTCTAAAGCTGAAGCTATATGCCCGAGGAGCAAAGATGAGAGAAAGCAGAACTGAACAGACGTCAAAGGTTACAAAGCTCACAGCAAGGTTCTATTGCCAAGTGTTGCTGGTGGCCATTCTGCTGCCTTCGAGCGCCTTGTGTTCACCAGCAACGCCGCCGAGCGGGCAGGCTCTCTACCAGGCGCATTGTGCCATGTGTCACGAGATGGCGAGCACTCCGCCGTTTATGAATCTCCACGTATTGAAGACCATGGCGCCGGAGAATATTGTGCTGGCATTGACCAGTGGGCAAATGCGCAGCCAGGGCGAGAACTTGAGTCAGGCAGAGCGCGTGGCGGTTGCTGAATTCGTCACTGGCAAACGGGTCGGGGAGTTTCCACCTGCCGGCGCAAACCAATGCGCGAGCCAGGCAACCAAAGATTTTTCCGGACCAACGTGGAATGGCTGGGGCGTGGATTTGAACAACAGCCGCTTCCAGCCTGCTGATGCGGCCCGCATGAGCGCGGAACAAGTTCCGAAACTCAAACTGAAGTGGGCTTTCGGTTTTCCCGCGGCTTTCTCCGCCTATGCCCAGCCTGTGGTGGCCGGAGGCCGGATCTTTGTCGGCAGCTCTGCCGGCCTGGTCTATTCATTGGACGCAGCCACCGGATGCACGTATTGGAGCTTCCAGGCGGATGGCGGTGTGCGCGCCGCCGTTACCATCGGTCCCGGCCACGTTGCCTATTTCGGAGACTTGCGGGCAGAGGTTTATGCCGTGGATGCCATTACGGGAAAACTGCTCTGGAAGAAGACGCTTGATCCGCACCCGGTGGCGCGCATCACTGGTTCTCCAAAGTTGTTTGAGGGCCGGCTTTACGTGCCGGTCTCTTCCCGCGAAGAGTGGGCGGCAGCGGGTGCGGGTTACCAATGCTGCACCTTCCGCGGCAACGTTGTAGCCATGGATGCAAAGACCGGCAAAGAAATCTGGAGGACATATACCGTCAACGAGCCCTCCCACGTGGTGGAAACCACTGACAAGGGAGTGGAAATCTGGGGCCCATCCGGCGGAGGAGTCTGGTCTTCTCCCACAATTGATCCCAAGCGCAAGGTGCTGTACGTAGGAACAGGCGATGGTTACACCAAGCCCAGTACACCCATGACGGACGCAATACTGGCGCTTGATCTGGCCAGCGGAAAGATCCTTTGGTCCCGCCAGATCACGCCCCATGACGACTTCAACACCAGTTGTTTCCAGCCCGGCAATAGCAATTGTCCCAAGGATGCAGGGCCGGACTACGATTTCGGCGCCTCACCTATCTTGCGCAACTTGCCGGATGGACATAGCGTGATCCTGGCCGGCCAGAAGTCGGGAGTGCTCTACGGTCTGGATCCTGATAAAAAAGGAGAGATCGTCTGGCAGACGCGTCTGGGCAAGGGCGGAGTTCTTGGCGGCATCCAGTGGGGGCCGGCGGCGGACACTGAAGCGGTTTACGCAGCCATCTCAGACGTAGGCGGAGCGCCCGGACCGGACGGTCTTCAGCCGGATCCCAAAACGGGAGGCGGTCTCTTTGCCGTCCAGATCAGCACCGGCAAAAAGCTCTGGAGCGCGCTGCCCAATCAGGATGGCTGTCACACTCCACGCTGCAGCCCGGCACAATCGGCGGCCGTCACGGCCATTCCCGGCGTGGTGTTTTCCGGCTCTCTGGACGGTCATTTCCGTGCCTATGCCAGCCAGGATGGCCATGTGCTCTGGGACTATGACACGCTGCGCGAGTTCCCTACCGTCAATCAGGTTCCAGCAAAAGGTGGCGCCCTTGATGGTGGCGGTGCAGCGGTGGTGGGTGGAATGATCTTTGTGAACTCAGGCTACGGTCATAACTACGAGATACCAGGCAATGTGCTGCTGGCTTTCGCGGTGGAATGATCGGAAAAGAGATTGATAGTCGCAATCCCGTGTCGGGTGAACAGTTATCAACTCAAGATTCTCAAAAACTTCAGAGAGGAAAACATCATGATACGACGCTTTATTACCGCTTTGACGCTGCTGTGCGTATGCGGCGGCGCAAATCTGGGTTTCGCCCAAACGGCCACGGCAACAGCACAAACCCCCGCCAAGGCCGCGGCAAAGAACGATTACAGCGACGGGGTTAACTGGCTCTGCCGTCCGGGCCGGCAAGACGCCTGTGCGGTTGATCTGTCCACAACCGTGGTTTCTGCCAGCGGCAAACTGACGCGCGAAGCATGGGCAGCGAATCCCAGCGCGCCGATCGATTGCTTCTATGTTTATCCCACGGTTTCCAATGATCCCGGCGGGAACAGCGATATGATCCCCGGCCCGGAAGAAAAAGGCGTGGTGCGGGCGCAGTTTGCCCGCTTCGCTTCCAAATGCCGGGTTTATGCGCCTATGTACCGGCAGATCACGCTCACCGCGCTGCGCTCCGCCATTGCCGGCTCACCCATTCCCATGGATCGCGCCATGGCTTACAACGATGTCCTCGATGCATGGAACTATTACCTGGAACATGACAACAAGGGCCGCGGCGTAGTGCTGATCGGGCACTCGCAGGGTTCCGGCGTGCTCACGCAGCTCATCAAGACCGAGATTGACGGCAAGCCGGTGCAATCGCGCATCGTTTCCGCGCTATTGCTGGGGACCAGCCTGCCGGTGCCCAAAGGCAAAGATGTGGGCGGAGCCTTCCAGCATATGCCGCTCTGCCACGCAGCCCATCAAACTGGCTGCGTGATTACTTACGCTTCGTTTCGCGCGACCGCGCCCCCTCCGGCCAACAGCCGCTTCGGCAAAGTAGCAGGAGAGAACATGATTTCCGCCTGCACCAATCCGGCAGCGCTGGGAGGCGGCAGCGGTGAGCTGCACTCCTATCTGGGAACGCACGGCAGCGGCGTTGTGGCCGGGGCGGAAGCGGAGCCGGGACCGTGGGTAAAGCCTGCGCAGCCTATCACCACTCCGTTTGTAAGTGTCCCGGGCTTGCTGACCGCCGAATGCGTCTCCAATGAGAGCGGTTCCTATCTCGCCGTCAGCGTGCATGGCGATCCCGCGGGACCTCGCGCCAGCGACATTGTGGGTGACGTAGTGGTCAATGGGGAGGTCCTGGCGGATTGGGGCCTGCATCTGATCGACGTGAACCTGACCATGGGGAACCTGCTCGACATCGTGGGCCAGCAGGCCAAGGCTTATGACTCAACTTCGGCGAAGAAGTAACCTTCGCCGCTGATTCTCCAGCAGGATGCCGCGCTCGGCCCGGGCGCGGCATTTTCAGTTTCCAGCTATCTCCATCCCGGGCCAACACGCATTTCCCAGAGCTCTGGTTTTTTTTGGTATCATCCCTCTGCTTTGAGCGAGCCTAAGAACATTCTTTCCGGAATCCGCGTGATCGACTGCGGAACGTATATAGCCGGCCCAGCCGCAGCCACCATCCTCTCCGACTTCGGGGCCGAGGTCATCAAGATCGAGCGCCCGCCGCATGGCGATCCCTTCCGTTACCTCTCGACAGTCCCGGGGATGCCGCTGTCCGAACATCTCTTTTGCTGGATTCTCGATGGCCGCAACCGACAGAGCGTGGCGCTCAACCTGGAAGACGATGCCGCGCGCGATGCGCTGCTGCGACTGGTGCGCACCGCTGACGTCTTCATCACCAACTATCAGCCGGCCCTGCTGGAAAAATTCCGCGTGGGCTATGGAGACTTGCATCCGCTGAATGATCGCCTGATCTACGCTCACGTCACTGGCTACGGCGAGGCTGGCGAGGACGTGCACGAACCCGGCTACGACCAGACCGCCTACTGGGCCCGCTCCGGCCTGATGTTCACCATGCACAACCCAGATGGTGAACCATGTCGGGCGCCCACCGGCTCTGGCGATCATCCCACGGCCATGACGCTGTTCGGCGCCATTATGCTCGGCCTCTACCGGAGAACAGTTACCGGCCAGGGCAGTAAGGTTTCCACCTCGCTGATGGCCAATGGCGCGTGGTCCAATGCAAGCATGATTCAAGCGGCCCAACTGGAAGCGAGATTTTTACCCCGCACCAGCCGCAAGAACGCCGGCAACCCACTGGTCAACCATTACGTCACCCGCGACCAGAAACGATTCCTTACCTGCTGCCTTGACGCCAAAAAGGACTGGCCCAATTTCTGCCGCGCCCTCTCGCGCGAAGACCTGATCGATGACGAGCGCTTCCGCACTCCCGCGTTGCGCCAGGCCAACGCCATCGCGCTGGTGGCGACAATTGACGAGGTAGTTGCCACCAAAGATATGGCCGAGTGGGACAAGATCTTTCGCCGTCACAGCCTGACCTGGGCGCCGGTACAGAGCAATCACGAAGTGGCGCAGGACCGGCAGATGGAAGCCAACGGGGTGTTCGATGAGATTGCGCCGGGGATGCGCACGGTGAGCAGCCCCTTCCAGGTGTCAGGCGTGAAAAAGGTCAAGCCGGGTGTGGCGCCCCAGGTGGGTGAGCACACCGGGGTGATACTGCGCAGCCTGGGCTACAGCGAGCCGGAAATCGCTGAACTGCTGCAGCGCGGAGCGGCTCTGGACGGCACGCCCAAATCCCTGGCCAAGGACTGAGCGTCGGCGGCTGCGCTCCACTCTTATATTTTCTGTGGCTGCCGCCGCGCTTACTTCTTAGCCTTCTTGGCGGTAAAGGTTCCGCTGGCCTGGCCGCCGTAGTCGCAGGTGCCTTCCATCTCGGTACCGTCGGCATTCAGTTTGCCTTCGTAGTGAACTTTCGCTCCCTGAACGTCAAAGTCAAACGTTACCGTACTGCCTTTGACCGTCCCGGTAAGCGGAGCCTCACCCAGAGCGCCCGAATATGTGCCGGTGAGTTTTTCACCATCCTGTTTCAAGACGAAAGTAGGTGTGCCACCCTGGCCGCCCAGATCAACCTTCGCATCCCAGGTGCCGCTAACACTCGCAGCGTAGGCTGCCAGAGACATCACAACGATAGTTGCCACAATTGCAGATAGTCTTTTCACGGGCCGCACAATACCAAATGGCTGGCAGTAAAAGCAAGTGGACGCGGAACCCTCGGCCGGCTTCCAATGGATGACATCACGCCTCTGCTCGCCCAGCGACCAAAGCCATAGAACTGATCACAATCCAAGGACCTTTTCTGTCGGCGGGGTCTAACGCGAAATCGGCACATTTACCGCGACCCCGGACCTAACGCTTCAGGCCAGCCGCTAACCACTACGCCCGCTCAGCCAAAGACACGCTGATCCCACCCATATCGAAACGTGCCCATTTTGAAAATATTTGCAGCGGCGCCACGCAAAAATCGGCCAGTGAATCGTTCCCAAGCTGAGCGGTCGGTGGGTACGCCGTTTCTGATGAGACCCGCACTGAACCGCCTACCACGTTTTTGTGGAGCCCCTAGAATGGCGAAAATCGTAGCTGCGCGCATTTATCTGGACAGATCAACTGAGTACCTTCCACCCTGTGACTCTATCCATCCTCCAGTCGAGGGCGAATTGCGCGTAACCTCTGAGAACGACGAGATGCACCATCTTGAGACATTCAACGGCCGGGAGTGGATTGATCTGGGCGAAGTCGCATGCAAGTTATTGAAGGACAGGGGCCTGGACCCGCTGATGAGCTTTTGATAATTGAGCTGCGGAAGTCCCAAGCACACAGAGACCGAAATGGCCTGTTGGACTGAAGGCTGGTAAGAGCCGCCGGCAATCGATCCGGCAGACTCGCCGGCGGCCTTCTTATGCCTGCCGGGTCCAGTTGTTTCGCTCGGGGGTTTGATGGCAATGAGTGTCGCATTTTCGGACGCATTCATACCCCCCTGCTGGCGGTGAACGTCTATGAGCTTTTGGCCGCGACCTTCCGTGGAGGAACATTCTGATTCAACCGGAAAAAATTATTTGGATCGTAGTGTGACTTAACCGTGACCATGTGCTCCCATCGTTCCTGATAGGCCTCCGGCACGCGGTCCTGCTCATCGCCACTCATGAAGTTTGTGTAAACACCCGGCCTCATTGCCGGCCGCAGTTTATTGAAGAGTCCGCGAACCCATGAGACATTGCCGGCATCGGCGGAAGCGTCCGGCCAGTTGGCCATTAAATTCATGATAAAAGGAGCACTGCGATCGCCGAATGCGGTTTCTTTCGCAGCGACTTGCCCGGCCGCGCCGCCAAGATAAGCGAGTTCAATCTGGTTGTCCAACGAGGGAATACTGACAACCGCCTCCACCATGCGATCAATACTGCTGTCGTCGAGATAATTGAAGTAGCCCGACTTGGTGTAGTAGCGACGGCCATGCGGGAAAGCGGAATCGGCCATGGTCTGTAAATCCAGGAAAGGCATAATCCTGATACTCACAGAATTCGGGCTGCACAGGGAAAGCGCGCCCTCCAGATAGGGACGGCCAGCTTCGGGGTCACCAGTCCAGACCAGAGAATTACCAGCCACCGGCCGCCCACGTAACTCGATTGGTACTTTATCGGTATGCGGGGCCAGGCGAAGATCAATGTTCCACTTCAAATCGAATGGCGCTTCGGCCATGAAGTCTCTCCAGCGTTCAAGGAGCGGGCGAATCCCAGCCTCGGGAGCTAATCCTTCCGCGAGCACCACCGCGGTCAGCGGATGGAGTTTCACTTCAAATTCTGCCACCACTCCAAAGTTACCGCCCCCTCCACGCAAGGCCCAAAACAAATCCGGGTTCTCTTTTGCATTGGCGCGCACCACCGAGCTGTCCGCAGCTACGAGGGTGAACCCCTCGACGTTATCGCACGACAACCCGAATCGCCGGGTGAGCCATCCGGTTCCCCCGCCCAAAATTAGTCCGGAAGCGCCGGTATGGGAGACGACGCCGGAGGGAAAAACCAGTCCTGCTTTTTGCGTGGCGGTATCAACCGACCCCAGCAGACAGCCTCCCGCAAACCGCGCCCGTCGCGCGTCAGGATCAACAGTGACTTGCCGCATTCTCGCCAGGTCGATCACCATGCCGCCATCGCAGGTGCTAAAGCCGGCAAGGCTATGTCCTCCACAGCGTATGGCGGTCAGAATTCCGACTTCAGCGGCGGCGCGGATAGCGGTTTGCACATCGCCTACATCTACGCAGCGTGCGATCAGGCCGGGCGTGCGAGCTACCATGCCGTTCCAAATGCCGCGTGCGTCCTCATAGCCGCTTTGGCCGGGGAGCAGCAAATCGCCTTTAAATCGAGTATGGAGCGCAGAGTAGACCTCCTCACCGGCGCAGATCATCTCGTGCCCCCTTGCAGAAAAACAGCATTAAGTAATTAGTATTGGGCACTTCGCAACACCAATGCAAACTGCTCCTCACTCAATCTTCCGCAGTAACCCATGATTGGGCCTTATTTCGTGGCCACCCGATGGCGACCGAGGAGACAGGGAAAGGAACGGGCAGACGAGGCATGACGGAAATCGGATCTGCCAAGGCTAAAGGAAGGCAAGGATGAGTTAAAAATCAGTTGAAAACTCGACCGCCAAATCCCGGGCAGAATTGGTAGTACCTTAACAACATTTTAAGACATTACCGTGAAACTCTGCCTCAAAAGAAAAACCCTGCTTTGATATCTACTGTAATGGGATTGTCGTCGAGCTTTTGCCATCCGGGGCATGAGTTGCCACTGCAAGGAGGTCCGGTGTAGGACCAAATCGAACCGTCGCTGTGCAACTGGTATAGCGCTCTTCCTGCAGCTATGATCAACGCAGCGCTGGGGTTGTCATCGAGTCTCTGCCATCCTGGACATGAGTTCCCGCTGCAAGGCGTACCGGTATAAGACCAGATCGAACCGTCATTGTGCAGTTGATAAAGAGTATTTGCGCCATTAATTCCTGTCTCACCAGCGGCAATTTGGACGGCACGCGGATTAGCATCCAGCTTCTTCCACCCGGGACACGAGTTGCCGCTGCAAGCTGGGCCAGTAAACTGCCAGATCGAACCGTCAGCATGGAGTTGATTGATCTGGTCTCCCTCCACCACCGACACGGTAGCTGGGTTGTGATCCAGCTCTCGCCACCCAGGACAAGAGTTGCCGTTGCAGAGCATCTCAAGAAACTGCCAGATTGATCCGTCAAAATGCAACTGCAGAAGGTCCTGCACAGCTCCAGATACATTCAGAATATTATTGGTGCTCGGATTGTTGTCGATTTTCGCCCAACCAGGACAGGTGTTACCACCACAGAACCACCAGATAGAGAGGTCTGAAGCGTGTAATTGATACAGACTGCCTATTCCGTCCGCAGCAATTTCTATTGTGCTTGGATTGTTGTCGATTCTGCCCCAATGGTTGCAGGAACTGGCATTACAGGGTTGGGGCCCCGTGTAAATCCAGATCGATCCGTCCATATGATGCTGAAAGAGATCGGCCTTTCCAGCGGTGATATCCGACGTAGCAGGGTTGCTGTCAAGTTGACGCCAACCGGGACAGGAATTGCCGCTGCAAGCAGGCCCCACATATTCCCAGATCGAGCCATCCTGGCGAAGCTGATATAAAAAAGTCGTCTGGCTTTGGGCCGCAGCTACGGTGCTGCTTGCCAAAAAAAAGGCTATTACGCACATAAAGACTTGGATACTGGATCGCTTCACTTCACCCTCCCGTAAGCAGGCCGCAAATTCGACCGCCAGACTTTATCATTTTGCCTGTTCGATCCACTCCACCCAACGTAAGGTGAATCTATCCCCCTGAAATCAGGGGTATGGCCCGCTGAATGGGATCTGGCCGGAAGGGCTCCAAAAGGGCGAGAAAACGTGCTTGTTCTTGCTTGCCGGAGGTTCGCGCTCTTGGCTGCGTCGTTCTAAAAGGGGAAAATCTGCGATCTCTTGGCTGCCGTCAGGCGCTTGACTCTGGGAATTGCTTAGGAGGAGAATAGTGCTCTCGCCAATGTCAGGTCCTCGCTCTCCCCGATGGCTCCTTGGCTTCCTTTCATGTTGCCTTTTGTCAGCTTTTGCCTCGGGCGCGGAGGACGGCCTTCCGCTCACTGGATTCGTGGTTACCAAATGGGTACAGAAAGACGGGTTGCCGGGCTCCGATGTTCGCAGGATAGTTCAGACACGCGACGGCTATCTTTGGTTATCAACCGATGCTGGCTTAATTCGTTTTGACGGAGTTCGCTTTGTCTCTGTTCCAACCGTCTCCGAGACGCCGGCGCCGGCCACTGGCGGCCTGCTTGCGGTGAGTGATGGCAGCTTATGGGTGGGGCTGGCACGCGGTGGAGTGGTTCACATCCAAAATCAATCTGCTATTTATTATTCTCCCAACAATACGTTGACTGGGGGCCAGGTACGCGTGATTGCTGAAGATCACAGCGGTGCAATCTGGGTCGGAACGTCGTCCGGCCTGAGCCGGTTTGCCGAAAACAAATGGTACACATTTGGAACTCAAGATGGTTTCCCGGGCCAACGTGTGGGAGAAATTCTGGAAGATCAGGCAGGCGTCATAAGAATTGCGTCGGACTTGGGAGTTTTCCGTTGGGAAGCCAACAGCAACCGATTCGTATCCGAAAAGGAAGCACCGAATTACACTGGCTCATTGAGCAGAGACGCGGGTGGCACCATCTGGATCACGGACGAGGTCCATGGCTTGCACCCTCTTCATGCAAAGGATCGAGATATCATCCGATGGAAGGCTGGGGTCAGTATTTTTGAAGACCATCGCCACGACATTTGGATCCGGTCCTATGCCGATGGCTTGCGGCGCCTCTCCTCAAGAGGACGGCGTGAGCGGTTTACGGTGCGAGAGGGTCTCTCGAATGATTTTGTGGAATGCGTCTTTGAGGATCGTGAAGGCAACATCTGGATCGGAACGCAGAACGGTCTCAATCGTCTTCGTCCAACGAATTTTGTTCCTGTGCGCGACCAGAATATTGTGAATGGATTCGCCCGTGATATAGCTGTAACGGGTGATGGAAGTCTCTGGGCAATCGTGAATCCACACATCTTCAGATTGCGCGATGAGTCAGCAGCCGTGTATTCGACTCCATCTCACTTTCAAGGCACTGTCTTTTCCGCGGACGGAGCAGCTCCGCTCGTGCTTGGCAGCACTCGGTATCTTGCCGAACTTCGCCGAAACCGGTTCGTTTCACTTCTCTTGCCCGAGGACGCTCCGTTGAGCTTGATTTCCGACGTTGCCCGCGATCCAGCCGGCGGTTTGTGGATCGCCGACTACAAGGCTGGACTGGTTCGATGGTCCGGCGGACGGCTGGTACAATTCCCGCAGTTTCTTAAGAAGAACGTACGACGATTACTGGTGGATCAACAATGCAGAGTGTGGGTGGGAGCAGGGGACGGATTGTGGAGAAAGGAACAAGAGAGCTGGCGGCACTTCACCAAAGCAGATGGGATTGCTGAAGGCACCATCCGTGTGCTCTATCTCGGCCGGAATGGCACGGTTTGGATAGCCACAGCAGACGGCATCACCCGCTTCAGAGATGAGCAGTTCGTCTCTTTTTTCCCCAAGCTGCCGCCCGGCGGGATCACTTCCATGGTGGAGGACGACATTGGATCAATTTGGCTGGTCCATTCAGCCGGCATCTTCCGCATTGCGGCTGGGGAGTGGGAGAGGGCTTCGCGCGACTCCGGTTATGAAATGCAGTATCGCAAATTCGATGAGGATGACGGATTGCCGGCTCCTCCGCCGGCTATTCAGGGCCATTTTGCGGCTAAGGCGAGCGGCGGCAAACTCTGGTTTGCTCTGCGCAGCGGGGTCGCTTCTATTGATCCGGCCAATATGGAAGAGAATCGTATTCCCCCGCCGGTGGCAATTGAAGAGGGTGTAGCCGACCACCATTCTCTGAGGCCGGCGGCCTCCCTTCGCTTGCCTCCGCACACGCGCTCTCTCGAGATTGCCTACACCGCATTGAGTTTAACGGCCCCCGAGCGAGTGAAGTTCAAGGTGAAACTCGAGGGCTTTGACAATGATTGGATTGATCCAGGCAAGCTCCGCAGAGTTTTCTATACCAATCTTCCCCCCGGCAACTATCGCTTCAGGGTCATGGCCAGCAACAACGACGGAATCTGGAACCAATCCGGAGCTGTGTGGGAATTTTCCGTCGCGCCAGCCTTCTACCAGACCAGGTTGTTCCTGATTGTTTGTGCGGTCGCGGGAACTGGTCTTCTCTGGGGAGCCCATCGGCTGCGGATTCGCCAACTCGATTCCCGGAACAGGGCTGCAATTGAAGAACGTGTAGCAGAACGCATTCGGGTCGCTCGAGAGCTGCACGATACGCTCCTCCAGAATATTGCTGGACTGTCTCTGGAGATTCACGGCCTCTCCAAAACGGTAGCTCCATCTTCGCTGAAAGAAGAACTGGAGGGGCTGCGGCGTCAAGCAGAAGCGTGCGTACGGGAGGCGCGCCAGTCAGTATGGGATCTGCGTTCCACGAAAAACGGCCACGCGGATCTGGCAACCCGGTTGCAAGAGCTCGGAGACCGCCTCACGCTTGGCAAATCGGTTCGGTTTGCGCTGTGTATTCAGGGTGAGCCACGGCCTTTACCTGCGGACGTCGAGCAGCAGATCCTTCGAATTGGACAGGAGGCGATCACGAATTCCGTGCGCCACGCCCGTGCGACCAGGGTTCAGGCACATCTCGGATTTGCCGGGAATCTGGTTCGCTTGCGAGTCTCAGATAATGGCAGAGGTTTCGATCTTCATGAAGCTGCGCTGTGCAAGGGGCGCTGGGGACTAGTAACCATGCGGGAGCGTGCGCAGCAGATTGGAGCAGAGTTTAAGATAGTAAGCGGGATGAACCGTGGGACGGAAATTGAGACCACGGTACCAGCTCTTGGCGTGTGAGCATTTTCTTATGCAGACTGGACGTGTACGCATCCTACTGGTAGACGATCACCCCGCAGTCTTAAAGGGATTGGCGGCGACCCTGGGACCGGAACCGGATATGGAAGTTGTCGCTGTGGCCTCGTCTGCCCGGGAAGCCGTAGATTCTTTTGCGTTGCACCATCCGGATATCACCATCATGGATATTCGCCTGGGCGGCGGGACCGGTGGCATCGAAGCTATCCGGCAGATACGGCGCGTATTTGCCCAAGCCAGGATCATTGTTTTCTCTGCCCTGACCGACGAAGAGACCATCTACAGCGCGTTGCAATCCGGGGCCGCGACTTTTCTGTTCAAAGACACTCTTTGCGATGAACTGGTAAAAACCATTCGCGCCGTCCACGCAAACAACCGGCCAATTCCTGCCGAGGTGGCACGAAAGCTGGCCGATCGCGTGGGTCACGCGGTTTTGACGGCCCGGGAACTTGAGGTGTTGAGACTGGTAGGCCTAGGACTGAGAAACAAGGAAATCGGTGCGGCCTTGGGAATCACCGAGGATACTGCTCAGGGCCACGTAAAGAATATTCTCGCCAAGCTGCATGTGAACGACCGCACACGGGCGGTGACGCTCGCCGCCGAGCGCGGCATCATTCATCTTTCCTGAATCCACTTCAATCCTGAATACGTTCAGTTTGTTCCTTCCCCGCTGTACCCCTGAAAGCAGGGGTATGGATTCAGCGGACTTTGGGGAGTGCATGCGTTGCAGCAATGTTGTAGCTTCCTCTTGGTTGAAGTTTCCCTAGGAGATTGCTATGACGAGCACCAAAATGACGAAAATTAGTCGTTCACAAACTCAGCGACGCCGTTTTTTGCGGATCCTGGGCATGGTTGGGATCGGATTTGCCTTTCTGCTCGCGCCCCTACAACGGGTTATGAGCCAGGAGACACAATCAAATGCAGCGTCTCTATTGCCTATTCGAGAACCGATTCAAGTCACTATCAAGAATACGACTGACATGACCCTGTCGAATGGTCGCGAAACGACCTTCACGCTTGAGATGAAAGACGCCAATGGAGTCCTTGTTGTTAATCAGTGCTATTACCGCCTTGTGGACATGCCTGACTCTTATGTGGTGACCGCTACCATCAAGTCGAGCAGATTTTCCGGGGGTACATCTCTGGGCAAGATACCCGATTTAACGAGAACCGTGACTAGAACCTTAAATGGCACAAAAGGGACCGGGCAGGGAAATGCGCGAATGGATACCGTGGAAGCCACCACCGTACAGCCATCAGGAGTCATCAACCACGACGGGCCGTTGACGATTCCGGTTCACTTAGACTTGGGACCACTAAGCAACCTTTCTCTCCAGGAGCAATTCAATTGGTTCTTGGCTCATAATAAGCTCAATGCACAATCCTCCATTGCGCAGGCAGGGAGCATCAGCAATCCCGGCTGTGTACTGTTTTGTGTAGCAGTTTGTGGAGAATTCGTGTTCTTCCCACCCGAATATTTTCTGTGTCTCGCTGTCTGCTTGATGGAAGCAAATTGTTTTGAGTAACCAGGAGTGATTTTCGGCTCAGCTGTTGTCCTTGTTTGCTCCTTCTCACTGCGCTAGTGCGGTTACATCGAAGACGGGTACATCGAGATGGAGAACAACTCCGCCAAAACGCTCGTTTCAACCGCCATAACATTTAACAAATAGGGGAGAAAAATTCCTATGCGAAAGAGAGTGTTACGAGCACTGTGCGCGATTGCAGTCGCGACGATCCTGCTACTCCCGAGTTTGTGTTCAGCCCTCACTCACAACATCCTGCTCATCCATGGACGCGCGGATTCCACTCATGAACAGTTTGGCGTATTTGCGACTGATCAACTCGGATACTGGAGTGGCCGCCCAACTACCGTGGATGGCCATGTCTACTTTGTTCAATGGGACGCATGGAACCGGAAGTTTGACGACACAACCTGCCCCGGTGGCCAGTGCATCATCAACAATGCAATCAACCAACTCTGCAATATCGGCAACAATCAGGAATGTTGGATCATCTGCCATAGCGCCGGCTGTGCAGCCTTCGAGAACTATTTGGCAAAATCCAACTACTGCTGCAATCCGATCTTTATTGCCCATGTGATGGCCGCCAGCAGCGCGGCCGGAGGATCGGAATTGGCCGACGTCTCCCAATTTCTTCCGTTTTTTGGGCACACCATTGACTCATCTCTCACCACAGGCTATGCCCGAGGCGCCTATAACCATAACAATATGCAGGGTGTGGTGGTGCGCAGCATTGGCGGGACCAAGAACAATACCGCGTCGGCCTGTTTGTTTTTTCCCTCGCAAATTGGGAGCGGCTTGAATCCGGACTGTAACATTTGTCCCGTAGGACGTTTCACCTTTTCCCGCCAGTGTTCGGATGGAGTGGTCGCGCTTCACAGCACCTGCGGACACAATCGGGTTGCGTCTTTTCAAGATTGCAACAGCACGCTGTTTCCTCATAATGACACCGCCGGCACCTACTCTTTCCATGGCTGGTGGGTTGCGGACCAGGAATGCAATGGCCAAGGCGGCACATCCTGCAATTGGTCCGGGCCCTATTCACCCAATACCGGCTGGAATCCCGGGTTTAAGACCTACAGAGTGGATCATGGAGGCGGCGCCAATAACGCAGTTGCTGAATATAGCTTCGCTCCGTTTGCCCTTTGTCCATAGAGACGGAAAAACCCAGACGCTAGCCGAACATAAAGTTGGCTACAACCGAGACTGTAGGAACAAGGGGATGAATTATGACCAAGATGCAAAACAGCAAACTCAGCTTTATCCTGACAGGACTTGCGCTCTGGTTCGCTATAGCTACTCCGGCAGCCGGCCAGTCACAGAACGGCGCCCATCAACCTTCACTCGACGACGCATCGCCCCAGGGCAGCATGGCCATTTATCAGGACTACACCAGGTACCCGCCCGATTCCAGGCCGCTCAATGCGTCGAATTGGGACCTGCTTCATCCCTGGCTGACAGAGACCGCATCGCTTCCCATGGTTCCCATCCAAGTTGCAAGCCAGATGGCCTCGCTTCGCGCTTCCGGCCTGCCCGAGGACGAGGTGTGGCGCAGCGTTGCCATGCCCCCTTTGCCCAGATATCAGTTTGCAATGAACAAGGACATCCTGGCAGGCACGCAGGATGAACTTCAAGCGATTCTCACGATCACCCCAGCTTCAGGCTCGGACGCGCCTCTTCGAATCCACATCATCAAAGCCGAACTGATCGGAGATGACGCCTTTGGCGCCCCCCATTTAGGCGCCGTGCCTTTTAGCTGCAAGAGCGAGGAGCCGATATGCGTCTTCCAATGGAAAGCCCCGGCTCCGCAGACAAAATACTGGGGTGTGCTGGATCTCGTCGTAACCGTCACTGTGGAAGGCGCCTCGGATAACTTCGTGATTCACCAGCCCTTCTATTCGTCCCCCATCGTGGCGGGGACGTTCACTGGTGATTTCCAGGAACGAATCGCTGACGGCTCGCTGTTGATCGAGGCCGGAGTCAAAGTGCAGAAGCATATGGCATGTTTCGTGAGCGCAAACCTTTATTCTGCCGACAAAGAAATTCCTACACATCACGCTGAGCGCCGGATGATTGTTGATCCTTCGATGAAAACTATTGGTTTTACGTTCTTTGGCAAGATTTTTCGGGACAACGGTCACGAAGGCGTATTTCGTCTGCAAGATCTGAAAGCCCAATGTGAAAACCTTTCCTACCCACCAGAATGGTTTCTGGACAGCCTGGCGTATCAGGCTGAGCTGGCAGAATTTCAAAACAATCCCCCAGCAACTAGGGAACCAACGCGAATCTATTTCGCCTACAACCCCTTGACCTATACCACGCAACGCTATGCAGGCAACACCTTTTCCAGTCGGGAATGGCAGTCTCCGGAAAGGGCTCGCAAGCTGAATGCGTTTAAGAATGCGGATGCGGAGCTAAACGATCCAGCGAAAGAGATACGCAAACGCGCGTTGCAGCAAAGCCCCCAGCACTAACATCCGGCAAATGGAGGTAGTTGTTCTTACTCTGCTCTGCGGTGGGCTCTAACGTACAAAAGCGAAATAATACCCAGGAAAACAGAAAACGCTGGGACTGACCACTCCAACCCATCCACGAAGAAGGTTGTTATCGAGATACCCAGCAGCAGCAGAATCCCAACCACGGTGAACAACGGGTGGGCCCGCAGACGCATGGGCAAACTCAATAGCCGCTCGCTGGTGATGGCCTTGCGAAAACGAAGGTGGGTATTGAGAATCACCAGCCACACAAACAGCATTCCCGCAACTGCGGTCCCGTAGAGCATGAGGAAAGCATTCTTAGGGGCGAAGATGGCCAGCAGAATAGCGGCGATTATCCCTGCAGTTGAAACCACCAGTGCGCGATGCGGCACCCCGTTGCGGCTCACCTTGCCCATCCATTCAGGGGCATAGCCTCCCCGGCCCAGCGAGAAAAGCATTCGCGTTGCCAGGTAAAGGTTGGTGTTCACGCTCGAGAGCGCGGCTGTGAGCACCACGAAGTTCATGATGGCGGCGGCAAACGGTATATGCGCCGCGACGAACGCGGTCACAAATGGACTGCCGGAAAGCGTGGATGAAGTACCCGACTGGTTCCAGGGAACCATAGTCACCATAATCGCAATCGCCAGCACGTAGAACAAAATCAGTCGGTACACAATGTTCCGCATTGCATGCGGGATGGTAACTTCCGGATGCTCTGCCTCTCCTGCGGTAACAGCGATGATCTCCACTCCCATGTAGCTGGTGACAGTTATGGTGAGCGAAAGCCATACTCCTTTCCATCCTGCCGGCAAAAACCCTCCGTGCTGAGTGAGATTGGCGAGGCCAATCGCGGGCCGGGAGCCAACGCCAAAAATCAAAGCGAGTCCCACCATGATGAACGTAATGATGGCGGCCACTTTGATCATGGCGAACCAATATTCAAACTCACCCAGGCGGTTGACCTGCATTGAATTGAGCGCCACCAGAGCGGCTGAAACCAAGACCACCCAAATCCATTGCGGAACATTCGGGAACCAAAAAGAAATGTAGATACCGGCGGCTGTGACTTCTGCGCCAATGGCAATGATCTGCGCGACCCCGTAGGTGGCGCGAACGGAAAACCCCGCCCACGGATTGAGATACTTCTCCGCGTAAACTCCAAAAGCGCCGGCCACAGGATGGACCACTGCCATCTCCGCCAGTGCGTAAGACATGATCAGGGCAATGCCTGCTCCCAGAAGATACGAAAGAATCACCGCGGGCCCAGCCAAGCGAATGGTTACACTGCTTCCCAAGAACAAGCCCACCCCGATGGCGCCGCCAATAGCCATCATGGTGAGCTGCCTTTGGCCCAGGCGGCGGTGGAGGCCTTCTCCTTCGCTTGTTGAAAGTTTGTCTGGGCCAGGAGAGAAATCAGTCAATGCAGGTTTGTTCATCTCCGCACTGATCAGATCATCGGTTCGTCGGGTCATTGGGTCATCTCAAGAAAGAAATCTCTCTGCGTCCTCTGTGCTGAAGGGCTTCATTTGCCTTGCTTTTCTCTGTGTCTCCGCGTCTCCGTAATTGAGGTTTTGCCTTTGAACTTTCTCGCTACTAAATACTAACTAAGTACTAAAGGCTGAGCAGCGCGCTTCCGAATCTCCGCACCTCTTCTAGAGTGTTGTAGTGGACCAGCGACGCCCTGACTGCGCCGCTCTCCTGCGTAAGTCCCAACCGCTTGATCAGCCGCGGCGAATACATGTGGCCATCGCGCACGCCGATGTTTTGTTTCGCGAGCTCCTCGGTTACTTTGGCCGGCGAAATGCCGGGAAGATTGAAGCAGAGTGTAGGCGTCCGCTGTGAGATCTCATCCATCGCGGTAATGCCATATACGGTTGCATTCGCACTCGCCAGCGCATCCAGCATTGCGCAGGAGAGTTTCGCCTCGTAGCCCCGGATGGCTTCAGTTGACGCGACCAGCGCGGCGCGCCGGGAGGTTGCAGCGGGATTGATGAGCCGTCCCAGATCTTCCAGATAGCGCACGGCGGCATCCATGCCGGCCACACTTTCGTACGCGTAGGTGCCAATCTCCAGCTTGGCGGGAGCGGTGTCCGGCACAAAATCTTCACGAAAAGTGCACAGGGCGTTGAGGGTCTCCAGGCGTCCCCACAGAAATCCCATGTGGGGAGAGAACATTTTATAACCTGAGCAAACCAGGTAATCGCAATCAAGCGCCTGAACGTCGATTGGCCCGTGCGGTCCATAGTGCACGGCATCGACAAACACCTCGGCCCCGGCAGCGTGAGCTCGTTTGGAAACCTCGGCAATATTGAGGATGGATCCGATTGCATTGGAGGCCAGGGTGCAAGCCACGATCCGGGTGCGCGGTGAGAGCAGCTTTTCCAGGTCCTCAGGATGAAGCCGGCCATCGTCCCTAAAATGCCACCATAAAATCTTCGCCCCTTCACGTTCGAGGGCCAGCCAGACGGCAATGTTGGCTTCATGGTCAAGATCGGTCACGATGATTTCACGGCGATGGTCCAGGGATTGACCAATGGCGATGCTGATGAGCCGCATGAAAGAGGTGGAATTCATGCCAAAAGAAATTTCGTCGGGATGCCAGGCATTAACCAGCACAGTAACGCTGGCGCGGGCTTGGGCGATGGCTGCGTCCACCTCCTGCGACTGCCGGTATCGCCCGCCTCTTTGCACATTGCGGTGAAGGAGATGGTAGGCCACAGCATCCATCACAACCTTGGGTGACTGCGCGCCCGCGCCATTATCGAAGAAGATGAATCCATCTTGAAGGGCGGGAAATGCGGCACGAATTTGATCGATTGGGAACTCTGCCATGTTCCAAATGATATACCGATCACCGTGTCACGCTGCTGTAAGGCGTCAAGCTCCTGTGAAGATCCAACTTCCCCCATGTCGATTGCGCGAGAAGAAAAACGGTAGAGTTCAGGCTTCGGTCTTCACCCTCTGCGCCAATCGCTTGGGCGCGATCAATGAATAGCTACTCAACAGCAGCTCCCTCACTTCGTCCCAATCAATTTTACCCACGTCCAGCCGCAACGCGACCCAACCCTTCGATGCGATGTAGGAAGGTAGATAAAATCTGCCAGGCTGGGCCTCAGCCAGCATCTTGTTGTCTCCAGTCAATACCTTGCCTGTGACCGCGACGATGCCATCACCGTGATGGTTATCCAGGAAGTAAGCGAAGGTCTTTTTCCGAATCAGAAACTGCGCGTGCGATCCGTGGATCTTGCGTGTCGCCTCCGGGAGCGCGAGCGCAATCTCGGTTAGCCGGGTGAGGCGAGGGTCTTCCGCAGAACTTTTTCCCATACGATCCCTGATCGATCTCCATAATTTCCTTAATACGCAACTCAAAAATACACAACTCAAAGCTGCGATTTCAACGTATACACAGGCGCATGCACTCCTTCTCTACGCGCGCTTCTTCAACCGGGCTTCCGCCTTTACGAGCGACTCAAGCGCCCGTTCCGCCACAGCCTGCAGGTTCGCGCGTGTATCCAGGATATGTTGCCGGATGGCCTCGAGTTCTTCGGCTCCGCTATTGAGCATTTGCTGCAGAGTTGTTCGACGTTCGGCGATTTCCCGATCGAGCCGCGCAATATCCAGGGCATCGGCGCCGAGAGCAGGATTGAATACAAATCGTGTCGCTATGGAGTCACGCCAGGTCATCAACGCAGACGCATTTCGCGGGCCGATTCCATTTACACTCTGCAACGATTGCCAGCTAAGGTCGCCCGCCGTATCAATGCCGTAGCTTGCCAGCAGGGCTTTCCGTCCAGCCCCGATTCCAGCAAGGGTAACGTCTCGGATGTAATGGCGGTCCAGCCACCTCTGTAGTTGCAACTGCTTCCGGTTTCGTTCCAGCCCCTGCAGTTCCTCGCGGCGGGTCCGGGGGAGAGCCTCGAGTTCTTTGCGAGCTGCATCCAGCTCACTCCATTTGGTGGCGAATTCCACGGCGGTTGCGCTAGCCTGCCATTGTTCCTGAATGGCCTTATATTGCCTGGCTGCGTCGCTTACCGCGGCCGCGAGCCGGGCAGGCCTTTTGCGGCTTCTGCTCGCGAACAAGACCAGGCAAACTGTGGCGAGCACAATCCAGAAGCTCACATCCGCTTTGAGCTTGAGAAGAAAACAGGTTGCAATTGTGACCGCCAGAACTCCTGGGCCTAACAAGAATCTGACCGGGTTTCGGAGACGGCCTGGCGGGTAGAGGTCATGACGCGCCTTCAGCGGCGGAGGCGGCCCAGGAGCCGGTATGGCGGCAATCTTGGCCCAGACCGCGGAGAGATTGAAATTCGACTGCGCCGGCTCGTCGAACGCTAAAAAGAGCGCCAGGACGCTGCCTTTTTCTATAGCGCACCAGGGACATCGCGATAGTCTCTGGTAGTAGTGGTGACATGAGGCCCGCGGGCACCTGATTAACTCGCGACCGAGGCTTTCCAGGGCTTCCATCCATTGCTTCCCTGGCGGCCTCGCGGCGCCGCGAGCCGCATCCGGCGAAAACGCCTGTTGAAAAAGATTAGCGAGAGAAACCGGCAAATCAGAAAGCCGCAGCGCATTCGGCGGCGGAGCCATCTGCGTGGCCCGGGCATCCGCTGAAAAGGCGAAGCGGCATTCTTTGATGGCCCGCTCCACCGGCATCTCGCCTTTGCCCAGGAAGCGGCCGGCAAATGGATGGCGTCCCATGAAGAGGAGGTGGAAGATCAATACCGCCAAGCCAAAGTTATCGTGGTTTTCCGTACGCACAATCGCCGACAGGTGTTTGCCTTGAAGTTCAGGCGGCGTGTAAGTGGAAACGCCAACTTCGCAAAAAAACCTGTGCCCGTTGCTGGCTACCTGGAAACTGTCGCAGTCAATCAGAGAACACAAGGCCGCATCATTGATCAGGATATTGCCGTGATTTACATCGCCAATCACGATCCCGCAGGAATGCAGCAGGGTAAACGCGCGGGCCACATTGGCCGCGGCGTGTATCAGAAAGGGCCAGTGCGCACGGGGAAATTCCTGCAGCCTGCTTTTTGGAGTATAGAGTTCATGAATCGGCCGAAACCCGGTCACTCGCCGCATGAGTAGACCGGCGACCCGGCCTTTGGGCGCTTTGAGCACCAGGTCAGAAGGCCAGGCCGTTAATTTGGTCAGGGCGTCGGTCTGCTGCCGGACCATGGTTTGCAGTTTGGCTGTCTTAGATGAATCGATAGGCGCCAGGTAGAGTTTGGCCACTTGCCCGGCACGCCCTACAACTTCATAGACGGTTCCTTCGCCACCGCGGCCGATTTCTGATCCCAGCCGGATGGGAGAGCCGTTGGACGTGTACAGAAGCTCATTTCGCGTTGGCATATTCAGGCACGGCGTTGGTTTCCCACACCCTGCTGGCAAGGACCAGGGTTTTATCGTCATCGGTGCGGGCATTGATGCGGGGTGAGGCGAGAAAACTGCTCAACGCCTGATTCAGTTGCTCGGCGGTTTCGTTCGCCATCTTCCGGACGGCGGGAAAGACACCACGAAAGAACGGCTCATGCGGCATTGATTTCCGGAAATCCAGGGCCAGCCGCTGCAGGCCATCGGAGAACATTGCTACTTCAACTATATTTCTGCGCACGCTGGTGAACTGCAACTTGGTGGCAAACCTGCGGTCGGTAGCAAAGAACGTGGCATTTTCATATTCCCCTTGGTCCGGCCAGAATATATGCCCGTAGGTGCGTTCCTCCGCGTCAGCGGCAACAATCGATCCATCACCCACCTGAAAGAAGACCGCGCGATTCTCCCCGACTATGGCTGCGAGGAGAGTGCAAGCGTAATCCCGCAACTTCAACCCGGCGTCAGAAGCAGTGGCAGCAATTTCCCGTTGCAGGGCCCGGACCCAAACTCATCATGGAAGCCGGGATCAAACAGCGGCCCAGCCATCCGGCGTAGTTGGGCTGGTCAGGGGCACTTTATCGCCCATGCTAGAGCGCGATACGGCTTTCATGGAATTTGACAGCCATATAAAGAGGTCACGGAAGCGCAGTTCCCTGAGCTTAATGGGTTCGCGAACGGAGATCTGGGAAAGGATCTCCATCTTGGCGCCCTCAACACCCACGGCAAAAAACGAGAAGGTCTTTTCGGCTTCCCCGGCGCGGATCTTTTCCGCGGCCGCTTTCCAGGGGTCCGTGGGGCCTCCATCTGTGATCAGAAAAATCCAGGGCCGATAGTACGATACGCCATTGGTGCGATATACATGTTTGCGCTGATCCAACAACGACAACGCTTGCTCTATGGCGGCTCCCATGGGCGTTTCACCTGAGGCCTTCAACGTAGGAGGCTGGAAGACGTCGGCTGTCTGAAAGTCATTTTGCACATTCACCGGCCCGAAGGTGATAATTGCCACCTCCACGCGCTTCGCTGCCAGACTATCCGACGCCAATTCGTCTTTGAACGCGTTGAGCCCCTCGTTGAGTTGGGAGACAGGCTGGCCTTTCATGGAGCCAGAGGTATCCAACAATAGAATGCAGGGACATCTGGGTTCAGGATTCTCGGCAAATTCTGTAGCTCCAAATGGCGTCTGTTCGTCAGTAACTGCAAACGGCACCTGTTCGGTAGCACTAGACATTTCGTCCTCCTAAAAAAGAAATAGTGTTTACTACTTGGGTTCAATCAGAGATGCTGCGGGCTGCCACTCGCGCTGCCAGTTGGGACCGAAATTTATCGGACATGTCCGGAAGATTTCTTCAGACTTAGACAACCTTTTGGACTTCACATTCTGCGGGGCAGCAGATCGAGGACGAAACCCAGGGACTGATGAGGAGCAACATCTCTAATATAAGTAAATGCCGTTCCGGGCGCTTAGCAAAATGTACGAAGCTTAAGCAAACGCCGCCCGCGAACACTCATCCAACCCACAAGCCCACTTCTCGTCTGAGGTGGGTCCATGTTTCTAAGACGCATTATCATCGAAGGAATACTAGCTATATTCCTGCTGGCGGGGTTGTGCGTGCCGGCCACGCCTCAAACAGTTCAAGAGGACCGGCGAGTCCGTTTAGTCTCTCCCGAGGAAGGCGAAATGATCCTACAAGCGGCCTGGAAACTCCGTAGAGGCCTGCATCCCAAACCGGACTGCTCGCACTTCGTCCACGCTATTTACAGCCAGGCGGGTTTCGACTATGAATATGCCAGTGCAAGCGATGTTTACGACGGCATCGATTCCTTCCGGCGCGTGCTACGACCACAGTCGGGCGACCTGGTCGTCTGGCGCGGCCACGTTGGCATTGTCGTCGCTCCGGATGAGCACTCGTTCTACAGTTCAGTGCTTTCTGGATTTGCCATCGAGGATTACGACTCGGATTATTGGACGAGCCGTGGGCGTCCTCGCTTTTATCGCTACGTGGCCAACTACAGGCAAACCATTCCAGCTTTGAACCAGGCATCGGCCGCTGGCAAGCAAGCCCGTGCCCAGCCAACGAATTCGCCGATGGCAAAGCCACCAGCCCGGCCTCAGTTGCTGCCGTGATACACCATTCTTCTTTGACATCCTGTGATTGGGAACCATCGAGTCGGGAAAGATTACCAATCTCGTCCTGTTGAAAAAATCACCGATGGAAAGAGTGGACGCCTGCGACAGCATCGTCGCCGTTTGGGTCCATGCAAAGCAAGTCGTTCGCAAGAGTTTGGAAGCGAATTCAAAGAAGTAATTCCCGAACTGATGAAAGTTGCTATGAGCACTCTAGCTCAGATTGCCTCCAATGCCGGGCTCATAATAGATGGTGTTGGTTCAAATGATCACCCACTTAGGCGAGACATCGGTACTGAAGGAGATTATCAACCTTGACCCTGAACTGAATGGGGATGCTGAATATCTCCGCATCCGTATCCATCTTCGACGAGTCACAATCTGGAACCAGGCTCGCCAATTTATCTACTCTCCCTCTGTCATCACTGTGGCAGTATATATAGTCCTGTTGATCCTAGTGGCTCATCTGCCGTCTTAATGCGACGAAGTCCTGTCTTACAGCCAGACTAATTCTGATATGTCGTGTGCGTATCAATTCCCGTGAATCCGGGACGGCTGGGCGTGGCGTTCCCCATTCGATGAAGCAGTGTGGCAATTTTCCAGTTCCATTCTTAGTTGAGAAAAGGATATGGGTTTGGAAAGATAGGCATCCATCCCGGCTGAAAGACACCGCTCCTGGTCGCCTTGCAGAGCGTGAGCCGTCAGGGCGATGATTGGAGTATGGCGGCGGCATCTTTGTTTTTCTAAGGCACGGATGGCCGCCGTGGCTTCGAGGCCATCCATGTCCGGCATTTGAATATCCATGAGAACCACATCAATGCCCGGATCACGTTCAAAAGCAGCTACCGCATCCCTTCCGTTCTCAACCAGGACAACGGTGCAACCCATTCGTTCGAGCATTCTCATCGCCAACTTTTGGTTCACCAGGTTATCTTCAGCCAGAAGGACGCGCAGTTTGAGGTCGGCTGCGACCGCGCTCTTTTCGGCCCCGCTGTTCAGCCGCGACGCGCGGGGTGAACGGACGTCACGCAGCGCCTGTAGCAATTCCGAGGGCACGACGGGCTTAGTCAATTGCGCCGCCATATCCAGAAGGCTGAATTGCGACGAAAGCTCAGCGTGAACTGGCGATGACCACATCACCATGGTTTTCGCCTTGTCGACTGAACGAATCAGGAGCTGCGCCAACTCCGGCTGCGCTGATTCAAACACCGACTCAGCCAGAATGACGGCGTCGAGGGCTGGGCCCTTGGTCCGTGCCGAGCAGATCATCTCCAGAGCGGATTCAGCAGAATCGGTAATAATCGCGTCCCCCCCAGCCTGCTGGATGGTGTGGCATAACGCATCCCGTGAAGCTGCACTGGCGTCCACGACCAAGACCCGCATTCCCTCGGTCTCAGGCGCAGCCGCCGGAAGCAGATGGCTGTTGGGAGCCCGGCGGAGCTGGACGACAAAGTGAAACATGGTGCCTCGGCCAGGCTGGCTTTCAGCCCATATCTCGCCCCCCATCATTTCGATAATTCGCTTGGATATCGCCAGACCCAATCCGGTGCCGCCAAAACGCCTGGCATTGGAAACGTCGGCCTGTTCAAACGCGCCAAAGATGGTGGCTAATTTGTCCTTGGGCACGCCAATCCCCGTATCCCGAACGACGAAGTGTAAGCCAGCCAGCTCTAAGGTGGATTCGGCCACGGGAAAGACTGTAACTACGATTTCACCCTTGCGCGTAAACTTCACGGCATTTCCCAGCAGGTTCGTAATGACCTGGCGGAGCCTGCCAGGGTCTCCCAAAAGTGGTGATGGGATGGGAGCTGTTACATCCATCACCAGCTCAAGATGTTTCTTGTGCGACAGAACGGCCAGCGTTTTTACCGCCGATGCAACCAGGTCAATAGGGTCAAAGGAGATAGTTTCCAAATCCAGTTTGCCGGCTTCGATCTTCGAGTAATCCAACACATCATTAATAATGCCCAGGAGAGCGTCACCCGAGTTCTTGGCCAAGGTAAGGAGTTCACGTTGCTCCGGAGTCAGCGCAGTCTCCAACGCCAGGTCGGTCATGCCCAAAACTCCGTTGATCGGAGTCCGAATCTCATGGCTCATGTTGGCCAGGAAGGAGCTTTTGGCGCGGTCCGCTCCTTCTGCCGCCTTCTTTGCTTCCTCCAACTTCGCATTCATGGCTCGCAGTTCCGTTGTCCGGTTGCCAACCTGGCGCTCCAGCTCTTCTCCGCGGCGCAGCACGCTCCTCATGCGCACTCTCCACAGCGCGTAAATGAGCCCCACCGCCAGCAGTACCGCCAGTCCTCGAAACCACCAGGTCGCCCACCACGCTGGAGAAATCGTGAACGCCACGGCCGCCGGAGCGCTCCAGGACCCACCCGGGACCTGGGCCATCACTTCAAACCGGTAAGAACCGCCGGCCAGGCTGTGAAAAGGAATATCTCTCTGCGTGGTGTCAGTCCAATCATTCCCTAACCCCACCAGACGGTAACGAAACAGAATGTCTTCCTCGTGGAGAAACGTGAGAGCAGTAAAGCTGAACTGGGGTGAGTTATGGGCGTAAGGGACCCCAAAACCGCCGCCGTTTGCCAATGTCGAGGCTTCAACAGAAGGCGGCGTCCAGCTGCCGAACTTCACGTCGGTCACGACAACCTTGGGCACGAAGCCAGCGGTGTAGGAATGTCTGGGCAAGAAATGGGATAGGCCGCGGGCCGTGCCGATCCAGATAGTCCCATCTGCCGATGCCAGGAACGCATTGGTGTCGCAATCCTCCCAGATTAGCCCCTGGTCGCGGCCATAATGATGCCATTTTCCCTGGATCAGAACGTCAGCACCGGCATCCGTTCCCACCCAAACAGATCCATCTGGAGCGCCCCCGACGACGTATGCCTTATCGGAGTGGAGCCCATTATTCTCTCCGAAGTGTTGGGTAAGCAGCTTTTCTCCCTGCGTTCCAATGCGTGTAACGCCCTGGGGATAAACATAGGCGATCCAGATCGCGCCATCGGCGGCTTCAGACACGCTGAGCACCGAGTTCTGCTTGAGTCCGTCGCGCGTTTTATAACGGCTCCAGATTCCGTCGTGAAAACACAGCAGCCCAAGTGATCCTGGTATCCACAGCCGGCCACGCCGGTCCAGGATCGGCTGGTAGAAAATTTCGGACGAGTCCGTTCCCGGAAGATCAACTTGTTCAAAACGAAGATGGGTTTGCCTCCGGCGACCGTGGCTGGAGGACAATCTCAAGGGTGTACTACGAAACAGTACGCCGGTGGTGGATACCCAGAGACGATTTTCGCCATCGACTAACAATCCCCAGATTCTGGTGTTGAAAAGCCCAGCCGCTGCGCCGTAGGTCGCAACAAGCTTTCCCTCGGGATCGAACTCTGTGATTCCGCTGGTTGAGGTGCCCGCCCAAACACTTCCGCTTTGATCAATCGCTACGGCTCGGGCCCACTGCCTGGAATCGCTCTTTCCCTTGGCGCGACGCCAGCGGCGCGAGTGCGGATCAAGAAAATTCAATCCGTCGTTCGTACCCACCCAAAGTCCGCCGTGAGCATCCTGGCGGATGGCCCAGATCATCTCGTTGGAGAGACCATCCGATCTTCTCCAGCTTTCCCACTCCGGGTAGCCCAGCCAGCGCTCCACACCTGCGCCTCTAAGGCCCACCCAAATAGAACCCTCTTTGTCGACAATGGCGCAGCAGGCAGCATCGCTACCTAACCCATTCCTGGTGTTGATGATTCTCCAATGCGGCCCATTGGGTAGTGCGAGCCCGGTCTCGGTGGGCGCCATCACTCCTCCCTCCGGCAGCGGGACGAGAGCTGCGACCGAGCTATTGACGAAAACTCCTTGATCCTGGGTGATCGTCTGCCTGACAGCCAGCCTGGCGCCCTTTGCCAACTGGTAGATATTCTTCCTGCCCCGCACCCAGAGGTTGCCGGCTACATCGAACACAATGCTTTCCCACTGGTCCTTAGGAAGGCCGATCCGGTCTCCGATGGCCTCGCTGTGCACGGAATCGATATGGCACAAGTCCAGGTTGCATCCGTACCAGACAGCGCCCAACCGATCTACGGTGACTCCGGATGCAGGCAGCTGCGAGAGCCACTCGACCCGATATAGATTTCCATCTTTGTCTTCAAGGCGAACCAGCCCTTTCTCAGTGGCCACGTAAAGGCGATTCTGCTGGTCTGATGCAAAGACATTCGGCCCCAGGCCGCCGTGGAGATTTATGCTCTCAGTCAGGACTACCTGTTCCAGATGGTCGCCACGGCGTCGTAGAAGACCACCATGATCGGATGCTACCCACAGATCGCCGCCTACTGACTGGTGAATGGCCATGATGCTTCTGTCAGCCGGATCGCTGGGATGGAATTCCTGGAATCTTTGGCCATCATATCGGAACAAGCCCGCCTTGGTTCCCACCCACAGAAATCCTTCGGAATCCTGGAGCATGCAAGTTAACGCCAGGTTGGCCAATCCCTGATCTTTGCCGTAATCCTTAAAAACAAAGCGTTGTGCCGCCGTGCCCACGGGCAGGGCAAGGAACACTGCCGCCACCAGGGCGATAGCACGTCTACGGCAGGCGTTGACAGGCATAACACCGCTAATGTTATGCCAATTCATGCTTGATCAGGACACACATTTGGTCAGGGGACTATAGTGTTATCGGCAAATCCGGGCAGAGATTTAATCCGCCGTCCAATAAGGTTGGTTCGATCATTCACTGCGGCAGGGGTACGCTGTACTGGGATGCGATGATCTGCCACTGGCCATCGATTTTCATCCAGACATCGGTCAGGCGATCCCGATAGTCGTAGCGTTTGCCTTTTGAATTTCCCGTCTCGTGGTAGGCGCCGGTCACAACCGCTATGTTTCCGTGCAAATGTACTCTGAGGTCGGATTCCTCTGCCAAATCCACCTGCACCGAAGAGTCGGCTGTGTGCGACATGTACCCCATTTTTCCGAAGATCCTGCCATCCTCGATGGTGATAACAAAGTCCTCAGCCAGCAACGAAGTCATAATTCCTATGTTGCGCTGCTTGTAAGCATCAGTCCATTTGGCCTCCAGAGCGAGAATCTTCGCCGTCTCTGGGGACGTCTGCTGAGCCAATGAACCTATCTGCAGGCAGCAAAGGAAGCAGATGATAAGCCATGGTCGAACGCGCATAGCTCTTTATTACACAGTTCCCCGATATCGACAAGACACTTATGTACTGCCTTGATCTTGGCGGCTTCGCGGCAGCGTTGCGAATGCAGCATCCATCAAAAGTGTGTTACAGAAAGCCCAGGAATTAGGCGGAAGTGGCGGGGGTTGGCCGTCAGCACCGCGAAACCAAGTGATAGTGCGGTGGCTCCGATCAGCAAATCCGGAAACGGAATAACCACGCCTTGCGCTTGTTGCTCCCCATCTAATTTGCCGGCCAGCATCGCTGTCTGCCTGGTATAGGGATGTACCGTCAAATCAGCTAACAACTCGTCCAGAAAGGACTGACGGTGAAGGCGTTGAGTAGCAGTTCGCGCGCGATAAATGCCATGGATAAGTTCCGTCAGGCCCACTGCTGAAAGAGCTGCATCCTGGTCCCCCGTCGCCTTAATGATTCCCTCGATTAACCGCTCGACGGTGTCTCCTCGGCGCTCCGCGGTGATCACGACACTGGAATCCAGGATCAGTCCCACGCCGGCGGCTCAAGTGGTTCGCGGTGGCTGGCAATGCCCGCTTCCACATCCTTGGCAAAATCCTCGTCCAGAGTGGCGGTCGAGCCATGCTCGCGGGCCAAACGCAGCGACTCAGACAACAATCGAACGGGAGGCTCCGCGGGATGCACCACAGCCAGGGGACGAGAATCGTCTTCAATAATGATTTCTTCTCCAGCGCGCAAACGGGCCAGCAGTGTGGCAAAGCGATTTGCCGCCTCTAATTCCGAGATGTGGATCACATGCTTAGCCATACGCGCATTATACCGCGCTCGGCATCATGCTGATTCGGCCAGTCCTCTTCTGAGAGCGCACCGTCAGGTCGGCCACCAGCGTGTAAAATGCCGCAATACAAAAACTTGAGGAGGAAGACGCTGAGATGAGAATGAATGCGATTCATCGTTGGAGCTGCGTGGTCTACATCTGGGGTTTGCTGGTTGCGGCTGCGGCCGCGCAGGCGCCCGAACCGGCGAAAGAAGCGCCCAAAGAAGACTACGTGAAAGCGCACTACACCAAATACGAATATCGCATTCCCATGCGGGATGGAAAGAAACTGTTCACCTCGGTTTACGTCCCTAAAGATGCCTCCCAGGCTTATCCAATCTTGATCGACCGTACACCCTACAGTGTGGGCCCATACGGCGAGGATGAATACAAGAAGCAGATCGGACCATCGGATGAATTTGAAAAAGCGGGATACATTGTCGTGTACCAGGACGTTCGTGGGCGATACATGTCCGAAGGCGACTTCCTGGAAATGCATCCGCACATTGACGTCAAGAAGTCATCCAAAGACGTGGATGAAAGCTCTGACATGTATGACACAATCGAGTTCCTGCTGAAGCACGTGCCCAACAACAACGGCAAGGTCGGCATCTGGGGAATCTCCTACCCGGGCTTCTACACATCGGCGAGCATCGTTGATTCTCATCCCGCGCTGAAGGCGGCATCGCCGCAAGCCCCCATGACAGATCTTTTCTTTTCTGATGACGCGTATCACGGTGGAGCGTTCATGTTGGCGGCAAATTTCGGTTTTTATTCTTCATTCAAGCCGTTTACCGAGCCTGGTCCTCCGCCGAAGACGCCTGTCCCATTCGATTTTGGCACGCCGGATGGCTATGCGTTTTATCTTCAGGCCGGCTCCCTGAGCGAGTTGAACAAACGCTACCTGAAAGAAGGCAATTCCCTTTTTACCGACCAGATGATCCATACCACATACGACAATTATTGGACGGCGCGGGACCTCTCGCGGCACATGAAGAACGTGAAATGCGCGGTGATGACGGTGGGCGGATGGTTTGATGCGGAAGACCTCTCCGGGCCGTTCAAGACCTTTCATGCCATTGACCAATTCAATCCCGGAATCCCTAACTCTCTGGTGGTTGGACCCTGGGTCCACGGAGGATGGGCGCGGAATGATGGCGAGCGTTTGGGAGATGTCCAGTTTTGGGCGAAGACTTCAGAGTTTTTTCGCGCCAGGATTCAATTTCCCTTCTTTGAATACTATTTGAAAGGCAAAGGCACAGGCTTGCCCAAGGCCTACGTCTTTGAAACCGGAACCAATGTGTGGCGGCAATATGACGCCTGGCCTCCCTCGCAGGCAAAAGCCAGGATGCTCTACCTGCACGCTGGCGGGAAATTGTCGTTTGAGCCTCCGGCGGAAAATGAAAGTGCAGACGAATACGTGAGTGATCCGGCCCACCCGGTGCCCTTCATTGATTACATTGCCACCGCTGTCCCCCAGCGTTATATGACGGACGATCAAAGATTCGCCTCACGCCGTACGGACGTTCTGTCCTACCAGACTGAGCCGCTCGAAGAGGATGTAACCATCGCCGGACCGGTCTCGCCAAAATTGAAGGTCGCATCCACCGGAACGGATTCAGACTTTGTGGTGAAACTCATTGACGTCTATCCCGACGATTATCCGGACAACGAAACCGCAGATCCGAGCAAGAGAGTCACCGGCCCACCGCCAGTTCGCATGGGTGGCTTCCAACAGCTTTTGCGCGGCGAGCCCATGCGCGCCAAATTCCGCAAAAGCTGGGAAAAGCCGTCACCGCTGGAGCCGGGCAAAATGACAGAGGTCAACTTCACCATGCCGGACGTAAATCACACCTTCCGCAAGGGCCACCGCATCATGGTGCAGATCCAAAGCTCCTGGTTCCCCCTGGTGGACCGCAACCCGCAAACTTTTACCGACATACCGAACGCCAAACCGGAAGACTTCAAGAAAGCCACAGAACAGGTATTCCATAAAAGAAGTGCGGAATCGGGCGTGGAGGTTTTGGTGTTGCAGTAGTAATACGTGCGTGTGGGTGGCGAGCAAGATTGTGCGGTCAAGAAAGATCGCCAAGAGCCCGAACCACCACAGGGCTTCGGTCCGCGTAACTGTACGAGCATGCGTAACTCCGTTACAACCCGCGTCATTCCTAGCGATTTCTGACTGACGGCAGGCGTAACTTGCAGCCAACAACAGCATTCACCGCAGAGGATACAGGGGAAGAACGGCGACATCGGAGCTACAACAAGGCTTCCGTACAGACGAAATTTTCAAAGATTTTCTGCCGACGCTTTTGGAGACACAAAGGCATTGGCTCGCCGGCATTCATGGCGGCGACTGCAGAATAACTTGTTCGAAATTGACCCGCAACTTTAGTACACCTAAATCTGTCGATTTTCACTCCAGCTTGGGCAGGTCTTCCGGGGCAATCAGCAGCCGGATGGAACGCGCCTGCCACGGCGTTCTCTCAATCAGCCTATGTTTTTCCAATGTGACAATCATCTGGTGTACTGAAGGAGGAGAAACCTGGAAATATTCCTGCATGTCGGCTTCTGCCGGCGCGCATCCGTGAATCTTTGTGTAATAGAAAATGAAGGCGAGATACTGCCCTTGTTTCCGGGTATATGGTTTCTGCATCAATGCTGAAAAGTGTACGCGAGCTTTCTTCAACGCTTCAACCTTCATCAGCGCCGAGTCTATAATTTTGCAATGATTCGAGATCGCAGAACCCGCGGGATGGCCACAGCGCTCGCGATGCCATTGGCAGCCATTCTAGGCTCCTTGATTTTCGCCAGCGCACACGCTTCACCACCCGCGAGCTCACTGTCCACGCGGCAAGCTGCTAAATCTTCGACGCAGCTCTCCCAGCCCTCCTATGAGACCCGCGAGATCCATGACCCAAACGGCACTGGACGGTTCTACATGGGCCGGGAAATCGCCCAGGTGATGGGGCCGGGAGGTATCCCGTGGCTGGACCGTCCGCAGCGGGAAGACGAAGAAAAGCCGGCACTGGTGCTCGACGCCCTGGATCTTCGCGGCGGAGAGACTGTCGCCGACCTGGGCGCCGGGTCGGGCTATTTCACCTTCCGCATCGCACCCAAGGTTGGCAAAGCCGGCAAAGTGCTGGCAGTCGAAATCCAGGACGAAATGATCGAGACGCTTCGCCACCGCGCGACTGAGCAGAAAATCTCAAACGTACAGGTGATCAAAGGGACTGAGAGTGATCCAAACTTGCCGGCCAACGGAGTCGACCTGGTGCTGATGGTGGACGTCTACCATGAACTCGCCTATCCCTATGAAGTTATGACTAGGGTCCGCAAAGCGCTGAAGCCGGGAGGACGGGTAGTCTTTGTCGAGTACCGCAAAGAAGATCCCCAGGTGCAGATCAAGGAAGTCCACAAGATGTCCGTGGAGCAACTTGAAAAGGAGATGAAGGCGGTGGGGCTGGTGCGACTACGGACGGTCGAGACGCTACCCTGGCAACATATTGTGGTTTTTGAAAAACGCGATTGAGCTTTCGAGGAATCGGGTGATCGCGCGTGATCCGGTGACCTGAAGAAGCAACCGATATCTCAGCTGATTCTAGAAAATGTGACATCTCAATGCGGAGCGCCGTCATGGATCATCAAAACGCAAGACGATAGAGACCTCTCGCTGCCCTTCGAGATAAACTAAAGAACCTTGCAGGATTCGCGCTCACGTTCCAGCGCAGCCTGATATTCGCGTTTGAGCCGCGAGACGAATTCCGCCACGCTCACCACTGCCTTCACTGATCCAACTCCCTGGCCCGCGCTCCAGACATCGCGCCATGCTTTCGCCTTGCCATCTGTGTTGGCGAAATTCATCTTAGTGGGGTCGGCTTGCGGCAGGTTCTCCGGATCAAAGCCTGCATTGCGGATGGAAGGCTTCAGATAATTGCCATGCACGCCGGAAAAGTAGTTGCTGTAAACAATGTCGGAAGCATTGGAATCCACAATCATCTGCTTGTAACCGTCAGGAGCATTCGCTTCCCGAGTGGCGATGAAAGCTGAGCCAATATAAGCATAGTCCGCACCCAAAGCCCGCGCGGCAGCCACGCCGCGGCCGGTGGCAATAGCGCCGGAGAGCACCAGCGGCCCGGTGAACCATTCACGAATCTCCTCCACCAGCGCAAAGGGAGATGTGGTTCCGGCATGGCCTCCCGCTCCGGCAGCAACAGCAATCAGGCCATCAGCGCCCTTGTCGATGGCTTTATGGGCAAAGACATTGTTAATCACGTCGTGCAACACGATTCCGCCATAGCCATGCACTGCCTGGTTCACCTCTTCGCGTGCTCCGAGCGAGGTGATGATGATGGGGACGCGATATTGAACGCAAAGCTCCAGGTCGTGCTGCAGGCGGTCGTTGGATTTATGCACGATCAGGTTGACGGCGAACGGCGCGGAATGGCCTTGGCTCCCTGGCTCAGCGTCATGTTTGGCCAGCTCATCACGAATGCGCTTGAGCCAGTTCTCCAGTTCCTGGGCCGGACGGGCGTTCAGTGAGGGAAAACTGCCAACCACGCCCGCTTTGCACTGCGCAATCACCAGCTCCGGGACGGAGACAATAAACATCGGCGCGCCGATCACCGGCAGCGCCAGCCGACCGTTTAAGATCTCTGAAAGACCCACATTTTCTCCGTCGAAAAAGTACTTCCTTATTTTACGGTTGCGTATTTGCCCGATTTCACCCAGAGCCAATCGCTTCCATCCGAGATCTTGGCCGGGTTCTTGACCACAAACAGCAGGACGGTTTCGGGGGTTTCGCATTTCCGGTAAACAACGGCTGAACTTGATCCGGCAGTGCCAAACGCAAGCTCCAGGTCAAACATAGGCGGTACGTTATCGATGCGCAGGACGCCATTGCGGACCTGTGCGGTCATCTCCTGGATCGCTCCTCCGTGAAAGGTCATATGCCCGTTCGTGCCAACTCCAAAGGAGTAGTTGGGCGGATGGTCGACATCGTAACTCTTATCCACCGCCACCTGAAATCCGGTGATGGGCTGCATGGTGCCTGCCTGGACCACCCGCAACAGCGCCGTGCAGGAATTCTTGGAGCCCGGCCCGATATTGGCGTTCGTAAAGTCCTGTCCATTACCGCCCGTTTCTGCCGCAAAGCGCTCTGCTTCGGTGGGTGTGCGCGGAGCGTTCGCCGCCGCGGCGCAGGAGGCCGGCATAGCAAAGACCGACGCGGCGGGCTTGGCAAGGCTGACCTGCTTCACATCGATCAGAGTCCTCATCGGTCCGGTCTTCGGAGTCAGTTGCAACTTCCATATGAACCCTGTCTTGGCGTCCACCCAGGCCTTGGCCACACCATCATTGGTGGTGGCTTGCAGAACTTTCGCTGCGACGCCGTTGATGGTCTCCGTACCGGCTTCTGTGGCATGCTGCTGGGCCAGAGCGGCGCTCATTTCAGCGGACATGGCGAACGGGTCTCCCCAGTCACCGGAAAAATTGGATTTTCCGCAGGGTATGGCACTGTCCGTCAGATCCCAGGTAATGGCCGTGTGCGCCTGCAGATCGTAGAGAGTGCGCGTGTGCCCGCCCTTGGCGCCCGGTTGCTGCGGAGGATAACTCTGCTCCACCATGGCCTTGTTTCCGTCACGCTGGACCTGCATGTTTGCGCTAGGACCAAATAAGCTGACAACTTCAGTTACCGTGTACGCCTCCGGCGTCTTGCCGGCTTGCGCCTGGATTTCTGGAACCTTTAAACAGGCCAGCAAAACGGCACACACACTCAACTGCAAAAACGTTCTTTTGCACATACGCACTTTACCTATACCTTTTCCGGGGGAAATATAACCTTATCATGGCGCGGTAGCTCTTAATCTGTCTGGCAGTATACCAAGAGGGTTGTTCCGGTCACTGTTGAGGACCGTTGAAACAGACCTTCGCTGATCCGAATGGGACGAGCGCACAATCCGGGACAGACAGAGTAGAATTGCGGGGAATTTTTGAAAGAAAAGCGGACCCTTAGAGGGCCCGCATCTCGTTAGCCAGATTTTTCGAACCTCAGGAGGCCCCATTGAGCAGCGTAATCCATCCTTTTGACGAGTCAGGAATCACGCGCGGGGCGGATGGCATTGCCCGCTACCAGAACCGTCCGCGATCGCTGGTGGAGATGTTGCGGCTGACGCTCGATAAATTCCCTACCAATGAGGCCGTAGTTGAAGTGGGAGGCGAGCGCCTTACCTACCGCGACTTGTGGGACCGCTCGGCGCGGACCGCCGGCGGCCTGCGCGCAGCAGGCATTCAGCCGGGCGATCGCGTGGCCATCCGTCTGGGCAACGGAGCAGATTGGTGCGTGGCGTTCTGGGCCATCCAGATGGCCGGAGCCGTTGTTGTGCCCGTCAACACCCGCTTCACTGAGCCCGAGGTCGAATATGTGGTGAATGATTCCGGCAGCCGGTTTGTATTCCAGCCGGGCCAGCCCTTGCCCCAGGGAAACAGCCTGGTGGTGGAGAACCTGGAGTACCAGGATGTTGCGGCCATTTTCTACACCAGCGGCACCACCGGATTTCCCAAAGGGGCGATGACCACGCATGAAGGCTTTCTTTCCAACATTGAGACCTGCCGGCGCATGAGCCTCTTGCCCTTTGACGGCAGCACGCGCACGCTGGTTTCAGTCCCGCTGTTCCACGTGACCGGCTGCAACAGCCAATTCCTGGTGGCTTGCGAAGGCGGCAGCGCTACGGTGATTATGCCGGCATTCAACGTGCAAAGCTTCCTGAAGCTGATCGAAGCCGAGCGCATCAATACGCTGACCTCAGTGCCGGCGGTCTACTGGCTGGCCATTAACCAACCCAATTTCCGCGAGGTCAATACGGCGGCCGTCATTCGCGTGAGCTACGGAGGCGCGCCGATTGCTCCGGATCTGGTAGGGCGGATCATTGAGGCTTTTCCCAACGCCCGCGTGGCCAACGGCTTCGGCTTGACGGAGTGCTCCTCCGTGGCCACCATGCTTCCTCACGAATACGCGCGCTTGCGGCCGGAGACGGTGGGCTTCGCCGCGCCGGTGGTGGATTTGAAGCTGGAACACGTATTGCCCGGCAGCAATGTAGGCGAGCTTCTGATACGCGGTCCCAACGTGGTGAAGGGATATTGGAACAAGCCTGAAGCCACGGCGGAAACGTTTGCCGGAGGCTGGCTGCGCACCGGCGACATGGCTCGTCTGGATGAGCAGGGGTTCGTTCAGATTGTCGATCGCAAGAAGGATATGGTGAATCGCGGCGGCGAGAACGTCTATTGCGTTGAGGTGGAGAACGCGCTGGCGGCCCATCCTGCGGTCTTTGAGGTAGCCGTGGTCGGCGTGCCGGACAAGATGATGGGTGAAAAGGTCGGCGCTGCCATCGTCCTGAAACCAGGCGCCAACGCCGAGGCCGGCGACATACTCCAATTCGCCAAAAAGCATCTTGCCGATTTCAAGGTTCCGCAGTACCTGGTGTTGCGCGCGGAAGCCCTGCCGCGCAATCCCAGCGGCAAAATCCTCAAGAAAAACTTGCGGGAGAATCTGGAGTGGGGCAAACAACTATGGTGAAATATTCCAGCCGATTTGTCTTTTGCACAGCGATGGGAATATCGTGCGTCAGGCAGGTTGGTAAGTGGGTAACTTGGTAATTGGGTAATTGAACACCAAAGAAAACATTCGCCACTGATTAACGCTGATGGACGCTGATCTTTCGGCGAATTAGTGATTGAGAGATTGGATTTAAGTTTTCGATCTGCACCTATCTGCGAAAATCTGCCGCAGACCATCCCTTTTGGGTTACCACACATACCGCCGTGCGGCGATAAGGGCCGCGGCAATGTTATGGCGCAAGGCTACTGTATCGACCAGCGGCTGGGTTGCCAGCCGTAACGCCGCCTCTGCCACCTGAGCCCCTCCGTTTTTCGCCGCTAATGCGCCGGCCAGATTGCGGGCATTCACGGCGATCCGGTCGGTGGCATCGCAGGCAAAGACGGTGGTCAGGTCGAGCGGAATCTGGGACTCCTCTCGCCCGTACCGCGCAATCCGCTTCTGGGTGCGCAGCCACGCCGATTCCATGACGTAGGTATCAATAACAATGTCCGCAGCCAGGGCCAGCACCTGCTGCTTTTCTTTCACGTCCTCCCCAAAGCTGCTGGTTATGGCGCGCAGGGCAACAACGGCAGTCCTCTTGGCTTCTGCCACTTTATTTTTCACCACAGCAAGATCGTTCGCGTCCGCGGGTAGCCCATTTGAACCGTTTTCCGCGGGGGAGTCCTGAAACAGCGCTCCACTTTCGCTGGCGCTCTTCAGCAATCGCGTGGTGATCACCAGCCGGTTAATTTCGTTTGTGCCTTCATAAATCCTGGCAATGCGCGCATCCCGGACAATTCGCTCCAGCGGATAATCCTTGGAATACCCGTAGCCGCCGTAAGTTTGCAGCGCCTCATCGGCAACGTAACCCAGCATCTCGCTCGTCCACACCTTGATGATGGAGCACTCAATGGCATGCTGCTCGATGGTCTTCATCACCTCTGCCGGCACATCCTGGTTGACCGTCTCCAATGCGCGGTCCACCATGCCAACCGTACGGAAGGTAACGGCGTCACCCGCATAGCAACGGACGGCCATATCGGCAAGCTTTTTTTGAATCAGACCAAAACTGGCGATGGGACGCCCAAACTGATGACGCTCCATGGCATAGGCCAACGAGTGATTGAGCGCGATCTTGGCCGAGCTTACGTTGCGGTTGCCCAGCTTCAGGCGGCCAAAATTCAGCGTGTTGAAGGCGACCACGTGTCCGCGGCCAATCTCGCCCAGCAGATTCTCAACCGGCACGCGGCAATCTTCAAAGGTGATGGCCGTGGTGGAACTGCCATCCAGGCCGAGCTTTTTCTCCTCATGCCCGCTCACCAGTCCGGGGCCGCGCTCAACGATAAAAGCCGTGAATTTTTCTCCGTCAACCTTGGCGAATACGATAAAAAGATCGGCGATTCCGCCGTTGGTGATCCACATTTTCTGGCCGCGAAGCAGGTAGTATTTTCCATCGGCGGACAAGGTCGCTTTGGTCTTGGCCGCCAGAGCATCTGAACCGGAACCCGGTTCGGTCAGGCAGAAGGCTGAGATCAACTCACCGCTGGCCAGGCGCGGCAGATATTTGGCGCGCTGTTCCGGCGTGCCAAAGTAAACGATTGGCAAGGTGCCGATGCCGGTCTGGGCGCTGACTGTGCCGGCAAACGAGGCGTTGAGCGCGATCTGCTCGGAGACCAGGGCGGAACTGATCTTCTCGAGGCCGAGTCCGCCGTACTGCTCCGGAATATCAATGCGGAGCAAATCCAGTTCACCTGCCTGGCGCAACAACTTGCGCGTGACCGGCCAATCCTTGGCGTAGATCTGCTCCGCCTGCGGCAGCACTTCATCCCGCATGAACCGTTCCGCAGTGCGGGCAAACAACTGTTGTTCTTCGCTCAGGTCTTCCCGGGTAAAGATATCGTCAGGAGCCGCATCCTCAAACAGGAATCGGCCACTCTTGATCGTTGTTTTCACGGCGGTATTCGTCATGTTTTCTCCTTCGACTTCTGTCAAAAGCCATGATGCAAAGCAACTCAAAAGCAGGATGCGAACGTATAAACTCAGGCAATCTTGTCATTCCCGAGTTGGTCGCTGGCGGTCAAAAGGCAAAACAGATTCCTCGCTGCGCTCGGAATGGCAAATCTCAGGCCTTTTTGATTCTCCCGGGTGACGTTCAATAATAATGATCGTCAGCCAGATTGGGTACGGCTAGCTGAACAGTCTACACCTTTTATTGAACGACTGTTCTCTATCCCTGTCCCCTGGAATTTGCTATTATTACCGCCCATGCGGCGATCAATCCTGTTTCTATCCGTGCTCTTGTGCGTGCTTTCCACTGTCGTGCTTGCCTCCCCCGCGGGGTCGTATGTGGGCAAATGGATCGGCGGCAACGCTGAAGGCGTCATCAAGATTTCGCTCTCTCAGCCGGAGAAGGGCGAGTGGAAGGCGGAAGTATCTTTCACCTACGCAGACGCGGACATCAAATGCAAGACCGTCTCCGTCAAGGTGGAGGGTGACAAGCTGGACCTTGTCTATGATTTCGAGATCGCCGGCATGCAGGCCGAGTCCACCGTCACCGGAGAGATCAGGGGCAACGAAATGTCCGGCAAGTATCACACCAGGGGTGCGGACGGCTCCGATGTTGACCAGGGAACATGGAAAGTGTCTTTGGTGAAGTAAGCCACCCATCGCTTGCTCCCTCGTCCCCTGTGAGATCCGCCCCTTTGGCCCTCACTTCCGCGAATGGGAATTTTGGCTTTTAAGATGTAGCTGTGCGCAGCAATAATCCGATTCATACTGGGAGAACCCATGAGAGAAGCAGTCGTCGTTGCCAGTTCCAGGACAGGGCTTGCCAAATCATTCCGCGGCTCTTTCAACATGACGCGCCCTGAAGTGCTGGCCGCCCATTGCATTCAGGACGTGCTCCGGAAGACACCGCAACTTGGCGCCGTGGAGGTCGAAGATGTGGTGCTGGGATGCGCACAGCCGCACGGCCCGCAGGGCCACAATATCGCCCGCATTGCCGCCATGCTGGCCGGTCTGCCGGCATCCGTTGCCGGCACTACCATCAATCGTTTTTGTTCGTCGGGCTTGCAGGCCATCGCCTTGGCCGCCCACCAGATCATGAATGAAGGCGTGGACGCGGCCATCGGCGGCGGCGTGGAAAGCATCAGCATGATTCCGCGCGACTGGAGCCCTAATCCTCATCTGGAAAAGAGCATGCCCGGCTTGTACATGGTGATGGGTGACACGGCAGAGGTGGTCGCCAAACGCTACAAAGTAAGCCGCCAGGCGCAGGACGAGTATTCCCTGCTCAGCCAGCAACGCACGGCGCGCGCCCAGCAGGAAGGTTTCTTTCAGGGAGAGATCGCTCCCATGAAAACCACCATGGCGATACTGGACAAGAAAACCGGGGAAAAGATCGGCACAAAAGAAGTTTGCTGCGAGCGCGACGAGTGCAACCGCCCGGACACCACGCTGGAAGGCCTGCTGGCGCTGAATCCTCACTTTGACAAAACCAGCGGCCAGGGATCGGTGACCGCCGGCAACTCCTCGCAGCTCTCGGACGGCGCTTCCGCCACGCTGCTCATGTCGCGCCAGCGTGCCGATAAGCTCAGCATTCCTTACAAGCTCATCTTCCGCGGCTTCCAGGTGGCAGGCTGCGAGCCGGACGAGATGGGGATCGGCCCGGTATTCGCCATTCCCAAGCTGCTACAACGCACCGGCGTAAACATGAATGATATCGACATCTGGGAGCTCAACGAGGCTTTCGCGGTGCAAGTGGTGTACTGCCGCGACCGGCTGGGCATCGACCCGGAAAAGCTGAACGTGAACGGCGGCTCCATCGCTATCGGTCATCCCTTCGGCATGACCGGATCGCGCATGGTAGGAACCATGGCCAATGAAATGGCGCGCCGCAAGGCCCGCTACGGCGTGGTGACCATGTGCATCGGTGGAGGCCAGGGTGCGGCCGGATTGTTTGAATCTGTGCAGTGATCAGAGAGACAGGTGACAGGTTACAGGGGATAGGGACGTGGAGTAGTCGCACCAGCATTATGTACGCCCATCATTGAAGTTGCTCTGGAAAGAGAGGGAAAATTGTCCGCGCAATCCCCCACCATCTCTGCTCCAACACAACCGTCATCGCAGCATTCGGTGCTCTATATCTGGTACGTGGTTGGCGTACTGATGCTGGCCTATGTCTTCTCCTTCATTGACCGCCAGATTTTCAGCATGGTTGTGGGACCGCTGCGCCGCGACCTGAACATCAGTGACACCCAGGTGAGCTATCTGCAAGGCTTGAGCTTTGTGGTGTTCTATACCTTCTTTGGCATTCTGATCGGGCGGCTGGTTGACATCTACAGCCGGCGGACCATCATCGCCATCGGCATGGTGCTGTGGAGCCTGTTCACCACCGGCTGTGGAGTGGTCACCACGTTTCCACAAATGCTGTTGTTGCGCATGGGAGTGGGCGTGGGAGAAGCCGCACTCTCACCGGCCGCCTACTCGCTGGTGGCCGACTACGTTCCGCCCCGCCGCCTGTCCACCGCCATCAGCGCGTACTCCGCGGGAATCTACGTTGGCTCCGGACTGTCATTTCTTCTCGGCGGACTAGTAAGGTCTTACGCCGCCAACCGCGGGGCCTTAAGCCTTCCTCTGGTCGGCCAGATTCATCCCTGGCAGATACTGTTTATCCTGGTCGGACTGCCCGGCATCCTGCTGGCGCCGCTGCTCTTCACCATTCGCGAGCCGCTCACCCGGGGCGGCAGCTTGCACCCCACGGTTCCCATTGGCCAGGTATTCTCCTACATCTTTAAAAATTGCGAGACCTTCCTGCTGCATAACATCGGCTTCGGCATGCTGTCTCTCGCTTCTTACGCCAGTGCGGCCTGGGTGCCGGAGTTCTACGTGCGCACCTATCACTGGAGCCCGAAGGCAATCGGATGGTGGTACGGCTGCATTGTCATGGTGTTTGGCTCGCTGGGGATCATCGGCGCCGGCCGCCTGGCGGACCACATGCGCGCCCTTGGCCGGGCCAACGCGAACATATTTGTCGGCATGTTGATCGGGATTATCTGGGTGCCCATCCACTTCCTCATGCTCCTGGCGCCTTCGCCCGTCTGGGCCACGGTTTGGCTGGTGCCGGCTGCGGTACTGGCCGCAGCGCCCTTCGGTGTAGCTCCGGCGGCAATCCAGCAGATGATGCCCGCGAATATGCGTGGACAGGCCTCCGCCGTTTACCTGTTTATTCTCAACCTGGTTGGACTTGGCATTGGGCCCACGGCGGTGGCCTTCGTCACGCAAAACGTCTTCCATCGCGATGAAGCGCTCAGATACTCCATGCTCATTGTCTTTGTAGCGGCATGCCTGCTCGGCGCGGGTCTGCTTGCATTGTGCCTGGGGCCGTTCATAACCAGCCTGAAACGTCTGCATTTGCGGAGCTCGGCGCAGGCATCGTAGCCGGAAATGCAGGGGGCTGGCAGTGGGTAAAAATAAAGATCAACGCCTACTCGGAGCTATGGCCGGCACACTTCAGCACACCCAGATAGGCGCTCCACGGGCCAACCGCGTCACGATACTGGTGGGCCATCACGCGGGATAGTTGATGGATATGAGTGAGGTCGTGAACGGCCCATGTCGCCAGAAGCTGCGATAGCGTCACCACTCCCAGCGATGGATGTCTTCCCCGCCGGCTAAGGTCCGAGTGCTGTAAATTCAGCGCACGCAGAGCCGCCAGATTCTCCCTTCGCAGGCGGGCAAATTCGTCCAGGCGCTGCTCCAGCGACCTGTCTTGACTCTCTTTGAACTGCGCCAGCCGGTCAAAGGGATCAAATGGCCGCGCTTCACCGTTCTCCAGCAGGATCCGCACTCGCGCCATCCAGTCCGTGCGCTCCGCGGAAATCAGGTGGCCCACAATGTCGAATGCGTTCCAGGTGTCTTTTCCCTCGTTGCAGCGTACCCAGACTTCGGGCATCCCGCGCAAAAGCGCATCCAGGGTCGCGGGAGTACGGCTGAGGACTGCGATAGCCTCGGCCAGGCTGAATTCCGTTGAGTTTGGCATGCCTACATGATGCATTGCCCGGCGCTTCGGACTCAAGCTGCCTGAGAAACCCGTTTTTGAGTTGTTACCCAACGCGTGGAGATTCAAATGAGAAGAGCTGCCAGCCCCTGCCATTTTTTTCAACGAGGACGGAATGGATCGCCTGACCCGCAAATATCTTGATAGCGTGTTCCCAAAAGCGGCACGCCGCATGATTCGCCTGCATCACGCGGACCTCCCACACCCCCGGAAACTGCCTCCACACTTCATGCGCTACCCGAGTTCCAATTCCATGCCGCCGGTACCCGCGCACCACAAAGAACTCTGACATATCCCAGACCATCTCATCGCCTGAAATTTCCGACCCTCTCTTCACCAAAACAAACCCTGCCAGGTTGCCATCCATCCTTACCAGGAACGGGTGCCGGCCAGGCTCACGCCAATAGAGCGGAAGCTCCTTGTAGACAAATCTGCCATCCTCTCCCAGCTCCAAATGGTGGAACTCGCTGAAATCGTGTGCGTACAACTGAAGCAGATTAGCAACAATCGGTTCTTGTTCCGCCGCGGCGGGAACAACCTCGAGATGCCCCGATGGCTGCTCTGTGTGTCTTCTCATAGTCATGGGTTGGCGAGGACTTCAGTACGCTAAATGCCGTCTCAAAGCTGCGAGAATCCGCCTGCATATCGCAGGATACCGTCAATTTGCCCGGTCGGTCGAGAGGATATTCCATCTTGATGTTCGTCCACTCCCAATCCGAGAGACACCTCTTCATGATTAGCAATGCGTAAGTCGGCATCACGCCAAGATTCCGGACAACATCAGAAGCGATGTCCCATGGGCGTTTACTGGTACGAATCTGGTGACATCTCCCACGGCCAGACTTCTGTACCGCGTGATTTCCGGCTTGCCTCAGAGACAATCACCAAAGCTACAAGATGTGCCGAGCCCTGAGGCCGTCCGACAATCTGGCGCAGCGTGGGAGAACATGCAGCCTTACGGGGTGGTCGCGACAGCTGTTATTTTTTCTGCAAAAGGCGCGACGCTGTTTCCTTTCAATCTGGACCCCTCACCCCTTGTCATCCTGGAGGGCGCGTATTTTGCGCCCGAAGGACCTATGCATCTCCCCAGGGGGCTGATTCACTCTCCGCTCTCTGCAATTCCTTTCGCACTTCTTCTTCCAGGTCCGGAAATAATCCTCGCGACAAATCAGCCCACGCGGGATTTACGCTCACGATCAACTGAATCTTCTTGATCCTCAACCAGCCCTTAATCTCCTTCTCCCGGGCAATCGCCTGCAACACGTTTCCATAGCGCTCCCAATAAACCAGGCGATCCAGTTTGTACTTCTTCGTGAATCCCTCGTTGACCCCCACTTTATGTTGAAACACTCGCTTGCGCAGCCCGTTCGTCATACCGGTGTAAATGGTCTTGGACCGGTTGCTCATCATATACAAGTAGTAACGGCGGTCGCTCGAGGGCATTCGATTCCTGCACAAGGAGCAAAAGAGTTTACATCAATGGGCAACTCTTTCATCGATTCGGCTGACTGGCAAAGTTACAGGGCGGACTGAGTAGTGATGCCGGCAAAATGCATAGGTCCTTCGGCGCAGACAACGCGCCTCCAGGATGACAACGGGTTAGGAGCGTCCGAGAACATAAGAGTCATTTTTCCTGTTCACAGTCAATCGTAAGTCAGCAAACCCGATCTCCACTCCCGAAATTATCTGCGAATCAGGCTGCGAGAAAGTTGCTCGGATTGGTGCTGTCGATTCCTAGTCCTGTTCAAGTCGGCTTGGCGGAGGGATCAACGCATCCGTTGGGTTACTGTCAGATGACGGACGACTCAAAAAAGGATTGATCTCCAGTTTTGCCGACGATATCGGCAGAATGGCGGTTGGATGCCTAACCGGCGCGGCGGGAATAACTTCCGAGATGAGCTGATCACTGCTCTGTTTGTTTGCTCATAATCATGGGTTGGCGAGTTCTCAGTACGCTCCATACGACGGTGCATCAGTGAATCCTCCTCCATATCGGAGGATAACCGTCAATTTATGCGCTCGGTCGAGCGGACACATTTTTATGTTTTCTGCAATTTGCTCTGTGGGACAATCACCGAGCCACGACGGGCTCCCACAAAGGCGGAGATTGGTCCCGGAAGTCGGATGGGCGAAGCGATCAGCACATCCATCTCTCGGGAGATATTCGGCTGAAAGCCATGGCAGAAAAGACCCTTGCCATCCAGGCGTGTTCTAAGTTGTGAATGCGCTACGGACTCATTTACACCTGAGCAACAACCCTACCAGTGAACCAGCCCCTCAGCATCTTCCACAACCACGACTTCATACTTATCCAACATCGGCATGAGGAGATTCTCCAGTTCACCCTTCCAAAGCTCGCCCTCGTAGAATCTGGTCTTCATGGGCTCACGCGAAGGCAGGTCAGGAAAGCCGCGCATAAAAAAGAAGGTATCGGGATCTTCGACGGAGAGAAATGGACCTAATATTTTCATCCCGATTTCTGCGTGCGCCGGGAGAGACCTGGAGCGGAATATCTCAAGGAACTCAGTCCGCCTGCTGGACTTGGTTTTATAGGTGCGCATTTCGATGATCATTTACCGTCTCCGCGCATCGTAGCGCCGGATATACTCCGGCAGGGCAACGCCCTGGACTAGTCTGTCATCTGGTACGGCTGGCTGAGATCTGGTTTCAAGCGGCAATACGCCAGCCCATACCGGCAACTCATAGTCGCTCTCGTCGTCCAGGGGCGGCCCAGTTCGCACCTTGGATGAAGCCTCCTCAATCGAGAATTCAAGCACCGTTGTCGCCTTCAGTTCCTTCTCGCTGGGTTTACGGGCGTCTTCCCACCGGCCGGCGATGATATGCTCGGAGACCACGCGCAAGGCTTTGATCTTCTGCTCCGGGTCCTCGATCTTCCGCGCCGTTCCAAATGCCACCACCGAGCGGTAGTTCATGGAATGATGGAAGGCAGACCGGGCCAGAACCAATCCATCCACGAGAGTGACGGTTACGCAGGCCGGGATCCCGGTTTCAAGCTCCCGTAGCATGCGACTGGCTGCCGAACCGTGCAAGTAAAGTTGTTCTCCATCCCGGCCATACAGCGTGGGAATAACAAAGGGTTGGGCATCCACGCAAAATCCCACATGCGCGAGAAAGCCTGCATCCAGAATCTGGCAAATCGTTGCCCAGTCGCGCGATCCCCTGGCGGGAAGGCGGCGGAGTTCAGTGCGTTTTGACTGCTTCATCGTCAATCCTTCACCCCTGAATTCTTCATCTTGAATTCTTCACCCATCAATTCTTCACCCGTCTCTGGTCCGTGATCCAGTTTACTTCCCAGGTCTTGCCTCCGTCATCGGAGAAAGACTGTTCGAAGTGGGCTGAATTCGGAGTGATGCCTGACCAGACAAATCGGACCAGGATAGATCTATCATTGGGGCCGGATGGTTCGGTGTCGAAAAACTCGCCGCGGCCATTCTTGAATTCGCCAATCGTCGGCAGGCCCACGGTACCGTCCTTGCTTGTGGCCCAATAGAGGCTCCACTGGTGAGTTTGAAGGTTGTAAAGGCGCAGGGTCAGACCTTCGATGTGGCCGGTCGGACTATCAACTTCGAACTCCTCCAGGTCAGCGCGGCCATTCCACACCTTGCGCGTAACGGAGGTGCCGTCAAATTCCACCCAGGTAGTGGAACCAACCAGGCGCCCATCGAGGCGCTTCAGGTGAATATTCCAGGAGCCCACCTCGAAGTCAAAACCGTGCGGGCCATCTGGCTGCGTGGAACTCTGTTGCAGGGTGGCGCTCGACGCGTCCGAGTTTTCAAGTTTTTGGTTTTCCCGCCCATCTTTTTTTACACGCGTGTCTGGCACCCGCGTGTCTGTCGCAATCCAGTTGATTTCCCAGGTCTTGCCCCAGTCATCCGAGAATGCCTGTTCGAAACGGCACGAGTCCGGAGTAATGTCCGACCAGACATTTCGGACCAGAATCGTTCTGCCGTTGAGAGATTCCTGATCGAAAAACTCACCCCGGCCATTCTTGAACTCGCCAATCGTGGGTATGCTCAGGACGCCGCTGTTGCTGTTGGCAGTATTGAGACTCCACTGGTGGGCTTGGGGATTGTAGAGACGCAGGGAAAGGACTTCGATGTGACCTCCGGGGCCATCGGCCTCGAGCTCCGCCAGATTGGCGCGGCCATCCCAGACTTTTCTGACGACCGTAGTACCTTCCATCTCGATCCAGGCGGTAGAGCCGGTCAAGGGATGCAGACGGCGCTTCAGGTGAGTCTTCCATGTGCCGATTTCGAAGTCAAAATCGTGTTGGCCGTCACGCTCCGTGCCGGCGCGCTGTGCCCCCGTTTTGGCGCCGGCCGGCGCTGTCTGCGGAAATGCCGCAAGCGGATGCAGAAGATAACCGAGCGTGCACAGTAGAAAATAACTTCCAATACGCTGAAGCAGGTTCACTTGTTCCTCCAAGGCCATTCAATGAATTCAGGCTGATCTCTCCGCGCCTGATTCAGGATGATGCCGCCTTGTGGTATTTTCATAGAACCACTTTCGATGGAATTAGCAATACCACTTTCAAAGAACGGCGGGCCTCTCTTCCGGCAGGTCTACCTCGGCCTGCGTCAAGCCATTTTGTCCGGCACATTCCCTGCCGGTGGCCGCCTCCCCTCAACACGCGATCTCGCCGAGCAACTGGGCATCTCACGAACGGTCACGCTTCTTGCTTATGACCAACTCTTGGCGGAAGGCTTTGTCACCGGCCGCGGCGGATCTGGCACCTATGTATCCGCGGGCCTGGGTGGCGGCTCTCCTGAGCGAGGGAAGAGATCGGCCCGGCTGCGTTTATCACGCTATGGCTCGGCGGCCGTCGATGCGGCGGCTATCGTAGATTCCCCCCGGCGCCCTTCACCCCTGCTTCGTTACGACTTTGCTTATGGGCGGAGCGATACCGGGACTTTTCCCTTCGCCGTGTGGCGGCGCATGCTGCTCCGTCAGTTGCGCAAGGCCTCGGTCCGGGAGTTTGATTACGGCCCGGCAGTTGGAAGCCTCGCCTTGCGCGAAGCCATCTGCACTCATCTGCGGCGGTCTCGCGCGGTGGTCTGCGATCCCTCGGAGGTAATTGTGGTGAACGGCTCCCAGCAGGCGCTGGACCTGGTAGCGCGGGTGCTCGTCGAGCGCGGCGACCGCGTAGCCATCGAGGAGCCGGGGTATGACGGCGCAAGAGAAGCGCTTCGCGCCGCCGGAGCTCAGTTGCTGCCGGTCGCTGTCGATCGTGATGGACTGAATCCAGCCAGGCTGCCGGATCACGCCAGCCTGGTGTTTGTGACCCCATCCCACCAGTTTCCCACCGGCGCGATTCTTCCGCTGGCCCGGCGCCTAGCGCTCCTCGCATGGGCCAGGCGCAAGAACTCGGTGATTGTTGAGGATGACTACGATGGGGAGTTCCACTACCAGGGACGTCCGGTGGAATCCCTGCAGGGCCTGGATAAGGAAGGACGCATCATCTACGTAGGAACTTTTTCCCGCACCGTGTTTCCCGCGCTCCGCATCGGTTACCTGATCGTACCCAGGTCGCTGGTTCCTGCGTTCACAGCAGCCAAGTGGCTGAATGATTTCCACTCGGCCACACTGGAGCAGCAGACGCTTGCGGAGTTTATTACCTCCGGAATGTATGAACGCCATTTGCGCCGCCTCCGGCGCAGAAGCACGGCGCGCCGCGAGGCGCTGCTCCAGGCAATTCACAAGTACCTGGGACAACGCGTCGAGGTGACGGGTGATGGCTCCGGCGCTCACGTCGTGCTGTGGCCCCGAAAACGCATCTCAGAAGCCGCCATAATCGCCCGCGCCGGAGCGCAGGGGGTTGGCATTTACGGAATATCTCATTGCTTCCTGACGCGGCCCTCGCGGGCGGGGCTCATGCTCGGCTACTCGCGGATGAATGAGAAGGAGATTCAAGAGGGTATCCGGCGGTTGGGTGAAATCCTTTAAGCGTCCACGATGACCCAGGTTGCCCGGATCGGGAGAACCCAACAAATCCCGGATCGGTAAGCGGTAAACCGAACTGACTGCTTTATTTTTCGAACTGATGTACACTATTGCGCGACATTGCCCCTAAAGGACGGACAGCCATGTGGATTCGAAAATTCCAGCGCGACCGTAAGAAGGGCGTCGACTCGCCGATGCCGACGCAAGTTTTGTCCAACGAAGAGTTCATCCCTCGCCCGCAAAGCGAAAAACAGAAGCAGGTGGAACACCTGATCGGGCAGATGGCCGATGAAAAATCCAAAAAGCTGGGCATGGACCGCCGGACCTTTATGGCCAGCGCCATGGGCCTGGCTACGTGCTTCGTGGCCTCCAACAAAGTGTGGGGCAAAGTGTGGGAAGTGGACGAAGCCGAGACCATGGACCAGGCCGCCTACAAAGAGCACCTGCCCAAAGGCGAATACTTCATCATGGACGTGCAGACCCACTTCACCAACGGCATTGCGCTCAACTTCCGCACCAATGAGTTCGTGAAGAACATGGGCTTCAACCTGAAGGACGATGTTGAGTCTTACAGCTTCAGCTCCTATCTGAAAGAGATTTTCTTCGATTCGGAAACCGAGATGGTCGTGATCTCCGGCGTGCCGGGCCGCGAACTGAATAAAGACGAATCCGGCAAGATCCTGGAAGGCAAGGCTCGCGGCGGCGGCATTCTGCCGAGCTGGCTGATGGCCCAATCCCGAGACAAGATCAACGAGTTTGCCAAGTCGCGCCGGGCGCTGAGCCAGGGCAATCTCGCACCCAATCACTATTGGGACAAAACCGCGAACGCGCCGGACAAAGTCGCCATCCTGGAGCAGATGGACCGTGAACTCAACCAGTACAAGATCAACTCCTGGAAATGGTACTGCCACTCCGATCCCGGGCGCTCCGGCAACGGCTTCCAACTCGATGATGATAATGCCGCCTGGTTCTACCAGGAATCGCGCAAACGCGGCATGAAGATCTTCTCCGTGCACAAGGGCTATTCGTACCAGTCGCGCATCCTCGGGCATCTGGCCAACCCCAAGGATGTGGAAAAAGCTGCCCTCAGCAATCCCGACCTCTCGTTCATCATCTATCACTCAGCCATCCAGCACGGCCCCAACGAGCCCGAGTACAAAGCTTCCATTGATCCCGTTACGGGGGATTTCGGCTGGCACAACATCCTGATGGACATCAAGAAGCGCAATCCCAAGCTCAATAACGTCTATCCGGAGATTGGCAGCTTCTTCAACGTGCTCGCCATTGCCGATCCCAACCTGTGCATGCATGGCATGGGGAAGAACATCAAAACCTACGGCGCCGACCACGTAATCTGGGGTACTGATTGTCTCTGGTGGGGTTCGCCGCAGTGGTCCATTGATGCCTTCAAGCGCTTCCAGATCAGCGACGAGTTCTGCGAGAAGTTCGGCTACGCCAAGATCACTAAGGAAGATAAGCACAAGATCTTTGGCCTGAACGCCGCCAAGATCTATGGCGTGAACGTGAAAGAGAAACGCAATCCGCTCAGCCCGGATATCATTGCCCAGGCCCGTGTGTCCTATGAGAACGCCGGTCTTCTGCGTGAAAACGCCGCCTATGGCTGGGTCCGGGCCGATGACTGAATGGGGACCATGTGCAGCGTAAATCGCGGCAAGTCTGGCGGACCGGACAATCTGGGCGCACGCTTAAGTTAGTGCTGGCTGTGGCCCTGCTCTTTTCGGTGCAGGGCCACGGCGGCGAAAAAGCCGCAAGCCTGGCCCAGCAGAACGCGCCTGTTCCGGCAAAATCTGCTGCCAATAGCGCCGCTCCGGCCTCACCGCGTAAAGATCATGTCGGCAAACCTCTGCCCGATTACATGACGGGAGACCAGTGTCTCTTCTGCCACCGCGAGGTCGTCGGCCCCACCTGGCAGCAGGAGCCGCATGCATGGACCATTCGCCCGGTGGGAGTGGAACCGGCTGTGCCGCAGCTTCCCAAGGACGCTACGCACGTCATCGGCAGCCCGCTGCACTATCGGGCTCTCAAGCTGATCGGCTATGGGAAGTTCGCCATTCTCGCCGCTGACGGTAAGACCTGGCAGCCCGACGTCTTTGCCACGCAATGCGCCGGTTGCCACACCACGGGCGTGGATCCCAGCACGCATGCCTTCTCCGCCTTTGCCTTCGATTGCTACGCCTGCCACGGCGATCTCACCACCGACCACACCACCAAACCGGAACAGGCATGGCTTGGAACCAAGCGCCCGCGCGACCCGAGGGAGATCGTGGCCATCTGCGGCCAGTGCCACCTGCGCGGCGGGCGCTCGCAATCCACCGGACTTCCCTACCCCAACAACTTCATCGCCGGCGACGACTTGTTTGCAGACTTCAAGGTGGATCTCAAGCGCGAATACGACACCACTATGAATCCTGCCGACCGACATGCCTACACCTACACGCGTAACGTTGTAGAGCGCGGATCCAAGCAGACCTGCCTGGAATGCCATCGGGTCCATGGCCGTCCGGAGTTGAAGAAACTGTTTTGCATTGATTGCGATGATGCCCCGAACAGAGGCGCAACGCCGGCCAAGCTGCGTAGCGAGACCTGCCAGTACTAAGTAATCAGAATTCAGCAGTCAGTATCTTAATCTGCGGAGCAGCCCGGCATTTGGACCCGTCATCATCGCCAGCCGGAATATGGAAATTCAGGTTCTAACAAAAGCAAAGGAGTTGAAGGAGATATGCAGAAACGATACAGGCTTGAAGTACTTCTAGCAGCAGCGTTGGTGGCGATGCTTGTCACGGTAATCCCAACCGCGAAAGCCGCCGACCCAGCCAACGTGAATGGAGTATGGGACGTAACCGTGGAGTCACCCCAGGGAACCGGCAAACCCACCGTTACCTTTAAACAAGATGGCGAAACCCTGACCGGAACCTACAAGGGCCGCATGGGTGAGACACCGCTGAAGGGAACCATCAAGGGCACTGACATCAAGTTCAGCATCACCGTCAGTCCGCAAGGTCAGGACCTCGTCATTGAGTACTCAGGCACTGTGGATGGCGACACGATGAAAGGCAAGGCCAAATTCGGCGAGTACGGTGAAGGCAATTTTACGGGAAAGAAACAGCCGGCAGATGCTCCCGCCGCGAAATAGAAAGTAAGGTTTCAGCTTCCGTGCGGCTGGTTGGGCGCCCTTGACTCCATCCGCACGGAATAAATGACCAAAGCTATCGAACTTACTTGCCTGGGCCGGCCGATTGCGGCCGAATGCGGTTGCGGTAGGCGATGGCCTGCTCCAGGGCACGACGGAACTCGTGGACCTCCACATCGCGTTCGCTGCACGCCATAAAGAGCGCGCCGTCGTCACGGAAGTCCCCACACCATTCGATGACCTGCTCATCGCTCCAGCCAGGCTGGTATTGGCGGATTTTGTCATCGGGCACGCGGTCCAGATAGGCCCGAAGATTAATGCTGGTTTCGTCTGGACGCTCATCCACAAAGGGCTCTTGCTCAAAGTTCCAGACGGGTTTCTCAGTGTAGCTGAAGACAGGCTGCTGCATAGTGGGGAACATCTTACTCAAGACTGCGCGGGAGATCAACCGGGATCAACTGGCTAGATGATGGGGATGGCAATCATTTCCGATTGCGTTTCTTGAGCAGGTCCTCTTCTCGCTGATGTAGCTTCTCAAAGAAGGCTTCCCCGTCGATTGGCGTGACCCGGCACTCTTAACATCGTCGTAGCGGCCATCGAGCATTTCGCGTAGCGCGGAAGGCTCGGCAAGGCGTGATTGTGTTTCCGGCTTCAAATGTACATCCATGTCTGTCAGTCTAGAGGCACGAACTGGCTCCGTCAAAAACCATTCAATGGCAGAGGAAGTCGACGGCTCTCAGTCTTTGTGTGCAGCGCCCTCCACCAGCTCAATCTTGATATGGTCGGGGCCTTCGATAAAGGCCGACTTACCACCCGGATCGGAGTGGGGGCCGTCCGTGATTTTGACGCCGTCTTTCTTCAGCCGCTCGAGTGTCTGGTCGAGGCTATCCACGCTGAAGGCGATATGGTCCGTCACGTGGCCGCTGCTGGACTCAAAATCAGTGCGGGCTTTCCACAGCTCTGGCCACTGCGTCTTGGCGTATTCCATGGGAAAGATGATGAAGTTCACGTTGTCCATCATGAGTGACATGGAGGGACCGATCTGAAATCCGTGATAAAAACGCGGTTCGCGCGAGGGTTGGCCCGCGCCGCGACGCACCAGGCCGAACTCTTTGATATACCACTCGCCGGCCGCGATAGGATCTTTGCTGAGCAGGTGGATGTGCCCAAAGTGATGATGGTTGGCGGTGTTCAATTCGATAAGCTGGTGGTCTGGACCGTCGACGTAGGCAAAGAAGAAAAGCCCGGTGGCGTTGCCGCCGCCAATGTCGCTGATATCCGTGATGGGTGTTTCAAACCTGGTGCCGCTCTCGATCTGCTTCTGGTACGTCGCCTTCATGTCCTCCGCGCCCCAGCCCCAATGCCAGATCGCCGATGTGACCTCTGATTTCGGCGGCTTGGTGACCCTGTTGAAGAACATCCAGGACTTCTGCGCCCAGACAGCGTCCATCTTGCCGTTGAATCGGGCCTTTTCACAATCGAATTTGGAGGTGTAGAAATTGATGTCGGCTAAAGGATCAGTCGCATTAAGATGCAGATGGTGAAAATGGGCCAGCGCCGGCGGAGTCTGCGCGGACGCGGATGCCGGCGACGGAGCAGCTTGTTGGGCGCTGCCGGCCACGATGGCGCCGGACATCAAGGCGGCTGACAAAAGGAGAGTGGTCCAAAACATGGGCAGGAATTATACAGAAAGCCCAGGACACACGGTCACACCGCGCCGTTGCAAAAAGATAAGAAAAAAATGATTTGTCCACGAAAATCTAGGTGTATGAGTAGAACAGGTGGGAAATGGCCCCGATTTGGGCAGATTTTGGCCCGTTTAGAGCGAAAAAACGACACTGAATATTATTCATTGCAAATTCTGGGGCACAGAGTAACAATAGTACTGTTAACAGGTTGGGCCGCTGGTTCAAGATTTCAAGGTCAAGATTTCAAGATGATAATGATGAAAGGGATTCTGGCTCGAGTCCCTTAGGGTCTCTTAAATATACGCAAAAATCCATATTTTCAAAGCAAGAATTAGGGAGATTCATCATGACGGGACGGCTCTTGAAGGGCTTGCTGGCAGTCGTTGCATTTTCGTTATGCGGCCTGCTCATGGGGATTGCGGCCACGAGTGATTCCACTGCGCCACAGTCTGCGAGCAAAACCACGTTCTACAAAGACGTGCTACCGATTCTGCAGAATAATTGTCAAAGTTGCCATCGGGCGGGTGAAGTAGCGCCCATGGCCCTGATGACCTATGACGATGCGCGTCCCTGGGCCGTCGCCATCAAGGCGGCCGTCCTCACGCAGAAGATGCCTCCGTGGTACGCCGATCCGCAGTACGGCCATTTCTCCAACGAGCGCAAGCTGAGCACACAAGACATCAAAACGCTGGTCACGTGGGTAAACGGCGGCGCCCAGCCCGGAGATCCCAAGGATGCGCCCGCGCCGGTAAAATTTGTCGATGGCTGGAACATCGGCACGCCGGACAAAGTGATTGAAATGCCGGTGGCGTACAACGTGCCCGCTGAAGGGACCGTTGATTATCAATACATGGTGATACCTGCAGGTTTCGCCCAGGATACCTGGGTGCGGGCGGCGGAAGTTCGTCCGGGAAACCGCGCTCTGGTGCATCACGTGATCGCCTTCATCCGGTCACCCGAATCGCAGTGGATGAGAGACGCTAAGCCCGGTGAGTTCTTTGTCCCTAAGAAAACAGAGCAGGACGACTCAGCAAAAAAATCAGACAAATCGGACAAATCGGACAAAAAAGACGACGAATCCGCCAACAGCAACCCCGAGAAACAGCAGACGTCGAACGAGCCACGCAGGCAGAGAAGACGGGGCGAGATCGGCGATCTTCTGGTGGGATATGCGCCCGGCATCCAGCCTCTTGACCTGACGTCGGATCAGGCGAAGCTGATCAAGGCGGGATCAGACATCGTTCTCCAGTTGCATTACACCGCCAACGGAACGGCCGGGGCTGACAAGACCAAGATTGGCCTGATCTTTGCCAAGCAACCACCCAGGCTCCGCAATGTCACCATTGGGGCCTCTAATCCGAGCTTTAAGATCCCGCCCAATGACGGCAACTATGAAGTCAAGTCGCAGGTGCGACTTGAGGAAACGGTTACGCTGGCGGACCTGATGCCGCACATGCATTTCCGCGGCAAGGACTTCCTGTATCAGGTGATCTATCCCGACGGGAGAACGGAAACCCTGCTGTCTGTGCCCAAGTATGACTTCAACTGGCAGTTGGGATATACGCTGGAAAAGCCTCTGGTCCTTCCCAAAGGCACGCGGATCGAGTGCACGGCGCACTTTGATAACTCCGTCAACAACCCCTACAATCCTGATCCCAACAAGGAAGTGAAGTGGGGCGATCAGACCTGGGAAGAGATGATGATTGGCTGGTTCTCCGTGGCCGTGGACCCCAAGGCCAGCACCGCCGGACTGGTCAAGTTCGAAAAGCCAGGAACACGCACGCCGCCTGACCAGCCTGACACGAAGGCCGGCGGAGTTGCGTCGGGCACATCTGGAGGCTCTAACACAGGCTCCACGCGGTAACGGTTCCTGAAAAAGAGAGCCGCCCTATAGCGGCCGCAAGTATTACGGGCTTCAATCATTGATCATGATTGAAGCCCCTAAGTTTATTTGGCTTTTGTAGTTGATCCCGATGTGCAGTGAGAGATCCCAAGCGTAATAGGAACTACTCCCATAAGGTGATTGTCCTTGAGCTTTATCAGAGCAGATGGCTCACAGCATTGGCCGGTCGCTGAACCTTCTAGAATCCTGCCAGGAATGCCTTTACTGCTGCCCTTCAATTTTGGCAATTACGGCGATTTTGGCAATCTCCCCTGTCCCCAGCTCGTTCAATCCGCTCAAAATCGGTGGCCGGGCTGTCCCCTGTAACCTGTAACCTGTCCCCTACTTCCCATCCACCGAGAACGCCAGCAACACATTCCCCGGCATTCCTCCCCAAACGCCGTAGCCGGAGCCGACAAAGAGCATTCCGCCGGAAATGGCTGGACCGGATCCATCCATCGCTCCACCCTTGCCTTTCGTCCCGTTTACGCCGGTAAATTCCTGCTCAGTATCAAACTCCCAGATCACCTTTCCATCCGTCGTGGAATAGGCGCGCAAGCGTCCGTCAACACCCCCCGAAAACACCACGCCGGGAATCACTGAAATCGCAGCCGATTGCGCCGGACTGCATGAAGGACGATCGCCGCACACCGCTGGAGGAGCAGCCCACACCTTCGCTCCGGTTTCCACATTCAGCGCGAAGAGCCCGCCGCCCGCTTTGGGATCAGCCGTCATGCGGCCAATTCCAGCGGATTGGGTATGCGCGATGTCTGAGACCGCGGCGTACATGTTCCGGCCATCGTAAGCCGATCCCCACTGAATGCCGCCCAGGCGGCCGCCACGTCCAACCTTGGTCTGCCAGAGAATCTTGCCTTCGTGATCAGGATCGAGCGCCGTGGCCATTCCGGACTTCTGGCTGATCAGCAGCTCGCGTTTGCCGTTGGCCAGCGTCACCAGAATGGGCGAGGCGCCGATGTCCACATCCGGCCCCAGATGGTCTCCGCAGCCCTCTCCGGCGCAAACGATGTTGAAGACATCATGCTCGGTGAGCTGTTGCGACCACAGCAGCTTGCCCGAATCCAGGTCGAAGGCCAGTACCGCATCGCTGGTCTTGGTGTCAGGCGGAGAGAAGTTGTCGCCTGTTCCGGCATAGATGATTCGCCGCTTGGTATCAATGGTGGGCGCGGACCAGATGCTCGCGCCGGAAGGCCCCCAGTTCTGAATGCCGGCCTCGGTCTTGGTCGTCGGGTGCGGGTCCTCGGCAATGCTGTAAGTCTTCCAAAGCTGCTTTCCCGTAGCGGCGTCCAGCGCCACCAATGCGCCGCGCGAACTACAACACTCGTATTTGTTGCCCAGGCCAACTTCTTCGCCGCCGGTCAAAGGCACAATCACACGGCCGTCATAGTATTCCAGTGCGCCCACGATCTTGGAGCGCGGATGAGCGTCAATCCGCACCTTCCACAGCAGCTCGCCCGTGGTCGCGTCCAGAGCGTAAGCGTTGGCCTTCTGGTCTCCGAAAAATGCGGCGTATCTCTTGGGCTGGCCCGGTAGCTGCCCGATGAAAACCGCAGTCCGCGCCGGGGCCTCGCTTTCATACGCCCAATACTGGCATCCCGAGTTTGCGTCCAATGAATAGACGAGCCTGTTTGCGCTTGGCACAAAGACGCGTCCGCCCACCACCGTCGGCTGTCCCCAGGCAAGAGGCGCGTTAGGAAATACGAAGGCCCACTTCAGCTTCAACCGTGGAAGCTGATCAGCGGTCAAACGAGCGCGCTCGGCAGACTGAAAGCGCGCATTAGTGAAGTCCGCACCCCACCCATTCCAGTCCGTAGCGGACGGCGCAAAAGAAGCCTTGGGATTAGCGCAAAGGCCGGCCTGGGCTGGTTGATTATCCTGTCCAAAAGGCCTGCCGGCAAGAAACTCAGCAACGATGTGCCTTTGCTCCGGAGTCATCACCGAGCCCTGGTCTTTCATCCGGCCGGACTCCAGGGCGCGCAGGATATTCTCCGGGGACATCAATCGCAGCGCAGTTGGCGCAGGGGCGCGTGTCTTGGTGGAATTATCATGGCATACCGCGCACTGCTGCTTATAAATGAAGGCGCCATCATGCTCCTGCGCCGGCAACCAGGGTGAGAGGCACAAAACAACAAACGTCCAGCAAGCCAGGCAACGGCCAACGCGGGAAATTGGACTCATACCCATCCTTTAGAACAAGTTTCTTGAAATAAGCCAAACATTGCTTCGGTCCGGCAACCAGCGGGTCACTCTTCAAGGGCTCAGGATCTTTGGCTTTCAACGGGCAACACTATAAACGAATTGGTGTACATGTGCGAGAACAGAATCAGGCCGTTCGCAGGAAACGAATCACCGCCGCGCGAGCCGGGAAACTTGGCTAGAATGAGGTCATCGTGCGCCGATGGATCATCATTGGGATCGCCTGCCTGAGCGCCGCACTTTGGCTCCGGGCGCATACCGTCTACACCACCAGGATTACCTGGTCCAGTGATGTATCGCGCATTGTGTACCGGCATTGTGCCTCCTGTCACCATCAAGGCGGATCGGCGTTCTCGCTCATGACCTACAAGGAGGTTCGGCCCTGGTCTGAAGCCGTCAAGCAACAGGTGCTTGAGCGGCGCATGCCTCCCTGGAATGCCGTTAAGGGCTTTGGCGAGTTCAAGGACGACCGCGGGCTCACTCAGGAAGACTTGGAGGTCCTCGGCGAATGGGTCGATGGGGGCGCACCTGAGGGGAATCCGCTCTATATGCCGCCGCCACCGGACTTCAGCACTGCCCCGGACAAAAAGGATGCTGAAAACCACAATGACGAACGACGCATTGCGGTCTCTGGAACCACCGTGATGAAGTATGGCGTGAACGCCATTGGGATTGAGCCCGGCCTGATTCCTGAATCCGGTGCGCTCCAAGTAGTCGCCCGCCGCCCCGATGGAGCTATCGAGCCACTAATCTGGCTCGAAAAATTCAATCCCAACTACAAGAAGACCTATTACTTCAGCAAGCCCCTGCTCTTTCCAGCGGGCACGAGAATAGAAACTGTGCCGAAGCGAGGGAGTGTGGCATTGGTGGTGAAGTAAGGTCACTTCAACTCAGCCACAGGAACATCAAAAACCGCGGTGTTCACTACACCTTTGCGCTGGAACTGCACCCACACTCTGTACGTGCGGGCGCGTGGAAAGATGACGTTGAATTGCATTTGCGGCCCGCCATCCGCGAGAAAAGGATGGTCGTGGATCATGTCAATCAAGTCATCGCTGGCCGCCAGCATGTGGCTCCATGAGCCAAGGTAGAGTTCCAGGCCGTCCGCTGGCTCCAGGTGGAAGAACATGAGCGTCTTCATGCCCGCAATCGGCTGAGCAGGCTGCATGGTCAATGAAACCTGTAAGTTCGCGGAACTTTTGGGTGAGAGATCAGGCTTGAGTTCTCCGCCTGGGGCGATGGAAGCACCCGGAAGTATGAGCGTCTTCACTATCAACTGCGGTGTGCCTCCGGTAGGGTAGAAATCGCTCAAGATGCGATACATGCCCGGCTTGGGAAGATTCGCATTGAAATGGAATACTCCGTCAGGCCCTGGTTCCGGGTGGTCATGAAGAAAGTAATTGAGGTCCTGGCTGACAATAAACAAGTGGTAGAGCTTCTCGTGCATCACCTGAAAATCAGTGACCCTCTTCCCCGTTTTGGGGTCCAGCACCGTAAATGCAATCTGCAGCTCCTTGCCTGCCTTGGGTGCGGCAGGATGAAACGCGAGCAGGAGCGGATATTCGGCGCGTTCGGGAAGATTCGCCACCAGTTCCATGCCGCATCTGGGACAGCGCCCCGGCTGCGAGGACCGCACATCCGGATGCATGGGGCAGACAAACTCTACGGGTGCTTCCGCTTGACTGGCACTCGCCGGCGCGACAGAGAGCGACTGCGCGAGCAACCTGGCCGCCGGGAACAGCGCGAGAATGAAGACGCGACGTTGGATAGGTAAATTATAAGGTCAGGATGCGCATGGCATCACTCGACCGGCAACGCGAGCGCGGTGCTCCTTCAGCTAAACGCCTCTAAAAACCCACGACCCTCATCAGTGCTCCGGCCAACCCGGCTCCAATCAGTGGTCCTAACACCGGAACGGATGCGTAACTCCAATCAGACGTTCCTTTGCCGGCAATAGGCAGGAGCGCATGGGCGAGGCGCGGACCAAAGTCACGCGCGGGATTGATTGCGTAACCCGTCGTGCCGCCGAGTGAGAGTCCGATGCCCCACACCAGCGCGCCTACAAGGTAAGGTCCCAGCCCTGCTGCCGGCCCTGAGGCAGCCACTGCCTTGGAGAAGATGGCGCCCACCACGAAAACCAGGACGAACGTTCCCACAATTTCGCTCACCAGATTTGCAGCCAGTCTACGTATGGCAGGCGCTGTACAGAAGCAAGCCAATTTCAAGTCCGCATCCTGGGTCTCCCGCCAGTGGGGCAGGTAATGCAGCCAGACAAGAATTGCGCCCGAGAACGCGCCCAGCATCTGCGCTGCGATGTACGGCGCCAGCTTTGTAAATTGCCCTGACGAAACGGCAAACCCCATAGTCACCGCCGGGTTCAAATGGGCATCGCTGCTGCCGCAAGCAATCGCAGTAAAGACGCCCGCCATCACGGCAAAGGCCCAGCCAGTGGTAATCACCATCCAGCCGGCGCCTTCCGCCTTGGAACGTTTAAGCAGAACGCCGGCCACCACTCCATCGCCCAACAAAACCAGAACGAGCGTACCCATGAATTCACCAAAGAATTTCCCTGCCATGAAAAGCCCCCTGTCGGATGTTCAAACGCCTATCACTCGCGCAGTCACTCCAAGCTGCAAAGACTTTGCCCTTGATACCTCTATTCCGCATCGAGAGATTTCGCGCCTTTGATTTTCAATGACTCAATTACCAAATTGCCCAATGACCAGATTCTCTGCTGGGATGATTCTGCTTTCGTCGCAACCGGACCCCAGCACCCGCCGCCTTGGCACAACGGCCTAATCCATCCAATCGAAGGATTTTGTGACCGCACGCTTCCAGAATTTGTACATCTCTTCTCGCCTCTCTCGAGGCAGGTTGGGCCGCCAAGTGTGGTCCATGGCCCAGTTGGCGCGAAGATCTGCCAGGTCTTTGAAATAACCCATCGCCAACCCGGCCGCGTAGGCCGATCCCAGAGCCGTGGTGGCATCTCGCGTAACCGGCCGTACCACCGGCAGGTCCAGGATGTCTGACTGGAACTGCATCAGCAGATCGTTTTCAACCATGCCACCATCCGCGCGCAGCACATCGAGTTTGATATTCGAATCCTTCTCCATGGCCTCAAGCACATCGCGTGTTTGAAATGCGGTGGCCTCAAGCACGGCCCGCGCCAGGTGTCCCTTGTTTGCGTAGCGGGTGAGGCCCGCGATCACGCCGCGGGCGTTGTCTTTCCAATAGGGCGCGTAGAGGCCGGAGAAGGCAGGCACGCAGTAGACCCCTCCGTTGTCCTCTACAGTTCGCGCGAGAGTCTCAATTTCCGGGCTCTTTTGTATCAGGCCGAGGTTGTCACGCACCCATTGCACCAGCGCTCCCGTAATCGCGATGCTCCCCTCCAGGGCGTAGTGTGCTGGCTGGTCGCCAAACTTGTATGCCAGGGTCGTGAGCAGACCATGACTGGAGTGCACCAGCCGGGTCCCGGTATTCATGAGCAGAAAGCATCCGGTCCCATAGGTGTTCTTGGCTTCTCCTGGCTCAAAGCAGGTCTGTCCCACGAGAGCTGCCTGCTGGTCCCCCAGGATACCCGCGATCGGGACATCCCGTAGCGCCGCCTCTTGCGCGTGTCCATAGACCTGGCTGCTGGAGCGGATGTGGGGCAGCATCGCCGCGGGAATACCAAAAGCGGCAAGGATCTCCGGGTCCCACGCCAGGGTTTCCAGATTCATCAACTGCGTTCGGCTGGCATTGGTCACGTCAGTGACGTGAATGCCTCCGTTGGGTCCTCCGGTCAGGTTCCAGACAAGGAAGGTGTCAATATTGCCAAACAGGGCCTCTCCAGATTCCGCTAACTGGCGGGCGTCGGGAACATTCTCGAGAATCCAACGGATCTTCAGCCCGCTGAAGTACGTGGCCAGCGGCAAACCGGTCTTGCTGCGGAAACGGCCCTGTCCGCCGGTCTTGGCAAATTCGGTCACATAGTCGGCGACACGGGTGTCCTGCCAGACCAAAGCATTCGTCAGTGGTGTCCCGGTCTTGCGGTTCCATACCACGGTGGTTTCTCGCTGGTTTGTAATGCCGATGGCTGCCAGGTCAGACGGACGGAGGGATCGGTTTTGCATCGCCCCAGCGATCACATCCTTAGTACGGCGCCAGATTTCCTCCGGATCGTGCTCCACCCAGCCCGGCTTGGGGTAAATCTGCTCATGCTCCTTCTGGGATATCGACACGATGCGCCCCGACCGGTCGAACACGATGAAACGCGTGCTGGTTGTCCCCTGGTCAATTGCCCCAATGTAGCTTGCCAATTTACCCCTCCTGACTGGTTTGCTGCTCTTGCCTGCTGCTCCCTTGTTCCTTGTCTTGACGCCGGCCGATATGAAGTGCGCGGTCTGCGGGTCATCAACAGAGCGCAACAGCTTAGCACGAGCGCCGGACAGAGCAATCCTTGAAACTGCTGGTGCGAGTGCATTGGGGAATCTTTAGAGTACCGGTGTGACACGTTTCGCCCAGGGTTGCTCGCCAGAGGTTAAGCTTCTAGACTGAAAGATCATTTATGAGCACCGCTGTGGATGCATCCCGGCCTGCGGCCGCCCAGAAAATACCCCCGCAGAAATTCGACCGCTCAATCGTCGAGGGACCCATCACGTCCGCTGTATGGCGCCTCGCGTGGCCCACCATGCTGCAGAACGTAATCGCCGGGCTGCAAGGCATCATCGATCACACCATGGTCGGACACTACATCGGCTATACGGCAAATGCCGCGGTCGGAGTGAGCCTCCAGATGATCATTGTGGTTATTGTTTTCATCAACTCGCTGTTCATAGGGATGGGCGTGCTCGTGTCCCGGTTCGCGGGTGCGGGTGAACCTGAGAAAGTAAACCGCGTTGTTTATCAGGCGTTCCTGACCGCGGTAGCGCTGTCCAGCACCATGGCTATGGCGGGCTACTTCGCCTCCCCGGCTTTGCTGAATCTGGTGAACGCCGCGCCCGAAGTCAAAGTACTCGCGCTGCCGTTTATTCGAGCGATGTTTCTTGGCATCTTTGGTCCGATGATGTTCTACATGCTGACCGGGGCCTTCCGCGCCGCCGGCGATCCGCGGACGCCGTTGCGCCTCGGCGTGACCATGACCCTGCTCACCATCGTCTTCAACGTCCTGTTAATTCCCAGAATAGGCGTGGTGGGCGCGGCTGTGGGCACCATCGCCAGCAGCACCAGCGTAGCCATCTACGGATTGTCGAGACTCTTTGTCCCTGGCTCAGTAATACGCTTCCATCGTGGGATGGACCTGCACATTGATTGGGGCATCATCCGCTCGCTGTTCCGTTTTGGATTGCCCACCGGCATCCAGGGCATTGCCATGAATATCGCCGGCGTGCTGCTTCTCCGGTTCATCGGATCGTTGGAGCACAGTGCTGCCGCGCAGGCGGCTTACGCCATTGGATACACGCAACTGTTCTCACTCATTACCTGGACGTCCGTGGGATTGCTGGGAGCATCCGCCACCATCGCCGGCCAGAACCTTGGCGCTGGTCATCCGGAACGGACCATGCGAGGCGTAGCGGTGGCTTCGCGCTTTGGTCTGATCGTCGCCGCGATCATTGGGGCAACGTTCGTGGCCTTCCCGCAGTACTTGCTGGCGATTTTCGGAATGAAAGACGCGCAAGTGCTTCTGATCGGCGAGCAGTTGCTGCGTTATCTGAGTGTGTCAGGGTTTTTCATCACCGTGGCGCTGAGCTACACCGGCGGACTCCAGGGAACGGGGGACACCCGAAGCCCCTTGTACATCTCGATCCTGTCCCAAATCGTCATCCCCATCGGATGGTGCGTTGCTTTTCAGGCGCAACGCGGATTACGGGCCAGCGATATCTGGATTGCGATCCTGCTCGGTCACTTCACGCGCGCATTGTTGAGCGTGCTTCGCTTCCGCCAGGGCAAGTGGCGTTACATCGCTGTCGACATCAAAGCAACATAGAACTCGCTAGGCCACCCTGCAAAGCAACCAATAAGTAACGATTCTGAGCAGCGCGGCCCGCAGTCCATAAACCTGGTGGTGCGCCGGGGCATCAAATGTCGTTCCGCTTGTGATTGGCGCTATGGCGTGCCGTGAGCGGTCACTCCATCCACCATCGATCCGGCCAGCCCGGTTCTTAGGAATGCCAGCAGAGCTTTCTTTTCCGCATCAGAAAGATGTAGAGGAACAATGTTCTCGTCCAGGTAGGGATTCTTATTGCCGCCGCGATCGTAAAAGTCAATCACGTCTTCCAGCGTTGCCAGGCTTCCGTTGTGCATGTAAGGTCCGCGCCGCCCCACCTCACGAAGAGTCGGGGTCTTGAATGCACCTTCATGATAGGGCTTGCCGGTGATGGCTGCCCGGCCTTCATCCTGCAGCACGCCTTCATTCCAGGCTACACCCGTGTTATGAAATGCCTCGTCCGTCAACTGCGTGCCGGAATGGCAGATATAGCATCGCGCCTTGTCCCGAAAAAGCCGTAACCCTTCGAGTTCAAGGTCGCTAAGGACGTCCGGCCAGCCTGCAAGGAAAAGATCAAAGTTGCTGTTCTCTGACCGTATTGTGCGCAAATAGCTGGCCAGCGCCTCCGCCAGTAGCTCTCTGTTCAGGCCACGATACGTGGGATCCTGACTCAGGTGCCGCAACACCGCATCCACCGTCATCCCCATCTCGTCAGCACTAAGGATAGGCTGGAGCACCTGCTCTTCCAGGGTCATGGCGCGTCCATCCCAGAATTGAGACTTCCCTGACCCGCGGCCCAGAAGAGTAGGCGTATGGCGTTTTCCACGCCGGCCGAATACGCCCACGCTCAGCCCTCGAGCCTCTGAAAATCCGTGCGCAGGATCATGACAGCTTGCGCAGGAGAGCCATTCGTCGGCCGATAGACGAGTATCAAAGAATAACCGCTTGCCCAGAGCCACCTTCGCCGCGTTCGCGGGATTGGCAGCCTGCGCCTTCGTCCCCGTGTCGCGCGCCGATGCAGAGTTGTACCGTTGCCCGTACGCCGCCACCGCGCTAAGGAGTGTGACGAAGAGAAACGTTGCCAACCATACTCTAATGTCTGAATGTTTCATCGCTTCATGCCAGGGAGTATGACCGCCCTTTGACCGCCTCTTATTTTAAATTCGATTGAGGAAAACTGGCCACCGCTGTTTTTGCCCCGAGAGTCAGATAAAACAGCCGATACTATCGCCGAATCCCTGTTCCACCCGGCCATCTGGCCAAACCACAATGGGCACCAGGCTGCCGTAGCCACGCGCCTCTTCCAGAGTTACCTGGCTCAGCTCGACCCGGCGCTCTTCAAAGTCCACACCCTCGGCCTCGAATTTCTTCACCAGCTTGACGCAAGAGTCACAGCCGCGAATGGTGTAAACCACCGGCCGGGTAACCGTACTTTTATTTTCAACCGGCATTGGGGATGCTCAACGCGTTTGCCAGGAGCTGGCTGATCTCTTGGATCGCATCCCGGCGCCACTGATCGGTGAATGGCCGCACGCGGGCCACTAACTCCAGGAGCAGCGCCTGGCGATCTTTGTCCGGAAGAGTTGCAAAAGTCGCGGATGGTGGAAGACTAAGCTTCTCCTTCGCCTCTTTCATGGCTGCGGCGAGTCCCGCATGTGCGCTGGCCGAGCGTTCCGTCCAGTGCGTCAGATATTCGAACTCCTTCGTATAGAAGACGAACACCGGAATGGCCCGGGATTTCCCGTCATTGCTCAAAAATTCGTCCATGATGTCGAGGTTCTGGTCGCGCAGGAAGACGCGCAGCTCCATTCCCGTCGCCTCGGCGATGCGCGCCGCAGTGGGCAGCTCACGGTAGACGTCCCCGCACCACGCTTCAGCCAGGGCAAGCATCTTCGCCGGGCCACGCGGATGCGCTGCGGCCTTGCGGAGAAATGCAACGTCCTGTTCGCCGAGTGGCACGGTTTTTCCATTGGCCACAAACTTGTCCTGGTTGACAGCAGCCTGCGCCACAAAATCGGCATAGGTGAAACCCTGGGCAAATCGCGCTGCAGTAACGACCGATGTGATTGCCGGCATGTTTCTCCTTTATCTTTAGCATACAAATTTTATATCAACTCGCCTTCCCGGACCGGCGCCCTCAGTGTCTCTGTGGTGTTGCTTTTCCTCTTATCCAGCATAAACTTATCCAGCATAAACTTGACATCTAAACTATTGAAACCTAGAATTTTCTGGTGCGAATTGTCTGCCTTGGCGGTGGTCCTGCCGGACTCTATCTCTCCATCCTGCTAAAAAAGGCAAACCCTTCCTGGGATGTGACCGTCATCGAGCGTAATCGGCCCACAGACACATTTGGCTGGGGGATTGTGTTTTCCGACAAGACCATGGATGGCTTCCGGACTGTGGATGAGGAGACCCACACCGGGATCACGCATGCCTTCCGCCACTGGGACGATATTGATGTCTTCTTTAAAGGCCGTAAGATTACCTCCGGCGGCCACGGATTCTGTGGGATCGCCCGCATCAAGCTGCTGCAGATCCTCCAGCAGCGCGCGGCCGGACTCGGCGTGAAACTGCTCTTCCAGACGGAAGTCACCGATCCGGATGACTACGCGTCTCGCTGCGATCTGCTCATCGCCTCCGACGGCGCCTCTTCCGTGACTCGCAGAAAGTACGAGCATGTCTTCAAGCCCAACATTCAGGCTCGTCAGAACCGTTTTGTCTGGCTGGGCAGCCGCAGGAAGCTTGATGCCTTCACCTTTGATTTCAAAGAAACCCGGTGGGGCTGGTTCAACCTGCACGCCTACCGCTTTGATCACGAGTGGTCCACCTTTATTGTTGAAACGCCGGAAAGGAACTGGCTCGCCGCCGGCATCGACAAGATGGAGCAGCGAGAGTCCATCGCGCTCTGCGAGAACCTCTTCGCCGAGCGTCTGGACGGCAATCCTCTCATCTCCAACGCCAGACATCTAAGCGGTTCAGCCATCTGGCTCAAGTTCAACCGTGTGCTCTGCGAAAAATGGTTTCACAAGAACATTGTGCTCATCGGCGATGCCGCGCACACCGCGCATTTCAGCATCGGCTCCGGCACCAAGCTGGCCATGGAAGATGCCATTGCCCTGGCTCGTGTGCTCTCAAATCACAAGGGAGACATGGAAGGCGCATTGCAACGCTATCAGGAAGAGCGGGAAATCGAGGCGCTGAAGTTGCAGAGCGCGGCGCGGAATCGCATGGAATGGTTTGAGCAGGTTGAGCGTTACGTCCATCAGGAGCCCGAACAGTTTGCCTATGGCCTGCTCACAGGCAGCCAGCGAGTAGGCCATGCCAACCTCAAGCTGCGTGATTCCGGCTACGTCCAGCAAGTGGAAGAATGGTTTGCCCGGCGCAGCGGTGTGCGCGGTCCTCTTCCGCCCATGTTCACGCCGATTACGGTACGTGGAATCACCCTCAAGAACCGCGTGATCTGTTCTCCCATGGCCACTTACATGGCGCAGGATGGCCTGCCGAATGATTTTCATCTCGTGCATTTGTCTGCGCGCGCCATGGGTGGCGCGGCCATGGTTGTAACCGAGATGACCTGCGTCTCGCCGGACGCGCGCATTACTCCCGGCTGTCCCGGCATGTGGAATGACGATCAGCAGACTGCCTGGAAGCGCGTAGTTGATTTTGTGCACACCTACACCGATGCAAAGATCGCTTTTCAGCTCGGTCACGCCGGACGCAAAGGCTCCACCCGCGCAGGATGGGATGCCATCGACCAACCACTGCACTCCGGCAACTGGCCACTGATCTCGGCTTCAGCCCTTCCTTATATTGAGGGCCTATCGCAGATCCCGCGTGAGGCCACGCGCGCCGATATGTGTCGCATCAAGGCGGATTTCGTCTCCGCCACGCGCCGGGCCGTGTCTGCCGGTTTCGACTGGCTGGAATTTCATTGTGCCCACGGCTATCTCATGTCCAGCTTTATTTCACCGCTTACCAACCAGCGCTCCGACGAGTACGGCGGCTCGCTCGAAAATCGCTGCCGCTATCCGCTGGAGGTTTTTGCCGCCATTCGGGCCGCGTGGCCTGTAGATCGCCCCATGAGCGTGCGCATCTCCGCTCATGATTGGGTGCCCGGCGGTCTTACTCCGGACGACGCAGCCCAGGTTGCGCGCCTCTTCAAAGACGCCGGAGCGGACGTGATCGACTGCTCCTCCGGCCAGGTGAGCAAGGCGGAAAAACCGGTATACGGGCGCATGTTCCAGGTGCCATTTGCGGACAAGATACGCAACGAGGTCGGCATTCCCACCATCGCCGTGGGAAATATTTTCGAAGGCGATCACGTGAATACGATCATCGCTGCCGGCCGCGCCGACCTGTGCGCCATTGCGCGGCCTCATCTGGCCGACCCTGCTTGGACGCTCCATGAGGCGGCCATACAGGGATTCACCGAGATCACCTGGCCCAAACAGTACCTGAGTGGAAAAGAACAACTGGAAAGGAACCTGGCTCGCGCCCAACTTATCTTGCAGGTGTAAACACGCATGGAACAGAGTTCACAAGCATTGGCCGGCAAGCACGCTGTAGTTACCGGCGGGGCTCGGGGCATTGGCGCTAGCATCACGCGGGCTCTCGTTGCGCACAGCGCCAGAGTCACCATGCTGGGCCGTAGCGCCGCTCCACAAAATAACCTCGCCGGCCACCCGCATCTTAACTATGTTCAGGCCGATGTCTGCGCTCCGGAAACTCTGAAAAGTGCTTTTGACTCTGCCTGCGCCCGTTTCGGTCCCATTAACATTCTGGTCAACAATGCCGGGCAGGGACGGTCCGCCCCTTTCCTGAAAACCGATTTCACGCTTTGGCGCAGCATGATGCAGGTAAATCTTGATGGAACCTTTCACTGCATACACCAGGTCTTGCCCGGCATGCTGGATGCAGGCTGGGGGCGCATCGTGAATATTGCCAGCACTGCGGGGCTCACAGGATACGGATACGTCTCCGCGTATTGTGCAGCCAAGCATGGCGTTGTCGGCCTCACCCGTTCGCTCGCGCTGGAGGTCGCCACCAAGGGCGTGACCGTGAATTCCGTCTGCCCCGGCTATACAGAAACGGAAATGCTTCAGCAGACCATAAGCGGCATTGTCGCCAAGACAGGCCGTACCGCGGATCAGGCGCGTGCGGAATTGACCGTCCGCAATCCACAAAAGCGGATCATCCAGCCCGAGGAAGTCGCCAACGCCGTCGCCTGGCTGTGTCTTCCGGGAAGCGAAGGGATCACGGGTCAATCCATTGCGATTGCCGGCGGCGAGGTCATGTGAGGAGAACAATGGCAACCGCTTCTACTTTACGCAAAACCACTTCTGCCCCGCGCCCCGCCAACGGCGCGGTTTTGGATCTGGAAACGCGGGCCAAGAGAGGCGACCATCAGGCCTTGCGCCTGTGGCTTCGTCTTCTATCGTGCACCGTGCGCATCGAGAGCAAGGTTCGGCTCCTCCTGCGCCGCGAGTTCAACACCACCCTGCCTCGATTCGACCTGATGGCCCAGCTGGAGCGCAGCGCCGGCGGCTTGCGTATGAATGAACTTTCCCGGCGGTTGATGGTATCCGGAGGAAACGTAACCGGAATCACGGATCAACTTGAGCGCGAGGGGCTTGTGGTTCGCACCGCCTATCCCGGCGACCGCCGCGCCTTTACTGTCAAGCTGACCAATACCGGGCTCAAGCGCTTCCGAGAAATGGCGGCGCGCCATGAGCAGTGGATTATCGAACTGCTGGGCGGCCTCACTCGCGACGAACAGGAAACCATGATCAACGAGCTATGGAAGCTGAAAGCGCACATCAACAACACTACCGTCACCGCATACAAACCGGGCCGGCGTTCGCAGGCTGGAGCGGAAGGAAGCTAAAGATGAAGCAAGCTGGAGCTGAAGATGAAGATGAAGATGAAAGAAGCCGAATCCGATGAAAGACCCCACAAAAGCCGCACCTCCAATTCTCCAAGACCGTCTGCTGGCGAATTATGCAGCGCAGCACTTCAAATACAAGGTGAAGGACGGCGTGGCCTGCATCACCTTGGACCGGCCGGAACGTAAGAACCCGCTGACCTTTGCTTCTTACGCTGAACTGCGCGATCTGTTTCGCGCCATGTCCCAGGCCGCGGATGTTAAGGCCATCGTCTTGACCGGCGCGGGAGAAAATTTCTGCTCCGGCGGCGACGTACATGAGATCATCGGCCCGCTTACCGCACTGGATATGCCCGGTCTGCTCGCCTTCACCCGCATGACTGGCGACCTGGTAAAAGCCATGCGCGCCTGTCCGCAGCCAATCATCGCTGCAATCGATGGCGTTTGCGCCGGAGCCGGCGCCATCCTGGCCATGGCATCGGATCTCCGTCTGGGCACCGCGCGCAGCAAGACTGCATTTCTCTTCACCCGGGTAGGGCTCGCCGGTTGTGACATGGGAGCGTGCGCCATCTTGCCCCGGATCATCGGACACGGCCGCGCTGCCGAGCTCTTGTTCACCGGCCGCAGCATGACCGGAGACGAAGCCGAAAGATGGGGCTTCCTCAATCGCTTGTGCGCTCCGGAAGAGTTGCAGACCGTCGCCCTGGGACTGGCTGCCGAGCTGGCCGCAGGGCCCACATTTGCCCACGGTATGACCAAAAAGATGCTGCATCAGGAATGGAACATGGGCTTGGATGAAGCCATTGAGGCTGAGGCCCAGGCCCAGGCAATATGCATGGCCACCAATGATTTTCATCGCGCCTACCAGGCCTTTGTCGCCAGACAGAAGCCGGTATTTAAGGGAGACTAAATGAGATTTCTGCAACCACCGGATTGGCCCCGGCCAAAAGGTTATACCAATGGCGTGGCCGCCACAGGCAGCCTGGTATTCGTGAGCGGCATGGTTGGCTGGAATGCGCAGCAGGAGTTTGTGGCCGTGGATTTTGTCGGCCAGGTCCGTCAGGCGCTGCACAACATCGTCGACGTGCTGGCCCAGGCCCAAGCCAAACCTGAGCACATCGCGCGCATGACCTGGTATGTAATCGACAAAAACGAATATGTGGCCGCCGCCCGGGAGATCGGCCCCATCTATCGCGAGATCATCGGCCGTCACTATCCTGCCATGACGGTTGTAGAAGTCTCAGGGCTGCTGGAAGAAAAAGCCCGCCTGGAAATTGAAGTCACCGCCGTTCTGCCAGAATAAGAGGAGCATTCAGCACTCAGCAACCCATAAAATGTTTTACGGGGCCAGGAATTGCTTCCGCATTTCCCTAACCTTACTTTCGCAATAGCGCAGATTTTCCCGAAAATTGTGTTACCCAATTGTAGGTAAGCACTTTTTTATCAACACAGACGGTCCGAAAAACGCGTGTGGTGCCGACCTACCCCCTTGGCAACCTGC
>Ga0209168_10000075_pt1 | contig 112108 bp, 98 predicted proteins | sample Coa_R1_FD_187156 | JGI IMG/M metagenome (GOLD analysis project Ga0209168, IMG submission 187156) | Surface soil microbial communities from Centralia Pennsylvania, which are recovering from an underground coalmine fire - Coalmine... | ecosystem: Environmental > Terrestrial > Soil > Unclassified...
CGGTATTGACGCGGGGTGGCCGCACACTGGCGATGAGGTTCGGATTCACCGTATCGCTCGCGGCTTTTCCTGCAGGATCGCCCGCGGCAGCAGTTGGTTTCGCGGGAGGGTTGCCGACATAAAGTCCGGACGGAACAGTGTTGTTCGCCTTTGCGCTGGACGAGGTTGCTGCTGCGCCAGAGGCAGACCCGTTAGTTGAGCCGGGCGTGCCAGATGCTCCACTGTGTCCTTCGGGTGTGGCTGCAAAAGCGCCACGGCGGTTTCCCGCAGACGGATCCGGCGGAGCGCCCACGGTGGGATGAAGATTCAGTGCGATGAGGCGTCCCGGCGATCCTGCCGCTCCTGTTGCCGAACCCGAAAGCGAAGGTGGCGGAGGCACTATCTGTGGAGCAACGGCCCCAGTCAGCCTTCCACCGGGAGCCGTTCTCTGCGCCTCCACAGGCAGTTGCGGCGCGGGGGCAATTACAGAACCGGGAGAAATATTCATGTTTCCCAGCCGCCGTACGGATGCCGCGTCTACCATCGGCGGCGGTGCGATCAAGTCCGGTTGCAGGCCCAGCAGGGCGGCGTGCGTGTTCGATGCCTGCATATCGGGCGGCGGAGCTACTACGGAGCTCTGCATTTCGGGCGATCTGCGCCGATCAGCAAGGCGGGCGGCATCCGGAGGCGGAGTCACGACAGCTCGATCCAGCCTAGGCGCGAGGCGGGTGATGTCGGAGGCCGGAGTCAGTGGCGCATCGAGAATGGCGAGTCGAGGTTTTTGGGTAGCATCCCTCCATGCGATCACGTTCGGCATCGCCATGTTGCGCTTCAGCTTGATGCTGGGAGGGGCGACGATCGTCTGGGCGGAATTATCCGCTTCGCGCGGAACTGAAATGATGGGCTGCTTGGAGAGTTCTGGATCGGCCTTTCTCGGCCTCGCAGGTGGTTCCCTCCGAGTGTCGAGCGATGGAAGATAGTCGGAAGCCTGGTAGTAAATCACCTGCGAGTGATCGAACGTCGGCTTCTCCACGACCCGCGGCTGCATCGCGAAGAGGTGAGCGAGTCCCACGAAAATCGTCCCGGCCAGCACATGGTAGACGGCGGATTGGACGAATCTGCTCCAGGGCAGGCTTCGTTTCACGAAGACGTCGGGCCAAAACTCTGCCGGCGCCGAATCAACTTCCAACGGTGCAAGGCGCGGTGGGAGAATCAGATCATGGAGATTGCTGAAGAAAACGCGGGACCGCGAGGGCAACTCGACCAGAAGTTCCGGAACAGGCGCGGAACTTGACGTTTCGATCATCGGCCCGTCGATCATCGGCTGCGCCGCGGACATCTCTCAATACTAGATGCAGGCCAACGCTTTGGTATAGCCGGAAGGGCATGAAAGCGTGCCGACTGCGAGTTCTATCAGTCCATTTTCGTTTTTCGAAGTCAAGTCTGGAGTTGGAAACCGTTTATAATCAATAGCTCGGCATACAGCCATATTTCTTACTGTAAGGACACACTTTGCTCGATTTCCTAGGGGATCTACGACGTACCCACATGTGCGGAACGCTGCGCGCATCTGACGCCGGCAAGAAGGCCGTGCTCATGGGCTGGGTGAACAAGCGCCGCGATCATGGCAACCTGCTCTTTATCGATCTGCGCGACCGCACCGGCGTGACTCAGATCGTCTTCAACGTCGAAGGCGATGCGGGGATCCACGACAAGGCTGGAGCTCTGCGCAATGAATACGTCATTGCGGTGACTGGAACGGTGAAGCTGCGCGACGCCAACACGGTGAACAAGAACATGCCCACCGGAGAGGTCGAACTGGTGGCCCAGGAGTTGCGGATTCTCAACGAATCGAAACTCCCGCCGTTCCTGCCCTCAGATACCGCGCTGACGAACGAAGAAACGCGGCTGAAGTATCGCTACATCGACCTGCGACGCGATGTCATGCAGTTCAACATCGAGACGCGACATAAGGTAGCCAAGGCGATTCGCGACTATCTGTCGGCGCAGGGATTCTTCGAGATCGAAACGCCGTTCATGACGCGATCGACTCCGGAAGGCGCGCGCGACTATCTCGTACCCAGCCGCGTCCAGCCGGGGACGTTCTACGCTTTGCCGCAGTCTCCACAGATGTTTAAGCAGATCCTGATGATTTCGGGCTTCGACCGGTATTTCCAGATTGTCCGCTGCTTCAGAGATGAAGATTTGCGCGCCGACCGGCAGCCCGAGTTCACGCAGATTGATCTGGAGATGACATATCCGCAGCCGGAGAGCGTTTGGGATGTGGTTGAAGGCTTCTTGAAAGCTGCATTTCACGCCGCCGGCGAAGAGATCGAGACCTCGTTCCCGCGCATGGATTACGACGAGGCGATCCGATTGTACGGGATCGACAAGCCTGATCTACGAATTCCTGCGTTTACCGACGTTCGCGATTGTTTTTCGGCCGAGAATCTGCAGGAGCTGGCCATCAATCCGAACCTTCCGCTAATCGCGATCCGCACACCGAAAGTCGGCGAGTTGTCGCGCAAAGAGCGCGATGACATTAAGCCGATGTTCCATTCCAAGGGAGGAGCGCGGGTTTACGAGGACTTCAAGCGCATCGGAAACAAGTATTCCGAAGCTGCCGCCGCGATCGCTAAGAAGAGCGCGATGGAAGAAGGCGATCTGATCGTCCTGGTCGCTGGATCCGCGCAAACCGGGCCGCAGACGGCGATGCCTGCTCATCGCAAAGTTACTCCGGCCGAGTTGTCGATCTACGCCTCTGCGGGACTGCTGCGGCTGGCGCTGGCGCAGAAGTATGCCGACCGGCACGGAATCTTCAAAAAGACGGGCGATCCGGCGAAGGATTACCGCTTCCTGTGGGTTACGAACTTTCCCATGTTCGAGTGGGACGAGGGCGAAAAGCAGTGGATGGCGGCGCACCATCCGTTTACGTCGCCGCACGAAGAAGATATGGGCCTGCTCGAGCAGGGTGTGGAGTCGGTTAACGATCCGCAGTCGACACTGAGCGCGGTGCGAGCGCTTGCTTATGACGTCGTGCTCAACGGGACTGAGCTTGGCTCGGGATCCATTCGTATTCATCGTCAGGATATTCAGGCGAAGATTTTCAAGGCGCTTGGCATGACGGACGAGGAAGCGAAGAAACGCTTCGGATTCTTCCTCGAAGCGCTGGAGTACGGCACGCCCCCGCATGGAGGGATTGCGCTGGGGCTGGATCGCATCGTCATGATTCTGGCGGGAGCCGAGAGTCTGCGCGAGGTGATTCCATTCCCGAAGACGGCGCGGGCCGTGGACTTGATGGTGGATGCGCCGACGCCGGTAGACGAGCGACAGTTGAAGGACTTGGGAATTACGATCAAGAAGTGAGATATCGCAGTGAGCCGTGAACCTGCCCCAGCAACGTACGTCCGATGAAAAATGGTGCAGTATTGGCGCTGTTTTCTTGCGCAATCATGATCGGTGCCGCTCAGCCAGGTGAGCCTGAACAGGCCAAACCGTCGGATTGTGATGGCCAGATGACCTCTTCCGGGGACTGCGTTATCCCACCAAGGCCAACCTATTCTCCCGATCCTGTGTATCCAGTAAAGGAGAGAAACACAGGTCACGAGGGATCAGTCGAGTTGCTCCTCGTTATCGACGCCGACGGCGTGGCAAACGACATCACAGTTTCACGCTCGCTTAGCCCTAGCTTTGACGCGGCAGCCTTGGAGGCAGTGAAGGGGTGGAAGTTTGCACCCGCAACGAAGAATGGTAAGCCCGTTAGAGCAAAACTTGAATTACAAGTGGAGTTCCATGCTACAAGTCGCAGATGAGAAGAATTGTGGTACCCACGGCTTAGGGGCAACGCTTCGCTAACAGCTCCACTAACCGCACATAGCAACGCTACGAGAGGTCCCACGTCCACGTGCTGCGCCGTCGCTGTTTGCCAGGGGATTTATTGCTTCCCCTTGTCGATGTCCGATAGATATCTCTTGACCATGCTTATATCGTTCGGATCGCTCGCGAATTTCAGGTATTCGCGCAATTGGCCAGCCTCCCGGGTACGGTCACCTTTTGCTTCATATATCTGAGCCAGTAAGAAGTGCACGCGCGGATCGGTATTGCCCTTATCGATTTCTGCTGCTTTAAGAGCGCTTTTTTCCGCTTCGGACAAATTATGCAGGTGGAGATTGGCGGCCGCGTTATAGTCGTAGGCCACTGCGACGGTCGTGGAGTCAATTGCCAAAGCCCGAATGCTGAGCGATAGCACTTCGTCCCAATGTTGTGCACGAGCAGAAATATCGGCCAAGCAAAGATAGGACGGCAGGTAGTTGGGTTCGTCAGTCAACGGCTCAGAACAGGCATCCTTAGCCGCTTTAGGTTTTTGTTGGACTTCAAGCGTTTGACCTAGCACGACCCACGCCGCTGAATATTGCGGCCACCGGTTGACCGCTTTCCGGAAATGATTCTCGGCGTCAACTATCTTTCCCTTTTCGAGAGCTGCACACCCATCATCGTGGTCCCGTTTAGCCTTGGCTGGAATCCGCAAATCTGAAAGTGCCACTGAAGCCGGTGTTAATCCACTCAGCGGAGGAAGAAAACAGCTATCGCCCTTTCCCGTTTTGGAGGAACCCTGCTTGCCGTCCTTGCCGTAGATCAGATCATTTTGGTCCCAAGGATTGTTCGCCGACGCACCATCAGGAGGTTGCGGCGTAGCCGGAGAAGCTGGCGGTGGGGGAGCTGCATGCGTGCTCTGTCCTCCCTGCTGAGCAATGGCAGGGAGTGTGCTGAAGGCGAACGCGGCTAGCTGCAGGCATCCGAGAATGCAAACTCGGAATAGACGGGAAGCCGACAGGCAACTCATTGGATCGCTCTGAACCCTCTAAGCATTTCAAGTCAAACGGACTTCTGGCGAAAATCGCCATAGCTCCTGTTTTCTCGCGCAGGGCGAGCCCACGAGCGCTCCGTTGATCACGTTCTCGACTGTTGCCATTTGCCAGCGATTGGCCTCATGTCTGCCGCGGAGCCGGAGCTTCAGGTAGTTGTCGGTTAAGGCTTCGGTGAATTCACCGACTTCATCGCTCCCGACTACATTCAGCGTGATTGCTTCTACTGCCTTGCCGATGAAGCTGCGCATGAAGGCTAGCTTCTTTTCCGCTGCCAACTCCCGCAGAATCCGATTACGTTCGCGTGCGATGTGCACCGGGACTTGATTCTTCATTTCCGCCGCTGGTGTTCCGGGCCGAGCTGAATACGTGAAGACGTGCAGATAGGTGAACGGCAGGTCTTCGATCATCTGGCGTGTGGCTTCGAATTCGGCTTCGGTCTCGCCAGGGAAGCCGACCATCACGTCAGCACCGATTGCTGCGTCGGGCATAGCTGCGCGGATCTTGTCGATCTTCTCGCGGTAGTGCCAAGGACGGTATTTGCGATGCATGCAGCGCAGTACTGCATCGCTGCCGGACTGCATGGGCACGTGCGCGTGCTTGGCGATGCGCGGCGAGGAGGCGACCAGTTCGATTAATTCGTCTGACCAGTCCATTGGTTCGACGGAGGAGATGCGGAGTTTCTCGAGTGAGGTTTCCGAGAGGATGGTGCGAATTAGATCTACTAGATTCGCCTCTCGGGAAGAAAGAGTCGCCGGCGAGCTATGCTCGCCCAGACGGCCGGGAGTGGCCGTCCCCACACGAGTAGAGGAGCTCTCCAAGTCTCTTCCCCATCGTCCTAGATTAATTCCGCTGATGACGACTTCGCGGTATCCCGCATTTACCAGCGTGTTTACTTCACGTACGATACGCTCGGTTTCGAGCGAGCGGCTCTGGCCACGAACGTAGGGGATCACGCAGAAGGAGCAGCGATTGTCGCAGCCGTCCTGAATCTTTAAATTCGGGCGCGTGCGTTCGTTGGCCGCGTCAAAGACTGGAGCAGCCACTAGTTCCGTATGAGCGAAGATGTCGGAGACGAAGATTGGGCCTCGGGCTTCGGGCTTCGGGTTTCCGGCGGAGAGAACTGATATTGGGATGAATGATGGCAGCTCGCGGCCTAAAGTCCCCTCCGAGCGACCTTTTGGGTCAACGCCACCAACAATCTCGGCTAGTTGATGTTTATGAGAGTTTCCAACAACGATATCGACGCCGGGCAGCGACGCGATTTCGTCCGGCGCTCTCTGCGCATAGCATCCTGTCACAACGATTCTGGCTTCGGGATTCTGGCGACGGACGCGACGAATGGCCGCGCGGGCGTCCTGATCGGCTCCCGAGGTGACAGTGCAGGTATTCAGAATGACGACGCCTGCATTTTTGGCACTTGAGGCGCGAGAAAGACCGCGCTCCTCGAACTGGCGTTCGAGGGCTGCGCCATCCGCTTGGGTGGCGCGACAGCCAAAGTTCTCTACGAAAAATCCGGGCACGCCTTATGGTATCGCACGTCCCGGATTCCCGGTGCTACGCCTCAGGCTGTGGCCTGTGTTCTCCGCGATTGAAAGCACTCCCGGCAGAACACCGGACGTCCTTGTGTCGGGCGAAAGGGCACAGTCGTCAGCTTGCCACAACCGGAGCAGGTTGCCTGCGTTTCCACCTTGGCATAGCGGTAATTCTGTCCAGCTACAGGAGGTGCACCGAGGACGGCGATCCGTTTGCTCTTGCAGGCCTTGCAGCGCTTAGGTTCGTTCTTGAACTGCTTATCGTGGAAGAACAGCTGTTCCCCAGCCGTGAAGATAAAGTCAGTCCCACAGTCGATGCACTTTAGCACCTTGTCCTGAAATTCCATTGAGGATGGCTCCTTCAGCCCGTTTCCGTCGCGCCCACTCGCGGGGAAAGAACGGCGGTGGAACACCGAAAGACAGGTCGTTTACTACTCCCCCTCTTGTACCGCCCCTTGGACTCGGCCCGCCACGCTCCGGGAACGGTGCGTGGGTTACAGACTATCGATATATATGCCGGGAGAAATGTCGATTATGAGGTCCCTGCTGCAACTCAACACGGTGGGGGGCCAGTTGAGCAGAGCCGCTCCGGGAAGGAGCGGCTCCTCCTGCGTTAATCCTGTTCTTTGCGTGTCTTCTTGCGGGCTCGCTTGCGAGCCAGCGCAGCTTTCACACGCTTTTTTTCGCCGGGCTTCAGGTAAAAGGAGTGGCGCTTGACCTCCTTGATAATGTCTTCCTGTTGCACCTTGCGTTTGAAGCGGCGCAGGGCGTTCTCCAACGACTCGCCCTCTTGAAGCCGAACTTCTGCCAAATCTACACACCCCCAGACTCGTCCGGATGGACCGAATAGTTATTACAAGGATTTGACCGCAAGTCAAGGGGTGAACTGCCAAATTCCTGGATAAATGCCGCGAAATCGGCGATTTTGGCTCATTTTGAGACATTGTTAAAGGATCGGAAGGAAACGGAAGAAAAGAACAGGAAAACAACCGAGGGCCACAATTGCAGGAAAAGCCGGTTTAGTGAGAACCGTAGGTGCCAATACAGTTCGTTGGGGGTAATCACGTAAATGGCGAAATAGCCGGCCAGCGTCAGTATCAGCATCCAGATGGCGATGCGCAGCGAGGCGGCTTTTGGCCCCATCTCCCTGCTGGCAGCGATGAAATAGACGGCCAGGAACAGGAGGGTAGCCGAAATCGGCCACCACTCTCCGAAGCGAAAGAGTTCTCTGCTATACCACTTCAGAATCACCCAATATCGTGCGGGAGTAAGGAATTTTTGCAGCATAACGGCTGGCGCCTGTAAGAGATCGCCCCGCGGAGCAACGTGCTTCAACCAGAGCACCAACCCGAAAACTGGGACGGCGGACAATAAGAGAATGGCGATCGCCCGCCACTCGGGAGCTTCTGATTCTTTGGTGCGTGGTTCATGAAGCTTGCTGTGGCCGGAAACGAGTAAGGATGCGAGCACCGTCGCGAACACGACGAGGACACCTTCGTTTTTCGTCCACGCACCAAACCCCAAGGCGAGTCCCGCCAAGACGATGAATCCGCGAGGACGAGGATTGTGGGCCGGATACTGACCGAATATCGAGAGCAGGACAATACTTGCCAGGATGAAGAAAGATAGAGGCACGTCGGCATATTGAGAGCTGCCTTGTTCGATGAAGAACGGAGTGGTTCCCAAGGTCATTAGCCCGAGCATGGCCGTGGTGCGGCCGCGGACCCGTTCAAGGGAAGAATAGAGCAGGCCCAGAGTGCTGAACGTGAAAGACAAGCCGATTATTGCGGGAACGGCGGGACTGTCAGTGCCCAGATACGTCCAAAAATGTGCGATGGAAGCGGGAAGCAGAAGCGGGTAGTCAGGGTGCGACCATGGGATCAGCGGGCTCAATCCATCGCGCCAATAGCTGCCTCCGCGAAACAGAAAAAGGGCGTGCAGATTCCAAATGGAAAATGCGTCCCATCCATCGCCCCGCGGATGTGCGATAGCCAGTTTGACAGAGGAGTAAAGTGCCGCCGCAAGAGTAACGGCGAAAGCAGCGATCAAAAAACGATGCAGCCATGGCGGAAGTTCAAGATTGCAATCGGGCGCCTGGGGGAGACCCATGCTACCATTTTGCCCCCGCAGGAAATACCAACCGAGCAGGAAAGCGAAGCACAATGCGTCAATGGTGAGGAAGTGTTGCAGATTCGTTGCGCGTAAGACGAAGAAAGTCGCCGAGGAGAATCCCAGGCCGAAGCCCACAGCAAGAGACCATTTCAGCAACCGGTCGGTTCCTTTTGCAAGGCTCGGCCACGCTATCCGAACGATGAGGTAGCCAGATGCAGCGCAGAGGGCAATCGCCAGTGCCAGCAGCATCTAGTGAATGTCCTTGTTCGTGAGCAGCACGACTCCATTCCCGAAATCCTTGACCACCTCAAGCCCGGAAGGAAATTGTGGAAGGCGGGTGCGCGGGAAATTCCCGACGATGAGGGTGTGATTGATGGAGCGATTCACAACCATTGGAGCGAGAGCATACTGCGTCAAATAATAGTCCGGAGTTGCAGAATCGTTCGATTCACCGATGTACCCGATCACCCCTCGTGAAGGCAATTCGTTTCTCAGTGCGGCGAAGCGCTGGTTCGAGAGTGTTGCAACATCATCGGAAGAACCGGAGTGGAGCGATTGTTGGACGAGCCGAAAAGATGACAGCACGCAGCAAACGATGAATACCAAAAGAACTGCTACGAATCTGTTCGAAAAATGATTCGATGGCGGCGGCTTCATGGGGGGCCTGCAGCATTATATGTCGCGTGCCGGGCAGCGCCTCGCCGCAGTCGAACCTCGGTTGTGCTGACCATCCTCAGTAGACGAATTTCAACGACAGTTGCACCTGTCTGGGAGCGTAAGCGGCATTCGGCTTCAGGAAATTCGAGGGCAATTCGTAATAGCCGGGATAGGGAGCAATGTTGGCAGTGACCGAACTTTGTACGAACGTGCTTGCCGTGGTGACCATTCCATTGGAAGTGATGGCGACGCGCTGATTGTCTCGGTTGGTGAGGTTGAATGTCTCAGCGGTAAAGTTGAGCTTGTACCGTTGCCCGAAGCGAATGACGCGAGTCAACCGCAGATCTGCCGTGGCGTAGTCCGGTCCGGTGAAGGCGTTACGGGTGTAGCCCGGCAGGCGGTCGTTCAAGTCGTTGCCGTCCTGGTTGGGATCGCCCGAGACGGTCGCGTTGACGGGGCGTCCGGATCCGTAATTCACGACAGAAGAGAATCTCCAGTCGTTGAAGAAGCGGCCAAGAAGTTCGTGCCCGCGATGGAAAGGCTGCGGTTCGAGTGAGAAAGCGAAGACAAGACGATGGCGCTGATCCGTGACACTCGGCCCGCGCTCGCCGTTGGGGTCATAAGAATTCTGGACAGTGGCTGGCTGCCCAGCGACCAATGCATCCTGGCCGTCGTCGATGGCGCGAGCATACGTGTACGAGAGCCGGGCATATGTTCCTTGGACCACACGGCGGTTGATCGAGAGGGTAGCGCCGCTATAGTTACTGGAGGCTGCGCTTTGGAATTCATCAATCGTGCCGAGTTGTGCGATCGCACGGCCGAGAGGGTTGATGCATGGCGGCCAAGGACAGTCGAGTGTGCGGGTGAACTGCCAGGTCGCGAATGAATCAACCGTGTAGTATCCGCCTTGAAAGTTCGATCCTGTGGAATCGAAGATCGGATAGGTAAGGGCGGTTGGCGGCAGTAAGTTGACGTCGAGGGCGCGGATCAGATGCTCGCCTCGAACATTGAGCAGGGAAAGAGAAACGGTAGTGCGATCGACGATTTCTTTTTCGAGAGTCACGCTCGATTGCTGTACCCGCGGAGTTATGAAGTTCGGGGCGAATGCGGAAATGTTGTGGGTCACTCCCTGCGTGAAGCCTTCGGGGAGCGCACAATTCGCGGCATAGAGCGGACAATTTACAAGGGCATTGGGATACGAGGGAAAGGCCTGGTGGTCGTAGTAGTTCGTACTGTTAAGAAAAACCTGCGAGTCCGTGATTCCGTTTTGAGTCTGGATCACTGAGTTATAAATCTGCGGGATGCGGACGTAGAAGATGCCGTACCCGGCGCGAACCACGAGAGGACGCTTTTCACCAAACGAGTAAGCGAATCCGGCCCGCGGAGCGAGGTTATACGGCTGAAACGGGACTTTCCCGGAGGGTGGGAACAGCGGGTTCGACACAAGTCCGGCGGTTGTGAACGTTTGCAGGTCCCATCGAACGCCGAGATTCACCGCCAGCCGATTCGTGACGCGAACCGTATCTTGCGCGAAAGCCGCGTATTCCTTGGTGTCAGGATGTGAAGCAGCGCTGCCGAAATTTTGCAGATAGTAGTGCGGGACTTCGTGGGCGTATGCGCGCAGAGGTGTAAGTTGCAGGCCTGCTTCCATCGGCTGAAACGTATATTGGTCGACCTTTACCGGATAGAAAAGATATTCCCCGCTTTGCTGGCTAGGAAAATAATCATAGATGTAAGTGAAAAGACTGTCGCCGCCGAACTTCCACGAGTGGCGTGAAGTTTCGAGGCTGAGCGTCTCGGCGAGATGCAGACGGTGCTCGCGGGTCTGACGCGGCAGCAGATTGGAACGACCCACACCGTCAAGAATGTTTGGAATCTTGACCAGCACATCACTCGTGTTGCTGTAGGACTGCTGCAGGTCACGCGAGAACTGAAGCCGTAAGCGGCTAATCCAGCGCTGCGTGAGTGCGGAGGTCAGCGAGACGTTGCCTGTTTCGGTTGAGACGCGTTCCTCCCCGTTGTTGTCGATCGCGTCATATGTGACGGGGCTGGATGGATCCAGAAAGACGTTGTTCGCACCCCAATAGCGCGTCGTGTTTACCCGCAGCGCAAGCTGTTCTCGAGGTGTGAGGTTGATATCGAGCTTGCCGTACGAAGAATTGCCGATTTGTGCGGCCGGATATTCTCCGGCGAGAGAAGTCAGACCGGCAGCGGCCGCGGAGACGAGCGCCTGATCTGTGGGTTCATAGTCGCCGGGAGTTGCCGGACCGGCGCCGGCTTGTGGCACGACCCGCGAACTGCCGTCAAGAAACTCGACGACGTCGGGCACATGAAAAATATGTTGATCGAATCCGGCGAAGAAGAAGACTTTGTTGCGCTTCAGCGGGCCGCCGATTGTGCCTCCCATCTGCTGCTGGCGATTGTGCGGACGAAAAGCCAAAAACGGATCCGCAGCTCCCAGAGAGCTGTCGCGAAAATAGTAGAATGCCGTTCCGTGCAAGTGATTTGAGCCTGACTTCGTGACGACATTCACCACCGCTCCGCCAGATCGGCCTTGCTCCGCGCCGTACGCGTTCGAAGAGACTCGGAATTCCTGAACAACCTCCGTCGAGAACTGAAACGGGGCGCGATAACGTCCGCGGGCTTGGGCAAAGAACGCGTTGTTGTAGTCGCCTCCGTCTACCAGGAATGTGTTCTGGGAACCACGAATACCGCCGAACGAAAGATCACCATTCGAGGACGAGGTCAGACCACGCGGATCTTGCGTGACCCCAGGCGAGAACAGCGCGAGATCCGAAAACCGGCGACCGTTGAGTGGCATGTCGGTGAGTGCGCGCTCGTCGAGCAGTGTGGAGACGGCGCTGGGGTTAGTCTCAACCAGATTCGGCGCGGATGAAACGGTCATGCTCTCTTGCATTCGGGCAACCGAGAGACGAAATTCAAGCTGAGCGATGCCGCCCACGTCGACGTGCAAGGGCGGCGTCACTTGCGGCGACATCCCCTCTGCATCGGCGCGGCCCGAATAGTCCCCGGGGGGCAGCAGTTCGAGAACGAAGCGCCCTTCCGCGTCGCTGGTGGCCACATAGCGCGCACTGGTCGCAGTGTTGACAACGACGATCGACGCTTGCGGGATGCGTGCGCCATCCGAGTCGAGCACAACGCCTCGGATCGATCCAGTGGCGGAGTCTTGCGAGTGCAGTCGAGCGGAGAATATCAGACCCATGAGCAGAAGAACGAAGCAGGCAAAGGAGCGGCGCGATGCGGACATAGAGTCGCCTCAGAGTGCAAGATGCGCTCGGAGGGACGACCCTCACGCGTTAACCGGACGCGCTCAGATCATCTGCGGAGATGCCGGTTGGCCTCGAGGGAAGGGCGTCGCAGCCGGGTCTTCCGCAGTTCAGCAGAAACCCACACTTGTATAGCATTGAAAGGCTAGCAAGACAGTGATCGCGTGCAACTTTTTTTGGATTGCTCCCGAAGTGGGAACAGATAATTCAAGATGTGAGACATGTGATGGCAGGGATGCAAGTGCACACCCCTGCCATCGCGCTTTGGGTTAATGAATGGTGACGGTTACAGGGGCGGAGTGGCTGATTGCCCCGGATGTCCCGGTCACAGTTACGGTTGCGCTTGCATTTGTTGGATTGTTTGCCGCCTGCTTGCTGGAGTTACCGCTGCCGCATGCCACGGTGAACGTCGTCCCTGCAACGAGTAGCGCCAGGATCGCAATCAGTACCAGACCCTTTCTGTTGGTCGAGCCGATTTTGGTGCGACCAGCAGTGAAGAGAGTTCCGAAGAGGCCTAAGCCCGAAATCAGCAGCATTCCGGGGTGTCCGTAGCCGCCACCCGGAGCTGTGGCGGCCGCGGCGATCGTCAGGGTCGACGAGGCGGCGCTTGATCCGGGTGAGATCGAACTCGGCGAGAACGTGCAGGTCAGACCGGCGACTGGCGCACAAGAGAGCGCAATCTGTCCGTTGAACCCTCCCACTGCGGCAGCTGCGATTGTCAGGTGGGCTGTCCCACCAGCCGTCACCGTAAGGCTCTGCGCCGAGAGATTCAGCGAGAAGTTTGTCCCTGCAGCACTTGCAGGAACAAGTGTGGCGAACAGACCGCTGGTCTGATTCGAGCCTCCGGCTGTGAAAAAGAGTGTGCTTGGATCGCCGGTGCCACCCGCGCCGAAGACCAAGTCCCACAGTCCCGCATTGCTGATCACATGGCCCGCGGTGTCCGTGACCTGACCGATGAAATGGCCCGTCGCATCATAGGCGTTGATCGTTCCGTCGCCAAAGTTGCCGATCAGGACATCGTTGGCGAATGCTCCGAACGTTGCAGGAGCCATGACGACTCCCCAAGGTGCGTTCAAAGTGCCTCCAGTTGCGAAGGTCTTGCTGAAGTTACCCTCGAGGTCGAAAGCGTCTACGATCCCCAACCCGGCTCCGACGACAGGATCGTGTTTGGCGGAGTCCTGCTGGGCATACGAGACCATGATCAGGTTGCCGACGATGTGCACACCGTGCGGAGCATATCCTGCGGGCAGGTTGGGATCAGTCAGCGTCCCGGCAAGGTGGGTCGGATTGAAGTTGCGGTCGAACACGTCGATTTTCCCGCTATTGAAGTTAGAGGCGAGAAGGAATGTGCCCTCGCTATTCGTCAGCAGCGCCAGTCCTTTGTAGACTGCGCCGGCAGCAGAATTGTCGACGACCGTAACTGCATTCCCTTGCCCCGTCCAATTGGCGATGATTCCGTCTTCTGTATCGAACAGGAACGCGCCATTCCCGAAATAGCCGGTCAGTGAATTGGCGACGGTGCCGGTCGGGCAGCCAGGGTTGCAAGGATTAACCGATGCAACAGGGATGCCAACCACCAGTGAGTTTTTGTTTCCTTGAGCGTCATACAAAGTGGAGGTGCCGCCGTTGTTGTTTGCGATCCAGAAGGGCTGTCCGGGGATGAACGAGATGCCCCACGGGTTCGAGAGTTGTGCGTCGGTATGGTTGGCCACACCCGCGGTATTGGCGACCAGATTGGTTTGCGAGTAGCCTGCCTGCTGGGCAAAAGAAGCCGAAGCGCCCAACGTTACGAGCGACCCGAGTATCACTGTTTTGAACATTAGCGTACTGAATTTCACTGTATTTCCTCCTTTCGCGAATCACTCGGATCGACTTCAGAACCGTAGGTTCACCGGCTGTTCTTACTGCTCAATGAGCCGCGCGTCCGCATTGCAATCCGCTTTACAGTGTTGAGCGTACGCAGACGGGATCGCACGGATGTCAAGCTCTCGTCCTGACCCTGTAAAAAGCGCGTGGGAATGTCAGAGGTTCGTCCGGCTCTTGTAACAAATTTGTTCAGCAAGGTCGGAAGCGCTCGATCTCAGCCACGCCGCACGTGCAAATTGACGGTCGCGAACGGAGATTATTGTGCGAATGGAATCGCTGCTCGCACCGTGTAGGCGGAGCACGAGGCGCGTCAAATCTGGTATGTTGAGTGTCCTTCTCTATTCGTGAGAACTTAATAGGCAGAGTGATTCGAAGCTACAAAGGCGTAAGGCCCACGATTCCGTCCACCTGCTATGTGGACGAGTCGGCGCAGATCATTGGCGATGTAGTGCTCGGTGAACATGCGTCCGTCTGGATGAACACGGTCTTGCGGGGAGACGTGCACGAGATTCGCATCGGCGCCCACTCCAACGTGCAGGACAACAGCGTGTTGCACGGCATGAAGCAACAATGGGGAGTCTATCTCGGCGACTATGTCACGGTTGGACACTCCGTCACGCTGCACGGCTGCGTGATCGAAGACCGCTGTCTGATCGGCATGGGATCGATCATTCTGAATGGCGCGCGCATCGGAGCGGGATCGATCATCGCGGCGGGAACTCTGATTCCTGAAAAGACGATCGTCGAGCCGGGTTCGCTTTGGATGGGATCGCCCGGTAAATTCCGGCGGAAGCTCTCTCCGGCCGAAGAAGAGACGATCATGCGGTACGCACGCAATTATCTTGGTTATAAAGACGAGTATTTAAGGGAGAGAAGTTGAGCCGCGAATGCTGAGTACCGAGAACCGAGAACTGTCATCCTGAGCGGAGTGTGCGTTTCGCGCAAGGCGCGAAAGGCATACGCAGTCGAAGGATCCCTATAAGCTTGTACTGCCGATGCGATTGTAGGGCGTTTCACGATGCATCGAGAGAATGCTAGCGGAGACTTGAGCACCACCGAGAGTGATAGGGATACTTCGATTCCGCGAGCCCCTTCGAGCTCGCTGCGCTCAGGATGACAATGGGCAAAACGAAGAGATGATCAAAGCAATCCGAGGAACGCGAGATCTTCTGCCGCCGGATACGGCGCTTTGGAATTTTGTGGAGGCCACAGCCCGGGATGTCTTCCGCGCCTACAACTTCCAGGAAATTCGCACGCCCATTTTCGAAGAGACATCGCTCTTCGCGCGTGGCGTCGGCGAGGAAACGGATATTGTCGCGAAAGAGATGTATACCTGGGAGGATCGCTCGCGAGCCGCAAGCGAAAAAGGACAATCCCTGACCCTGCGCCCCGAAGCCACCGCTGGCATCGTCCGAGCTTACATCGAGCACAAGCTTGGGGATCGCGGGCTGAACAAGCTTTACTGCATCGGACCGATGTTCCGGCGGGAACGACCACAGAAAGGACGGTACCGCCAGTTCTATCAGATCGATGCAGAAGTGATCGGGCCTTCCTCCGCGGGGAGTGAGTCGCCCGCGCGCGACGCCGAGATCCTCGATATGCTCGCGACTCTGCTGGATCGTCTCGGCATTACAGATTGGAATCTGCAGTTGAATTCGGTCGGCACGCCGGCCGACCGCATCCAGTTCAACGAAGCATTACGCAAGTCGTTGGAACCCGTTGTCGGGCAGATGTGTGCAGACTGCCAGCGGCGGGCTGTGACGAATCCACTGCGCGTCTTCGACTGCAAGGTGCCCGCGGATCAACCGATCATCGAAACGTTGCCGCGTATCACCCAGTTTTTGGGTGAGGATTCCCGCAGGCATTTTGACGCGGTGCAGGAAATCCTGATGAAGGTTGGCGTCCCGTTCTCGTTGAATGATCGCCTGGTGCGCGGTCTCGACTATTACACGCGAACCGCCTTCGAGTTCACGCACGGAGCCTTGGGAGCTCAGAATGCAATTCTCGGTGGCGGGCGGTACGACGGGCTCTCAGAAGCCTTGGGCGGCCCCGCAGCTCCGGGCATTGGTTTCGCCATCGGAGAAGACCGGCTGGTGATGTCGTTGCAGGAGAAAACTCCAGCAGAGAGCGTGCTCCGCAAGCCAGATGTGTACATTGCGCCGATGGCCGGAATGAATGGAGACGCGGCACGGCTCGCGCGTGAACTGCGCCGGAACGATCTGGTGGTCGAGTTAGGCGATGACAGCTTCCGGCTGAAGAAATCGTTTGAGGCTGCGACCAAAGCGGGCGCGACGTACATTCTGATTGTCGGCGAGAATGAAGTGAAATCAGATTCTTTTGCGCTGAAGAAACTGGCAACCGGTGAGCAAGTTTCCGTCGCTCGCGGAGAACTGCCCGGGAAGATTCGCGTGAGCTGATTCGACCCGATCGGAGGACGCGTGGGCAGAGTTTACGAACAAATCGACGAGAATCTGGCGAAGACCATCCAGGAACAGCATGTCTTTTTCGTTGCGACGGCGCCGCTCGATGCCCGCGGAAACCTGAATTTGTCGCCGAAAGGCTTGGACTCGTTTCGCATCCTCGGACCACGGACCGTGGCCTATCTCGATTTGATCGGCAGCGGAGTTGAGACCATCGCGCACCTGAAAGAAAATGGACGGATCGTGATTATGTTTTGTAAGTTTCAGGGAACCCCGAACATCTTTCGTTTGCACGGCATGGGTCGCGTTGTCGAATCAAATGCTCCTGAATTCCCAGAACTGGCGGCAAAATTTCCACCTTATGAGGCAATGCGCGCGATCATTGTGGTCGACGTCACACGGATCTCCCATTCCTGTGGTTTCAGCGTTCCCCTCATGCAATATGAAGGAGAGCGGCCACAGCATTTCGCCTGGGCAGCGAAGAAGGGTGTCGAGGGATTGAAGATGTACAAGCAGGAAAAGAACCGGCGCAGCATCGATGGCTTACCCGGTTTGACTGAATAAGCTTGGCTGAATAGTTTCGACGAACAGGTTTATGCATCGGGGGCACAAATGAAATACGGCTTCGCAGTATTCGTTCTCGTTCTGAGCAGCAGCCTCACGTTCGCCCGAGTGGGGCGTGCACCTGAGGACAAACCGGCAACTCCGTTTGAACAGATGTTAATGAACGACGAAAAAGGTTTCATCGCGGCTGCGAAAAAAGGTGATGTGACCTTCTTCAAGAACACGCTGACGAGTGATTTTTCGTTCGTTGCTTTCGATGGGCAACTCTATGGACGGCAGGAGATGATTGACCAGTTTGCACAGGGCGGAGTGGACGTGCTGCCCTATGAAATGAAGGTCGTTCCGGCCGGCGACGATGTTGCCATCGTCACCTACAATGTTGTGCTGCGGGTACCGGCCAGCGAGGATCAGGGCCCACCGCCGCGTTATCAGCACTTCAGCACGATTTGGGTGAAGCAAGGTGATGTCTGGAAGATGAAGTTTCAGCAGATGACCACGGCGCACTGGGGCGATTGGTAGAGTCGGAGCAGCAAGGCGACCAGGAAATAGGTGGATGTCATGAAGATGGTTTCTATTGTGTTGTCTTTATTCTGCGCGATCGGAGTCGCCGTGTCTCCTGCCGCACAGATTTACGCGCAGGATGCGAACAATTCTGCCGGAGGATCCGCTAAGCCCGCTGAGGGATCCACAGCAACTCCCGAGAAAGACGGACGCGCCTATTCCGGAATGTACACATTTCTGAAGGATGGCGAATTCCTGCAGGTTACCGTCGAAGACGGAGGAAGCGTCACCGGTTACGTTTCGCGCTACGGAGACGGGGAGAGCGACAAAGGTGCGTTCCTCGATCAGTTCTTCAAGAATGGAAAGCTGGATGGCAAGAAGTTAAGCTTCACGACTGAGATCGTGCACGGTGTTGCGTTTGATTTTCACGGTATATTCGAGCGGGGGGAAGGTAAGAATCCGGGCGATGAAGGCTATTTTGTTCTGAAGGGAACGCTGACCGAGAACGTGAGCGATGCCGATAAGAAAGTGACGTCGCACTCCCGCGAGGTCGCGTTTAAATTATTTCCGCAGGAATCCGGACCGGCACCTGCTGTAAGGAAGTGATCGCCAAGTCTTACTGCCCGGCACGCGCTGTCGAGAGATTCAGGCGACTGGGTGCCTTCTTACGCAGACCTTCCTCCGCATAGATCAGATCAGAACTACCGTCCGAATTCGAGGACGCATCCGCCAGGGTCTTCGCCAAAGCCCGGTACGAGCGGCTGATTTCAGATCCCTCTTGCAACACGACTGGAGAGCCATGGTCAATTGATGGAGAAATCAGCTGGAAGGCGTTCGGGATCTTCCATAAGACTTTGCAGTTCGTGGCCTGCTGAACGTCCTCGTCCGTAAACCCCGGAATCTTCTTGTACCGATTCAGAACGATCCGGAGCCGATCGCGTCCCGTGCCTTCTTCCAGGAAGGCGTGAATCCGGCTGCTGCTCCAGAGCGACACTACGTCAGTCTGTGCCACTACCAGTACGGCATTAGACAGGTCTGAAAGCAGGCGCGTTGTTGGATCGAGACGGCTCGAGGCGTCCACCACAACAAATCGATAATGATTGACGACCAGATCGAAAAGTCGCGCTAACTCTCCGGGGGTCGGTTCGGTAGGATAGGGCTGCAGCGGTCCGGCGAGAAGGTGCATGCCCTCGTTCGTCTCGGTCATGAGGCCATCGAGCAGCGACACATCCATGCGGTGCAGATTCTGCAGGGCGTCCAGAACTCCAAACTGCGGACGCAGATTGAGATGAAGCGATGCGTGGCCGATGGGAGCGAAATCGAGCAGGGCAACGTCGCCATGCGACTGCTGGAGTGCCAGGGCAGTATTGACGGCAGCGGTAGTACATCCGGCTCCGCCTTTTGCACCTAAAAATGTGAAAACTTTGGCGCGCCCAACACCGCTCGAATTCCGGGTGCGCGAAGAACTGAACCGCGTGAGAGCTTCCAGCAGTGAGTCCGGGCCGGCTGCATTGTCGATATATTCGCAGGCTCCAGCTCGCATTCCGGCAACGATATTGGCCGGCTGAGTCATCTCGCCATTCGCGAAGATCGCAATCTGCTGCGTCGTAGCGCGGATCAATTCGATGGCGCGGATGGCGCGGTGGGCATCCCGAGGAGAAATATCGACGATAGCGACTTCGGGATGGGCTTCCTGAAGCTGGCGGAGGATCGCGTCGGTAGAGCCGGTGGGAAATCCCAGGTTGCTGAACACTGCGCGCCCGAGCTGGGTTGCTTCCACACGGCTTTGTAGTACAGATAATTGTTCCCGGTCCTCCGTCAGGAGGGCAACTGCGATCCCATGCATAGCGCGGTGCTCGCTGATTTCTCTCGGTGTCTGCATGTTAAAAAGAGAACGTACTCTCCGCCAAGTGACCTAGGTAATCTCCGAAGCATGTACTACATAGCCATGTCCGCAAACGGACAAGCCTCTTGAACACTCGGTGTTGCTTCTGGGGGAAAGACGACAAAGGGACCCTTGGACGACTGAATCCAAATTGGACCTAATTGTAAGCCAGAACCGGAGTGTTGAAAAGTCGCGGAATCACAATGAGAGCAAATCGCTGGTACAGATACTGGACTAGTGGGGAAACTCTGCGCTAGCGACGTTGAAGCGGGTCACGGTCTCGAGGAGGAATGAGCCATTGGGCGGTCCTCTTCGTGATGCGAGTGAAGGCTAGAAACTCGAGCGGCCGCGAAGGAGTCGGAGGCGAGGTATTCGTAGCATTCCAGCCTCACCGCTACACCGATTTTGGTCTGGGCGCGGGTCGACGACGACTCGCATGACCAACCGACGGTTGGCCGGACCACGCGCAAAATGCGGCCCCGGCACCGAACCGGCATGTTCTCTCCCAGAGTAATCTCGGAAGGCATCCGGAGCGTGAGTTCGATCTCCGCTCCTTCGGCGAGGGCTGCATCGGTGAAGAAAAATACGCCTTTGGAGCTGAGATCCTGCGTGAAACCGACGCTCTCAATTCCGTTGACGGGCTGCCGCAAAGAAACCGGAAGGAGATACGGGAACCGTTGTCCGACACGGCGCTCCACGCGAACTGGAGAAGTGGTCATAGGTATCGCAGCTGCGCGTATCAGGGACGAAAAGCGTATCGACCAATCTAGCGCAGCTTGGGCGGGAAAAGAAGTTGCAAGTTAGTTACACGCTGGAAAGCCTGCTAACCCGCTGCCGTGCCTACAGTTGGAGGAGAAAAGCAGGATTTTTGTCGCCTGCAAAATGCAGCTAGCTGTGGAAAAGTCGCCCAGTTTACCTCGCGCAAGGTGGGGCGCTGCGCTCACGATATAGTGGTCATTTGGACGACGCTGCGTCATCCAAGAAAACCTACTGTGCCCGAATCAAACACCTCCATCCCAGAAAGCTCTTCGGCAAGCGCCAACGCGGCGCCGCGCCGCAAATTGAACTGGCAAGCAGCGGGGAGGGCACTCCGACATCGCAACTTCCAGTTGTTTTTCGGCGGCCAACTCATTTCGCTGATAGGCACGTGGATGCAGACCGTGGCGCAATCCTGGCTCGTCTATCGCCTGACTGGATCAGGCCTTTTGCTGGGATCGGTCGGCTTCGCAAGCCAGATACCGGTGTTCCTGATAGCGCCGTTGGGCGGGATCACAGCCGACCGTTCGAACCGGCAGCGGGTCGTGATCGCGACTCAGGTAGCCTCGATGCTATTGGCGTTCATCCTCGCGGCCCTCACCTTGACCCACAAGGTGCAGGTCTGGCACATCTTCATTCTGGCTGCGCTGCTTGGAGTGGTGAACGCTTTCGACATCCCGGGGAGGCAGGCCTTTCTGGTGGATATGGTCGGTAAAGAGGACCTGATGAACGCGATCGCCCTGAACTCTTCGATGTTCAATGGCGCGCGAGTCATCGGGCCCGCGGTTGCGGGAGTTTTGGTTGCACGGCTGGGCGAGGGTTGGTGTTTCTTTGTCAACGGTGTGAGCTACCTCGCCGTCATCGCTGGATTGTTCATGATGAATGTGCATGCTCCGGCCCGGGCATCGGCGCACACGTCACCACTGGAGCACATTATTGAAGGGTTTCAATTCGTAAATCGTACTGCGCCGATTCGCGCTTTGATGATCTTGTTAGGCTTGGTTAGCGTCACCGGCATGCCCTATGTCGTGCTGATGCCGATTTTTGCCGACAAGATCCTGCATAAGGGCGGGCAGGAATTTGCTTCGTTGATCGGATCCCACGATCTTGGGGCGGTCCGGCTCGGCATCCTGATGGGCGCCGCGGGCGTCGGAGCGTTGCTTGGAGCACTGACCCTGGCCGTCCGCACGGGGGTGAAGGGTCTGGGCACATGGGTCTCGGTGTGCTGCGCCGGTTTTGGAATCAGCCTGATTCTGTTTGCTTTTTCGAAATCCTTCTGGCTATCCGTCCTCCTGCTGCTGCCGGTCGGATATTTCATCATGCTGCAGATGGCGTCGTCGAACACGCTCATTCAGGTCATGGTGCCGGACGCCTTGCGTGGGAGAACGATGGCTGTTTATTCCATGATGTTCATGGGAATGGCGCCGATTGGAGCATTACTCGGTGGTGCGCTCTCGGACCGGCTTGGCGCACCCTGGACTGTGGCCATAGGCGGATTTGCTTCCGCTCTGGGCGCGTGGTGGTTCAGTATCCAACTGCCGAAAGTACGGGCCGAAGCTCGGAAACTGATCATCGCCCAGGCGATGGCCGGGGGTGAACCCGCCGAAGAGATGACGAATCCAATGCCGGAAGACTAGTTTTCTAGAATTGCTATTTGCGAACCGCGCTCCGTCCGAGAGCAACCAGAAAGATCGCACTCTTACCGCGGGCGTGAGGCGAAAAGAAGCCAACGGCGTCGTCATCGTAGAAAGTCAATCCACTGCACCCCAGTTTCTGAGCATAGGCGGCAAGATAGAGTTTCCCGCCAAGTATTCCGGCCTCTAGTTGCACGGCGCGGTAACCACGATTTCCGTAGCGCTCCAGAATCTTTTTCAGATCGGCCAGAAAGAAAACATCTACCGCTGCGTCTGCTGGGATCTGTTGCTCCAATCCGAGGTAACCGGCTTTATCGCGAAATTCGCCGCGTTTCAGGAGTTCGAGAATCTTCTCTTCCCAGTGGTAGACGTATGCTCCGGATTCCAATCCAACCACATTGTTTACGATCAGATAAAGATCGTTGAGGTGGCTTCCAAACGGGTGCAGAAAGTCCGCTGGAATACCGCGTGTTGCCCGGTCCAACATGGTGGAGAGTTGCGCGATGGTAATGGGATCGCGCGCGAATTGCCGAGTGGATCCGCGCCGTGAGATTACTTGTTCAATCGTGTCGGGCGGAATCCGCGAGTCGTCGATCGGAAGCAACGCAGTCGTGGTTTTTTGTGCGGGGGGCAATTCGTGGGATGGAGTCGTTCCGCGCCAGGCGGCCACCTCCTTGACCGAGTCAAGTGAAGATGCGCCATGCATTTTGCGCATGGCTGGATAATCCACCTCTTGCGCGGAGTAGGGCACGATCGGAAGTTCAAGCGGGGAAACCGAGGGCGCGGCCGGCACTGCCGCCTGCGTTTTCCCAATACTTACGATGGAAAACGCTACCTCACGCTTTGTGTCCAGCCCGAGGAGTTCGTTGATTTGCTGGTCCACGAAGCCGGTAATGATTCGTGCAGGAAAATTCGTCGCAGTGGACACAGCCAGGAGATTGGCGAGGATGGTGCCGTTGTCCCAGCCAAAATGACGGTATGTGCGCGAGTGATATTTCCAGGCATTGCGCCAATAAGTTCCAGTACAGATTACGAGCACTGGAGCTTGCGCAACCGACGGATCGGCACCCGTCGCGTCTACGACAGTTTGACGATAGTCCCCTGCGCGCAATTGGCGAAGACCGAACTCGGCCGCTCCGAAGTGATATACGCCGGCCGCGAGTGCAGGCGGCGCATCGGCCTTCGTTCCGGTGCCGCGCAGATCGCCACATACGATATAAAGCTCGACTTCATAGAGAGCGCCCGTGCAAGCGGCCGCGCGGAAGAAGGTCTCGCCTTGTGGAATCTTTTTGCTGCGTGTAACCCCCGCTGAGAAGAACAGAAGCTGAGCCAGAGTTTCGAAATCAGGGGTGACATCGCCTTGGGGCGAAGCGATGTTCGCGATAGCCGCGAGTGCCGGTTTCTTTGTGTCCTGAAAGTCTCGTGGAAGTCGGGTGACCTCAAGCGTGGGATAGATCTTGAAAAGGAGCGGCTTGTTCTCCCAATCGAGAACGTGCGGATGCATCCGGATGCTGAGATAGGAATGTTTGGTGCCGCTGTGGTATTGCCGCGCAGCATCCACGTTGTGGTTTTCGCTCAAATAGGGGCTCCTGGGCGATGGCGATTAGCGATATGAAGAAGGTGGCAGACCGGTGATCCGGATGCCAGAGTGACCTTTGTGGCGAATGTTGAAGCCGATCAGCAAAGCAGTGATCTCTTCCACGATGCGCGCATTTTCCAGTTTGCCGCCGTCAATGGCACGTACTCCAGGAATCTTCGCCGACAATTCACGCGTGAGTTGAGCGGCATCGGGGTCATCGCTGCAGACAATCACATCGCAGTCGAGGGGCGCATCGCCGTTGAGCAGATCTGCCGACAGATTGTGAAAAGCGGCGACGACGCTCACTCCTTTCGGGACTAATTCAGCCGCCTGTTGAGCAGCCGAACCTTGCCACACGCCCAGCGGACGGGATGCGCGTCCTCCCACTGCTGCGGCCAGGGGCACCGTGGCGTCAATCAGGATACTGCCTTCCGTGATGGAAGGTTTGAGTTGCCTGAGGAGAGGCGCCTGGCCCTCGAATGGAACGGTCAGCACCAGAATGTCGGCTGCGGAGCAGGCGGAGCTGTTCTCGAGGCCGGCCACGTTAGCGTTAGCGCCCGCCTTCCTCTGAATGGCTTGGGCCGTTTGCTGCGCTCGCTCTTCGTTGCGAGAGCCGATGATGACGTTTTCTCCCGCGCGCGCCCAGCGCAGAGCGAGGCCGGTGCCAGCCGGGCCGGTGCCTCCGATGATTGCGATCGGTCGCACCGGAGTTACGGGATTTCCACTCATGCGAACTCAGCCTCAAGGGCTTGCTCGGCCGTGTACTCATCCAGGGGGACTTTTATGTTCATGCGCGAGTAGGTGGTATTGCGTTCTGCTGGAATGCGTCCTATTTCGAGGATCAGATTCTGGAAATCCTCAGGGCTGGTGTACTGGCCAGCGGTCGCCCCGGCTTCCCGAGATATGTTCTCTTCCATCAGAGTGCCGCCGTAGTCGTTCGCCCCCGCGTGCAGGCAGAGTTGCGACAGTTGGCGGTTCAGCTTCACCCATGAGACCTGGATGTTATTGATCGATCCGGCGAGCAGCACACGAGCCAACGCATGAACCTTGAGATGTTCGGCCAGAGTTGGGCCTGTTCGCGAGAGACCTTGTTGGAAAAGCAGAGTGTTCTGGTGAACGAACCCCAAGGGCACGAATTCGGTGAAGCTTCCGGTTTCGGATTGAATGTCGCGCAAGAGTCGCATCTGCCGAACCCAATGTGCCGGAGTCTCGGCGTGACCGTACATCATGGTTGACGTGGTGCGGATTCCGCAGCGATGCGCTGTGCGGATAACATCGATCCACTGCGCAGTCGTGAGCTTGTTGGCCGAGAGAATATGGCGAACTTCATCGTCGAGAATCTCGGCCGCCGTTCCCGGCATTGTTCCAAGCCCATTGTCGCGCAGCATCGATAAGTAGTCGGCGAGCCGCATGCCCGTGAGTTCTACGCCATAAACGATTTCCATCGGCGAGAACGCGTGCGTGTGCATCTGTGGCACAGCTTTCTTTACCGCACGTAGAATGTCCCTGTAATAAAACTTGGGAAGATTGCGAGGAAGTCCGCCCTGTATGCAGACTTCGGTGGCCCCCAATTGCCACGCTTCGATGGTTTTTTCGGCGAGTTGGTCCAGCGTCAGGAAATAGGCGTCGTGTTCCCGAGGGCCCCTGCTGAAGGCGCAGAATTTGCACCCCACAAAACAGATATTCGTGAAATTAATATTGCGGTTGACGACGTAGGTCACGATATTGCCTGCGAGTTCTGCGCGAAGCGCATTCGCGGCAACCAAGAGGCCTAGCAGGTCTTCGCCCTCCGCATTCGCCAATGCATAAGACTCTTCCAGCGAGAGGTTCGCCCCGTTCTGAGTTTCGAGTACTCGGTCAAGGGATGATCGAAGCGCCGGAGTCATTCGAGCGGAAATGTCCTCCCATTCGAGTGACGGAAAGGATTCGAGTTCAGAAGGACTCAATTCGCGGAGCATGCGTTCCTCCGTAGAGACTGTACGTCTCTGTTACAGACAATTGGTTGCCTGCGATGGCTAGATGTTGCCACGAACGCCACTACAGTGTAGCGGAATTTCAGCGGAACAGATCATTCGCAGGCGGACGCAAAAGGCCGCCAATGCCTCCGGATCCGGCTTCGTATGCGAACCCGCGCACAATGCAAGCCGGCGCGCGAACCAGCTTACCGCAGACCAACCCAGCTGCAGACGCGAGTTCGTCGGCAACGGCCTCGACGCTGGCTTTCAGCTTGTAGCCGTGCGGATCGCGCCGTCCGCGATCGTCGCGCACGGGTTTCATTCCTGCAATTCCGATTGCAAATTCGGTCAGGCCTTCGCGCCACGGGCGTCCGAAGCTATCGGTGATGATCACAGGAATTGAAAGGCCGGTCTTCTTTTTCAAAGCTCTGCGCAACTCGGCGGCTGAACGATCCGGATCCTCCGGCAACAACAGCGCTGTCCTGCCGCCATCGACATTGGACACATCGATGCCACTATTCGCGCATAGAAACCCGTGAGCCGTCTCGGTGATGAGGACGCCGTTCTTGCGTCGAATCACGGACCGGCTTTCGCGCAGGGCCAATTCAACCACGCGCGCGTCCAGATCGTACTGTTGTGCCCATGCCACTGATTCCGCCGACGGCTCGATCGTCGTCAGATCGACGAAGCGTCCTTCCGCCTTGGAAACGATTTTGTGTTTCACGACCAGGATGTCCCCTGGCTGAAACCGCTGGCGATTTCGACGCAGGGATCCGAGCAGTCTATCGACAATGGAATCTCCCGCGACAATTTCACCGGCGAGTGAAATTGGGATGAGGCGAACTTCTGCGACCCTTTTCCCTGTCGCGCTGGCTGCAGCACGAGTACCCCCGGTCATACTGTATCCGCCTGCGCGGCGAGAAGATGTTCCGGCAAATTCCAGGCTCTTGCCAGCCGCTGCGCTCGCGTTTCTCCGGGAAGCAAGAGCAGTTGTCGCAGATCAGGAGGATTATCCACGTCTACCGCAATTCCCGGCAGGTTTAAAACGACGCAGGATTTCCCTGTCGCCTGGGCTGCTGCATGGTGTGGTTTAAAACTGTCGTTCCCGAATCGCAGCCGAAACAGATTTGCCGGACGGCGTAGAGCGGCATTCGTTCCCCGTCCGTCCCCGGCTGGGACGAGCACGCTTCCTTTGGCTGGCGCACGCTTGAAAATCTCCTCGAGTTCCCAAACTTCAATCAAGGGAATGTCGGCCGGAATCACAAGCGTACTCTCTTCTCCGCGCTCCACGCAGACCTGAGTAGCCATCTCAATCGCACCGGTCTCGCCCGGATTATCGGGATCGGGGATCACCTCGAATTCGTATCTCTGCGAAAGCTGCGCTGCGAAAGGATCGCTCGTGACAATTCCGACCGAAGGCCGGTTCGTCCACTGATGTAGAGTCGTGAGAACATCCGTCAACATCGCCTGTGCCAGTTGTGTGCGTGAAGGCTGATCGAGAATCCCGGCTAGACGCTGCTTCGCCGAGCTGGTGTTCTTGATGGGAACAAGGATCACGGTTGTGGGTCCAGGCGCCGAAACGAAGTGTCGGGGCCGGAAACTGCCCCGGACATGCCGCCGGAGAGAGAAGACAACACTTCCCGCGCCAGCGCGGCCTTGTCTTCTGGGCTGCGCATGATGGTTTGGGTGCATTGCACGCGCAGTCCGTTCTTGCGAAGAGCGTCAGCGGCTCGGGCATCTCGCGTGTCGCAGATCAATATGTCGAGAAAGTCTTCATAAGCCTGAGCAACCCCGGCGATCGAGCAAGGAAGCCCACTTGCTTGCATCAGAATGCCCGCCGGGCCGGCCACCGGAGCATTGCCCACAATCGGACTGACGGCCGCGATTTTTCCCCGCGCACGCAGCAGAGCATCGCGGATACCCGGCACCGCCAAAATCGGGCCGATACTGGTTACCGGATTACTAGGTGCGAGAATGACCGCGTCCGCGGCGACAATCGCATCAATCACGCCCGGAGCCGGCTCGGCGTCAGATGCGCCCGCAAATCTGACAGATTTAACTGGATCTTGATACCAGCGCTGCACGAAGTATTCTTCAAAGCTCAGTTCGCCAGCGGGTGTGTCGACGCGCGTTTCAACGCGCGAGTTGCTCATCGGCAGAACGCGGGCTTTCACACCGAGTTTCTGCGAGATCACGGCTGTCGCCTCCGTGAGTGTTTTGCCTTCCGCGAGAAGACGCGAACGCAGCAAGTGCATCGCGAGATCGCGATCGCCGGTGTGGAACCAGGTTGGCTCGCCGAGTTGTCCCATCGCCTGGAGACAGAGGAAAGTGTCGCCTTTGACGCCCCAACCACGCTCGCGGCTCAGCATGCCTGAGAGTACGTAAGTGATGGAATCAATATCGGGGGAGACGTAGAGCCCCCACCACAGCAAGTCGTCCCCGGTATTCACGACCAGAGTGATATCTTCTGCGGGCATGGCCTGGCGCAGCCCGTCGACGAATTTCGCGCCGCCGGTGCCCCCGCTGAGCACGCAGATCATGCCGCCCTCGTCATTCTTGCCAGGCCGTCAGCGCCGGTGGTGGCGAGCAATCGTTCGGAAAGTAGACCCGGCTTGGCGGTGAGAGCAACAACGAATTCCGGATACACGGGCAGTCTCTGGAGCAGTTTCGATCCCTTGGCTTCGGTGCGCAGGCGCAGTTGTTCCACATGAGGCCAAGGCTTTTCCGGATTAATAAAATCAGGGGTCAACGGCGAAATTCCTCCCCAGTCGTTGATGCCTGCATCCACCAACTCCTCATAGTACGGCGCAGAAAGATTTGGCGGCGCCTGAATATTCGTCGTGGGGAGTAACAATCGAGCTACCGCCACGGTCCGAAGCATTTCTCCTTGTGAAGGCTCAGGCCAGTTCGCCATGGGGATCGTCGGCTTCACCCGGAAGTTCTGCACGATCACTTCCTGGATGTGGCCAAAGCGCTCGTGCATTTCGCGGATCGCCAGCAGCGTATCGACGCGGTCTTCCAGCGACTCGCCGATTCCAATCAGAAGCCCAGTCGTGAAAGGAACGTCTTGCTTGCCAGCTTCTTCGATCGTCTTCAGTCGTTTGGACGGGAGTTTATCCGGCGCATTGTCGTGCGCTCTGCCAGCGGCTAGAAGGTCAGCGTTAATCGTCTCCAGCATCAGCCCCATGCTGGGAGATACAGCCGCCAAGCGCGCAACCCATTCCGCGCTGAGCAGCCCTGGATTCGGATGTGGCAGCAGCTTCGTTTCACGCAGCACCAGTTCGCACATCGCTTCCAGATAATGCAGCGTCGATTTATAGCCCAGATGGCGCAGAGTCGCGCGCATTTCGGGGAACAGCAGTTCCGGTTTGTCGCCCAGGCTGAACAACGCCTCGGTGCATCCTAGTTTTTCTCCGGCACGAGCGACTTCCAAAACCTCTTCCGGCGTCATGGTATGCGCCCCGGGAACTGCGGGATCACGCCGAAAGGTGCAATATCCGCAGTAGTCGCGGCAGAGATTGGTCAGCGGGATAAAGACTTTGCGCGAGTACGTAAGCACGCCGGGCTTGAAGCGCTCTTTCGCCGCGCGTGCGGCCGACAGCAGTTCGGGTAACTCGGAATCCTGACAGCAGATGAGCCGCAGCGCCGCATCACGCGAGATCGGCTCCCCGGGGCGCACGTCCGTCAGCCTTGCCACAAGGTGCTCGCACCGGACGGGGGTAATCGGCGTAACGGCCACGTTGCATCGAATGATACAACGCTCTGCCATGGTAATGTAGGCTTCAGAAAATAATGAGCTTAAGTACTGCAGAGTTCCGCACCGCGATGGGATGTTTCGCTACCGGCGTGACGATCATCACGGTCGACCTCGACGGCGAAGTGCACGGCATGACCGCGAATGCCTTCGCATCCGTATCGCTCGATCCCATGCTGGTGCTGGTTTGTGTGGATCACAGCACGCGCACCCACGCACATCTGCATGCGAAAAAGCGATTCGGCATCAATGTGCTTTGCGAAGATCAGCGGGCCATCTCGGAATACTATGCCCGGCCGGAGCGGACGCATGAGCATGCCGAGGCTGAAGCTGGAGCGCGCTTTGATCGCACCAGCCATGGAACTCCGATGCTGCACGGCGCGCTGGCCTATCTGGAGTGCCGTCTACAATCGTCCCAGCAGGCCGGAGATCATGCGATTTTTATCGCAGAAGTAGAAGATGTCGTGGTGCGGGATGGAGAGCCACTGCTGTTCTTCCGCGGGAAGTACCGGAAGGTGGGAGACGAAGTAGACAAGTAGACGGTGCCACTTTTAGGGTTCTCAAACATCCAATTAACACAAATATCTGAAGAGTGGAGTTCAAGTCATGGAGAAAACAACCGCTGAAAAGGTCGTCAAGTCAGAGGCCGAGTGGAAGAAACAGCTTACCGACGAGCAATATCACATTGCGCGCGAAGCGGGCACCGAGCGCGCCTTTACTGGAAAATATTGGAACAATCACGAAACCGGGATGTATCACTGCGTGTGCTGCAACGCGCCGCTCTTCAATTCGAAGACGAAGTTCGATTCCGGCACGGGTTGGCCGAGCTTCTTCGAACCGGTTGAAAACGGCGGGGTAGTCGAGCACCGTGACTCAAGCTACGGCATGGTGCGGACGGAAGCCCGTTGCGCTAAGTGCGACGCGCACCTGGGCCACGTGTTTGAGGACGGTCCGGCGCCCACTGGCCTGCGCTATTGTATGAATTCGGCGTCGCTCGATTTCAAACCGGAGGAGAAGTAAGCCGGGACACCACTACGTTTGTCGCCAGTGGAATATCGTGGAGCAATCGTGGAAGAGCGGCGTTGTCAGCGCCGCGTGAGGATTCTTCAGCGACTGGGGCTTTAGCCCTGCGGGAGTGGTCGTGCAAAGAAAACGCCTGCAGGCCCGAAAGGGCATCAATCACAGCGCTCCAACGCGGCCCTGGAAGGGCCGCTCTTCCACCGATGCGGAGGCCCCTCACAGACAAAAGGCAGTGAGCCGTTCACAAATAACTAAGGGGCACCCCGCAGGGTGCCCCTGGTCTTCTACTCGACAAACTCTGATTATGCGTTGCCGGCGGTGGCAGCCATCGCCTTCGGCTGTTCTTGCTTCTGCTGATTCTGCTGCTGGTTCTGCTTGCCTTCGCTGCGGACCTGAATTCCGCCCTTCAGCGCGGCGCCATCTTCGACGCTGATGCGTACGGTGGAAATGTCTCCGGAAACCGAGCCTTCAGCGCGGACATCAACCCGGTCGCTGCACTCGATATTGCCATTGACCTTGCCCATGATTACAACTTCGCGAGCTTGAATGCTGGCATCCACCTTGCCATTGCGGCCGATGGTGACTCGGCTCTCCGGCATGATGATCTTGCCTTCAATGCGGCCATCGATATAGAGCGCTTCGGAGCCGCTGATTTCGCCCTTGATGACCAGCGTGCGGCCAATGGTCGCCTGATCGATGGGAGCGGTAACGGTCTTGACGGGGTTGAACGTGTTGGGGTTCGAAGCCGGCGATCCGGACTTCAGGAATGAGTTATCGGACGACTGAAGCATGCGACCTTCCTTGGGTTCCCGCCCGGCGCCCTGCTCGCGCCTGACACCATTCCAGCGGTTGGTCTTGAATTTGTGGCCTGCGGCGGTGCGTGGCCACTTGGCCAATCTGAATATCGCACAGACGTAAGAGCGGGAGAGAGATTACGGAAGGTGATGTACGGGTGGGGAGAGTTCAGAACTCTTGGCCTGGGAGAACGGGAAGCGCACGAGTTTCAATCGATCAAGAATTGGGAAGAACACGAGTTCCACTCAATCAAGAAACGGGAAGGGCACGAGTTCCACTCCTGCCAACCGATGTGCAGAACATTCGGCGCTTCAGCGCCTGAGGTAGGCCATTTCGGACAACCGGCGTTACTCGGTCGTTTCCAGCGATGCGGACAGATCTTCCCATTCCAAGATCAAACTCGCGTGACTGGCTTTTCGTTGATCCAGTTCCTGGGATTGTCGTTGGCTCTCTTCCGCGCTAACAAAGCTCTGCAGAGCCGTCTCGAGCCGCGCGATTGCCTCTTCGGTTTCACTGATCTGGCCTTCCAGTTCGTGCACCCTTTCCTCCATCTGCTTGCGCTTGAGAGGATTCAGGCGCTTCTTCGGAGCTTCGGCCACAGCCGTTTCATGCTTGCTCCCGTCGCCGTTTTTCGGCACCGGCTCGGACTCACGCTTCCCGGCAACCGGCGCGGTTTCCCCAACCAGTCCCATGCCCGGGACATCATCCAGCGTCGGCGCGACGTGCTGACCGCCCTCCTTGCGCCACAGATAGTCTTCGTAGTTCCCCGGGAAAATCTCAACCTTGCCATCGCCCACTTCAAAAACTCGGGTCGCCAGCTTGTCGATGAAGTAGCGATCATGCGACACAAAGACGACTGTTCCCGTGTACTTCATTAGCGCTTCGAGCAAGACATCTTTTGCTCGCAGGTCGAGGTGATTCGTAGGCTCGTCGAGCAGCAGGAAGTTCGCCGGATGCAGAAGCAGACGCAATAAGGCATAGCGGCCGCGCTCGCCACCAGAAAGCACGCCGATCTTCTTGAAGACGTCTTCATCAGAGAACAGAAAACAGCCGAGCAAACTTCGAAGTTCGGTCTCGGTGGAACGCGGCGAGGCAGCACCAAGGTCGTCAAGGATGCGGGCGTCCGCATCGAGTTCCTTGTATTGATCCTGCGCGAAATAATCCGACTGCACATTGTGGCCCAGCTTGAACTCGCCCTTCGTCAGCGCCTCAGTTCCAGCCAGCAACTTGATCAACGTCGATTTACCCGCGCCATTGACGCCGACGAGCGCGATGCGGTCGCCCTTTTCGATCATGAAGCCGACGTCGCGAAAAACCTCTTTTGCCCCCGACCCGTTTCTGCCCGGATAGGTCTTCGCGACACCGTGGAACTCAGCCACGACCCGCCCGCTGGACTTCGGTTGCGGAAACGAAAAGTGGATCGTCTTCTCCTCCGGCGGAATCTCGATCCGATCGATCCGCTCAAGTTCTTTGATGCGGCTCTGCACCTGCTTGGCCTTCGTTGCCTGATAGCGGAAGCGGTTGATGAAGACTTCCAGTTGCTCAATGCGGTCCCGCTGATTCTTGTAAGCGGCCTGCATTTGTTCGTTGCGTTGCGTCTTCTGCGCCAGAAACTTGTCGTAGTTGCCGGTGTAGAACCAGAAACGCTTGTTCCAGATCTCGGCAATTTTGTTGACCGTCACGTCGAGGAAATACCGGTCGTGCGAGATCAGCACAAACGCATACGGATAATCGTGGAGATACTCTTCCAGCCAGTTGCGGGCCTCGAGATCAAGATGGTTCGTGGGTTCGTCAAGCAGCAACAGATTCGGCTTCTGTAGCAGCAGCTTGGCCAGCGCCAGCCGCATCTGCCATCCGCCGGAGAATTCTTCCGTCTGCCGCTGCCAGTCTTCCTTGGTGAAGCCCAACCCCATCAGGACTCGGCCGACCTCGGCTTCAATCGAGTATCCATCCCGCGCCCGGAATTCATGCTCGACCCGCTGGTAGCGATCCGCGACTGCCGCATATTGCGCGCTCGTATGGTCGATCTCCGCCATGCTGTGCATCAGCGATTCGAGTTCCTGCTCCATGGCGCGAACGTCGTCGAACACTGACATGCATTCGGCGAAAACCGTTCGTCCCGAGAGGGTCAGGCCATCTTGCGGAAGGTATCCGGCAGACGTCCCTTTGGCGACAACGAGAGAGCCATAGTCGAACGTGTCCATGCCCGCCAGGATTTTCATGAGCGTGGACTTCCCCGTGCCGTTGCCGCCCACCAGACCGATGTGGTCGCGGTTGGTAATCAGCCAATCGACATTTTCAAATAGAAGTTTGTGGCCGAACCGTTTTCCGGCCCCGGAAAGCTGAATCATGATCTGGAATTATCGTAGCAGGGACAAGGAAAGAGATCAGGAGATGGGGTCGAGTGTAGCCAGTATTTATTGGCCGATACCGATTAGTGGTGCGCGAAATCGATTGCCACCGCAATCAGCCAGATCGGAATTGTCGACAGCCATAAGACGCCGGTGCGCCATTGCTTCCGGGCGAGGATGAAAGCGGCCCAAGTCAGATTCAGCAGGAAGAAGGCAAAACAGACTGGAAAAACAGCTGATGCCCAGATGTAAGGCTCTCCTGTCACAGCATGCAATCCCCGCTCTTGCGGCAGCACCCAACCGTATGAAGCTCTGTAGACGTAAATGACCGCGCCGATGAGATTGAGTGCAAGCAGCACGCTGCTCCATCGCTGCCCGGAAATGTCCCAGTTCCGCGTCATTGACTCACCCGCTTCCGCCAATATCCTGGCCTGCGATGACCGTGTGCTACCACAAGGATGACCACCTCCGCATCACGAACGCGGTAAACAACGGTAAACGGAAATCTTCGAAGAACGTATCTGCGGCAGCGAGAGGAATACGCAGGCCATCGCTCGGGAGACTCTTCGATCGCTGACATTGCGCGCTGGAATTCGGCCTCAAAATCCAACGCCGCGCTTGGACTCCGTTCGCCATACCAGGCCAGGGAAGATAGGTATTCTCGTTCCGCTCCAGGATGGAAACGAATCGCCTTACTGGCCATTCAACAAGGTTCTGCCTTTGCGCCGAACCTCATCCCAGGGAACGGTCTTCACCCGACCGCTCTCAACCTCTTCGAGGCGGCGAGCGATCTCTTCCTGCCATGCCATTTCGGCATCGGCGTCAACGGTAGGATCGAGGCTATCGATAAGGCTGGATGCCAACTCAGCCCGCTCTCTATCAGGTAGCGTCAGTGCGTGTTTGAGAAGTTCGCCCGCTTCCATAACTGAATTATAGCGCCCGCACAATGCATGACGAATCTATACGGAGGTCTGGGGTAGACTAATCAGCGGTCAAAGGACGCACAGCACATTATGACTCGCAGATGCAAGATTGTTCTCTGCAACGCAATTCTAGTCATGTTGATACAAGCCTGTTTGCCAAACACAAGTTCTGCCCAAGCCAGCAGTTCGGAGCAGTCCTTTCTCGGCCGTTGGGACCTGACCTTGAAGACACCGCAGAAGGAGGCTCCGTCGTGGCTGGAAATCACCGAAGAAGGCGGGCAGTTCCACGCGCGATTGACGAGCCGCTGGGGACACCCGCGCCCGCTTCCCAAAGTCGAAATCTCGAACGGCCACATCCTGTTCGTTTCTCCAAAAGAGGAAGAGGACAGAAAAGATGACATGGTCTTTGAAGGCAAGCTCTCCGGCGACAAGCTCTCTGGAACCACCACGGGGCCTGACGGAACTCCATGGCAATGGACAGGAGTGCGAGCGCCGAGCCTCAAGCGAGACCACGCGCCCCAGTGGGGAAAAGCGGTGCAGCTGTTCGACGGCAAAGATCTGAACGGATGGACCATGAGCGATCCCAATGCGTCCGCCAAATGGACGGTAGAAAACGGAATCCTCGTGAGTCCGGGTCATGGACCGGAGCTGATCAGCACCAGCAAATTCACCGACTTCAAGCTGCACGTTGAATTCAATTGCGCCGCCGGAGCAAACAGCGGCGTCTACTTGCGCGGCCGATACGAACTCCAAATCGAGAATGATGCTGATCCGGAAGGCCCAACCATGCGCACCGGCGGGGTGTATGGGTTCCTGGCGCCGTCCCCGGAGCCACCGCGCCGCCCGGGCGAGTGGCAGACTTACGACATCACCCTCATCGGACGACAAGTCACGGTCGCGCTAAACGGCCAGACGATTATCGACAATCAGGAAATCCCGGGCATCACCGGCGGTGCTCTGGATAGCCACGAAGGATTGCCTGGCCCCATCTATTTACAGGGCAGTGAAGCCGGACACGTTTCCTTCCGCAACATCACAATCATGCCTGCCAAGTAGCTGAGCGAATATCGAAGTCGCGACAGTCTGAGATTAAGAAGCGACGCTTGGGGTCGGAGCAATTGAAGCTAGAGTGATGCCGATTCTATCTAATAGACTGTGGTTGGAGATTATGGCCCTAGCCCTAGGGGTCTCGCTTTTGGAGGGCGCTGTAACGGGCAAGGTGCCGAAACGACGAAGTCAATTCCGCTACTGGCCTGTGCCACTACGACTTCGTCCAATATTTGGTGTCGTGGGCTTCGGCCTAATGGTTTTTGCCCTGATCGACTTTTTCGACCGATTTCTGAAACTGTAACAGTATCCGAATTTCCGGATGGCGTAATGGCCGCCTCACCTCAGCAATTACGGCCAGATCGCTTCGGCCAGCGGCTCCCGGGAGGCTACCGGTCTCCGAACTCCAGGATAGGCACCCCAGAGCTCGCTGTGAAACTGGATGCGCTCGAGAGCGCGATCGATCACAGCCTCCAGTTCGTGGAAATACTTCACTTCGCGGCCTTTGGCTAGCCGCTTCTTCGCTTCTTCGGGAGTGAACCAGGTGGGCTTGCGATTGCTCTCGTCCGGCTTCCGCATCTGATGGATTTCCATCAAGAAGGCCTTCACCACGAACTCCTGCACGCCACTCGGCTGCCAGAAAACGCCCTTGGAATGAATGTACAGATGGAAGTGGCGGGGCTCGATCGTGCCGAGCGCGCCAGCCTCTTCTGCCGCTTCGCGTTCAGCGGCCTGACTATGCGAAAGCCGCGGGTCAGTTGATCCCTTGGGGAACGTCCATTTGTTGCCGCCGTTCGTGTTGACCAGCAGAAACTCGATTGCCGTTCCTCGACGCCGGTAGCACACCGCAGCCACTTGCAGCGGCAAGGACTTCGCAATCCGGGCTGATCCCATGGGTTCGCTCCTAATAACAGGTTACATGGAAGATATTTCAAGAGTGTTAACGTGCAACAAAAATTGTGCAGTCTCGATGGTTACGAAAGGGTTACGTGGCAGGGAACTGGTGTGACCTTCGTGATTGCCGTCCTCGGTGTCATTCCGAGCGTAGCGAGGAATCCCTACCTCCAGGTACGCGGTTGGAGTTAGGGATGCTTCGACTCCGAACGAGTTGGCTTCGCGATCTCGTTCTCCGCTCTGCATGACAAAGGAGTCGCGTTTTTGGTAAGCCGCGCGATTTCCTGCCTGGCTTAGAGGCCTCGCCCGTACACCGGAATCGCCGCCCCGGTCACGTCCTTCGCGCCATCTCCCGCGAGCCACACAATCAAGCTGGCGATTGATTCGGGCTTTACCCATTGTGAAACATCGGCTCCCGGCATCGCAGCGCGATTGGCTGGAGTGTCAATGGTTCCGGGGAGAATCGTATTCGCCGTAATGCCGATATCTTTGTTTTCGATGGCGACCGTGCGTATCAGCGAGACCAGCGCAGCCTTGGATGCACTGTAGGCGCCGACCTGCGCTCCCGGGCTCTCTGCGGCACGGCTGCCAATCGCGACAATGCGCCCCGACTGCGCTGCCCGCATGTGCGGAATGACTGCCCGCAAGATGTGAAACGAGCTGTTCAAGTTCATATCAAACATCCGCTGCCAAGTCGCATCATCGGTTTCAGCGACGCTCTTTCCCCCAGCGAATCCGCCGACGGTATGGACGAGCAGGTCGATTTTCCCAAACTGCGCGATAACCGTTGCGACCGCTTTCTCGGCTTCATCCAGACTACCCAGGGAGGCCGGCAGCGCGGTGAAATGCGGATGATCGAAATCTTCAGGCTTGATGCTGGGAGCGAGCCCCGTCACAAGGAATCCCGCGTCGAGCAAAGCTATAGTGACGTGAGTCCCCAAGCCGCCGTTGGCTCCGGTAACAATTGCGATCTTGCTTGGCACGTAGTCAGAGTACAAAAGCCGTTGGCGAACCGCAAAGGCTCAAGCCAGATTCCGTTGCAAAGTGCCGCGGTCGAGCTCGTTTTCCCAACGCGCGACGACCAGTGTGGCGACGCCGTTGCCAATCATATTGACCAGCGCGCGGAACATGCTCATGAAGCGGTCTATGCCCAGAATCAACGCCATGCCGGCAACAGGAATCGTCGGAATCACGCTCAAAGTTCCCACCAGCGCGATAAACGACGCTCCCTGCACTCCGCTGGCGCCCTTCGATGTAAGTACCGCCACAGAAAAAATCGACATCTGTTGCAGGAAAGTAAGGTGAGTATTTGTCGCTTGCGCCACGAAGAGCGCGGCCAGTGTCATGTACAGAGCACTGCCGTCGGTGTTGAATGTATACCCAGTCGGAACAATGAGCCCAACCAGCGAACGCGAACAGCCCAGCCCTTCCAGCTTTTCCATCAACGTCGGAATCGCTGTCTCCGACGAACTGGTAGCCAGCACCAGCAGAATCTCTTCCTTGATATGGGCAAGGAACTTGAACAAGCTGAATCCTGCCATCCAAGCCACCGCGCCAAACACCACCACAACAAAGAGAATCGACGTCGTCCAGAACGACGCGATCAGCCTTACCAGCGGCCCCAACGAAGACAATCCATATTTGCCGATCGTAAACGCCATTGCTCCGAATGCGCCGATGGGAGCGAAGCGCATCACAATATCGACCATACGGAATACGACTCGGGTCAGCGACTCCAGCATCTCGACCAAAGGCTTCGCGTACGTACCCGCTGCCGACATCGCGAAGCCGAACAGAATCGAAACCAGCACCACCTCGAGGATGTCGCCCTTGGCGAAGGCATCCACGATCGTCGTCGGGATGATGTGCATCAGAAAATCGGTAATGGTCTGCGCCTTCGCCTGCCCGGCATAGTCTGCCACTGCCTTCGCGTCAAGCGTTGCCGCATTTACGTTGAACCCGCTGCCGGGGTGCACGACATTTCCCACGATCAATCCCACCACCAGAGCCAACGTCGAGATCACTTCGAAGTAAAGCAGCGCTTTCCCGCCAACCCGGCCCACCTTGCGCAGATCCCGCATGCCGGTAATTCCCGTGACTACGGTGCAGAAGATCATCACCGTGATGATCATCGTGATCAGGCGGATAAATGCGTCCCCAAGTGGCTTCATGGCAACGGCATGCGCCGGGCTCAGGTAGCCGAACAAAATCGCAAGAAGAATTCCAACGCTGACCTGCACCCACAGTGATGAATACCAGCGTTTTCGGCGCGGCCTCTCGATCTGCGGGGTTATGGTCGACGTCGTCATTTCGCCTTCGGCTCAGATGAAGGCGCTTCCAGCGTCTTCACCAACCAGGGAATGATCACCTGCTTGAAGATCAACGGATCCGGCCACACGCCCACTTGCCGGCCCAGGTGTCCGCCCTTCGGATTGATCCACGCGTCTTTCGGCACATCGCCTTTGCTGAGCAGCAAATAGTCATCGGCAATGGGAACTTGGGTGTCGAGTACTCCCGCGATCACGAGCATCGGAGCCATGGGCTTGCCCAACAGTCCCTGGTGCACCAGCGACATCTTGGGCAGGAACTCACCCATCTCATCGAGTGTGTGCACTTCTTCGAGAATGTTCATCAGTGCGGGAACCTGGTCAAAGAGATACTCGCGATTCCCCAGCAGATGATTCATCAGGAAATCTTTCTGGAAGAATTCGTCGACCGGCGGCGATTGCGCGCTGGCTCCGCGCAGGCGGCCGCGCTCGACAATCGCCATCTTCGTCGCCCAGTACGCTCCCCAACTCACGCCGTGCAGCGCAATGCGGTTCTTATCAATCTCTGGTCGCGACTGCGCATAGTCGATCACCTTCGACAGCATGCGTTCGGAGGTCTCGCTGACTTTGATCGGTGCCTGCCCAGTGCCGGGGCCATCCACCGCAAGAAATCCGATGCCGAACGGAAGGATCGCTCCGAAGCTCTCGGTCAAATCTTCTTTGCGGCTGTCGAGCCCGTTCACGGCAATTACCAGCGGTACCGGACCGGTCGCGTTCTTCGGCAGTCGCATGTAACCGACGATTTCTTTTCCTTCAAACGGAATGTGCACAACCTCGAGCGGCGGATCGTAGAACTTCGCGTGATCCAGGAACGCTTCGATCGCCTTCTCATACGAGCGCTGTTTGCCAGCAGACGAGGGAATCGGCCAGCGTCCGAACGAATACAGGCGCCACGCGCGAATGTAGTCGGCATTGGCCTTGGTCGGATCCGATTTCTCCAGCGACTTTGCCTCGTTGAAATAACGATCGGCGACCTTCATGAAGCCCGCCGCCCACTCGTCTTTGTCCGCGGTGTGGATACTCTCGAATGCTTCTTTCACATCCGCCGGATCAAGCCCGATGAGCGGATACTGTCCGACTTCCGCTCGGTGAACCGCTTCCGTCTTGATTTCGTCGATCGTGCGCTCACGTCGTTCTTGTCCCCATATCATCGGCGGCACAAAAGCCAGTACAAAAGCTAACGCTAAAAACAAGAATTGATCTCTGTGCATCATTACCGTTTTCCCCATGCCGCAATCGTTGTCGAACACTGATGAAAAAAGGCCGGACGGAATGAGTCCGGCCCAATTCTTCTCGAACGAAACTGGCTAGAAGACGAATTTCGCCCCAAGCTGGATTGACCGTGGACCACCGGAACCGACAGCCGGATTTGCCGCCGCTACATCCGGAGTAGCACAGCCGCAACCGAAGGGCTGCACCGACGGATCGTTCAGGCCAAATCCGTTCTGCCCGCCATATGGGTTAGCAAAGTTCGGGTGGTTGAGGATGTTGAAGAACTCCGCGCGGAATTGCAGACGGTAGCGTTCCCCAAAATGGAAGTTCTTTCCCAACGAGAAATCGAAGTTCCGGAACGCGGAATCCGGGAACATGTTGCGGCTCATATTCCCAAATTGCCCGAGAGGTGGCGCCATCATCACCGAATTCCGCTGCGCGTAGCAGCCGAACAAATTCAGAGCTGCGGTTTCAGCTCCCGGAGTTCCACCATCGACCGCCAATGCAGAGGCCGTGCACGAGGAGGGAAGATTGCCCTGTCCCACTGAGAAAAATGGGATTCCTGTCCCCTTACCGGACTTGAAATCATTTGGATTTCCTCTGGATGCGCTGCCCGCTCGATAGAAACTCCACCGGATCGGTGTGTTCGCCGGCGGGCTTACCGGCAGCGGGCCAACGCCGGCCGCGTCTGTGCCTTCATCCATCGGTCCCCAATATTGGGGGCTTTGCAGGCTGATGATGGAATTGATCTCCCAGCCATCCAACATCTGCCCGTATCCTTTGCGGCCCGGGATCGCATAAGTGAGCGACACTGTGAGCCTGTGCCGGATGTCGAAGTCGCTGCTGGCGTATTCAGCAGCCACGTTGTGAGCGTTCTGCGGCAGACCCGATCCATAACCGAAGTCCCAATTGGCCGCAACATCGTCGAGCGCGTGTGAGTATGTGTACCCCGCGACCATGCTCAGGCCGTGGTAGTTCCGGGCATTCAGCGTAACTTGCAGCCCGTTGTAGTTTGAGCGGTAGACATTCCCCATTTGGAAGATGTTGCTCAGATATGGAAACTTGGTCGCGAACGGTGCATTGGATTGCTCCCCACCGTTGTTGTTCACCGCGCAGTTGTTGTACGCGGGGGCGCTTTGCAGGCACAGGGTTAGTTCGCCAGTCGGACCCGTCCCCCACCCCGATCCCACTGGAGGCTGATTGATATCGCGAATCCCTGTCAGGTTCGCACCGTGATTGCCGACATAGGCGGCTTCAATCGACAGATTCTGCGTGAACGCATGCTGCAGGTTGAAGGTCCAGTTCCAGACGTATGGCGTCGTGAGATTACGATCCACCGTCATGATGGGACACGGACTGGCAGAGCAATCGATTGTGCTACTCCCGTAAAGCGGAGAAGTCGCGGAATCCCACGGAGTCGGAATGGGATTCAGGAAGTTCTTGATCGTAACGTTTCCGGTCGTGATCGTTCCCCCGGAAGTCGTGCCACCGTTGTTGATGGGTGCTCCCGTCGGAACGCTTCCCGGACCGAACGCGTTGTTAAAGGCTACGAACGATTGCCAGTTCACGGTTTCGAAGATCAATCCGCCTCCGCCGCGCAGCACGGTTCGTCCGTTGCCCAGAATGTCCCATGCGAATCCCGCGCGAGGACCAAAGTTCGTGTGATCGGGTTTGTACAGACTGCTGATCTGATGTCCCACCTGCACCATACCGACATTCGGATCGAAATTTCCCAGCAGGTTGTGGGCTTCCTGAGGAACGCTGCTGAATTCATAACGAATCCCGCCATTCAATGTCAGATTTCTCGTCACACGCCAGTCGTCCTGCAAGAATCCCGAATACGCCCAGTTATGCAACTGCAGAGTGGGATTTCCCACTTCAACCGAAGACTTGAACGGCAAGCCGGCAAGAAAATCCTCCAACGGCGTAGAACCGGCTCCCGTCCCGATTGCGACACCGCCCAGGAAGGTGACGCTGCCACGAGCGTTCCCGTAAGCAGCGTTGGTCACGTGGTTGTAGTGTATTTCCCCGCCTAACTTGACGGAGTGCTTACCTGCCGTGTACGACACGTGATCGATGAACTGCGTGATCGAATCCGGGCCCTGGAATTTTGGCCATTTGAATCCGCCCAGGCCCGGGAAGAAATATCCTCCAAAGCCGATGCGAGGCAGGCCGCCCGTGTTAGGCCCCGTCACTCCCGTATTCAAACCGTAACCCGATGCTGGAGTGTTGAGGTCGCCGGGCAAAGTGGGCTGATAGAGGCGGTTGTATCCCACACGGGCTTCGTTTACCCAACGCGCACCGGGAGTATAGATCCAGTTGCCGCCGATGACTTGGGCGCGTGTGTGAATCTTGGAAAGCCATTTCTGCTGTAGTTCAGGGAAGTCTTCGACGGTCCCTGAGTTGTTCCCGAAGAAATAGGTGCCACTGATGCTGTTGCGCTGGTTGAGTGAGAAATCGAGCTTTGCGACTAGATTGTCGACATGGACGTTGTTGTTAAAGCCGTTCGTGATGGCAATCCCCTGCGTATTGTTTAGGGGGAAGCCCGAACCATCGCACGTGACGGAACCGCCTGAAAGAGCACAGCCGGCAATCTTCAGACTCGCTGCATCAATCGGTACGCCTGCTTTAGCGAGGTCAGCGATTGCGTCGGGGATGCTGTCGGCGCAGTCACCAGTGGTAGTAAGCACGCACGTACCATTCGCCGGCAGATTCGCTACCATCGAAGGGCTGGTAACTCCGCCAAACGAGTTGCCTACGTTGTAGCGCTGCCCTTCATACGCACCGAAGAAGAACGCCTTGTCCTTAATGATTGCTCCGCCCAGGCTGCCGCCGAACTGTTCAAGGGTGCGTGTCAATTTCGGATTCGGCGCCGCATTGAAGAAGTTCCGCGCATCCATCGCGCCATCGCGTCCAAAACCGAAGGCCGTCCCATGAACGGTGTTTGTGCCGGATTTCAATCCGACGTTTACTACCGAGCCCGGCTTCCAGCCATATTCCGCTGGCGGATTCTGCTGAAGGTTAAATTCCTGGATCGAGTCAATCGGAAGAATGGTTGCCGAGTCTCCGGCGATGCCAGCTCCATTCACGATCGCCTGTCCGGAATATGGCTCACTATTGAAGAGGCCTTCAATGAAGTACGCGTTATCTTCCGCGCGCAGACCGTTCGAGCTCGTCGTCGAAAAACCACCGCCGGGATAACGCATAATCCCCGGACGCAATTGCAGCAGGTTCTCGTAATTGCGCCCGTTCAGAGGAAGGTCATTAATTTCCTGATTACTCAGTGTGCCGCCCAACGTCGCTGACGTTGTGTTGAGCAGAGGTACCTCTTCCGTGATCGTCAGCATCTCGGTGACTTGCCCGGGCTGCAAGGAGAAGTCTGCGCGCACATCGGTTGCGACCTCGATCTGCACATTCGGTCGCTCCACGGCCTTGAAGCCTTTGGCTTCGACTCGAATCGTGTACGTTCCGGGCTGAAGATCGGGAACGGCATAGCTTCCGGTCTGGTCGGTGGACACGGTCCGCGTGGTACCGCGTTGTGCATCTGTCACCGCCACCGTGGCCCCACCCACCGCAGCGCCGCTCTGATCCGTGAGAGTTCCTAAAATCCGTCCTGACGTCGATTGCGCGATGGCAGCCAACGAGCAAAACAAGACGGCAAGAGTGACAAACAACACGCGAAAAACGGAGGTGACCCGTCCGTCATGGGACGGGATCGCACGGGATACCATAGAACCCTCACTTTCTGGTCCGACAGCCATACCACTATCCGAGAAACGGTGTCAAGGAAATTCAGGTTTTGCTGTGGAATGCTTGGAAGCCTACTGCCCCAGAATCATTTGAACAAGTCCCTAAGGCGACACAATTCGGCCCCTTGCAGAACTGAGACAATGTGGTAATATGAATGTGGTCATACCATCATACCAAATGCCATGGCAGACTTCGAACTTCCTCGTCTCCGCCCTGCGGATATGCGGTATAGTAGCCGGACCAGCGGCGCTGCGGTCGCCGGCTTCTCAGTAACTCCTGCAGGGGACAGGCCCGTGTACAAACTGGTTCGAACCTCGCGGCTCTACGAGCAAATCGTTCAGCAGATCGAAGAATCCATCGTTAAAGGTGACCTGAAACCGGGCGATCAACTGCCGGCAGAGCGCGAATTGGCGCAAAGGTTTGGGGTGAGTCGCACCGCCGTCCGCGAAGCCGTCAAGGCACTACGCGAAAAAGGACTCGTCGAAGCTTATTCCGGAAAGGGAACATTCATCACCGATGGCACGACGCAAGCCGTCCGGCAATCGCTTGACCTGATGGTGAAGATCGGGCAGCCCGAAGGCTCCAATCATTTGGCGGAGGTTCGCGCGATCCTCGAGCCCGAAATCGCAGCGCTGGCGGCAACGCGAATCCAAGACCCGGAACTCGCCACGATGCGCGAAGCCGTCTCTGTCATGGATCGTGCTCGCGAGGATCCGGAAGCCTATATCGAGGCCGATCTAGATTTTCATCTGGCGCTCGCCGAAGGAGCAGCCAATCCACTCATTCTTTCTTTGCTTGATTCAATCGTAGGCTTACTGCGGGAACAGCGGTTACGCATCTTCCGCGTGCCAGGTGGGCCCGATCGCGGCCAGGTCCATCACAAGCGAATTCTCGAGGCTGTTGAGAAACACGACGCCGAGAAGGCACGTCAAGCGATGCGAGCCCATTTGTCCCAAGTAAGCGATGACAGCAAAGCGCCGGCAGCGAAACACGCTCCCGGCAAACAGAATGTTCATTAGATAAGTCAGCTCGCGGTTGTAGTCGGAGGCATATCAAGCGGATGGCGAAAGTCGGGTTCATCGGATTAGGTGTTATGGGCAGCAATATGGTCGACAGGCTGCTCAGTAAAGGTCACTCCGTGACCGGATACAACCGTACTCGCTCCAAAGCGCAGTGGCTGGTCGAAAAAGGGATGACGTGGGCCGATTCGCCACGCGCGGTGGCCAGTGCCTCGGAGTTTACATTCGCCATGGTCACGAACGCCGCTGCTATTCAGTCGATTTCTGAAGGCCCTGATGGTCTATTGGCCGGCCTGAGCGCCGGCAAGATTTTTATCGATATGAGCACGGTCAGTCCCGCGGTGACCCGTGCCCTGGCTGCGAAAGTCCGTGCACTTGGCGCCGACATGGTGGATTCACCAGTTTCGGGCAGTGTCATCACCCTGCAGCAGGGTAAGTTGTCGGTGATGGTGGGAGGCCGCAAGGAAACCTTCGAAAAGATCAAGTCTCTGTTGCTCGACGTCGGTCCGAAAGTGACCCATGTTGGCGACAACGGTCTGGCTCTCTCCATGAAGATTGCCACCAATCTCAGCCTCGCGGTTCAGATGCTGGCATTTTCGGAAGGCGTATTGCTGGCCGAGAAGAGTGGTATTGCTCGTGACGTTGCGGTCGATGTCCTGACCCATAGCGCCATTGCCTCCCCCATGATTCAGTACCGCGGGCCCTTCGTTCTGCAACAGCCGGAGGAAGCCTGGTTCGATGTGAACATGATGCAGAAAGATATGGTCCTCGCCATGGACCTTGGCCGCCAGTTGGACGTGCCGCTTCCGACGACCGCTGTCAGCAATGAATTCCTGACCGCTGCTCGCGGCATGGGTTGGACGAAATACGACTTCGCCTGCATGTTCGACGTGCTTGCCTCCATGTCTGGCGTGACCACGCCCGTCACCGCAGGAGGAAAAAAGCAGTGACCACTGTGACCTCCAAACCCGTGGCAGGTTCTGGGGTATTGAACGACAAAGAGAAGTGGCTGCGCGCATACCGGCAAATGGTGCGCATTCGTCTGTTCGAAGAGCAGGTCAACGAACTCTACACCCGCGCTTTGATGCCCGGCCTGGCGCATCTCTACAGCGGAGAAGAAGCCGTAGCTGTCGGCATCTGCGAAGCGCTCCGCATCGATGACTACATCACCAGCACCCATCGCGGTCACGGGCACTGCCTCGCAAAAGGCGCTTCGCCCGACCGCATGTTCGCGGAGTTGTTGGGCAAAGAAGCAGGATATTGTCGCGGTAAAGGCGGATCCATGCACATCGCTGATCCGGCCACGGGCAATCTGGGCGCCAACGCAATTGTGGGGGGTAGCGTAGGAATCGCGACCGGCGCGGCATTTGCCTCGAAGCGCCTCGGCAACGGACGCGTCGCCGTTTGCTTCTTCGGTGAGGGGGCGCTTGGTCAGGGCTCACTCTACGAAGTAATGAACCTGGCACAACTCTGGAAGCTGCCCGTGATCTACGTTTGCGAAAACAATCTTTACAACGAGTACACCCACTACAGCGAAACGACTGCCGGAACAATCCTCGGACGCGCCGCGGCTTTTGGCATCGAGGCAAGCATCGTTGACGGGCAGGATGTGCAGGCCGTAAACGCCGTTGCCGAGCGATTGGTCAGGCGCGCCCGCGGCGGCGAAGGTCCGGCATTCTTGCAGGCAGATACATACCGCTACAGCGGACATCACGTTGGCGACATCAACCGCGAGTACTACCGTTCAAAAGCCGAAGAGCAGCATTGGAAGACCGATCGCGATCCGATCAAGCTGCATACCAAGTGGCTGACCGAACATGATTATGATGCCGCGGAACTAGAGGGGATCGATAGGGAAGTGCGGGAAGAGATGGAATCTGCCGTCAGATTCGCGGTGAATGCGCCTTATCCCAGCGTTGATCAAGTGAGCGAGGATATCTATGCCTAGTCATATCGGGCCTGAACGCGAACTCACATTTGCGCAGGCAGTCCGCGAAGCCCTGGCGGAAGAGATGCGCCGCGATTCGCGCGTCTGCATTTTTGGCGAAGACGTCGCCGAAGCAGGAACTCCATTCAAGGTTCTCTCAGGACTTGTAGAGGAATTTGGCGCCGAGCGTGTCCTTGATACTCCGATCTCGGAAGCGGGCTTCAGCGGCATCGGCGTAGGTGCCGCCATGACCGGCTTGCGTCCTGTCGTCGACATCATGTTCGGCGACTTCCTCACGCTGACCATGGACCAGATGGTCAATCAGGCTGCGAAGGCGCACTATATGTCAGGTGGCCATTGGAGAGTCCCGATGGTGATGCGCACCACACTCGGCGCAACCCGCCGCTCCGCCGCACAGCACTCGCAATCTCTGCATGCCTGGTTCAGTCACGTTCCCGGCCTGAAAGTAGTTCTGCCCTCCACGCCCTACGATGCCAAGGGACTTCTGAAGACCGCGATCCGCGACGAGAATCCGGTGGTCTTCTTCGAAGACAAAATGATGTACAAGCTGAAAGGGCCGGTGCCGGCAGAAGACTACACCATTCCTCTCGGCGTCGCCGACGTTAAGCGAGAGGGCGACGACATCACACTCGTCGCGACCAGCAGCATGGTGCAGGTCGCGCTCGGTGCAGCCGTTCTCCTCGAAAAGGACGGCATCAGCGCCGAAGTGGTCGATCCGAGAACTACATGGCCTCTCGATGAAAAAACGCTGATCGACTCGGTAAAGAAAACCTCGCGCGTGATCATCATGGATGAAGGTTACGGTCGCTATGGAGTCGCCGCTGAACTCGCAGCGGTGATCGCAGAAGGTGCGTTCTACGACCTAGATGCTCCAGTCAAGCGAATGGGGGCGATGCATGTCCCCATCCCGTTCTCTCCGCCACTGGAAGACGTCACGGTCCCAACGGAAAACACGGTATTCGAAGCCGCCAGGGAAATGTGCGGCAAATCATAACCGAGCCCTGAGCCCCGAGTCACGAGCTCGGAGGAGAGAAAGTCTCAGAGACTCGGAGCTCATAACTCGCAGCTCGAAGCTCAGGAGTTGTTTATGGCACTCAAAACTCACGGCACCATGGCAGTCGATTGGGAGAACCGGATCGATTTCGACCGGCTCCGCCGCGAACGCCTGCAAAAGGCGAAAGACCTTCTGAAGAAATCGTCGATGGGATCGTTGCTCTGCTTCGACATGAACAACGTGCGCTATCTCACCGCGACGCACATTGGCACATGGGCGCAGGACAAGGCCAATCGGTTCACTCTCCTGCCGCAGAATGACGAACCCATCCTCTGGGACTTCGGCTCAGCCGCCAAACATCATCAGCTCAACTGTCCTTGGCTCGACGGTCGCTCCCACTCTGGGATCTCTGTGCTGCGTGGAGCGATGACGCCGGAAATGGGACGCGCCGAAAATGTAGCCAAGAAAATTCGCATCGAGCTGGAGAAACGTGGCCTGCACCTAGAGCCCGTCGGAATCGACATCATCGAACTGCCCGTTCTATTTGCGCTGCAGAAAGAGGGCATCGAAGTTGTTGACGGCCAGGCCCTGATGTCCGAAGCCCGCGTGATCAAGACGCAAGACGAAATCTCGCTGCTCAACACTTCCGCAATGATGGTCGACGCCGCCTACGACGAGCTCTACCGCGCCATGAAGCCCGGCCTGCGCGAGAACGAAGCCGTCGGCCTCGTCAGCAAGGTTCTATACGATCTCGGTTCCGAATACGTCGAAGCCGTCAACGCAATCTCTGGAGAGCGCTGCAATCCGCACCCGCACGTTTTTTCCGATCGCGTTTTGCGGCCGGGCGATCCCGTCTACTACGACATCCTGCATTCCTACATGGGATATCGCACCTGCTACTACCGCTGCTTCACGGTGGGTTACGCTTCGCACGCGATGGTAGACGCCTACAAGCGCTGCCGTGATTATCTCGATGCTGCCATCGAGCTCGTGCGTCCCGGTCGCACGACAGCGGAAATCGCCGCCGTCTGGCCGAAGGCCCAAGACTTCGGTTTCCCCGACGAAGAGGCCGCATTCGCCCTGCAATACGGACACGGCATCGGTCTTGCCATCTGGGAAAAGCCGGTGATAAGCCGCCTGGTCTCGTTCGATCATCCGGTCGAGATCAAGCCCGGTATGGTTTTCGCTCTCGAAACCTTCTGGCCCTCGACGGATGGCTGGAGCGCCGCTCGCATCGAAGAAGAAATCGTGGTTACACCCACCGGGCACGAAGTCATCACTCGCTTCCCGGCCGAAGAGTTGCTCGTTGCGGGCGCTCATTACTTCACTGTCAATGGGCCATTGCCGACCACAAGAGAAAGCGAAGCTCCTGCAAGTTCGCGCGTGCTCGACATGATCGAAGCCAGCGCAAAAACCGAACGCGTAGGAGTTTCGGACTGAAGGCCATAGTTCGTTACGAACGATCGGCTCTCCCCAAATAAAAACGACTATGGCTTTCAGCGTTGTAATGCCCGCTCTCGAGATGGCGCAGGAAACCGGCAAACTCCTCGCTTGGCGCAAAAAAGAAGGGGACCGCGTCTCCAAGGGCGAGCCGCTTCTCGAAATCGAAACCGACAAAGCCGTCGTAGAAGTCGAAGCTCCCGCAGATGGAGTGCTAGCGGGAATCAGGGCGTCGGAGGGAACCGACATTCCCGTCGGACAAACCATCGCCTGGATCGTCGCACCGGGCGAAGCGCCGCCCGCTGAGAGTGAATCAAGCGCTCCAGCAGCGCGAGCCGGAACTCACGCGAAGGCTGAACAAGTGGCCTCCGCGCCGCAACAGCACGCGAGGTCATCCCAACCGAGTGCTTCGACAGCAAAGATTTCTCCCAAGGCACGACGCCTCGCCAAAGAGTTCGGAGTCGACATTGCAGCACTGCAAGGCTCCGGTCCCGGAGGAGAGATTCTCGCGTCCGACGTGCAATCTACTTATGTGGGGACAGCCGCCCCCGGCTGTCCAAGCGGTCCAGAAGTATCGGACCGCAGTGTAGTAGCGACTGCAGCCGCGCCGGGTGCGCAAAAAGTTGAGGCTCCGACATCGCTTGGCCGCATCATGGCCGAGCGCACCACCCAAAGCTGGACGACCGTTCCACACTTTTTTGTTACCCGCGAGATCGACGCTGGCGCTCTGAATCAATATCGCGACGAGGTTCTTTCTAAGATCGAGTCGTCCCATAAGATCCGTATCACACATACTGACCTGCTCGTCGCTCTGGTCTCGCGTGTTCTACTCAAGCATCCGCGCCTAAACGCGAGCTGGAGCGCCGAGGGCATCCATCTCCACGATCACGTAAACATGGGTGTAGCCATCGCCGTGAGCGACGGAGTCGTCGCCGCAGTGATCCACAATTCCCACGCGGCAACGCTTCCGGAAATTGCGATTCAACGCCGCGACGTGGCTGAGCGAGCACAAGCCGGAAAGTTGCGCCCCGCCGACATCGCCGACGGGACTTTCACCATCAGCAATCTGGGGATGTATCAGGTGGATCAGTTCAATGCCATCATTACACCGCCCCAAGCCGCAATCCTCGCGGTCGGGGGAATCTCCGATCGGGTCGTGGCTCTGGACGGAAAACCGGCGGTTCGTCCGATGATGACGCTGACAATTTCCTGCGATCATCGCGTTGCGGACGGCGCGCGCGCCGCCAAATTCTTGAACGATCTGGCACTGGCAATGCAAGATCCAGCGAGGCACATCGTTTAAATTTTGGGAATGTACTACTGCTGCAGGATTTGTCCCGGGTTGGGATGAACCTGTTCGTCTTTAATCTGGGCACTTTCCCAGCCGCCACCCAGGGCCTTCACCAGATAGACCGTGTTTACCAACTGCTGGCCGAGCAACTGTGTCTCTAAGCGCTGATTGCTGAGCAATGTGGTCTGCGCTGTGATCACATCCAAATAATTCGTGACCCCGCCGACATAGCGGTTATTCGCTATCTCCAGAGCTTTCCGCGCGTCTTCAACTGCCGCTGACTGCGTCGAAAGCGCCTGCGACAAGGTACTCAGATTGCTGATTCCATCCTCGACCTGCTGAAACGCAGTCAGCACCGTCTGACGATAATTCGCAACCGCCTCGTCATAAGCCGCCTGGGCAGCCGCAAGATTGGCGCGATTGCGCCCACCTTGCAGAATAGGCTGCAACGCGTCGCCGCCCAGCGACCAGAAAAGGCTTGGAGCGTTGAATAATGAACCGAGCGCCGTGCTCTCCAGTCCGCCGGATCCATTCAACGTGATGTGCGGATAGAACGCTATGCGCGCTAGACCCACCCGCGCATTTTCGAAAGCCATATTTCGCTCGAACGTGGCAATATCAGGCCGCCGCTCCAATACATCGGATGGAACTCCGATAGGCACTGGCGGCGGATTCGTCTTGAACGGTGCCACCGGCACGCTGAATGTCGAGGCTGATTGCCCAACCAGCACCGCGATCGCATGCTCATACTGCTCGCGCGATTCCTTCACCAAGGCAGCTTGCGAGATCGTGGAATCCAGAACCGTCGCCTGTTGCGCAACCTCGAGCCCGCTGGCAATTCCGCCCGCGTGGCGATTATTCAGAAGGTCCAGAGCTTTGCGCTGGTCGTTAGCCGATTCCTCGACCACCTGATATTCAGCGTCAAGCTCGCGCAGCGTGAAGTAGTCCGCCGCAAGTTCAGCCGTTAGAACAAGCTGTACATTCCCGAAATCTGCTGCGCTCGCTTGCAGGGAAGCATTCGATGCTTCCACATTCCGCCGAACATGCCCGAATAGATCGGCTTCATAACTCACCGAGAACGGTATCGCGTAGACGCTTTGTGTGTAAGGCTGAACCGGCTGCACAACCCCGTGTGCGATAGACGGCGCAGCGCCATTCAATGGACGATTCCCTGATCCCCGTTCTCGAACTCCCGCAGGATCTGCCGAAACCTGCGGAAAGAAGTCGGCGGTCGCAACCCGCGCCAGCGACCGCGCCTGGTTCAACCTGTCTCGCGCGGCGATCAAAGACTGATTGATTTGCAGTAGTTGCTGCTCGTAGGCGTCGAGCGTCGGATCCTGAAACACTTCCCACCATGCTCCCTTGGGAATTGCATCCTTGGGAGCAGCCTGCTGCCACGGCGGCTGCGTCTTCCATGCATCCGGGGCCGGAGTCGGAGCCGCAGGCCTGGCGTAACGCGGCCCGACCGTGCAGCCTGCACCGAGCAGAAGCAATATCGAAAGCGCCGCCAGTATGCTCTTCTTCACTGCTTGCTTCCTTTATGACTGGTCGGGCTATTCTGCTGCTGGTTCTGCTGTCCAGGCTGGCCTTGCATATCCTGCTGCTTCTCCGGAAGATTTTCCTCTTGCTGCGTGCTCTGCGGGGATGTCGGTTGCTGCGCCGACTGATTCGCTCCCTGGCCGGGCGAAGCCGGCGCAAGGTTCACCTGCTGTCCTGCCTCGAGAGAGTCCGGAGGATTGATGACAACCTGGTCTTGAGTTGTCACGCCGGCCAGAATTTCAAGAGTGGTTCCATAGTCCTTGCCAATGCTGATTGCGCGCAATTGGATCTTCTTGTCTGGCCCAACCACCGCCACTTGCGCCCCCTGCGACCGAAAGAGCATCGCGTTCACGGGAACCGTCACCTTATTCACGTTCGATCCCACGGCAAAATGTACTTCACCGAAGGACCCGGGCAGCAATCGTCCATCTTTATTCGGAACATCCACCTCCGTGAGCAAGGTGCGTGTGTTCGGATCAATCGCTTCCGCCGTCCGTGCCACCTTTGCCGAGAACCTCTGTCCGGGAAATTCCTGTAAGGTAACCGTCGTCGACTCGCCGGCTTTAATGAACGGGGAATACGCCTGCGGAACACTCGTATACACGCGCAGAGGATCGACTCGCGCGATATCGAACAATTCGCGCCCGGCAGCTCCGGCGCCCGCATTAATTAACGCCCCAGGATCCACATTACGTTTGGTCAGCACACCGGAGAAGGGCGCGTAGACTCTCTTAAATCCTTCCAGCTGTTCTAGACGCTTCACGTTTGCGTCCGCCGCCTCGAGGTTTGCCTGCGCCTGTTTGTATCCGCTGGTCTGCTGGTCGGCTTCCTGGGCAGAAACCGAGTCGGTCTTGCGTAGGTTCTCCCATCGCTCGGCGCTGATCTTCGCTAGTTCTAACTGCGCCACGATCTGCTGGCGGGCCGCGCGTGACTGGTTTAACTCTTGATCGACTTCTGGCGTGTCGATGTCGGCCAACAATTCGCCTTCTTTTACACGACTTCCAATGTCTTTGTACCAACGGACGAGATACCCACTGGTCCGGGCATAGATTGGAGATTCTTCGAACGCCAGCAGTGAGCCCGGAAGCACCAGTTCCTCATCTGGCTTTTCTGCCAGCGGATGCACGACCGCGACGGTCGGTATCGTTTCCAACTCCGTTTCTTTGGCCAAGGCGCGTTCATGGCTTGCGCGCGTAATTAGAGTGATCGCGCCAGCTGCAAGCAACACGAGCAGAGCTACCCCAACTACCATCAAGGCGCGACTGGGCGGAGCAGGCGCGATCTCTGGCGGTGGCTCCAGCGTTGCGGTCTGATGCCGGGACTGCTCTTCCATCGCCTTGATTTCATCATCCACATCTCTCTTTGTTCCGTGTGCAGGATGCGGGTGCGGGTTCTGTCCCTGTGCGTCGGCGCCGCGATCTGACTGCCGCTGCTCTTGCTTTTGCTCGTTATCCACTCTCATTTACGCTCCAAAAATGTACGAGAACGATGTCCTATGCTTTTTGCTCACGCGCTCGCCGCGCCTCGAGCCGGCTATGGAATATCGCAAAAACGCTGGGCACAAAAAATAAGGTTGCCACCGTGGCAAATAGCAATCCACCAATCACCGCGCGTCCCAACGGCGCGTTCTGCTCGCCGCCCTCGCCGATTCCCAAAGCCATCGGAACCATCCCAATGATCATGGCCAGTGCCGTCATCAGTACTGGACGCACCCGCGTGTATCCCGCTGCCACGGCTGCCTGCACCGCCGGAACTCCCTCATCCATCTGTTCCCGAGCGAAGCTCACCATCAGGATCGAGTTCGCCGTCGCTACGCCCATGCACATCACTGCGCCTGTCAGCGAAGGCACGCTTAACGTCGTACGCGTCAGAAGCAGGAACCAGCAAATGCCAGCCAGAGCTCCCGGCAACGCCGCAATGATGATGAAAGGATCCAGCCACGATTGAAAATTGATCACGATCAGCAAATACACCAGCACAATCGCGCCCACCAGACCGACGCCCAATCCGATGAAGGATGAACGCATGGTTGCGACCTGCCCACGCACCACGATATGCGTTCCGCGCGGAAGCTTGTTCTCAAAGGTCGCAAGAACTTTCTGCGTATCAGCAGCAACCGCTCCCAAATCACGATCTTGTGTGCTGGCGTAGACGTCGATGGTTGGCTGCACATTGTAATGATTCACTGTCGCCGGACGGACCGTCGGAGTCAGTTGAACGAGATTCCCCATCAACTGCGGGCCCTGTTGCGAGATCACCGGGATGTCCATCAAGTCCTGAAGATTGGTGATCCGATACTGCGGTGCCTGTACGGCCATCTGATACGTGACTTCGTTTTTCGGATTCAGCCAGAAATTGGGCGCCGTCTGAAAGCTTCCGCTCAAAGAGACCAATGCGCTCTGTGCCACATCGCGCGCCGTGAGCCCAACTTGTGTGACCCGCGTACGCTCAATATCCATGTGCAACGTGGGTAGCGACATCAACTGCTGTACATGCACGTCGGCCGTTCCAGGAATATGCCGTATCCTGCTCGCAATTCGCTGTGCGATTTCGTAGTTAGTTTGCAAGTCAGTTCCTACCACCTGCACATCAATGGGCGCTGGAATTCCGAAATTCAGAATCTGCGTAACGATGTCGGCGGGCTGGAAAAAGAACTCCACTCCCGGAAAATGCTGCAGCAGGAATTCGCGAAGCTGCCGCGTCAAATCCGCTGTCGGCGGATGTTTTTCCGGGTTCAGCGCGATCAGAATCTCCGCATCGCTGCTCCCGATTGTTCCGCTCGAACTATATGACTGGTTGATGCCGGAGTTCGGCAGGCCGATGTTGTCCAAAATTGTCTGCAGTTGGCCTTGGGGAATCTGCTCGCGCAAAGACTTCTCGACTTCATCGCACAGCCGAGCGGTTTCTTCCACTCGCAACCCGGGACGCCCGCGAAGATGCAACCGCAACAATCCTGCGTCCACCTGCGGAAAGAAATCCTGTCCCAGGAACGAAAACAGCCCTAGCGACAGAACACAGAATACGAGGAAGCAGGCCACAAACAGCCCGCGATGTTGCAGCGTCGTCTCCAGCAGAGATTCGTAACTACGACGGAAGTCTTCGAATTTCCTCTCGAATCCGCGTTGAAAGCGCCCCATCGCGGACTTCGGCGCCTCCGCCCGATGCTCGTGACCGCGCATGATGTACATGACCAGGGTCGGAATCAGAGTTCGCGAGAGCAGATAGCTCGCGAGCATAGCGAAGCTGACAGCCTCTGCCAGCGGTACAAACAAAAACTTCGCTACCCCGCTGAGAAAGAACATCGGCACAAATACAATGCAGATGCTGAGCGTGGAAACGAACGCCGGCACCGCAATCTGTTGCGCTCCGTCGAGAATCGCCTGCCGCATCTCCTTGCCCATCGCCAGATTGCGCTCGATATTCTCGATTTCCACGGTGGCATCATCGACCAGAATGCCCACCGCCAGCGCCAATCCTCCGAGGGTCATGATGTTGATAGTCTCGCCGATCGCTCCTAGCAAAATGATCGATACAAAGATCGAAAGCGGAATCGAAATCGAAATGACGATGGTCGGGCGCCAATCGCCAAGAAAGATCAGGATCATGCACGCCGTCAAAGCCGCTGCGATCAATGCTTCCCGGATGACGCCGTAAATCGAGGCGCGCACAAACAGCGATTGATCGAACAGATGGGAAACCTTGAGTTCGGCCGGCAATGCTTGCGCGGCCTGGTCCACGATGTCTTTAACGCCGCCCACAATCTGCAGCGTTGAGGCCTTGCCATTCTTGTAAATCGACATCAGCGCGCCGCGGTTTCCATCCTGACGCACGATATTGGTTTGTGGCGCGAAGCCATCGCGAATGTGCGCCACGTCGCGCATGTATAGCGTCGAACCGTTCGTCGTCTTGACCGGCAAATCGTTCAGCTCTGCAATCGTCTGCGGTGTGCCGTTCATCTCGACGTCATATTCCATCGGCCCCATCTTCATCGTGCCGGTCGGCAGAATAATGTTCTGCGCGTTGACCGCATTGACGATGTCGTTCGGCGATAGCCCATACGCTTGCAGTTTCGGCAGGTCGAGATCGACTTGAATCTGCCGGATCTTCCCTCCGTACGGATACGGCGTGGCCGCGCCCGGAACTGTTGCCAGAAAAGTGCGCAAAAAATTCTGGCCGAGATCAAACAATTGTTGTTCCGGGAGTGTCTTGCTGCTTAGTCCAAGTTGGATGATGGGAGTTGTGGAAGCACTGTAGCTGATGATCAGCGGTGGGGTTGTGCCGGGCGGTAATCCACGCACGGTCGTCTGGCTAATAGCCGTGATCTGCGCGATCGCCCCCTGTACGTTCGTCCCCGGACGGAAATAGACTTTGATCACTCCCAGTCCGTATACCGACTGGGATTCCATGTGTTCAATGTCATTCACCGTCGTCGTGATGCCGCGCTCAGAATTCGCGACGATACGGGTCGCCATGTCCTGCGGCGACATCCCCGTATAAAACCACACCACGGAGACGACTGGAATGTTGATGTCAGGAAAGATGTCGGTGGGCGTGCGCAAGATCGTGATCGGCGTCAGAATGAGGATGACGATCGCCATCACGATGAACGTATAAGGACGCCGCAGGGCTAGAGCAACAATCCACATTGAGTGCTATCAACTCCAAACCAAAAGTAGTACCTGGTTCCGAAGACGGTGCCGCCCCAGAGCATCCCGCCAATGTCAACTTAGATTCGATACTCTCCGTATCGGATTCTAAATACATTGGCTGAATTATATGGTAGCTTACGGTTATGCGCCATACCTTGTTGGCCGCCTCATCCAGTGAAAACGGCAGCGGGAAACGGCCTCCCGGGCGCCCACGCAGCGAAAAAGCTCGGCGCGCAATTCTTCAAAGCACGCTCGGACTTTTGAGTAAGAATGGATTTGCCGACCTTACCATTGAAGCAGTGGCTGGTCGCGCCGGGGTAGGCAAAGCCACCGTCTACCGCTGGTGGCCGAATAAAGGTGCTCTCATCGCCGACGCTTTTGCCAGCAGCACCACGCGCCGACTGCGCTTTCCTGATACCGGCTCGGTTTACACCGACATGAGCCGGCAAATGCGCCAGGTAGCGAAGGTCTTCCGGAGCCGCCACGGCCGCATCGTTGCGGCCATCCTGGCTGCGGGACAAAGCGACAAAGATCTGATCGCTGCGTTCCGTGAGCGCTTCCTTTGGCCGCGGAGACGGGAAGCCTATGCCACACTGGAGCGTGGCATTCGTCGCGGCGAGTTGCGCAAAGATGTCGATCAAGATCTGCTCCTGGACTCCCTCTATGGCCCGATCTACATGCGTTTCTTGATACAGCACGACCGTCTTACCCCCGAGTTCGTGGACCGCCTCTGCTCGTTGGTTTTGAGTGGAGCCCGGCCTCTTTCCCACGACGCACGGCGGCATGGGCAGATCCCTGCGAGATAGAAGGCGTGGCTCCTCTTCTTCCTAGGTAGTTGTCCCGGTAGGCAATCGTCATACGGCGTCAAGTCACGCTCGATCCCTGCCGCACCCCATATTTAGGAGAAAACAGCCTTAACTCATCAGACATCTAAAACGTGGATTCAACGGCTTCGATTTTGGATACTGAGAGAACGGATCTTCTTCTCATAAGCCGCCGAAGCGGACTGGAGATGGGCTTGTTGTTTCGACTCGCTCTCAGAAACTTGAAATGCGGGATCGGTGTCGGATTGATTCTATTTATGGGATGTGGCTGGGCCGTTGCTCAGAACTCCACAACTCAAAAAGATGTCACCGCGATTATTCAGAAGTCCGTGGAGGCGAACAACCGGGATTGGAACGCCGATCCCAACTTCGACTACTTCGAGCGCGACCGCGGCTCCGACGGTACCAAAACCTATGAGGTGACCAACATTCTCGGGACTCCCTACGAGCGTCTGATCGAAATCAACGGCAAACCATTGGTGGGCCAGCAGAAGGAGCAGGAACAAAAGAAATTCGACGCGATGCTTTCACAAAGGCGCTCGGAAACGCCCGAACAAAGGGCGCAACGAATTGCCAAGAACGAAGCCGATCGCAAGCGCGATCACGAAATGTTGGCACAGCTCACGAAAGCGTTCGATTTCAAACTTCAGGGCGAGCAGAAAATCGGCAAACACAAAGTCTACGTTCTCAAGGCGACGCCCCGCCGCGGATACCATCCTCCAAATCGCGATACGGAGGTATTGCCCGGTATGGAAGGTCGGCTCTGGATCGATGAGGCCACCTGTCAATGGGTGAAAGTCGAAGCTCACGTCATTCATCCCGTCTCGATTGAGGGAGTTCTCGCCCGGGTCGAACCCGGTACCCGCTTTGAACTGGAAAAGGCTCCCGTCCAAGACGATATCTGGCTGACGACACACTATGCGATGAAGGCATCCGCTAAAGTCCTCTTCCTCGTTCCCCATCACTCGCAGGACGATGAAACATACTTCAATTACCACCCCAGCCCGGCGAGCTCGCCAACCCAATCATCGGGATCATTTCAATCCTCTCCAAACGAACCAAGCGCGTATGCCGATTCTCGACCCGCGAACCGTTAGTGTCGCCCGCACTCTTCTGATCCTTGCCGTCGTCGTGGCATTTGTCTACGGAGCGCGGCATACTCTGATCGCCTTCCTGATGGCGATCTTCTTCGCCTATCTCGTTTCTCCTCTCGTTTCCAGAGTTGAACACTGGAGAAGTGTTTCGCGCGGATCGCGTGGCCTGGCGATCGCCGAGGTTTACGTTGTGCTCGCGCTGATCCTTACCGGGCTGATCATGGGATTTGGACCTCGCGTCGCGGCCGATGGACGCCAACTCCTTTCCGCCGCACCGTCTTTGCTCGACAAACTTGCGTCCGGCGAGATCGTCCATAAAATAGGGTTCACCCGCGGCTGGAGTTACGAGACGCAAGTGCGCGCGGAGCACCTACTCGACGAACACAAAGATGCCGTGCTCGCTTTGATCAGACGGTTCGGTCTCCAGGTTGGCGCCCTCGTCGCACAAGTGTTCTGGATCCTTCTGATTCCCTTTCTCACCATTCCATTTCTGAAGGATGCCCCAGAAATTGTCGAAGTCGTCTTCAGCGCACTGCGTTTGCGTCCGCAGGCGCGCACTTTTGTCGAAGTCGTCTTGCAAGACGTGAATTCCATGGCCGCAAACTACATCCGTACGCAGCTCATCCTCGCGGCCCTGGCGATCGTGGCCTACACGGTCGTGTTCGTTGCCTCACGCCTGCAGTATGGGATCGTGCTCGGCGTCGTGGGAGGGGCCTTGGAGTTCATCCCGCTGGTTGGCCCAGCAATAGCGGCAGCGATGATCTTCGCTGTCGCGTTCCTCACTGGATTTCATCATCTGATACTGCTGGTCGTTTTTCTCGGCTGCTGGCGCCTGTTGCAGGATTACTTCAATTCTCCCCGCTTGATGCACGAGAACGTGCACCTGCATCCCTTGGTCGTCATTTTCGCAGTTCTCGCGGGAGGAGAAATCGCTGGTTTCCTCGGAGTATTTCTCTCCATTCCAGTGGCGGCCACGGTCCACATTATCTGGCGAAGTTGGCGTACCTTCGGCGAACGAGACATCGCCTATAAACGAACGCTCCGGGATCCAAGCACGAAGGCTGCGTAATCATTCCGCTCGTCCGCGGAACCGATTACTACTTGCCGGAAGAAGACTGATATCCCTGCCACAGATACTCCAGCGCTTCGGGAAGCGTTTGCTGCACCACCGACCGGTCCACGTGCACAGCATTGCGGGCAAAAACGAATTGATAGTGATATCCCTTCGCCGCGAGCACCTGGGCCATATCCTCGTTGGCAACGACCCAATCGTGCATGTTGTCGCGCATCACATTCGGATTGAAAAGATCCCGGTCGCCCACTTCCATCCAGATTCGAATTGGCTTCCTCAGGCTCTCTGGAATCAGTTTTTCGTGGAATTCCCATGCGCCGTGCGGTGTTTGCGGATTGTAAGGCCACTGCTGATTCACAAATGTGCCTGAATAGGCGAGCACCCTGTGATAAAGCTCCGGATGATACCAGGCCATGATCAGCGCGCAAGCGCCGCCGGAGCTGTAACCCATTGTTGCCCTGCCATCGGGATTTTTCGTGAGTTTCACGTGAGCCTGCTTCTCAACGGCAGGCAAAACTTCCGTATCCACAAACTCCGCGTAGAGTCCGGACATCGTGTCGTACTCAAGCCCCCGCTCGCTCCCCTGCGCGTCTCCACCACCATTGCTAACGGAAATCGCGATCATAACCGGAATTTTGTGTTGATCAATCAAGCGATCCAGCGCCGTAAACAAACGGCGGTCCGGCCCGTCGGTCCCAATGATGAATGGGGCCTCGCTGCCCGACACATATCGCTTCGGAACGTACACCGCAACCTTCCTGGTATACGGAGCCGGATGACTCGTCGTCACCACCAATTTCGCGGGATTCGCAGGGTCGACGGTTCCATATGTGTTCGGCTCGCGAGAAATCCCCGGATAAATCTTGCTGTCCGACGACTTCATCGTGAACTCAATCACGCTTCCGTTTGATAGGTGGTCCCCGGCGGCCATCTCGGCAGCCACCGTATGGTTCGGCCCGATGATGAAATTTCCGTCCGCGTCAGCAGGAGGAACCGTCCCGTCCGGCAATTCTTTGGCCTGCACATATCCCGGACTCTTCGGATCTCTCGTCGGCGGCTGGGGGTGTTCTAGTTTGGGATCAACGTGCTGAGCCCAGAGGATAGATTGCTCCCCAAGGATGGATCGCCCCGATGCGGCAGACAGAAGCGCGATGAGTCCGGCCACCGGCCAGAGTCTTCGGAGATGCAACGAGAAGGTGTGATTGTCTTTTAGCACAGAAGGATTGGTCGGGAGTTCGGGTGGCCACGCTGTGCGCTTTGGGTAATGGGTGGCATTCGATGCTGATGGTATCAGGAGTTTCGCGGCTGAAATCAGAAAGAATGACGGACGGAAGATTGGTTGGCCCTGCAAACGATTCTCAAGCTTGCCTTCTCGGACACGGGCAATGAGCGGAGCGGCTGGTCAAGGCAGCGTAGCGCGCTGCAGGAGCATGATTGAATGACGCAGTTGCTCGACCGCCAAACGGTTTGGAGCGAAGCGACAGGAACAAGGGATTTTGGTCGGGGCGCGCGGATTTGAACCGCGGACCCCCTGCGCCCAAGGCAGGTGCGCTACCAGGCTGCGCTACGCCCCGACTTTAAAAGACTTAGGCCACGTTCGACCCGTAGCTAAAGTCTAAGGCAGGGGAGCTATTCCTGCAAAGGGAAGTTGCATTTTGCGAACACACCGAAGCGCCTCCGTGCTGCTGTGTCATAGGCAAGTGCTGCCCCTCTCTCGTCAGTGAAGTAGCCGAGATGCACGGTCTTCCCTATTGTGATGCAGGCTCTCCATCTGCCTTTATCTTTAGACCATGACACGCCCTTGTACTCGGAACTCCCACGTGTCTTCTTGCGGTTTCCATCGTGCTCGCCACGCACGGTCCTGCGGAGGTTGGATCGCTGATTATTCAGACCGTTGTGATCCTCGTGATCCACCTCTATAGCTGGATCGGTCACACCCATTATGAAACGATGTAGAAGTTGGGATGTAGTTCGGCCTTCAGTTGTTCTGATGTTGCGTATACCGTACATCGTGTTCTTAACCTTGGTCGCGCTCCACTTGAAGGCAGACACTCGCTCATATTCAGCATCATCAATGAGAGCGACGAAGCCTTGACTCAAGGGGATAGACTTCATGACCCCGGCTCCGCGACGAGTTTGGGTATTCCGAGATGACCTACGGACCAAGGCAGGGCGTCAGACTTGATTGCTTCAGCCACATTTTAGCGTAGCACCGGGTCGCGGTTGAGGGATGTGACAGAAGGCGCGGCCCGGTTGGTGGCAGTGCATGTCGTGGAACAGCCCGCGCTGCGCATGGGAAGCCGCTGTACGCCAACGTAGACACCGGGACGGCCCACCGGGGCACCAGGCCGATTGCACGACAGAACACAAGCGTAGGCAGTCATTTCGTCTACATCATTCCGCTTAGTGTTTACGCTTGTTTCTGACGTGTAGACGCAGCAGAGCCGCATAAACATTGAGCGAAAACGATGTAGACAAAAATACACTAGTAAACAAGTAGACATTGCGGCAGATGTTTACCAGTGCTTACGCACTTTGATTTCTGCCTTCTGTTTCTCTGGCAGGTGCTCCCATTATCGGGAGCTGACGTCTAGTAGGAACCTGACAACAACGTCTCCCCGTTTTTGCAGCTTTCTACCGCCGTATAGATGTTATATTGTGTTGCACCATGCGACATGTCTAGTTTCGCTTTATATTCGCCATTCTCTATTCAGGGATCACGCTAAATGGCTCAACACTTCGATCTACTGAAAGGCTTTCTCGCAGCTACTAAGCCGGAATGGTGCGAGCCAACCGACATCTTGATCTTGGCTCAGCTGATAACACGTTCGGATGAAGAGATGAGCTGCACGCCTTCATGGGACACGCTTGCCAAGTGCTCGCAGATTCACCGATCAACGGTATATCGGTCGGTTGAGCGGCTTGAGAAATACGACTGGATCGTCAAGCACTCCGGCAAGCGCAGGCTGATAAGTAACCGCTACGTGGTTCAGATCGGCAACCTATCCGAGTTTGCCGACGACGGGGTCACGGGGAAGCTGCCCATGCACGCGCGGCCTCAGGGGAAACTGCTCATCGCAGCCCTACTCGGGAACGGCGTAAAGCACCTGCTGTGCTACGACGCCAAACGCATTGGCAGGACTCAGCCCGCATTTTGGAGTTTCATCGGAATGTGCCGCGATAATGGTGTCACGGTGCTAGATGCCAGTGGAACTGACCTAACTGGGAGTGTGATGGGCGGCGTCGGCGGGATGCTGGCCGAACTGGACAGGGACGCTACTGTCTCCCGTCTTGCGGCAGGCAAAAAGCAGTGGCGAAGTCAGCGTCGCGTCGACGGACGCTGGCCGTATGGCAAACATCCCTCACACGAGTATGACGTTGAGCGGGAAGTGGTGAAGCGAACTCGCAAGATGCACGCGGACGGGTTGAGCAGCTATGCGATTGCGAAGAAGTTGAATGGAGAAGGGACGCGCACGCGGTACGGGAAAGAGTTCAAAACGCAGACGATTCAGAACATCCTCGAAAGAACTGAGTGACGAACGGACGTCGCAAGGGGTGATCGTCCTCAGTCCTATTCCGCCTCTAGCGTTGGTTTCCTTTTCCGCGGTTGCCCGGGGTTAAGGTGCGGGATCTGTTTCATCATTTTCTCGAATGAATCCCTTACCCCACGCGCTCCGTCTTTCTTGCCCTGCTGATAGACAGCCTCCAACAGCTCGGCAAGCTTTACACCTTTGTAGAAATCCATATCCACCGTGACTTCATGCAGTGCGTTTGAGACGCGCACACCCGCGTAGACCGAAACTTCGCCTTTTGAAAGTGGGACTAGCGTTTTCACGTATCGGGGCTTTGTTTTTCGCTTGCTCATATTGTCGAAGTCACCTCCGGTCGTTGCAAAACTCGAGATTTCCTGGCCCGCCACAGTATGGCCCGGAGTGCCACGCAACTCACGTGTCTCATCGCCGTTCCTCCCCAGCTGATTCCAGCAAGCTCCACCAAGCGGTCGCGACATGTGTATACCGCTGCCCATGACGGAAACATGCCATTCACACCGCGCTCGTAATTGTAAGGGGGAACGTCTTATCCGATTTTCGTTCTTTCAATCTGAAACCAGTGATATCGATAACTTCCCAGTCTTGGGTGACGGCCAGGAGAACACGAGCCAAGTCGATAGCCTGCTGCCGGTTCATCTTGAATCCAACCGTGTCGAGGTCTTCGATAGTCTTGCTGCTTCCCCCAATCGGATAAATTCTTTGACATCTCACATTGGCGTTAATTCTGACCGCTCTGGCAGATCTTCGTGACATACATTGCTCCTATGCTTGCGCTACTTCGCAGGATCACCTGGCGTAGGCTCGCCAGGCTCTCCGCGCAATTCCTGGTATCCCCGGAAGTTCGAGATCTTAGTTACGATGTGGTGTATGAGTGCTTCCCGCTCCATTCGGCGGCTGGCTTTGATTCCTACCAGCTTGGCGACCTCCTGCAGTTCACGCGAAGTTACTACGTCTTCAGCCGCCAGTCGACGCCGCATCTCGTCAATTGATAACGCTCGAAGCTCCCGTAACAGACCTTCAGCTCTGCTCCGTTCTTCGGATGTAGCGGGCGGCTGAGGCGACCGAGGCGCTTTGGGAATATCCATCCCAAGAGCAGCCGCCAGGACGGGGTTCGTCTTGGCCCGAACTCGCAAATTTTCGAGCTGTTGGATACCGCGCCGAATACCCTCCGTTTCCTCGTGGCTTGGCATCGAGTCTAGAGCACTCTGCACTTGAGCCATGAACTCAACTATCTGTTGGATTTGAGCCTTCGCAGCTTCCTTATCTGCTTGAGACGGTAGGGCCTCAGCCAGATCGCGGAGCCTGCTGAGGAAACTCCTCAAGCCCGTATATCGGTTTTCAGATCCCGTTCCCATCGTCAAAACCTCTGTAAGAACTCTTTCGTGATGTTCTCATACTCGTGTTTGGAGGCAGCCCTGATAGCATTGGTACTGCCGAGCATCCAGATAGGAGCCGTGCTCTCGGCTGCCTCACTGTATCCGATCAACTCCGTCGTGTACGTGGAAAAACACATATTCTTGCCGACCATTCCTGCAACCTCAACCATCTTCCCTGCATGGACATTGGTCAACATACTGCCGCCGATTCTTACACGAACGAAAACAATCCCACCCAGTTGAGAGATTGTAATAGGATACAAACTTGGATTCACCAGCGAAGGTCTGAGCCGATTTCAGCATTTCGCCGATCCTCGAAACTTTCTTCTGCAGGATGTTCAGCCCAATAGTCGACAGGTGATCGGGAATAGCCGTTACGACATACCAACGGCTTGCAGCCAGAGCATTTTGTGTCATCAGGTATAAATTTGGAGGACAATCTATAAGGATGTAGTCGTACACGTCCTCGACTTCCCTGAACAACTTCCGCATGAACATCCGGTCGCGAAGGTACAGAGACGCCTGTCGCCGTAGCAACTCCAGGCTCGGAAATGAGCCTGTAATCTGACCGCCACCCAGGTCCTCGCCTAGGAGATCGATGTCACAGGGAATCAGGTCAAGATTTTGTATCTGACGCTTCGCGTATGAAATCGGAGATCGCCAGATAAAACGCTTGGTGTCGAGTGGCTGATTGTCCAGGTATCGTTGATAAAGTGTAGCGATTGTCCCGGTCTTCTTCTTGAACTCAGTCCACTTCTCGATCGGTGCGCAGAGAAACGTGAGATTCGTCTGTGGGTCGATGTCCACCATCAGCACTTTCTTGTTGAAATGCTGAGCCAACGAGCAACCGATGTGATACGTACTCGTCGTTTTCGCCACCCCGCCCTTGTAGTTGATTAGAGAAACAATCTTCGCCCTAGGCATTGTCTTCTATGCGCCTCCGCGGACTTGGAAACCCGCCGGGCATTTTGTCATGGCACGCACTACAACAAAATGTCCTTTCTATCTATCCATCAGGCTCGACAGAGTCACTGCCACCCGGTTAATTTCACCTCGCAGCTCCAATTCGCTAGGCACACGTGCACCAGGCTCGTCGTTATCATGCGCCTTTTTTGCGGCGACGAAGTACTCGTACATTTTGTACAGGTGAAAGTAGACGTGAGCTTCATATCTTCCCAATCGTTCCTTGATCGAACCCTCACTCAATTGGCGGGCGATCATCTGCTCACGGGCAGCCTGAAGTACCGCGGCATCCTTGTTGATAATGAGTTTCAGCGGCACTCCTTCCTTAGGCTCGTCGAAGCAACCTCCGTCGGCCTCGGTCCACGGGGGGGATCCCCAACACGGTGAATCCCAATCCTTCTTGTAAACCTCAAGCAGCTTATATGGGGGCTGTCGCTCCGAAGTGCCTGCAGGAGCCGTATCCTTAGTCTTTCGTGGCTCTGGCGCGGGCGGAGGTTCGATCACTTCGCCACTGAAGACTGCCAACAGTTTCTTGCCGCCTGGCCCCGCAGCCTCCACTTCAAATTCCAAGGATTGCCCCGTTAACAGCCCGTGAGGCGCATCTAGCAGCAATTCAAATCGTCCGTTCCGCGGTTTTGAGAATACCGGAGAAGGAAAACTCTCCAAAGAAAGACACCGAGCTGTGAATGTCCAGAGGGGTGGCCATCCACCGGCCAAGTGATCCTCACCGTCCCAACGTAGGCGAACGTGGCAGGAAGGTCCACCAGGAACAAGTTTGACTGGCTGACGGCTGGCCACCCTTAGAAAGGTCGGGTCTTCAACTAGCTTAGCTGGCGGTGGTGGTGGCCTGCGTGCCTTAGGGCGGATTATCAGAGAACGCTCAAGTAAGCGCGGTTCCGGTTTTCCGTCGAAGTTAGCGTAGAACGTCAGCTTTGTCTTAATCGGATAGTCATAATCTTCAGAGTCCTTTGGTTCAGTGAACACTAACTTAATCGTCACGCCGAGGCCGTCATCTTCTACCTTTGCGCCCATTTCGGGGACAGTGGGTTCCAGCTTGATTTGGTGGGATTTCAGAGCAGGCCACGCATCCTCGGGAACGGCCTTTACGGCGAGTGAATATTCCTCGTTTGGATGAATCACAATTGTTTCGGATTGAGGGCTGCCCTCTAGGATTGGTCCACTGGCGGGATCCCCCACCGTCGGATAAGCCCGGACAACTACCTCTTGTGTGCTCAAACTGTTGCCTACTCCCTGCATTCCGCCTTGCGAACCTTTGCCCTCCCCGCCAGGTAGGCCATGATGGCCACCGGGTAGGTGCCCTTCGATCAGCTCGTCCAGTTTCTTCCTCACTACCTCATCTCCGGCCCGAAGCTCTGCGAGCTTCTGCTCAGCGTCTTCTTCAAGCCTCATCAAGTCCGGGTCCTTTTTGAGGACTGCGACAACGCGGTCCAGAATCGCTCCGTACACAACCCCTTCGTAGAAGCCCTGCCTCGAACCCTGTACAAGCTCTGCAATTGCTTCGGGGGCTAGGCCGTCTACATTAATGATGACCATTGTCCTGGATTTGAGAAACTTGAAATCCAGTTCGCTCTGAACGAAGTTCTCATCTCGAGAATCGTGACGTTGCCCCCGGACGAGGAAAACCACGTACCCTTCTCCTCGGGGGCGCTCCAAGTAGGAGTCGAGTGGGCCGGAACCAGACTCAGCTAGTGATTCCTCCGGGTCTTGTATTTCTGGGGTGCCCTCCTCGTTTTTCTTGGGCGGTAGCACGACTACTCGAATAGTCACGGTCCCATAGGACTCCTGCTGGCCTACTCCGCTCGTAAATGTTTTGTCGAGTTCCAACGCCTTCATATCTTTACCCCTTCGTGATTAGTTGAGGCTCAAAGCTCTTGTCCAAAACGTCCTTGTCCCTAGCTGCCAACTTTGACAATCGATAACCATTGCCATACATCGGATCAGGAGCGCGATCAGGGCCGGTGTACAACTCGTAAGGCAGAACCGGATCGAAAAGCAGATGGTTGAGAGCCGAATACAATCGCCTGGCAGGCTCCGTTTTACCGAAGTCGTATTTCACATGCGTAAAACGAACACCGTGTTTCAGCCCAATCGGATTAGCGGTCGAGACTGGGAGACTTGGTACTCTCCCGTCGGGATGAGCGGCCAGGTAGGCGTAATAATCATCCCGGCGGCCTTTCGGAAACACATGCTTTATAACGGTCCAGCCCACTCCACCGCCCGCACCGTTAAGCAGCTCTGGGTGGCGCCGCGATAGGATCCATGAATACCTACATGCCTGGTATGCGGAGGAACCTCCCTGGCCGAAGACCCCAATCAAGTATGGTTTGTCGGCTTTGTCACTAGTGCCTAGCGATAACAGCGTCGAATGCACGTTTTCAGGTGCCTGCCCTATGCCTGAATCTTCAATCGTTATGGTGTATTCGGCTGGCCTCCCTTCGCGCTTCAGGTAAACGCGGATTTGCGTGGCCAAGCTGCGTGCATATTCGCGGGCCTTCATGCCCCTGATGGGCTGGCGCCATCCCGGTACTTCATTCAACGGTGGTAGATCGAAGTATCGCTTTACCGCATCTCGCGGATCCTTAGGAGCATCGGCCGGCCCATTTTTCAGTTCAAGCTGCCGCTTCATCTCGATGAGGCTCTCCATGCAGTTCACTGTTCTCTCACCGATTGGATTGAATGCGCTCCCTGCGAGTTTGATTCTCCCCGCATTGCCACGTTCGGCTCCTACGGGATACCAATGGAAAAAGCCCTCCCGCCATCCTTCATACGGATCTTTCGGATTGAAGATGTATTCGTTTTCACCAACGATCGGAAGTTCCGTGAGCAGGCTCTCGACGGCTCTCGTCGTCACGGCTTTTGCTAGACCTAAGAGGATTGGAGGACTACCTCAAAGTCCCCAAATCCACGCTCTACCGCTTGGCTCAGCGGGGGTCGTTGCCAGGCCACAAAGTCGGTCGGACTTGGAGGTTCGATCGGGATGAAGTCGACGATTGGATCAAGGCCGGAGGCAGTAAGCCAGGAAGTGCGACCCGTGGAATGCCAGAGCGTGATAACCCCGCAAAACCAGAGACTGCTTCTTGAGGGCATTCACGCTCAAGAACCCATAGCCGGATTCACCCACGGCTTCTATAAATATCCAGCCAGATTCTCGCCCCTGTTTGCAAGATCTGTGATTCGCGCGTTTACGGAGCCAGGGGAAACTGTCTACGACCCCTTCATGGGTGGCGGAACGACAATTGTCGAGGCGGCTGCGATGGGCAGACGTGGTATCGGAACTGACATCAATAGTCTGGCGGTGTTCCTCGCCGAAGTGAAAACGACAGTTTTCAGAGATTCCGACCGGGCGAGTATTCGTCGATGGGCAAACAAGGCCGTGTCCCGATTGAGTATCTGGAGCGATGCAGATAGAAGCAAGGTGGGTCCCGAAACACATTATCAGCGCAACATCAACACTCGAGCCACATGGCGGATGCGAAAGCTGCTCGAGTTGGGACTCATTGAACTCCAATCTCTCAGATCCGCCGAACAGCGGAGATTCGTGCGCTGTGCTCTATTAAGGACAGCTCAATGGGCACTGGATTGCCGTAAGGAGATTCCTTCCGCTCAAGAATTTCGCCAACAACTTTTAGTGAATATACAAGAGATGCTCACTTCCGCGGCGAGGTATGCACGGACTATTGCACGAACCTCGATGCGAAAAGCCGATCGGTTGTCTTCCCCAGTTGAGCCGCTGTGCTTGCACCGATCGGCAGTGGGAATTGAGACGGAATCGCTGGTGGCTCGCACTCCGATCAAGCTGGTGTTGACCTCGCCGCCCTATCCCGGAGTGCATGTCCTCTATCATCGGTGGCAAGTCCAGGGTCGTCGCGAAACTCCGGCACCTTATTGGATCGCAAACCTGGTTGACGGCAACGGAGCTTCATACTATACGTTTGGCGATCGCAAGCAGGCCGAGCTTGAATCCTATTACGATCAGGCACGTGCTGCATTTACCTCGATCGCACGAATCTCGGATCTCAGCACCGTTGTTGTCCAGATGATCGCGTTCTCTGAGCCATCATGGCAACTGCCGCGTTATCTCACGACGATGGACCAGGCCGGTTTCGCAGAATTTCGATTCTCGGAGTTGGCAAACTCGAAGGATGGGCGAGTGTGGAGGTCAGTGCCAAATCGAAAGTGGTACGCAAGCCAGCGAGGCTCACTAGGGAGCAGCAACGAAGTCGTCCTATTTCACCGGCTAATCCGATAACTCCAATGGGCGCCAAGCCGAGCCTTCTTGACCTTAGGATGTAGACAGCTTGTTTTGTAGGAATCGACGCGGACACAGGCCCAAATTCCGGTACGTTTTGGGGTCCGACCGGTTCTACGGCGCCGAATGCAATGCTAATGTAACTATTTTGTTATGCGGAAGTTACAGTAAATTTATGCTCAAAGTACAGATCTGCCGAGGGGTCCGCCCTGGGGTCCGGGGCGTCCGGGGCCTACCGCGCCTTCAAGGCGTCGTCCGATAGTCCTTTAGCCTTCTTCTTCGCCAACGCCCGCTGTTCCTGTTCCTGCCTTTTCTTTTGGAGTTCGGCCCATGTGACGACTTCCCAAGCGGAAAGTGAATCGAAGCCCCCACCCTTAGCAGTTGCCAGAGCGAGACTGACCCATACTCGATAGTCGGCTTCTTCTGCGTAAGTCCATTTGTATTCGACGCCCGCAGGTGGTTTCAGCATAGCAATCAAGTCGTAATCGAACGGGCAATGTGGAGGACGAACATCGAAGCCCGAGCAATACAGGTACTTCAGATAGACGTTGAGTGCTTTCGCTGCGACGCCAAAGACCAGTTTCTCGCCATTGAGGATGTCAGTATGGCCGTTCTTAAGGCGCTCTGCCATCGCCCGGATGGTTTGAATGTGAGTATCTCCACAGATGTCCTGCCCTTCGTAATTCTTAGCGAGGCTGCGTAGCTCTTCCTTCAGTGCTTCCTTGAATGCGTCTCGCTTCGGCTTGTTATTTTCCTTTTCTTCTTCTGTCTTAGGTTGTTTGAAGACTGGACGCACTTTCCCTTCGTGCCAGTCTTGTGACGTCGCATCGCGGACGGAGTCTCGAGCAAGACCAGCACCAGTTGGCTCGACGTGCGAATATTTTGCTGCATACTCATGGAGAGATGGGCAAACGTCCAGTGCCCATTTCTTTAGCGAGAGTGAGATTTCAATAGTTCGCAGTTTGCCATCGCCCTCGGCGCCGCCACGTAGCAGCGAGTGACACCAGTGAGGTTCGAGTGTTGCGCGGTTTGCCGGGCTGTTAGTTCTGCTGGCCCTCGCCGTTCGAGGCTAATTTTCACTTGTTCGCTTTGAGTAATCGAACTCCGATTCGATTTTGCATTGACGGCGCACTCGGCGTGTGGGAGCCTGTCATGTTTCGACACGACTTCTAATTGAGGGAGACTGCATTGTGGAAATCCGCCGTCTAACCACTTACGGCTGCGTTCTAGTAGTGATCTGGTTAACTTGCGCCACTGCCTCGGGTCAGGCACGAGAGTTCGTACGCCATGTCACGATGTTGCAGCCTGGCTATCATGGCCACTATCCATTTGCGGTCGATAAGCGAGATATTATATGGATAGACTCAACCATTAAAATAACCGCTCCTCTACGTAGCAACGGGGGCGACATAATCCTCTTTGCAAACGAGATTGATGTTGAAGCCCCGATAGACAGTCGTGTTTTCATTCAGCATGACATGGGGGACATTCAGTTTCCACACGCAGACATAGGCGATATCGATCACTTTCTATACAAATCACCCCAAAAAGCTCAGCCATTCCTCAGTCTGTACCGGGATTATTATCTGCACTCCCCTGATTTGCCCGACCAATCGACTGAGACAGCATTCCCAGAGCTGCCGAGCGGTGAAACTAGGTTGTCCGCTAATGGTCAGGCGATTCAGGTGATGCAGGGAACGCCCCCACCGGACGCAGACGTAGACTTTTCAGAGATAAGGTCGGGCAACATTTATATTTTTGCCCATAAAATAATCGTTCCCGACCAGCTCAAGAAAGGGATACCTCGCTCCGAACGATTTGAATGTTCGTCTTCACCTACACCGTACCAAGTAGCACCAATTGTTTCGTCAGGCATCAGAGGCGGACGAGGAGGATTGGGTTCTCTGCCAATCTGTTTCTTGGACTCTACAGTGCAGGTGTCTGGCTCTGGCATCGATTTGAGTGGATTTTATCAACAGCAGTGGCCTTATAGTTGTCACTACAAGAGGCCTGAATTATTTAGGCAGGAGGGCGGTCTAAACGCGCCCGGCGGGCGAGGCGGGGATGCCGGAGACATTTCCATTCATGTGGTGAATGACACCGCATCAGATTTCTCCAGCCAGCGGAAATCTCTGTTAGCAGCCACTGACGCACGTGCAGGACAGCCCGGCAACTCTGAGAAGCTGCAAACCTCCTCGCTTATGGGTGATCCTAAGGCCACAGAGTCGAGGTGCTCGCTTCACTCGTTGGGCAGCTTTGACCCGTCCCAACCAGGTCGTCCCGGACTCGTCGCCGTGGACTCGATCAACTCTAGCACTGCAATCATAGCCCTCGCGTCAGTATTGCGAAGCAAAGACGCTCAAGTGGACTATGACTTCACTGAGCTTGCGCAACGCTCGAAGAGTGACGCTAATATCCGATCGCTGCTGCCGTCCGACTCGCTAACCGACTACCTAGAACTGAGTTTAGAGGAATCCGAGCTACGGGTGCTGCAAGACTTTGAAGGGATTGCGAAGAATCTACGGGTCCCTAGTGGCGGTTACAATCTGCCGATCCTTGCAAAAGCAACCGAGCAGTCCCTGGCATCCGCTAGTCTGAGCGATCGCCAGAAAGCCCTTCTGCGTGAGGTTGCCCTGTTTGACGATCGTTCAGGCAATCGGCTTTATGCTTACCTTTTCAATTCGGGCGGCCTGTTCAATAGCTATAGCGTTAATCCGATTTCTGATTACAACCTGTCCGCGATACGCTTGGATTTAAATGAGACAAATAAGAAGCTCTCCGAGATCAAATCTCAACTCGTCACTGTGAATGCCACTCTTTTCAGAGAGTTAAGTTATGAGCAACAGAGAGATATGCAGGAAGACATCGAGCGTATAAAAGCTGAACTAGATCAAGCCAAAGCGACTGCTCAGTCAGGTGGACTGGGGGACATAGTCGCTGCAATTGCTGATGTCATGGCCAGCTTTGGTGGGCTTGGCGACGCTCTGTCAAAGCTCTTTGCTAGTAAGAAAAGTAAGGACCCAACAGAAGATTTGCGAAAGGTGGGATCACAGTTCAAATCGGGTTTTGATTCCTCAAATAAGCTGTCTTTAATTTTGAGAGGCACACCTAATATTGCAGCCCTTAACCAGGCGCTTGAAGATGCAATGATTGATTATCAAAAGTTTCTGGGGAAGGTTAAAGACATCGAACAGAGGTACCTAGATGAAGAAAACCATGAGCTATTTTATGCCCTTGAGAAGCGGCAGACCGCATTTTCCAGACTTTCAACGAGATCAGTTTTGTTTCATGATATTTTACGTGCCGCCATCATAACGTATTTGATTGACCCGTCCAAAAAACCTGAGTACTTGATGAACAACTTTGAAGCAATTGAAACATTACTGAGGGACTTCCCGAGAGAGGAACCGCGCTTCATGATTAGTCCTATGCCCACGACGTGTCAACCCCCCAACAAAGACGAAGAGCTATTGTCGTGTATACAAATCAAGGCAGGCACAAAAGAACAGCTGGTGGAGGGAGTTTTTTCCGTGGATCAAGGTCAGGCGACACTTCCGCTTTATCGAATTGCACCATCCAACGTGAGTCGAAGGCTCCCTGTGTTTGGAATCAAGCCGAAGATATCGGCAGTGAAGGCTAGCGCTCACTAACGACTCGGATTCATGATGCGACATCGGTGCCCCTTCGCAGCATCTAGGGCGGCCCTTGGCCTCACCAAGCTGGAATCATCGCCCCGCGATTTAGTTGACTCCTACATGTGAGGCGGTTTCTTAGCGCTACAGGGCGTGTTCCGTAACTCGGAAGTACCTCCGTCACTGGGCCAACAGGGATACTTGCTGATGGATCGCCTGCAAATCTTCCGTCATTAGGTTTGCGTAACGTCGAGTCATCTCAAGGCTTGAGTGGCCGAGCACTTTCTGCAAGTGGAAGACGGACCCTCCCTTCCGCAGATAGTTCACCGCGAAAGTGTGCCTGAATGCGTGTAGTGTGCGGCGTGGCGGGTCGAAGCCGAGTGAGAAGCAGAGCTTCCGCACGTCCCGAGCCATGACATGACGGTCTAGACTGCATCCCTTCCGCGTACTGAGAACTAGCATGTGAGGAGATGGGCAGAACTCTCGCGTGTAGCGGAACAGGTGCCTGCGTAGCTCGAATGAGAAGGGAACCATCCGCTGCTTCTTTCCCTTGCCTGTTAACGTCATCAGCAGATTGTCCAGATCGCAGTCCGAGACATGCAGGTCCAGTGCTTCGCTTATCCTGCATCCTGTGTCGAGCAGAATCAGAACCAGCAAGTGCAGACGGCGGTTGTAGAAGCCCTTGGGTTTCCAGCCGATCAAGCTCTTGACTTGGGACGCAGTGAACGTCGGAAGGACGTACTGCGGTTCTTTCAGCCTCAATGCCCGATAGGGTGATCCTGCCCATTTGAGGTAAGCATTTACCGCACGAATGCGATTGTTGCACGCGGTTGGCTTTAGTCCGCTCTCTCGCATCCTCATGACGAAGGTCTTCAGATCGTCTGCTGTTGGTGACTCTGTGCCAAGCCAGCGAAGGCTTTGCTTGTACCATTCCACAGTTGCTGGTGAGACGTTGTTGAGGTACTGGCGTTCTTTGATGAACTGATTGTGCGTCACATTCCCTCCGAGGCAGGTGTGCAAATTCGGATGGAACGTGTCTAAGTGGTTTGGGATCAATCAGAGCATCTCGACCCTGCGCCCAAGGCAGGTGCGCTACCAGGCTGCGCTACGCCCCGACTAATTTCGATTATAAATGAGTCCCAGGTCGTCTCTGCTTCTACCCAACCTCGGCCTGCGCCCCGTAGCATTTCTCATCCTCTTTGAGCCGGGCGGTATAATCTCCATTCAGGTATGGCGAATCCGCGCTACGCGTTGGTGGCTTATGTGAAAAGCCCTGCAGGAGAGTTTGTCGAGAACCTGCGGCGAGAGCTTCATCCCGACCTGCCACAACTGGCCGCCCATCTCACTGTCCTTCCTCCCCGTACCCTCCGCGGAACCGAGAGTTCGGCTCTGCAGATCCTTGAGCGTATCTGCGGCGCCGAAGAGCCCTTCGAAGTCTCACTCGGATCGGTCGAGACATTTATTCCGGTAACGCCGACTATCTTCATCCGCGTCGAAGCCGCTGCCCAGCGCATGAGCGAACTCCATCGCAAGCTCAATATTGACGAGTTGCAGTTCTCGGAAGAGTGGCCGTATATCCCGCACCTCACCATCGCCAAAATGGTAGCCGAACAGTCCGCCCGGGCTGCCTATGAGACGGCTCGGCAGCGCTGGCAAGACTACTCCGGCAGTCGCCGGATCCTATTGGAAAGACTGACGTTTGTGCGCGAAGAGTCCCCAAACTGCTGGGTTGACCTTGCGCCCGTCTTGCTCGGCCGTCGCCTGGTTTCGCGCTGACCCACTCCCTCACGTACCGGGTTACCTCAGTCAGAGGGCGTTGGTTTTAGGTACATCTCACTCCCGTGCATTGAAAAGCCCACTGCGTATCTGTAGATAAAGAGTAGGGCAATCCTCCAGAGAACTCGCCAAACGCCACTTTTGACGCGGGTTTCAGCCCCCGAACGGGAGACAGCACATGCAGATCGGAGTTTACGGTTCAGGGTACCTGGGAACAGTGATTTCGGCCTGCCTTGCAGATTTCGGAACTCCAGTTTCCTGCTGCCACCCCGACCGCTCGCGCATGGTGGAAATGGCGCAGGGCAATATCCCGTTCTTCGAAAAAAACCTCAAGGAAATCATCCGTAGGAACGTTCGTGCCGGGCGCCTCGCCTACTCTACCGATATCGAATCCTTTGCTCGCAAAACCGGCATGATCTTCCTGGCCGAAGACAAGGCTGAGAACCTGAACGACATCGCCATCCGCATCGCGCGCCTTGCCCCCAAGCCCCCGATCCTGACGATTGTCACTCCCGTTCCTGTCGGCACCGCGAACACCTTGGAAAAAGCCCTCGGCGATATCGGGCTGCAGGCGACGATCGTATCCCAGCCCATGTTCTTCACCGACGGCTGTGCGGTCGAGGACTTCAACTGGCCCGACCGCCTGATCCTCGGATCTTCCTCCAGCGAGGCTGTGCAGCTTCTGAAGCAGATTTATCACCCGCTTGTCATGCGTGGCGTTCCGGTGATCGTCACCAATCAGGCCACCGCCGAGCTCGTGCGCGAGGCTGCCACCGCTTTCGTCGCGACCAAGATTTCGTTCATCAACGAAGTGGCTGCTCTCTGTGAGCGCGTGAACGCCGACGCTGTCAATCTTGCCTTGGCTCTCGGCCTTGACAAGAAGATCGCTCCCCGCTGCCTGCAGCCCGGTGCGGGCATGGGCGGAGTCTTCGCCGAGTCGGATATGGACTCACTTGTCCAGCTCGCGCAGTCGCAAGGCGTGTCGCTCAAGGTTCTGACCGCTGCTCGCGACGTAAACCACCAGCTCGCAGATCGCCTGGTCGAGAAAATTTCGCTGGCACTCAACTCCGTCGAGAACAAAGAGGTCGGTATTCTCGGACTTTCCTTCAAGCCCAACACGAATTCCGTTGCCGGTTCTTCGTCCGTGAGGCTCGCCGAAACACTTCTATCCAGAGGCGCCCACGTTCGCGCTTACGACCCCGTCGCCATGCCGGAAGCCAAGACTCACCTCAATGGGTCCGTCCGCTATTGCGAGACGGCCTATGCCGTGGCCGAAGGCTCCGATGCTCTCGTTGTTGGTACCGGATGGCCCGAATTCCGGGCGCTCGACTTCGATCGCATCAAGAATCTGCTGAAGAATCCTGTCATCGTCGACACAAAAAATCTGCTCGACTCAAATCGTCTACGCGCCCTCGGTTTCGAATACGTTGGCATCGGCCGCGGCTAGACTCCCGATTTTTCGCGGAGCGGCTTAGCATCATTCCATGGGCTGGACCATCTTCACGGCAATCGATCTCTTTATCGCAGCCTTCATGATCGACCTGATGTCGACGACCGTGCCGCCAGAGAAACTCCCACGCTTGCGCATTGCGCGCAATGTCATGTTAGGTCTGTTCGCAATTTCACTCGCCGTTCTGCTGGTACCGTTCGCGCGCCGGCATGGATGGTTCGCGCATTGACCTCTGACACGCCTATTCCCAAGTTGCTATAATGAAGGCCCTGCGGTGGGAATAGCTCAACTGGCAGAGCACCGGACTGTGGCTCCGGCGGTTGCGGGTTCGATTCCCGTTTCCCACCCCATCCATTCCACTCAAACTCCGGTATAAATCCAGGCTGGCCAGATCCCCAGAATCTTCCGACTGGGTGCCCTATTTCTGGCCGGTTTTGCCAGAAGTGGGGATTTCCAATCGCCAGGCCGTAAGAGATTCAAAGAGAAAGGCCGGTCAGGCGGTCGATGCCATCGCCTTGCATCTCACTCACGCAAATGGGTCTTCATCCGCGCTGCGCCCATAAATCACGGGCACAGGGACATCCAGGGCTCCTTTACTGAGAACGCTTCGCTACCACTCGTATCTCAAAAATCTTGGGCCACAGTTTACCTGTAACAAACAATCGCTTGCCCTCCCGATCGTATGCGACTCCGTTCAAAACTGCTTCGGGCTGACGCTGATAAAAAGTCCCCAGCAATCCCGTGAGATCGATCCATCCCAGCACATCGCCTGTCCACGGAGAGATCCTCGCAATCCGATCGCTATGCCAGATGTTCGCGAAGATCTCGCCCTCCACAAACTCCAACTCATTCAGTTGATCGACTGGCTTTCCCTCATCGCGTACCTTGATCCGCCGCTTCTCGCTGAACGTGCCAGCGTCGAGAACATGGATCTCTGCGCTCCCATCGCTCATATAAAGATCACGCCCGTCGCTCGTTAATCCCCAACCTTCGCCCCGATACTTAAACGTCCGCAACTCACGAAAATCCTTCAGGTCGTAGACGAATCCGATATGGGATAGCCAGGTCAACTGGATGACTTCATTTCCCACGATAGCGATGCCCTCGCCGAAAAACTCCGGCGACAAGTCCACCTTCCGCATCACGGCACCTGTCTTCGGCTCTACTTGCCGCAGTGACGAGTGCCCCTGCCGCCCCGTTCCTTCGTAGAACGAGCCGCCGTAGAATGTGAATCCTTGAGTAAACGCTGTGGGATCGTGAGGATATTGCGCGACTACCTCGAAGGTGTATTCCTGCGGATGTCCTTTGCTTTTCGGTGAAGGGGACTGTCCGATAACCGAGTCCAGGGCGGCCAGCAGAACCAACATCACGAATCCTGAACCGGACAGTCTCCTCTTCATCCACGGCATTGTCGCATGGCAGCTTGATTACTTCGCTGCCAGCTTGCCGATCTCCACCATCTTCCCGTCGCTATAACGGTCATGATGCCGTACCCACGCCATTGCATGCGGCTTCATCTCGGCCTCATCGCGCCCCTTGGCAGTGATATCGAGCCAGTGGTACGTCGGTAGAAACATGTCGAGCCCGCGCGCGTAGGTCGAATACGTGTGGAATACCTCACCATCCTTCTTGATGAACACGCTCGCACCCGGGGCTTCTTCTCCGTAAGGCGCAATCGTCCCGAAGTTGTAAAGCGGTTTTCTTCCTGAAGCCTGTTCTTTTGTGAAGGTCACGTTGTAGTCATAGTTGAAGTCGCTTCCGTTCGACGATACCCACTTGAACTTCCATCCCATGCGTTTCTTGAACGCCTCGATTTCCGGCAGCGTCGCCCGCGAAATCGCCACAAAAGTCGTATCCCGCTGCGCCAGGTGGATCGTCGCTCCGTCAAACGAGTCCGCCAGAAACGAGCAACTCGGACACCCTTCCTTCCAGCCCGGCCCGAACATGAAGTGATACACGATCAGTTGGTTTCGTCCGTCGAACAGGTCGGCCAGCGTTTCCTTCCCGTTCGCGCCCTCGAACTCGTATTTCTTTTCAACTTTCTCCCAAGGCATTTCCTGGCGCTGCCGGCTCAGTTCATCGCGCAAGCGCGTGAACTCTTTTTCTTTCGCCAGCAATTCCTTACTCGCGGCAAGCCACTCTGCCGGACTTACCACCTTTGCTACCGTCTTCTCCATTGTTGCCGTCGTCATGATGCTTACTCCTTTTCCTTCGAATCGTGTTTCTCACCCTTCTTCTTGCGAAGAACTTTTACGATCAGCGCCGTCAACCCTCCGGTTGAAACCGCGCTGCCCACCACCACTCCTGCACTAGCAATACATGCTGGACACATAAATCACTCCTTCGAAGCCAAAACGTTGCTGATCATTTGTCATTCCGAACCGGCGCTTTTTGCCGGTGAGGAATCCGCTGCCCGGTGTCTCGATTCGACGGCGCCCCAACAGAGAGGCGTCATCCCGAGCGGAGCGTTGTTTCAGCGGAACGAGGGATCTCGCAGGTACTTCCCGCACCGCTTGAGCGTGACTTCACTTCCCACGTTCTGCCTGCACCTTGATCCGCCCATTCATATGACTCCATCCCTCAGTCATACCGCGCCGGTGTTCTTCCGGAATCACCCCAAACGCTTTGTGATGGAACTTGATCAGCGTTTCGCCGTTCTCCTCGCTAAGCCGGTATTGCAGGTTCGACACGACCGCATACGACATGAACAACGGTCCAGTGATCTCGAAGAGTGTTGGACGCTTGATGGCCTGCACATGTCCCCACAGGTGGCCGTTTCCGTCACCTAAATCGCGATACCATCTTCCACCCGGCCATGCCTCGATCTTCATGGGCATCTTGCGCTCCGGCGTCTCATTTCCAGGCCCGAGTTGTTCGAGCAGCGCGGCAAATGTCGTTTCCAGGCTGGCCTTAACATGGATCTCCTGGCTCACGGTCAAACTCAAACTCTCAATTCCCATCATCGTCGGACTAGTACTCATGCTGCCTCCTTGAAATCGATTGCTATCCCAAATCACTGGCGTCATCTTCAGCGCAGCCGTTTTTCAGGCGGAGCGAGGGATCTCGCGCGAGAACGTCTCTGCCACGAATGGCAGACTGTCATCCATCGCGACCGCGATCGCCCTAATCCTGACTGCTTCACCCCGAACGCGCGCGATTTCACCAGCGCGCTGAGGGATCTCCCGGGCACCGGCCAGTGAAGCCTCAGCTCCCGCTCCCGGCTTTCTTATCTTGCCCCTCGGCCCGTTCCTTGATCCGCATCAACTGATGCGCCCACAGTCGCTCAAAAGTCTTCGTCCACTCATACAGCGGACGGATCGCCTCCGGATTTGTCCGATACATCATGTGTCGTCCATTCCGCCGTACCCGCACTAAGCCCACTTCGCGCAGCACCTTCAAATGCTTCGAGACCGATGGCTGCTCGATTCCCATCTTCACCACCAGATCGCCTACGGGAAGTTCCGTTTCAGCCAGATATTCCAGAATCTCCCGGCGGCGCGGCTCGGCCACCGCATTGAAGGGATCCGATGTCGTGGCCGCTCTTGCCATGACCCAAATATATATTCCGATATAGGAATATGTCAAGCCCAAAAAAACAACGCTTGGAAATTCCGAGCATTTTTCGAATGGATGCGCGCGAGATTAGTGCCCGGCCCTCAACGCGCCTCTTCTCCCCACAGTTTTCTTGAGCGCGAACACGATCGGAATGCAACCGAAGCAAACCAGCGCCATATAACGAAAATCATCCACATACGACCAGAGCCGTGCTTGACCGGATAGCGCCTCTCCGAGAAGCCCATAAGAGCGATTGAGAGCGTCCGCGGGCGACGCCCCTTGGCTTGAAAGATAACTCTGCAAGCCGTGAACTGTCTGTTGCACCGTAATTCGGCCAGGATTCAGCGATGCCGCTAGTTCATTGCGATGAAGTTGCTGATGCCGCGATACGATCGTATTCACCACCGAAATTCCGATGCTTCCGCCGATATTCCGCAGCAGGTTATAAAGTCCGCTGGCGTTTCCAATCTCCTCGTTTTTCAGAAATGCCATCGCAGTCGTTGACAACGGCACAAACACGCAACCCGATCCGAACCCGCTGATCAGGATCGCCCACAAGAAAGTCCACTGCCCAATGGAAAGATTGACCTCGCCAAACCATATCGCCGAGATTCCGAACATCGTGAAGCCCAACATGATGAGCCAGCGGTTATCGATCTTCGAAGTCAGGTATCCGATGATCGGCATGGCGATAATCGCTCCCACGCCCCTCGGACTCACCGCCCATCCTGCCGCCAGTGCCGTGTATCCCATCAATTCCTGATAAAAAAGCGGCAACAGAGTCACCAATCCGTAGATCGCGGCGCCGAACAAGCCGATCAGCAAACACCCCAGCGCGAAATTCCTGTGCCGGAACACGCGCAAGTCCACCAGCGGCTGCTTGTGCCGGAACTCGCGAATCAGGAACAGCACGAAGCAAACTATCAATATCGCGAATGCCCAGCGAATCCACGTCGCACCGAACCAGTCATCCTCCTGCCCTTTGTCCAAAATGATCTGCAATGCACCTAGCCACACCGCCAACAATCCCAGGCCGATGCCATCCAGTCGTCCCGGCTTTGCCTCACTTATGTATTCCGGGTCCTTCACGTACCGCGAGATCATGAAGATCGCGAAAATACCCACTGGAATGTTGATGTAGAACGCCCAACGCCACGAGTACGAATCCGTCAGCCATCCTCCCAGTGTCGGTCCCAGCACCGGAGCCACCACTACTCCGAGCGCGAACAGCGCCATCGCGCTGCCCCGTTTCTCCGGAGGAAAGCTCTCCAGCAAGATGGATTGCGAAAGGGGTTGCAGAGCACCTCCGCCCGCACCCTGTACTGCCCGAGCGATCAGAATCAGAGCCAGGCTAGTAGATGCCCCGCAGGCGAATGACGAGGCCGTGAAGATCACGATGCAAGCAATCAGGAATCTCTTTCGTCCGAATCGCAGCGAGAACCAGCTACTGGCCGGCAACACGATCGCGTTCGCGACCAGGTAACTGGTGAGCACCCACGTCGCTTCATCGTTCGTCGCCGAAAGACTTCCGGCAATGTAAGGAAGGGCAACAGCGGCAATGGAAGTGTCCAGCACCTCCATGAAGGTCGCCAGCATGACGGCGATCGCTACCAGCCACGGATTGACTCCCCCAGTAGCCGATCTGTCTTCTGCAGTTTGTGGAGCCATCCGTTCGTCCGCGCTGTATGAAGGCTAAAAGAAGCGAGACTCTACAGATGCTGTAGCGGGATTGAAGGTTTCTTTATCGCCGCTGAGGGCCAGCGTGATACTAAGCGATGCAAGAGGTCGACTGTCGAACGTATTGCAAGTCGTTCGAGATATCCGCGAATTGTCGTCCTGAGCGAAGCGGAAGGGACCGCAGGGACTGCCGCGTAGTCGAAGGATCCCTACTACCACACCGAATGCCGGGTTAGAGTTCACATTGTAGTTCGGCGCACGGTTCCGCGAACAAGTCCCGATGGGTGCCCCATTTCTCGCGCGTCCTTTGCGCGAGAAGCGGAGAATTGGATCTGCTAAATCCTGCCTGTCCCGCTCTTCTTTAACGATCCGACTTCAGCTCAATCCGCAATACGCTAAAATTCCATGGAACAGTCACAACGGTTTCGGGTGTCCCATCATTGGTGGCCTTAAATATCAATACACAACTTCTGTTAAAGCTGAGAATTCCCAATTTGGAATTCCCAATTCGGGAACTCGGCGAGCCCTTCCTTCTCTTTTTCGTTGACTTCAATTTCCACCTGTCCGATCCTGTTTTGTATAACCTCAGCTCTTTGAAATTCTGAAGTTAGGCAACCTCTTTCGTTTCAAGATTTTGCCCGCAACTCATTGCAGCAAATAGATTTTTTCACGATTTTCCTCTAACTCGATGATTCCAAAGATCCATGGGGGAGGGGGCGGGGTTACCAACCAGTAATATTCCGAAACCTGGAAAAATAATCTCCACTGCTACACTCCATCAATGCACGTTCGCGTTCTCGGTTCGGCCGCTGGTGGAGGTTTTCCGCAATGGAATTGTGCCTGCCCCAACTGCCGCTCGTTTCGCGCCGGAACGTTCCGCGGCAAAGCCCGCACGCAAGCGCAACTTGCCATCAGCGCCGACGCCGAGCATTGGTTTCTCCTCGGAGCTTCTCCCGACCTTCGCGCTCAGATTGAAGCCACTCCAGCGCTGCATCCGCGAGCTATCACGAACTCAACTCGTCACTCGCCCATCGCCGGAGCCGTTCTCCTCAACACCGATATCGACCACGTTCTCGGACTCTTGCTGCTACGCGAGCTTCAGCCGCTGTCGGTTTATGCGACAAAATCCGTTTGCCGTATCCTCACCGACGACAATTCCATGTTCGCCATGCTGCAACGTGTTCCGGATCAAATCAGTTGGAACGAGTTCGCGCCTGGAACCCCATTTTCTCTTCTCACTCCCAACGAGGAAAATTCCAAACTGCGGTGCCGCGCGATTCCCCTCGGAACTCATTTTCCCGCATACGTTTCTGAACCTCGAAGAGCGCAACTCTCTCCTGCGGAATCTTCCCTCGGACTGATCGTCGGATCGCCCTCGGGAAGGCGTCTCGCATTCATGCCCGCGGTTCCGCAAATCGATGATGTGCTATTCCAGGTGCTGGAATCCGCGGACGTGATTCTGTTCGACGGTACCTTTTGGAACGACGACGAACTCATCCGCCTTCAAGGTAGCGGGCAAAACGCGCACGACATGGGACACGTTGCCGTCTCCTCCCCCGAGGGAAGCCTCGAGAAGTTGGCTCATCTGCGTCACCCACGTAAAATCTATATGCATATCAACAACACGAATCCTATGCTGAACGAGGATTCGCTCGAACATCGTCAGGTGCGCGAAGCAGGCTGGGAAATCGCGGAGGATGGATGGCAGTTCGAACTCTAGAAGCCAAGCTTGAGAGCCTGCTCACGTTCGACGCGCTGCGAGGACAACTCCGCGCTGTCGGTGAAGAACGTTATCACCACAAACATCCTTTCCACCTCATGATGCACGAAGGGAAACTCAGCCGCGGGCAGCTTCAGGCTTGGGCCTTGAATCGCTACTACTACCAGAGCACCATCCCGATCAAGGACTCGATCATCCTCTCGCGTGGGACCGATCCGGCGTTTCGCCGCGTCTGGCGCAAGCGCGTGATCGATCACGATGGTGACGCGTCCAGCGAAGGTGGAATCAAACGCTGGTTGAAGCTCGCCGAGGCCACCGGACTCAGCGCCGATCAGGTGCGGGCAGGAACGGGAATCCTTCCCGCCACCCGCTTCGCCGTCAATGAGTATCTGAATATTGTGCGCACTCGGAGCTTGCTCGAGGCGGTCGCATCGTCTCTGACGGAGTTGTTCTCGCGCGATCTGATCTCACTCCGCATGGAGAAGCTGCGCCAACATTATCCTTGGCTCTCTGGAGGTCTCGACTATTTCCAGGCTCGCCTGACGCAAGCTCCCGAAGATGCAAAGTTCGCGGTCGACTATGTCTGCGAACATGCGAAGACGCGCGCCGAGCAGGAACTGGCGATCCAGGCGCTGCGCGACAAGTGCGATATTCTCTGGGCGCAGCTCGATGCCGTGTACTTCGCCTACGTGCAGCCAGGTTGGCCTCCGCCCGGAGCGTTTCGCATCGAGGAGAAGGAGTAATGTCTTCACCGGCTGATGACAGCAAGCCGCGCCTCGCGGCCGGGTGCCGTTGGGGTCCGAGCACAAAGGCAGGAACATCCGAAGAGAGCCGCATGATTCTGTTTCCGGAAGGCGCCATCAAGCTGCAGGGAACCGGATTGAAGATTCTCGATCGCTGCGACGGTCAAAGAACGTTCACCGAGATCATCACGGACCTGCAAAAGGAGTTCGGGAAAACAGACCCAGAGAAGATCCGCGCCGACATCGGCCTGTTCCTCGAGCAGTTGCAGAAAAAGCGAATCGTGGACTATTGAAGAATTGAGCGATTAAGCGCTTGAGTCATTTGGTGATTGAGTCAATGGTGACTGTGGAAACAGTTGGGAGAACCACTCAATTTAGCAATGACGCAATGACCCAATCGCTCAATGGCCCAATCACTAAATGACTAAATGGCTAAATGATTAAATGATTCCCGGCCCTCTCGCCCTGATCGCCGAAGTCACGCACCGCTGTCCGCTGCATTGTGTCTACTGCTCCAATCCCCTGCAGTTGACCGCAACGGAATCGGAGCTTTCGACCGCTGAATGGAGCAGTGTCTTCGAGCAGTCTGGGAAATTGGGGATGCTGCATGCGCACTTCACGGGCGGAGAGCCGTTGGCCCGCACCGATCTCACAGAGTTGATCTCCGCAGCACGCGCGGCTGGTCTATATACGAATCTCATCACTTCAGGAATCGGTCTAAACGAGCTGCGACTCCAGGCTCTCATCGATGCCGGACTCGATCACATCCAAATCAGCTTTCAGGATTCGCGGGAAGAGGCGGCGAACTGGATCGCAGGAGCCAAGGCGCATGCCCACAAGATCGACCTGTCGCGCGCCATTCGAAAACATAAGATTGCGTTCACGGTGAACCTGGTTGTGCATCGCCAGAATCTCGATCATCTCGAAGAGATGATCGCGTTCATCGAGCAACTGAATCCCGAGCGGGTCGAGATCGCTCACACTCAGTACTACGGATGGGCTCTTGCCAACCGTGCCGCTCTTATGCCGACGCGTGCGCAATTGGAGAAAGCAGTGGAAATCATTTCGCAAGCCGAACAGCGGCTCGCAGGCAAGATTCGAATCGACTCGGTTGTCCCCGATTACTATGCGAAGTATCCCAAGGCCTGCATGGGAGGCTGGGGAAAGCGGTTGATGCTGATTAATCCATCGGGCAAAGCGTTGCCGTGCCATGCAGCCGAAGTGCTTCCCGGATTGTCATTCGACAACGTGCACGGCAAAACGTTGGAATGGATTTGGCAGCAGTCCTCATCGTTCAATCGCTTTCGCGGCGAGGACTGGATGCAGGAGCCTTGCCGCACCTGCGACCGCCGCAGCGAAGACTTTGGAGGCTGCCGTTGCCAGGCGTTCTTGCTCACGGGAGATGCGAACATAACCGATCCTGCATGCTCGCTCGCGCCCGCGCACCATCTGGTCGAGACTGCCGTGCGCGAGGCAAACGCCACTGTGGCCATGCAAAAGCCAATGCCCTCATCTTCATTCGTCCAGCTTCAAAAGGTAAACTCCGATTTCTGGAGCTACCGCACGAATCCCCAGTAGCGCCGATCTTAGATCTTAAATCTTGGATTGCAGATTATTCGATCTACAGTTTTCGGTCTCTTGCAATCTGAAAATCTGCAATCATCAATCTGAAATCGCCCTATTCACCAGCGAATGCCGACCGTGATCGGCCGAAGGTCGGTGGTAATGCCGCCGTGCGAGCCGTGAAGGTAGCGGAATTCGGCGTAGAAATCGATGTTCTCACGAATCTTGCGCGTGATGCCTCCACCGAAGTTGTAGCCGATTTCATTCTGGCTCGAATTGAGGAAATGTCCGTTGATCGGAAGACTGCCGTTGAAGCAGTGTCCCCACCACGTTTGGAAAGGATTGCAGGCCGACCCGGGAATCGCTGTCGAAGAATCCAGCTTTCCCGTCCGGTGGTAGAACCCAGGGCCAAATACGATGTAGCCACCCCAAACGTGGGTAACAGGGATATTAATGATGGGATCGAGAGTCAGCGTGTAAACCTGACTGTGCCCTCCGGTCGCTTGCGCAGCCTGCAGTGCCGTGGTCCGCAAAGGGAGGCTGTCGAATTGGAAGTCGAGCCGGAATCCGAAATACTTGCTGTAATTGCGGGCGACGCCTGCCGCGCCAATCCCGCCGCCCCGCGCACAAATTTGTTGGTCGGTCCCATTGGTCAGACTAGCGCCGCCACCGACGTTGAACGTCCAATTCTTGTAGTTGTGTGTCTTGGCGATGCGCTCTCTGGCGATTTCTTCTGGTGAAGCTTCCTGGCTGCTGCTCGATTCCTGACTGCTGCTCGATGGCTGACCGCTACTCGGTTGCTGGCTTTCGGGTTGCTGCTGGCTTTTTGGTTGGTCGCCGGACGGTTGCTGCGCTGGGGTTTGTTGGGCGTGGACTGTTGCGACTCCCACCAGGATCGTCATTAGCACGGCCGATTGCACGATCCCGAATCCGGGAATCCCTGCGAACTTTCGAATCATTCATTCTCCTCCCGCTGCCGGGGCGTAATTGCGGAGTTCAACGCTCGAAGCGAGATTCGCCTGGAAAAGAGCGTGTCCGCATGGTCCCACCGTGATTGCACTCGCAGCAGGCAGGCTCCATATTATCAACTTTGATGCGGAGTTCGCCCGTGATGCCGCCCAAGCCAGTCTCAACTCAGCCCTCGTTCTAATTTGCCGCTAGAGAAGAGATCTTGTGGCTGCGCCTTTATGGTTTTCGGATCTCTTGGCCGCACGTATGATAGAGCCTTCAATTTCTCGAGAAGATGGACACTTTCGCCAATCCGGCGACGAAGCTGCAGAAAGACGCGCAACAATCCCTGTGCCGCGTCGCCCTCCTCGGATTCGGCACCGTCGGCCGCGCCGTCGCAAAGATTCTCTGCGAACGTGGCGACAGTTCAATTCGACTCAGTCACATCTTCAACCGCAACATTCAAAGAAAAAAGCAGGACTGGGTTCCGCGGGAAATCGTTTGGACAGAAGATCTCGAATCGGTCCTGAAGTCTGACGCCGACATCGTCATCGAGCTGATTGGCGGATTGAATCCGGCCGAACAGATTGTGCGGCGTGCGCTGGAATCCGGCAAATCTGTTGTCACCGCCAACAAGCAGTTGATTGCGCGCTGCGGCCCCGATCTGCTTCGGCTCGCTGCCGCTCACGGAACTCAACTGGAATTCGGCGCTTCAGTTGCCGGAGGAGTTCCAGTGTTGCCCGCGCTTCGCACCGGATTGTGCGGAGACCGCTTGCACGGCATTGCCGGGATTCTCAACGGCACCTGCAACTACATCCTGAGCCGGATCGAGAATGCGCGAGTTCCCTTTAGCGAGGCCCTCGAAGAGGCGCAGGCGAAAGGCTATGCCGAGGCCGATGCGTCGGAGGATCTCGATGGCGGCGATGCTCGGGCGAAGTTAACCATCCTTGCGCTCGCAGGACTGCATACGCGGGTTGCGCCCGAATCGGTTCGGGCGCGCACAATCCGATCCGTGGATGCCGTGGATTTCGATTACGCGGCCGAATTGGGATGCACGATCCGCCAGATTTCTCGTGCAGACCTAAAAGCTGACATCCTTTTCGCAGACGTCGGACCATGCGTGGTTCCCGCCGATTCTCCATTCGGGCGCGTGCAACGCAACCTGAACCTGGTGCTTACGTCGGGGCAATATGGCGGCGACATGGCCTTTTTGGGTGCGGGAGCTGGTGGCGATCCCACCGCGGTTGCGGTCGTGTCAGACGTAATGTTTGTGGCTGAGAGTTTTGCGCGTGATAAGGGAGACGTCGCAAGCTACGTCTCTACTCCAGTGATCAGTGCAGATTTTGAGACTGCGTGGTATTTGCGGTTTTTCGTGCGGGATCAGCCCGGAATTGTGGCGCGGCTCGCTCAGATCTTGGCTAAACATGGTCTGAACATCGATTCGCTTCTGCAAAAACCGGGATTCGAAAAAGCTTCTTTGCCTTTTGTAATCACGCTTGAGCCGTGCTCTGATTCGCAGCTTCGCCCAGCGCTCGAGGAAATGTCAGGGCTGGACTTCGCTTTGCGGCCATGCCTCTGCCTGCCGATTCTTCGCTAGCCCGACAAATGGCGAAAAAATAAGCGCCAGCCGTCCAAGATGGCCAGCGCTCTTGTTGTGTGAGGTCGCTTTAATTCCAGAAAGGGTTCTTCAAGCCGGCCGGCGCGAGCGCGCTGTCGGACTTCGTCTCCGTACCCGTCTCATCAGAGATCTTCTCATCGATGAAACGGGAAGGAGGCGCGATCTTTTCGTCACTCTTACCCGGCGTCGGAGTATAAGGATATTCTGATTTCATTGGGAGACTCCTCCATCTTTATGATCTACAGCTATTAAACACCTCCATAGGCCGCTTGCGGCTGCAATAATTTTGATGACTGGCATCCAAAAAACTGCAGGCACTGCAGAAGCGTAAGGTTCTTCCAAAATCCTGAAATTCGAGATTTGCCCATTTTCAGTGAGCGAGACGGCGAAGGGCAGCCGCCTGGACTGCGGCGCTAGGAAGCGCTTTTCGATATATCCTGATCGGTCGTTATTCATTCGAGGAAATCATGAGATACCGCAAGCTCGGCCGTACGAAATTTGAAGTCAGCGAAATGGGAGACGGGCTCTGGGGAATCAGTGGCTGGACCGGCTCAGACGATCGGGAGTCGCTGGCTTCCATGCAACTGGCAGTCGACCTGGGATGTAATTTCTTCGATACTGCGTGGGCCTATGGCGAAGGCAAAAGCGATGGATTGCTGGGCGAGATCATGCAGCGGAACTCGGGCAAGCGGTTGTATGCGGCCTCAAAGGTTCCACCGGCAAATGACCGTTGGCCAGCGCTGCCTGAGTACAAGTACAACGACGTCTTTTCACCAGCACACGTTTTCAAGTACGCCGACCTGATCCGCAAGCAACTTCGGACGGACTCCATCGATGTGCTGCAATTTCACGTCTGGGATGACACCTGGACCGACGAGCCCGAGTTCCGATCCACAGTCGAAAAGTTGAAAAAAGATGAGACGATTCGCTTTTTCGGGCTGAGCATCAATCGCTGGCAGCCGGAGAACGGAATCAAGGCCATCCGAACTGGGCTCGTCGATGTCGTGCAGGTCATCTACAACATTTTTGATCAGGCGCCGGAGGATGAACTCTTCCCGCTGTGCCAGGAAATGAACGTTGGAGTCATTGCCCGCGTACCGTTCGACGAGGGCAGTCTGGGGGGCAAGATGACGCTGGAGACGCGCTTTCCCGACGGCGATTGGCGGGCTGGATATTTTGGGCCTGAGAATCTGCCCAAAACGATCCGCCGAGTGGAGAAGCTCAAGGAAATTCTGCCGCCGAGCCTGTCGCTTCCGGAGATGGCACTGAGGTTCATCCTGTCGCACCCGGCGGTGAGTACCACGATTCCTGGAATGCGAAAGTCAGATCACGTACGGCAGAACATTGCGGCGAGCGACGCCGGACCGCTCGATAAGAGCCTGCTGGCGGAGCTGAAGAAGCATCGTTGGGACCGGATGCCCCAGAATTGGTCTGACTAAATGCTGGTCGGACTGAGCACAAACGGTCAATACGACCGCGGTGACGAAGATGGCTATAAACTGTTGTGCAGACTGTTCTCTGCATCAGCCGCTGGTTTGTCCAAACTAGCAGTCCCCCGTTTGGCTTGCGAAAGTGAGAAATACTTTGTCCACGAAATTGATTCTGTCAGCAGTGATGGCGTGCGTTGCGTGCGCCGCGCTTCTGGCCCAGAACCCGCGCGGGGCACTGCGAGGTGCCGTCCAGGACGCCACCGGCGCTCGAATTGCTTCTGCAAGAATCGTGGTCCAGGCAGCCGACGCATCGCTGAGGCGGGAGGCGAAGAGCGAGGACCGTGGCGAGTTTCGCATCGACGATTTGCCTGCCGGCGAATACCGGATCCGCGTCAATGCGACAGGATTCAGCGAAGCGCAGGCCGACGTCTCGATAACAGTGAGTTCGGTCCGCGAGGTTACGGTCACGCTGAAGGCGGTAGCTGCCGCTGAGACCGTAAACGTGCAAAGCGAAACCTCTTCGATTACCACTCAGCCCATTGATCTTGTCACCGTAGTTCATCAGGGGGTGATCAGCAGCCAGGATCTGCGCACGCTGCCACTCGCAGCGCGCAGCTTTGCCAACATCGCGTACCTGGCTCCGGGAACAGAGCCGGTAGAACCGTCTGATCCAACGAAGGCACGTATTACGGCGGTTTCAACCGGAGGCAGTTCGGGATTGAATAACGAACTTTCCGTCGACGGGGCTGACAACTCCGACGACTGGATCGGCGGCTTCCTGCAGAATTTTTCCCCGGATACGATCCAGGAGTTTGCTGTTCGCACCGCCAATGAAGACGCCGATACGGGCGGAACAACTGCGGGATCGGTCGTGATTACGACGAAGCGGGGAACGAATGATTGGCACGGAACGGCGGCGCTTTACGATCGTACATCGGCCCTGAACGCGCGATTTCCCATTGAAAATCCCGCACCGAATCCGAAGCAGCCGTTCTCGCGCCAGAACCTTGTCGCCGCTCTCGGCGGACCCGTGCAGCGAGACAAGGTCTGGTTCTTTGCCTCGGTGGAATACGTTCGCGAAAACGCCAGCATCGCCTACAGTCCCGCCAGCATCGCGCAGTTCAACGCGCTATCACAGATCGCGGCGGGTGGCCTGGTTCCAGGCGTGTCGTCGATCCCGGTCCCAACGAGCGTGCCGATCCCGTTTCGCGATTATCTGGGCTCGCTGCGGTTCGATTGGGCTATGTCACCACGGTCGCAATGGTTCCTGCGCACTTCGCAAGACAGCTATCTGACGCATAACAATCTGGTGCAGCAGGCGACGCTGCCTTCGACCGGGCTGACGACACATAACAATTACTGGAATGCCGTGATCAGCAATAGTTACGGGTTCAGTCCATCGTGGCTGGGCACATTTGTCTTCGATGCGAGCGAACTGCATCTCACCCAGGAGCGCAACTCGACGCTCGGCTTCGCGCTGGCGTTCCCGTTCAGCTCGACGTCTCTGACGGTGTCCGGGTTCGAGACCTATGGCGACAGCCAGTTTGCGACACCCATTACGTTATTTCCCTCGCTACGCAATCAGGAAAAATATCAGCTTCGCTATGACGTGGATCATGCCACCGGAGATCACTCATTCAAGTTCGGGGTGAACTTCATCCATGAGCCCGTGCTGGCAGGGGCGTTCCCGGGGAATCAGGAAACGCTGTACTCGTTCCCGAACGATCCAACGTTTTATACGAAGAATGCCGCGAACCTGGCGCAGTTTCCCCGGGACTATACCAACGGAGCTTCGACAACTCCCGCCAGCGATGGTACTTTCTCGCAGAGTGTGCAGCGGCTGGGACTTTATGCGGAAGACTCGTGGCGGGTCGCACGGCACGTGTCAGTGAACTATGGGCTGCGCTGGCAGAGTACGTTTGGACTCTTCACCGGCTCCGGGCGAACCCAGCTTGAGAATGCAGCGTTTCCTACGTTGCAAGCGTTGCAGATTCCATTGATCCCCACCGTACCGCACGATGACCGCAAGCAGTTTGGACCTCGCCTCGGGCTTGCCTACTCGCCTGGTGATAGCGGCAAAACGGTGTTCCGTACGGGTTTTGGCATTTTCCATAACGATCTCGCGCAGAACGGATGGGCCACGGCATTTCAAGCGGTCAATGCCACGAATGCAGTAACTGGACGATGCGCATTGAGCGGCGCGATCGGAGGGTACGCGCTCAGCGGTACCGGCTGTCTGTTGGGCGGAGCGGGAGCGACTGGTAACATCATTGGCTCCAACTACAAGACTCCGTACGCGATTCATATCAGCGGCGGCGTACAGCACGCATTCAACCAGAATTGGTCTGCAAGCGCCGACTATACGCATGAGCAGGGAAATCACGGCTATCGTGCATACAGTTATACGAGCGGGGCGAATTTATTCAGTCCGTTGATACCGGCCTCCGATCCGGATTTCGATGCGGATCAGCAGAGCGTGGTTCCTAACGTCAACGTATTCCGATCGGACAATCGATCGAGTTACAACGCGTTGATGCTTCACCTGCAGGGGAATGTCTCGCGCCGCTTCAACCTGGTGGCGAACTACACCTTCTCCAAAGCCGAGACTTGGGGATGCGTGCTGGGCGAGTTATTCGATTACGTGAATGGAGTGTGTAATCCGCTACACGCATTCGGCCCCGGAGACTACGGCCCATCCGGAGAAGACGTGCGCCATCGTTTCGTGCTGGCCGGAACGATCTATGTTCCGCGCGGAATCGAGATTACGACCCTCATGCAGGCAGAGAGCGCGCGGCCCTTCACCATCACTACCGCCGATAACAGCAACCGGATCTCGGTCAATGGAGTCCAAACGCCGCTCGATGCATTCCGGGGAATGCCCTATATCCAGATGGATCTGAGGGTCAGCCGTCCAATTAAGTTCGGCGACCGGTGGGAGATCCGTCCGTTTGCGGAGTTTTTTAATGTGTTCAACCGGAACAATCCTGGGGCAAACTACGTGGCTAATGTTGCCGCCCTGCCGAATGTTCCCGCCGCGCAAGCCCAGACCGGAAACGTCACGAGCCTCTGCACGAATGCTGCCTGCACCAGCACCGCGCCGATCACCAGTTTGCAACAATTAGCGACTCCGGCGGGAGGTCTGGGAGATTTCTTCGGTCCGGGGACGACGGTGGGAATTCCGTTTGCCGCGCAGTTGGGTGTGCGCGTGAACTTCTAACGTTATCGGGAAATTTCTGGCGGCCCCGGAGGGGCTCGAACCCCCAACCCTCAGTTCCGAAGACTGATGCTCTATCCAATTGAGCTACGGGGCCTATGTTTCGACGAAGCTACGTGATTACATCATAGCAATCGTCAGTCACAGACGGATGCTTTCCGCGCTCTCTGCTCAGGAGAGTCTGATCGTCCACTGCAACTTCGCATTACGCTACTCCTCGGCTTCTGCAAACGCAACCAGGGTGCGCGTCCTGTCTGTGACTGGGAACACATCGTGGCAAAGCAACCGTGAGGCAGGGGGGCAACTGTTGTAACATCCCTGTTCTCGCCAAATGACTGATTCTACGCCGAAGGCCGTTGGATATAATTCGCCGATCAGATCGTGATGAGGAGGATGTTCTCCCATGCGGAAGGTCGCCGTACGAGGTTTGACAGTTTTGGTTTTGTCGGCTGTGATTGGAAACCTGCGCGGACAGGATGCTAGCGGCGCAGGAGCGAGAACTATAGAGGATTTCAGGTTGGAAGGGGTCGCTATTTGGCAATGCCAGTGCCCGGCTTACGGTTGTCCTTGCCAAAAAAATGGACTACCAACCCATGGTATGTGCCACGCGAGCGACTTCGCCCACATCAAGAAGGGACGCTACGGTAGAGTCAATCTGGACGGTTTGAATGTGGCATTGGTCGGCAACCTCGTCGACGGAAAACCGGAACGCCTGTTCGCGACATTGTATGTAGACAAAGCGGCAACGCCTGAGCAAAGCGATGCCCTCACCCGGATCGTCGAGTATATGAACGATCTGGCCAACCAGCCACCCGTCCCGCTCAGGCGAGTCAAAGTTGTGCCGATCACTTTCCGCGAATCGCCCGACCAAACCGAGTACGCGGTCGACATCCCCGCGATCTTGCAGGAGAAAGCGCTTCTGAAGCGAGACAAATTAGGACAACCTCAGTTCACCATGCCTGCCATGGACTTATGGAGCAACACGGTTCACAACGCAGACAATGTTCAGTTCAAATACAGCGACTCGGAGGCGGGTGAACGCTGGGACTACTCAGGCCACTACACCAACCTGAAGTATTTTGATGTGACCAAGAAGATGTATGCCGAGCAACAGATGTTGGGAGAGCACGGAGACAACTCGGGGAAGTGGACTCAGAAACAGCTTGCGATCATTCGCCAGCAAGGACTCAAGGAAAAATAACCCCTTCGCTCCACCGTAGTTGTCACTGCTGCAAGTCTCCATTTCACTCAAAATCTGTGGAAGGCCCTTCCATGACCGAGCGACCCTCGGACTTACTGATGAGTGCCTCTTGTGGCTTGCTGATTCTGAATTCAGAAGAGGTTATGGCAATTCCAGATCGAGAGCATAAATCTCGTCGGTCGTAAGATCACGCGTAAACAGCCACGATCCATCCGGAGCAACGGTGCTCCACCCGAAGGATGGCGGCACGCTGTACCGGCGAAGTCCTTTCAGGTCGATTAATAGCGTCGAGCGAGCCTCGCCAACTTTGACCCTTCTGTAACTGCCCTCGCCAAATGCCGTGTCGTAGTAGACGTACGTCCCGTCGGATGACCAGTTGGGAAATCCCAAGCCGGGATCCTTGATCCATTCCGACCACTTCTGAGTGCTGAAATTGAAGAGCATCATGGCCGACGAGTCGGTCTTCATCGCGGCAAGGTAATTTCCATCCGGTGACCAGCGGGGACTGTAGATGTTTTCAGACCCTGGAAGAAGGGACGTCTGGCGCGAATTCAAATCTACGATATAAATGCCCCCTGAAGTGACGCCGCGTCGTCCGAAGGCGAGTCTCTTGCCATCGGGGGCCCACACAGGGTCCGCCTCACCTTCGTCGGACGGCAACAACTCCTCGGGTGCTCCGCCCTGGGCCGAAACCAGGTAAATCTTCCAGGGCCGTCCCGGCTGGATGCTGACATATGCGATCCGTGTGCCATCGGGAGACCAGCGCGGCAAACCGTCCAAACCGTTGGGATAAGTAAGTTGGAGGCGGTCGCTGCCATCCCGCCGACTGCGCCAGATCGCACCATCAGGATAGGACGCATAAGTGATCCATTGACCATCGCGGGAGAAATCCAGTTCGCCTGCCGAAATCCCGGAGAGAAATGGCAGGAATTGCGATGACTTCGGATCGTAGCGCACCAACTCGCCGCGACCCTGAGAGGCATCTACGAAGATTCTCTTACCATCAACACTCGGTGTTAAGGAATTGAACGACAGAGGGCCGGTGGTGAGTTGTACGGGGGTGGAGGCCCGGCCGAGCACACCTGGTTCCTTCACCGCCCAAACATTTCCTCCCGAAACAGCCTCGACTATGAAGAGGTAATACCGCCCGTCGGGAGTCCACTCACCGCAGCATTCGCTGGGCGGATTGTGCCAGCTTGGGAAAACACGATGCAGATTGCTGCCATCGGCCCGCATCTCCCAAATGTCAGAGGCGGTTCCAACTATATCCTCCCAGAAACGAATGCGCTTTCCGTCAGGGGAGAACCTGGGCTCGCGGATGACGCCAGGGACTGAAGCCAGCTTGTGCGGTTGCGTTCCGTCGGCATTCGCTTCAAAGATGTCGGACCCCTGGCAGAATACGAGGTGTCGGCCATCAGCAGACCAAGTCCCATCGTGAGCCTCGAAGTTGCCGAGCCGGCGAGGCGTACCAGACGGCAGGGGCAGACTCCACATGGGACTTTCTGCTTCTGTGCCGAAGAAGGTATAGGCCATCAGTTGAGTATGGTCAGGAGAAATGCTGGAAGCTGCCACATTGCGAAAGGAAGTTGGAATGGTTGATGTTTCTCCGCCGATGGAGGAGGCCTGAACAATCTGGGAATTCGGATTAGACTCCGTCGTGTAGATGCGTGAACCATCAGTAAGAATCCCGTTCTTCGAAAGGCCGTCCCGAGTGATCTGAATCGTGGCCAGCACTCTGGGAGGACTGGACGCAGAGTTCAGCCAAAACAGGATCCCTGCTACCGCGAGAATGACTAACAGAACTGCAACTCTCCACTTCCACATTGCCCTGGTGGAATCAGGCCGGCCAACCATCGTTTGGGCTTTGCCTGAAGTCGTGTCGCGCTTCAGTCGCTTCAAGTCTGCTGACAACTCACTCGCAGTCTGGCAGCGGACGCCGCGGTCTTTCTCCAGGGACTTGCCGATAATCAGGTCCAATTCCGCAGGCAGGTCGGGATTCAGGCGCGACGGAGAAGTTGGCGTCGCGTCCAAAATAGCCTTACAGATCACGCCCGATGTGTTGCCACGAAAGGGATGCAGGCCGGTGCACATTTCGTAGAGAACTGCGCCAAATGAAAACAGATCCGTGCGGGGATCGAGTTCTTTGCCTTGCACTTGTTCCGGCGACATGTAGGCAATCGTCCCTAGCGCGCTCCCGGGGCTGGTGAGATGCTCTTGCGACTCGATCGTTGCGCCGCCCAAACTTCCGCTCTGGAGGCTGGAACTGACTTTCGCCAACCCAAAATCGAGGATCTTCGCCTGGCCCCGAGTGGTCACGAAAATGTTGGCGGGCTTGATGTCCCGATGGATGACGCCTTTGGCGTGAGCGGCAGCCAATCCCTCGGCGATATCGATGCCGAGCGAAAGAATTGTTTCGGTGTCCAAGGCTCTGCCGGCGATGCGATGCTTCAGGGTTACTCCTTCCAGATACTCCATCGCAATGAAAGAGTGATCCCCCTGCTTGCCGATTTCGTAGATAGTGCAGATATTGGAATGGTTCAGAGCGGAAGCAGCCCTCGCTTCACGACGGAAACGTTCCAGCGCCTGCGGATCTCGCTCCAACTCTTCCGGTAGGAACTTGAGAGCGACAAAGCGGCCCAGTTCAATATCCTCGGCCTTGTACACCACACCCATCCCGCCCCCGCCCAGTTTTTCCAGGACGCGATAATGCGAAATGGTCTGGCCGATCATTGGGCTGAAATGTTAGGACTGCGGCTAGGGCAAGTCAATGAAGCAGAATGACTTGGTGGGTCGGTCGGCACCGGGGCCTATTCAGGTAGCCTTTGCACCAACATCAGAGAGTTGCAGACTTCGAGGAAGAGCGAGCAGACGCAACAACATGGCGTTGAATCTGCCACACGCGAGTTGGTAAAAAACGCAGGGGAATTCGAGAGACTGATGCTCTATCCAATTGAGCCACGGAACCGCGATGGAACAGTTTAACGAGGCGAAAACGCAGTCTAATTCATGCCGCAAGCGCCCGGCCCGCGGGGATCGCCGCACGATCCGCAAGGTCCGGCTGGCCGGGCCGAACTCGATCCACTCTTGGCCGACACAGCGAAGACCGACAATTGCGGCTCAAGCTTTTTCGTGTGGCATTTAGGGCACTCAGCCTTCTCTTTGCCATACACAAGCGCCTCGAACTGGTGGTTGCATTGCTTGCAGATGTATTCGTAAATGGGCATGGGCGACTCCGATACCTATTAGAATCAATTTGTGGGGAGTTCGCAAATCTCAAAATCTCAGGGCGACTCTGCCTCGCCTGCCGGCCGTCATCCCCGGAAGTGGGACGTGCGTTCACCCTTCCGCGCCCGGCGCTGGCTCGGAGGTGGGCACGTCCAGACCATCGCCAGTTTCTTCATGCCGCGCAGCATTCACTTGCCTGCGCCGGAAGAGCGCTTGATCGAGGTTGCGCCTGGCGTGAAAGTCCGCTGCGAGTGTTACTGGCAGCCGCAGAATCGTAGCGCCGCGCTGACGCTGATCGTGGTGCACGGACTTGAGGGCTCTTCGGAGTCGCAGTACATGACCGGCCTGGCACGCAACGGCCTTGCCGTCGGCATGAACGTGGTACTCATGAACCAGCGCAATTGCGGAGGCATGGATCATTTTGCGCCGACGCTCTACAACTCCAGCCTGTCAGGGGACGTGGCCGCGGTCGCGCAGAATGTAATCGAGAATGACGGAGTCTCACGCTTCGCGCTCGCCGGATTTTCCATGGGTGGCAATCTGGTTTTGAAATTGGCCGGAGAGTGGGGAAGCGATCACCCGCCGCAGTTCTGCGCCGTCGCGGCCGTTTGCCCCGCGATGGACCTGGCGGCGTCAGCCGACGCGCTGCACGAACCAGCGAATCGGATCTACGAGTGGTATTTCCTGGTGCAGCTCTTTCGCCGTTTTCGCGCCAAGGTGAAGATGTTTCCCAACGACTTCGACGCGCAACGGCTGCGTGGTGTGTCGAGCCTGCGACTGTTTGATGATCGGGTGACCGCGTACTACTGCGGTTTCACGGGTGCCGACGATTACTATCAGCGCGCGGCTGCGGCGAATGTAGTCGACCGGATCGCAGTGCCCGCCCTGATTATTCATGCGGCGAACGATCCGTTTATCCGCATGCGGGCCGAGACTGTGCAGCGCATCGCGTCAAACCCCAATATCACCTACATTGAGACCGGCGATGGCGGCCATTGCGCATTTGTCGGTGAGCCTGATGGCGATGGATATGACGGGCGCTGGGCCGAACGCGAAGTGGTGGAGTTCGTCCGAGCAGCGACGAAACTGTAATCCCATTCATGAGCGAGGCTGAGCGACACTCACTGGGGCGACGCCAGAATTTGTGCTGACTCTATCGCTTTTCGTCCATCCTTTGTAATGCGTTCGGATGTATGCCAGGGCGAGCATGACGAGACAGATAATCAGCAGTCCAATGCTTGCGCCGCCGATAGTTTGAGCGCGCTTCGCCAGGATCGAAACTCTTCCGTACACAAACTCAATGTGCACCCAATAGACGAGTAAAGACGCCTGTCCAAGCTGAATGAACGGGCTGAATCCCCATTGGGCCAGGCCCCAGCGGCACCACGCGTAACACGCGGTCAGGATGACCATCAGCATGCCGACGCGGATCAGGAAAAACTCCGGGCTGGTGTGCCAGTAATCGTAAACGGGATAGAAGTGGCGTGGCTCGGCGTCGAGCCAGCGTGAGAGTTCGATCAGTACAAGTCCAACTGCACCGAGCGAGAAGAAGACCTGTGCCTCATGGTTGCGTGTCCATTGGCTTTGCAGAACGAATCCAACAGCGAGACCGGCGAACGCGAATGCTGCCCAGGGGAAGACGGGAAACAGCCACGCCTGCGGCGTTCCGAGATTGTGGACTCCATTGATGTAGGACTCGATCGGCCAAGGCAGCCAGTCGGGGCGCCATGTGGTCCATAGCAGCGGAGCGAGGAGCGAGATGAGCAGTGAGACACATGCCGCTGTAACGATCAGATACTTTCGATCGTGGGCCCGGTCGCCAGGACTCCGGGCTTCGCCCGGCTGGACAGCCGAGGGCGGCTGTCCCCACATGTTCCTTGCTGGTTGCGAAAGTGACAGAACGATCCAGCAGAGCAGTCCCATCAGTATCATCGAAAGGCCGATGGTATTCAGGATATCGACGCGCAAAAGATCGCTCTTGGGGGCCCACCCCCAGGCGATGACATATTCCTGTAAGCGGAACAGCAGACCGAAGCCGAAGATTTCTGCTCCGCGCCGAATCGTGCTCGCGGCGATCTGGCTGGACGCCAGATTCTTCTGCAGCAACTTTTCCGTGACCAGGGCAAAAGAAATACCCGCCAGGAACAGGAAGAGTGGTGCTGGGAACGTGCCTCCCAATTGCGAATACATAAAGAAGCGGCTCTGCCGAGCCTGCCCACTGAGCCACGAATCGTAGCAATGAGTCTGAAACATGAGCACGCAGGCCAGCCCGCGCATCCAGTCGATGTAGGCAAGACGCGGTTTTGCGGTCGTGACAGGGCTCATGGCGGCGGAAATGGGCAGTATACGGCAGGATAGCCGCATTGCCCTTGCGTGGGCGTCATCCAACGTTGTTATGCATCGAGCGCAGCCGTATTCCAGGCGGAGCGAGGGATCTCCCGATACCAAGGCTTTTACGCGGGAGATCCCTCTTCCCGCTGGTGCAAATGCGGGACTTCGGCATGACGCCGCTATACCTGAGATTTCAAACTGATGCATTACCCGGCATTCCTACCTGTTTCGCCCGGCAGCTTTGTCAATTCTCCGGCGGACTCACGGTTTTCCGGAACTTTCGTCGCTCGTAAGTGTTTGCCTGATACAACCTTCGGTACACCACACTTGATCGAAGAGGCATAAGCCGTTATAAGCTTAGACGCAGCACAGAATCTGGTGCTTTGGGAGCGTTTTATGTTGAAGAGTAGGGCCTTGGTGTGTCTATTGTTCCTCGTTGGCGGCTTCTCCATATCTAGCCGCGCTGTCACTGCGGATCGCGTTACCCGTCCACTGAGCGGAGGTCCCAGGGTAACGCTCAAGGGGAACGTCCACCGCAACGCGTTGCCCGAGTATGATGCCGGGCCGGTTGATCCTGCGATGCGCCTGGGATCGATCACTTTGCTCACCGTGCCTACGGCGGAACAAGAAAAAGCGTTGTCCAAGCTCATTGCGGACCAGCAAAACCCCAAGTCGCCCCAATACCACAAGTGGCTCACGCCGGAGCAGTGGGCGGACCAATTTGGATTGAGCCAGAAAGACATGCAGCAGATTACCTCCTGGCTGAAGAGTCGAGGCTTCACGATTCAGAACGTGGCGCGCGGCCGCAACTGGGTTGTGGTCAGCGGAACAGCGGCGCAGGTCGCCAGCACCTTCGGAACCCAAATTCACCGCTACAACATCAAGGGAGAAACGCATGTTGCCAATGCGACATCTCCCAAAATTCCTGCCGCTTTGGCGGGAATTGTCACTGGCATTCGTGGACTCAACGATTTCCACCTTCGCCCGAGAGCGAAGGTTCGTCCGCAGTATTACTTCAGCGACACCACCTATTCGGCGCAGTTCATTGCACCCGGCGATCTGGCCACGATTTACGACATCAATGCTCTCTATAACGGCACCACTGTGATTGATGGAACTGGGCAGAAACTCGCCGTTATCGGCCAGACGGATATCTATCTTGCCGATATCACAGACTTTCGTACAGGTTTCGGGCTATCCGCCATCAGCTGCCCTACGAATACGAACGGTGTCATCACTTCTTGCAACGATCCACATCTCAAGTACGTCGTGCCCGCCGGATTAAGCGATCCGGGCGTTCCCCTGACGGGCGGCGATCTGTCGGAAGCGGATCTGGACATTGAGATGTCCAGCGCGGTCGCGCGTGGCGCTCAGATCGTCTTTGTCAACGCACCCGCGACATTCAATGCACAAGGAAATCTGGTCAGCGGTGGTGTCTGGGCGGCATGGTATTACGCTGTCGACCAGAATCTGGCTCCTGTGATCAGCTTGAGTTATGGAACCTGCGAATTCGGAGACAACAATGTCCTGACATCCGCGGGCGCCGCAGGCGCAGACGAGGTGGAATTGCAGAAGGCGAACTCCGAGGGGATTACCTTTGTAAACTCCACAGGTGACGCTGGAGCGGCCGAGTGCGAGACCAGCAACAGCACGGTTAATCCTGGCCAACTCGCGACGCAGGGACTCGCGGTGGGCTATCCCGCGAGCAGCCCAGAAGTAACCGGGGTTGGCGGGACTTCCATCCCTCTGGCCAATCTAGCCTCCACCAGCGGCTACTGGAACCAGACCAACGGTACCGACGGTAACTCCGTCGCCAATGGCTACATTCCGGAGCAAGCCTGGAACGACGACCTCGAGTTTTACCAGGACTGTCAGAGTGGCGGCTATCTCGTTGGCCAACCATTTTGCACCGGTGGAAATGGCACGGGGACGGCAATCACCTCTGAGGCAAGCGCACAAAATGCGATTGGAATTTCTTCCAGCGGCGGCGGACCCAGCAACTGCGCCCAGCAAGACTCCACGAACTCGACCTGCGTTGCCGGATTCCCCAAGCCTTCGTGGCAAACGGTAACGTTGTCTGGTGAGCCAAACGCCCGCTATTCGCCTGACGTTTCGTTCTTAGCGACCCCAAATTTTCCCGGGTATATTTACTGTACCGCACTGTCGGAGCTCCGACTCTCGGGGACCACGAGTGCTTGTGCTCCGGGAGGAGCAACCGGAATTAGCAATGCGCTTAAGTTGACGGACTCCCAAGGCAACCCAACGCCCCCGATTATCGGCGGGACTTCGGCGTCGGCTCCGATCTTTGCCGGCATGATAGCTCTGATGAATCAGTACCTCTTGCTCGATGGCGATATCTCAACCGCTGGTTTGGGAAACGTGAATCCGAAGCTGTATCAACTGGCGTCGAACTCTTCGAGTGGCGCCTTTAACAAAGTCAATGTTGGAGACAACAACGTTTACTGTGAGCCTGGACAGCCAACCGGCATGCCCAGCACCATTGTTTGCCCGACCATCGGTGTTTTCGGTTTCAGCGCCTCGACTGCCGATGCAGCGACCGGATACAACCTGGTCACCGGACTGGGATCGGTCGATGCCAACAAGCTCGCGGTGGCGTGGGCGGCGTCTTACGTGAACTTCAGTGTCGCGCCAAGCCCATCTTCGGTTTCGGTGACCGCCGGGCAATCTACCAGCCCTACCATCATCACCATCACTCCCATTAAGAACTACACGGGGCCCGCAACCTATTCCTGTCCCTCGGGCCTGCCCACGGGCGCAACCTGCACCTTCACAACGGTCAACGCAACCTCAAGTACGCTGGTGATCAATACCCCGCCCAACCTGGCTGCGGCTTCCAATATCGCGGTCACAGTGCAGGCCACCGATACACCATCAGGTACATCGAAGACGACGACCGTGAATCTCAGTGTCACGCCCACCACGGAGAAGTTCTCACTTTCGTCCAGCCTCGGATCGAGCGGCTCGCTGTCCGTGACGCAGGGGCAAACGACCGGGGCCGTGACCCTGACAGTGGCAAGTACAAGCACGCCGCCATTCGTCTCAAGTTCGCAGACGGCGTTGCCCTTGACCTACAGTTGCGCCGGTCTTCCCAGCGAATCGACATGCAACTTCAGTCCGAGCAGCACATCAAGTGCATTGTCGGTTTCTTTGACCATTACGACGACGGCTCCGACTGGAAAGCTGCTAAGGCCACTCGATCGCGGGCCGAGCATCTTCTATGCGGTCCTGTTCCCGGGACTGTTGGGAATTGTCGTCACCCTCGGCACACGCAAGCGTTCGCTGAATGCCATGCGGACGCTGGTGTTGATCGCACTGCTGAGCGTGTCGGCGCTGTGGATGGCCTCCTGCGGCGGAAGTTCCAGCAGCAATAAGAATCCCGGAACGCCCACAGGCAGCTATCCCATCACCATCAACGCGACCACTGGGGGAGCGAGTCCTCTGACGAGCTCCGTGAAGCTAACGTTAAACGTGCAGTAGATCGAATTCTGGCTTGATGAACAGAGGGCGCTCCGTTCGCGGAGCGCCTTTCTTTTTGTGGTGGTTCGCCGCGCTGTATCGCCGTAGAAGGCGAGCTTGCACAATCCTTTATGCGTCGCCTTTGAGCCGCTGGCACAAACGGTAAAGTGGATACACCGCTCTTGCGCTTTTTGCAAGCGCGGGTACGACATTGCCGAGAGCGAAGGATTTTGATGGAAGCCACCCAGTCGCGAAACCTCTGGTGCCGCCCACCAACCATCTGTCATCCTGAGTGAGGATTGGACGTTGCGCGAAGCGCCACGTCCAACCGTAGTCGAAGGATCTCTATAGCTCTGAAATGAAGCGGGCGTGGAAGCATTGGCGTCGTTGCCTTTCACCGTTTCGCAAACGGCTCGGAACGACAGGGCACCCGGCGCCGTTGATAGCACGAGTTGGTGATAAAGTGCAGATGATGTGCACCGTAGGTGCGATGCGGTCCGCTGGGCATGAAAATCCCATAATATCGGCAGCATCGTACCCGCCCTCGCAAAAAGCGCGGGAGCCGGGCACTCACAGTTTCGAAACGGGGAACGAAAACCAGCTCTCGAAGCCCGGGCCACCCGTCCTCCGTGAAGCTAACGCTGAACGTGCAGTAGATCGAATACCGGAGACTCAAACGAAAGCGCTCCGTTCGCGGAGTGCCTTTTGTTTGGCAGCGGCAGGCGATACCAAGTTTGCGTTTGCCGGCGGTTTTGCTTTTTACCTTCCATCTGCGAAACTGGCCACTGGCCACTAATCACTCAGAAACTGTGAACGCTCCTCGTCATGGGTAAGATCCACGTACTTTCGGAGACCGTTGCCAACCAGATTGCCGCTGGTGAGGTCGTCGAACGGCCTGCGTCCGTTGTGAAAGAGATGCTTGAGAATTCGCTGGATGCCGGGGCAACGCGCATCAAAATCAGCATCGAGGCCGGCGGGAAGAAGTTGATACAGATTACCGACAACGGGTGCGGCATGGTGCGGGATGATGCCATGCTCGCGTTCGAGCGCCACGCGACCTCAAAGATCAAGAATGCCGAAGACCTCTTGAGCGTGGCTACACTCGGTTTTCGCGGTGAGGCGCTGCCCTCGATTGCCTCCGTATCGCGCCTGCGGCTGGAGACGCGTGCGCCGGAAGAACCAACTGGAACCGTCATCGAGATCAATGGCGGAAAGATCGCACGCGTCGAAGAGGCCGGCCTTCCGCTCGGGACCTCGATTACCGTCCGCGATCTCTTCTTTAATACTCCCGCGCGCAAGAAGTTTCTGAAAGCCGAGTCCACGGAACTGTCCCACATCGCATCGCTCGTCACGCATTACGCCCTGGCACATCCTGACAAGCATTTTGAGTTGCATTCGGCGACGAACGCCATGCTGGTGGCACCGCCCGTAGCCGGTCAAAGCGAGCGCGTGTATCAGGTTTTCGGAAAAGAGACGCTCGATCAGTTGATTCCAGTCGCGGCGCGGCAGGCGCTTGAACGTGTGGGATTGCCACAGCCTCCACCCTGGCGACGAAAAGAAGAGGATCAAGATGGCGAAGGAAATACATCTCGGGAGCCGGGCGAGATGCGAGTGCATGGCTTTGTGTCGAAGCCCGAGATCCAGAAGCTGAACCGCAATTCGATTTTCGTCTTTGTCAATGGACGCCTGATCCGCGATCGCCTGGTGCAGCACGCGATCTCCGAAGCTTACCGCAATATCATTCCCCCGACGGTCTTTCCGGTCGTCCTGTTGTTTCTGGAGTTGCCGGCCGCTGAGGTGGATGTGAATGTGCATCCGTCGAAGACCGAGGTGCGTTTTCGCCAGCAGAGCGTGATGCACGATTTTGTGCGCGACTCCGTCCGCGCAGCGTTGATGAAGGCGCGTCCTGTACCGCAGTTCGTCGCGGAAATACGCGCGCATGCAACGGCCAGCCAGGCCCTGACCCCAGGAGCTTTGTCAGGAGGAGCGGACTGGCACCCGTCAGACGACGGGCTTTCTGCCACCGAACCGTTGCGGCCGGCAGCCGATGGCAGTTTTGCGCTACACGCGCCCTTGCAGCCGCCGGCTTCCTCGCGCCTTCAATTCGAGGGTGGAATCGCCGTTGAGGCGAACGCAGCGATTCCGGTTGCTCGTGGACTCGAATCGGCTCCGCTAGCACCGGATTTCGCGCCGACCCTTGCTCGTCACGAGTTCGACGCGGTTCCCGACCATGGATGCTCTCCGGCACTCGACGTTAACGAGGAAGAACCCACGCTTTCCGCTCTCGGCACGTTGAAGCCGATGGGACAAATTCGAAATTCATTTATTCTTGCTGTAAACGAAGACGGCCTGTGGATTGTGGATCAGCACGTCGCCCACGAGCGCGTCTTGTTTGAGCGCATTCTGAAGCAGCGCTCGGCGATGAAAGTTGAATGCCAGCAATTGCTGATGCCGATTGTTCTGGAACTGTCTCCGGCGCAGCAGGCTGTCTTTCAGGAAATCTCGGATGAGCTAGCCCGCAACGGATTCGAAGCCGAGCCCTTTGGTGCGCGCAGCGTTGCCGTGAAAGTCGCTCCTGCCGGAGTGGAAGCTGCGGCAGTAGAGCATATGCTGCACGAATTGCTCGATCAGTTCTCGATTGAAGAGCAATCGCTGAATCTCGAAAAGATTCGCACCCGCATCGCCGCCTCGATCGCATGTCACGCTGCGATTAAAGTGAACATGCCGCTGGAGCAGAACAAAATGGAATGGCTCCTGGCAGAATTAGCCAAAACCGACCACCCAATGTCTTGCCCTCACGGAAGGCCGGTGGTGTTGCGGTATTCTGTGAAGGACATTCAAAAGGCGTTTAAGAGAATTTAGCCCGACATCGCGAGTCCTGATTCCCGAGTCTTGCGTGAATTGGCGTTTCACTCGGGGCTCGCAGCTCGGGACTCGCAATGACCGATCTCGAACTTCAACAACTGCGGCGGGAGAAGTGGCGGCTGGATGGGAAGCCGATCCGGACGATCGAGGAAGCGCGCGCGTTTTTGGAGGAGGTGGGATTCTGCCTGATGTATCCGCAGCGGCCGGCGCTGCTGGTTCCGACGTTTATGGGCGCATTTGTTGGCTCGGATGACCGGCTTCCCGAATGGCAGCACGCATTTAAGGATCCGCGGGCGGCGCAGGCCACGGAGATGATGGTGCGGCTCCTGCGCGAAAAGACAACATTCGAGGCAAATCTGTTCGAGGAGAACAACGGGTTCCTCATCGCGGCGTCAGTGTTCCCGTATTTTTATGCGCTGATGGGAGAGAGGAATCCGAAGCAAGCGCCGAAAGCGGGATCGCGATCCGCGTATTCCGCGCTGGCGTGCGATGCATTTGCTTTGATTCAGGATGAGGGCGCGATGTCGAAGCAGAGGCTTCTGGAGAAACTTGGCGGAGGACTCTCAGCCGCAGCACTCGACAAGGCCCTGGCGGAGTTGTGGTCGAAGCTGCGCATCACGCGGGTGAACTATAGCGCGAGCGAAGGATCGGTTTGGGATCTGCTGTATCGCTGGGCGCCGGATGCGGTGAAAGAGGGTGTGGGATTGTCGGTGCCGGAAGCTCTCTCAGCGCTGGTGTCTAAATACCTTGGTTGCGTCGTCGCAGTCGAGCAGGCGGAACTGGAAGTGTTCTTCGGGAACTTCATCGCTCGCTCGAAGGTGAAAGAAGCGGTGAACGCATTACTGGCGGCGCGGGAGTTAAGCTTTGTGCACGTCAGCGGGAAGTCAATGCTGCAGATCACACCGGAGAAAGTTACGGTGGCGATGGCACCGGGAAATGCGGCGCGGTAGAAATGGCTCTGCGCGAAGTTATTGAAGAGAACGGATTCGCGATTCAACCGGCATTGTTTTCGCCGGAATCTGTGGATCGATTCTCGCGAGAGATTGAGAGTCTGGCAACACGGCGGGGCCGCGCGGGTGTTCGACATGCCTTGCGGTTCGATGCAGTTGCGGCCATGGCCGGGCATCCGTTATTGGCTGGCATGGCCTGCGAAGTTTTGGGAAACAAGTCATTTCCTTTTCGAGCCACTCTATTCGACAAATCGCCTACATCGAACTGGCTCGTTGTTTGGCACCAGGACACTGCGCTGCCGCTTCGCAAGCGTATCGAAGTGCCGGGGTGGGGACCGTGGTCGGTGAAAGAAGACATCAACTACGCGCATGCGCCAGCCGGAGTGCTCACGCAAGTTCTGGCATTGCGTCTCCATCTTGACGACTCAAGCGCTGATAACGGACCGCTGCGAGTCTTGCCTCGGTCGCACTTGCAGGGCGTGCTGAGTGATGAAAGCATTCACGATTTGGGTGTGCGCATCACGCCGGTCGACTGCGTTGCAGCGAAGGGTGGAGTTGTAGCGATGCGCCCGTTACTCGTGCATGCATCATCGAAATCACGCGCAGAGATGCCGAGACGAGTGCTCCACATCGAGTACGCTGCAGCCGATTCGATTGCGGCTCCGCTGCAATTAGCCACCGCCTAAGAAACGTGAAAGGTTCTCCTTCGCCAAGCGATTTGCGGTCTTATCGCGGACGGCTGGCGCCGTCGCCCACCGGTCTGCTGCACCTCGGGCATGCGCGGACATTTTGGATCGCCGCACAGCGGGCTGTCGAACGCGGGGGAACGTTGATTCTGCGCAATGAAGATCTTGATCCGCAGCGGTGCCGGAGTGAATTCGTCGATGCCATGATCGAGGATTTGCGCTGGCTGGGCATTTCCTGGCAGGAAGGGCCGGACTGCGGCGGACCTGTCGGTCCTTATATGCAGAGCGAGCGGCGGCCGTTTTATTTGGAGGCCTGGAGGCGGCTGCGCGATCTAGGAGCGATCTATCCCTGCACGTGCTCGCGGAAGGATGTGGCGCTGTCGGCTGGTGCGCCGAATGAGGATGACGATGAGCCGATCTATTCAGGAAAATGCCGGCCTGAGTCGTTGCCTGGGGCCGCCCGGGTTCGCCTTCGCGGGACGGCCGAGGCGTGGCATGTGCCTTCCGCATGGCCGGAGGAGCCTGCCGGATTCAACTGGAGGTTTCGCGTTCCCGATGGCGAGGAAATTTGTTTCACGGACCTGCATCTGGGGCCACAGGGAATTGTCGCCGGACGCGACTTCGGGGATTTCATTGTGTGGCGGCGGGATGACGTTCCGGCCTACCAGTTGGCTGTCGTCGTGGATGATGCCGCGATGGGAATCACGGAAGTGGTGCGGGGAGAGGACCTGCTCAAGTCAACCGCGAGGCAGATTCTGGTGTTTCGAGCATTAGGACTTCCCGTGCCGGACTACTACCACTGCGATCTGATTCGCGACGAGAGGGGAGTTCGGCTGGCGAAACGCCACGATGCGCTGAGCATCCGTAAGCTACGCGAGTTGAGATGGACGCCAGAGCAGGTGCGAGAGGCGCGTATCAGCTTATAAATTCCAGAAGCTTCCACTTGCACGTACACTTTCCTAGAGCCGGGCGCGCCTGATAGCCACCTCAATCACGGCATGAAATGCGGGCTTCGGATCAGCATTGCGATCGAATAGCAGCGGGTAATTCGTTCGGCCTTTTACAGGCCAATCGTTCTTCCACGAATCTTTATCGGTGACGCCCCAAAATGTTACCCGGGTCACGAGTCCGCAATGCTTCGCATACACTCCAAACAGGTCTGCGTAGCGCCGAGATAATGCCTGCTGCATCGCTTCGGGCAAGCCCTCTGGATAAGGATTGAGCTTGAGATCGGCCGCGATGTTCAGAGAAACATCGGCGGTCTGGTGCGATGCAGGCCAGGGCAACAGATCCACGTCAAGTTCGGTAATCATGACCTTCACACCTAGCTTGCCGAAGTCGTTGATTGTGGCATCGATCTCATCGGGAGTGGGTGAGTCGAGACTCACGTGATCCTGCAGGCCAACCGCCGTGATCGCTATTCCTTTGGCTTTTAACTTCCTGACAAGTTCAAGCGCTCCCCTGCGCTTGGCCTCGTTCTCCAGTGAGTAGTCGTTGTAATAGAGCTGAGCCTGAGGGTCGGTCTCGTGGGCATAGCGAAAGGCCTTCTCGATGTAATCATCTCCAATGATGTTCATCCACGGGGACTGCCGCAGCGTTCCATCCTCGTTCAGCGCCTCGTTGACGACGTCCCAGCCGTTGATGCGTCTCTTGTACCGGCCAACGACTTTCTTGATGTGGTCCTGCATACGTCGGAGCAACACTTTGCGGCTGACCGGTTTGCCGTTGTTGTCTTCGAAAACCCATTTAGGAACCTGCGAATGCCACAACAGGTTGTGGCCGATGATGAACATGTGATTTTGCTGGCCAAATTCCACATATCGATCGGCCAAGGAGAAATCGTAGACGGAGGGCTGGGGATGGACGAGCTCCCACTTCAAAACATTTTCGGGGCTGATGCTGTTGAACTGAGCCTGGACAAGTTGTGTTTCCGGCAAATCCTCTCCAGTGAACTGCGCTGGTGCCAGCGCCGCTCCCACGACGAAGCAACCTTGATAGGCATCTTTGAGGGTAGTCTGCTGGGCCACTGCAGCGCCAATCAGAAGAACTGGAATGAAAGCAGCGGTGAACGGCTTTGCCCAACGCATGGTGAAGGTGTCTCCTATGATGTGCAAGAAATGGCCTCCGCGAGGCACATCCGGCGCGATGAACGGTAAATTGGCGATTGGCCGGCTCCCGAGCAGATTAGTGTACTCGTCTATACACAAACTGGCTTTCTCATTGCTGACTGCACCTAATTACGCGCCGCAGAAGTTCCGGTCCGAAGATCTGAACGCGACTGCTGCCCGTCCGAAGTTCCAAATCTCGGAGGGGCGCCATGTACAATTTTGCTGCGAGACGAGAACCAACAGCCCAGGGATCAGAATTCTCGAAAACTGATTATTGCCATCGATAAAATCAATCACCACGATGAGAGCCGCTCGGCTTCCTTGTTATGCCGCCGAATGACGTTACGCCATGCCTATATTGAACGCAGTCGCAGGAGCCATTCTCGTTGCATTCGGCCTTTTCCTGGTCGGTCTTACGGTTGTAGTCTTCGCGAGGCCAACAGTAGCTGAACGTTTTTTTATGTCGTTCGCAAGTTCGGCGCGAGCACACTACACGGAGCAAGTTGTCCGCTTGGTCATCGGCGTATCATTCATCATTCGCTCGTTGGCGATGTGGCAACCGAAGGCCTTTTGGTTTGTCGGATGGGCCGTCGTCTTATCGTCCCTGGTGTTGATGGCTACTCCGTGGCAATGGCACGATCGTTTCGGCGAGAGAGTGCGTCCAATGCTGATTCGTCGTATGAAACTGTATGCGGTCGGGCTATTGGTGTTCGGAGTTTTAATTATTTATGCGGTGTTCACAGGATTTTCCCGAAGTGCGGCATAACAGGCCGCTCAAGAACGACGCACCGAAGAGCTGTTGTTGTCGTGCACTACGTATCCAGGCAGATTCAAAACTGAACGCACTAGCCGGCTCAGGGCGAAAAATCCCGTGACTGTTGAGAAACTCCCGTATTGCCAAAACAGCCGAAATTTGAAAGATGGAAAATGTCTACTAAAATGGAGATCCTCGTTTGCAGGGCTTCTTGTCACAAAGATTTCTCGGCAATTTTTCGGTCTGTGAGTTTTTCACAGCCATGCATGTTAACAATATTCGTGCGCCGCATCGCACTGGTTTAGGATTCACTCATGGTTCATCAATTCAGGATTGCGGCAACTATTCTGTTGACGATTGCCTTAACTACCCTAGCCCGAGGCTCGTCCCCCAAGACAGCTTCTGCGGTCTGCATTGAGCACGCTGGCGAGTCCGAGAAACCAGTTCACGGAATTTCGATCAGCGAGTCTGACATCGGGATTGAGTCGTGTCGCGAAGATAGTGTGGAGAGGGTGGGTGCGGTGAACCTGTGGGAGCGGGTCGTTGACTCAAAGCTAGCGCTTCGGTTACTCGCGATTGCGGAAGGAACTCCAAGTGATGGAAGCGACCATCCCCAAGAATTTGGAACCCTGTTTGTGGTGATCGTAAAAGGAAACAATAAGCACGTCCTTGTACTGAACAGAGCCCATGGTGTGATGCTTTTAGCAGAACTTGAGAGATCATGCACTGATCGAACATTGCGCTCATACCTTGTGCATTTACGCGATCGAACCACCGATGGTCCTCCTTAACTGTTCAATTGGTGAAATCTCCTTTACACTCATTGCCCCGAGTCTGAAACGAGATACAGTCGTAGCCCTTTTTATATCGTTTCCTTCTTAAATCGCAAGGCTGGGCACCGTGTACAATCTTGCTGCGAGCATGAACGAAAATCCCAGGGGTCAGAATCCTCGAAAACTGATTATTGCCATCGATGGTCCGGCTGGAGCGGGGAAGAGCACAATTGCTTCCCGCCTGGCGCGGAAACTTGGATACGTCAACCTCGAGAGCGGGGCGATGTACCGGGCGCTGGCGCTCAAAGCGATCGATCGCGACACTTCGTTCGAGGACGAAACGGCTCTGGTCAAGCTGGCTGACGGGTCCAATATCCGCCTGGAGCCGACGATCGGAGGGAATCGTACGGTTCTCGACGGCAGAGATGTGTCCTCGCGCATTCGCGAGCGCGATGTGACCGAGGGAGCCTCGAAGATCTCGGTGCATCCGAAGGTTCGAGAGTGGATGGTGTCTCACCAACGCGCCATGGGTGCGGGCGGTGGGGTTGTCATGGAAGGCAGAGACATCGGGACAAAAGTTTTTCCGGGTGCCGACTTGAAGATTTTTCTCGATGCCGATCCTGTGGTGCGAGAGCAGAGACGAATGGCGCAACAGAGGATTTCAGGTGAGGTGGCCGCGAGTGTCGCCGCAGACCTGCGCGAGCGCGACCGGCG
>Ga0209168_10000076_pt1 | contig 111505 bp, 82 predicted proteins | sample Coa_R1_FD_187156 | JGI IMG/M metagenome (GOLD analysis project Ga0209168, IMG submission 187156) | Surface soil microbial communities from Centralia Pennsylvania, which are recovering from an underground coalmine fire - Coalmine... | ecosystem: Environmental > Terrestrial > Soil > Unclassified...
AATTGGGTAATCGGGTAATTTGGTAATTGAGTAATTGAAAATCAAAGGCGAAAATCCTGATCTGCAATGGATATCAAGGCGAAGCCTTGGTTAGTTAGTACTTAGCAAAGTCAAAGGCAAGAGCTTCGACACAGAGGAACCCGACGAGGAAGATCGCGGACCTAGAGAGAAGAAATCGCTACTGATGGAGACCCAGGAAAAAGCATGGCTGGTGGGTGAGAGCGGGGCAATCCAAGGCAAGCGGTTTGCCATCTCCGGGAATGCATGCAAGATCGGACGCACGCCGGGCCAGAATCAGGTCGTACTGGAAGATTCCGAAGTGTCACGCTTTCATGCCACCATCCTGGTTTCTCCAGCGGGAGATTTCCGTCTACAGGATAGTTCCGCCAACGGAACCTTCGTCAACGGCCAACGCGTGGAAGATGCGCCGCTGCGCTCCGGAGACCGCATCCGCTTTGGCCTGAATCAAGCCAATACCTTTGTCTTTGAGTCGCCACAAACGGAGGACGCAAACCGGCCTGTGGGCGGTGGAACTGTGCTGGCACAGGCTGTTGCAATCCAGCGCAGGCAAACCCTGGTAGCTCCCGCCGAAGATCTGCCTTCGCAGATCTGCCGCTTCCAACTTGTGCTGGATAAGTATGCGGTGCAGGATGTTCCACTGCAGAATGACCGGCTGATACTCGGTCGAACGCCTGGCAAAGGCCGATTCGCGATTGACCATTCTTCCATTTCAGAGACACACGCGGAAGTGACTGTAGCGGCCGATGGCCGCGCCACGCTCAAAGACCTGCAATCGCTGAATGGAACTTTTGTTAACGGGGAGCGCATCACCGGCAAGGTTCTGGAAGAAGGCGACCTGGTGCAACTTGGCGCCTGTGAGACCTATCTGCTGCTGTTCCGGGATTCGCGCCCACGCACGCAGAAGCTCAGCGAGATCGAGTTGAACCAACCGGTAATCCGGCTGGGGCGCAATCCATCCAACACCATCCACCTCGAACATCCCACGGTCTCCGCAGTCCATGCAGAAATCCGCAAGAGCAATGGCGACTTTGAACTGATTGACCTGGAATCCAGCAACGGCACATTCGTCAATGGCCTCCGGATCAAGCGGAAGGTGCTGCAAAGGCGGGACCGGATCAGCCTGGGCGCAATGCAGTTCGTCTTTAACGGGCAGCAGTTCGAACAGCAGGCGGATGGCACGCGCGTCCGCTTGGTGGCGCAACAACTGCGCACAGAGGTACCGGACTTCCACACCGGCCGCACCTTGCGCCTGCTGGATGATATCTCGCTGGTCCTAGATCCGTGTGAATTCGTCGGTCTGCTTGGCCCTTCAGGAGCAGGCAAATCTACTTTAATGGACGCTCTGAATGGCTTTCGCCCCGCATCTCAGGGCCAGGTGTTCCTGAACGACCGGAGCCTGTACGAGTACCTGGCAATCCTGCGATCGCTGATCGGATACCTGCCGCAAGACGATATCCTGCACCGATCGCTCACGGTTCGCGAGTGTCTTTTTTATTCTGCCAGGTTGCGCCTGCCAGACGATTACACAGACGCGGAAATCCGCGCGCGCGTTCATGAAGTCATGCTCGACCTGGAACTCACCGAGCGCGCGGAGAATTCCATTCACCAACTCAGCGGCGGGCAGCGCAAGCGGGTCAGCCTGGGAATTGAATTGCTGAGCAAGCCCAGTTTGTTATTTGTCGACGAACCCACCGCCGGACAGGACCCACGCACAGAAGCAAAATTAATGGAGCTGTTTCGCGAGATCGCCAATAAAGGCGCGACGGTTGTCATCAACACCCATCTGCTGGGTTCGTTCAGTCTCCTGGACAAGGTGGCGGTGCTAGTCCGAGGCAAGCTGGCCTTCTTCGGACCAAGCCAGGAGATGCTTCCCTACTTCAAGGCGCAGCGGCCCCACGAAGTATTCGACCGGCTGCAGGAGCGGCCCCCGGAGCAGTGGGCGAACGCTTACCGGGAGTCCTCGCTGTGCCGTCAGTACATCAGCGACCCGATCGGGCAGGAAGCCCCCGCAATAAACAAGAGAGTTCCTGTTCCCCAGGATCAGTTGAGAGTGCGTCATTCAGCCATTCGACAATTCTTCACATTGCTTTCCCGGCAGCTGACCTTAAAAGTAACAGACAAAAGCAACGTGGCCGCTCTGCTTGTGCCGCCGGCGCTGATTGCCGTCCTGATGGGCTTTATGAAACAAGGTCCGAACGAGCCCAAATCGTTATTCATGATGGTGTTGGTGGCGTTGTGGTTTGGCTGTTCTGCCTGCGTTCGAGAGATTGTGGATGAAACGCCCATCTACAAGCGGGAGCGGCAACGGGACCTGAAGATCACGAGCTACCTAGGCTCCAAACTGGCCTATCTGGCAGGAGTGAGTGGGCTGCAAACCGGATTGTTCATGGGCGTGATGACCATCATGGGAACCCAGGAGGGCCATTTTCTTGCCGCATGGGGGATCACGTGGCTGATAGGGTTTCAAGGCGGGCTGATTGGATTGCTGATATCGGCCATATCGTCCAGCGCGGAAAAAGCTCTATACGCATTTCCCCTCTGCATGATTCCACAGCTCTTGCTGGCAGGACTACTGATTCCAGTGGCCACGCTGCATCCGTTCTATCCCAGGGTTGTGAATGATCGCCTCCAGGTGGAAGATGTGCCGCCGGAGCTCCGGCAACATGGAATGAGCAAAGCCTTCCGCTATGGACTCTCACCGCTCATGGTGGCGCGATGGGGACTGGAGTCGCTCGCCGATCTCTATGTTCATGACAACGAGCGCTACAGTTATGCGCTGTTAAACAGCGTTTCCGTCACTTTTCATCCGCACGACGCAGAAACCATGCGGGCTTTCCTGGAAACGGACGTTACCGGCGCGGAGACCGCGCCATCTTCGTCCCCGGCCGTGCTCCAGTACGTGACCGTGCTGGGGATTTTCACCCTGGTGATGTGCTCGGGGATAGCTTTTGCCCTGGTGCGAAAGGAGAAGGTCTCGCATGCAGGTTGAATTGCATCTGCTCGGCACATCGAGCCGCTGGCGTCTGGCCACATTGCGAGCGCGAATTGGCCGTGATCCCGGATGCGAGGTGGCCCTTCCGTTGGAGGGCTATCCCATGGTCTCTCGCGAGCACGCGATCCTGACCATTGAGAATGGCCGGATTCGCTTGACCGATAACCAAAGCACAAACGGAACGTTCGTCAATGGAACCCGGACGCCCAGCGCAATGCTCACCAAGCTGGACCGGTTCAGCCTGGGGAAAGATGGTCCAGAATTTGAAATTCAAGTAATCGAAGACCAGCCCGCAGAGGGCGCCCGGACGGTAGTCAGTGCCGGCAACGCGTCATCGGCAGAGACTCGAATCGACCGGACTGACCCGGGCTCCGCTCCGACCCGCATCGCCAAGCCTGCCGAGATAGCACCGCCGGATGCGAACCGGATGGAAGCAAAGCAAGCTGAGGATTTCAACCATACTTCGCCAGTTTCTTTAAGTGAACGCGGAACTGCATCCGGGCTTTCCGGGGAGGAAGAAGAGATGATCGAACAGAAACTGAACTCACTCCGAAACCTGGTTTACCTGCTGGTGGCCATGGTGGCCGTGCTCCTGGGCGTGATCTTCTATCAAAGCCAGCAGATTGATAAGAACCGGGCAGAGCTAAATGACATGCGCAGGCAGGCGCAGGGCGCGGTTGCCCAGTTTACACCGGCCCTGGATCAGCGGCTCGGCGCACTGGACCAGCGGCTTACCACGTTTGACCAGCGGCTGAACCAGGTGGACGCAAAGATGAAAGATGCAGAAGATCAGTTCATGACCAGGCTGAACAGCGAGCTGCCGCGGATGCTGGATAAGTATGTCGATCGCAAGATGAAGCAGCTTGGCCAGGCTGTGCCGCAAGTAGCGCAGCCCGATGAGAAATAGCGCGATAAGGAAACGGTTGCAGAAAGAACTCAGAGAGTGAATCGATGCACACTGAAACAAAGACCGAAGTAAACGTCAAGCAAGCTGTGCCGTTTTTTCTTGTGGCCAACATGGAACAGTCTCTGCGCTATTACATTGACGGCCTCGGCTTCAAGATGATGAACAAATGGATTGACGAAGGCAGGCTCCGTTGGTGCTGGCTTCAGATCGGGGATGCCGCATTGATGCTACAGGAGTTCAGGAAGGCGCCGGAAGGGAAAGTGGGCCAGGGTGTATCCATTTGCTTCCAGTGCCAGGATGCCCTGGCGATCTATCGCGAAGTTACTGCGCGTGGAATCCAGGCTGCGAGACCGTTCGTGGGAAACAGCATGTGGGTCACGAATGTCTCGGATCCTGATGGCTACAAGCTTTCTTTCCAGAGCCCGACGGATGTGCCGGAGGAGACGGTGTTCTCCGGGCTGGAGGCGTGAGTTTAAAAGGCGTATCTCCTATATCGAACTGAAACAGCCGCCTTTGTTAAGGAGTTTTGTGGGAGTTAAATCGTACTTCATAGCAGCGCTAGTTTTCGTGTTATCCGGCAGCAGCGTGCCTCAAGTAGTGCAGTCCGAGGGCGAACCGGACCTTACCGGACAAGTGCAGATGCAGGTGGTGAAGACCAGTGTGCTGAGTTATTCGAGCAGCAAGCTCGTCCTGGGACTCACGCTGGCCATCAGCTCGAAGCGGGACCTCACCGTGGAACAGATCGTGCTTGGCGGCCTGCGGATCAATGGACTTCCACTCTATGCAGCCCCGGTGAAGCAGCGCATCCAGCTCCACTCCGGCGACAAGACTCTTCTTCCCGATCCATTGCCAGTCACGGTGTACCTGCGCGATCTGGATTCTGTTTCCCCGCTGGAAGAAGCCATATCCAATGGCCACACCACTTTGGACGGCACGGCATACGCCACCATTCGTCTGAGTCCGCTGGCCACGGTAATGCTCCTCTCCAAGCGCGTTGATGTAGCGATGAGTTTGCATGAGGATGTACTTCCCTTCACCGTACCCGGCGGCCAGATTGGCAAGAATGCCTCGCTGGCTGTCCTCCACGCTACGGATAAGGCGCTACACGCAATTAGCGGCGCTGTAGCCGGCGGCCGCAATCGGGCTTCAGGATTCCGGCACGAGACCATGCAGCAGTATGCGCCGCATTTGTTGCTGGCGTACGCACATTTTGAGTTGCGCGACCCGCAAGGCAAGACAACAGCGGTCCGGTGGTGCGGCGTAGCCCTGGCCACCGCGCCTGATCTGCTGCTGGTTCCACGAGAGGCCGTGGAGCCGTGGAGGTTCGATGCGGAGATTGCCGATGCAATTCACAGTAAGCGCCTTTCCCTGAATGCTGCAAGCTACGATCTCTGGTTATGGCCGGTTTCTGCTTCCGTGCTTAAACCGAACAAGGAATTGAATGTTGACACTGCAATCCGGCTGAGCAATCGGCAGATTTCCCTGGTCAAGATGCCGGATCACGACGAGCACAAAATCCTGGCATTGGAAGATTCCGGCAAGACGCAGAGGATTTCTGTGGAGAAACGCGAGAGCTCTTCCGACCTGGCGCTGCTGCGGGTGGCTAAACCGCTCACAAACTTCAGCCCGCTGCAAGTAGCGGGAGACCCGGGGGCGGCTGCCTGGGATTCGGTGGCGCTTTTTCGCTTCCGGGATGGATTACGCGGCAGCTCGGCGGAACCTGAGCTAATTGTTGTACCTGCGAAGAGGAATGGCAATCGCATCGAGTTGGGTGAACTGGTGGACAGCTCCACATTCGGATCGCCGATCGTCGCTCCGGAGGGCGTGATTGGCATTGTTCAAGATGAAACCAGCGGCGTAGCCTGGCCGGAAGCAGTCAGGGTGCTGAAGCTGGATAAGTTTGAGGCGGCCAAGAAGTAAGGCGCGCAGGCTATATCAGTATGCAGATCGGCAACTATGAAATCGAAGGGCAGGTTGGCGTAGGCGCCATGGGGGTGGTGTACAGGGCCCGGCATGTGCGCGTCCGCCGCAACCGTCTTTTCGCCGTCAAGCTCATGCATGCCCGGATTGCCACGAGACCCGACCTGGTGCAGCGATTTCATCGTGAGATTGAGGTGGTGGGCAGATTGGAGCACGAAAATATTGTCAGCGTGGTGGATGCCGGTGAGCATGAAGGCAGCCCTTACCTGGTGATGGAATATCTGGAAGGCGAACCGCTGGAAAACTATATCCGCCAGCAGCGGCCCCTGGATCTGGACAAAAAGCTGGAGATCATGGCTGCGGTCTGTCGCGGCCTGGACTATGCGCATAAGCAGGGTGTGGTCCACCGTGACATCAAGCCGGCGAACATCATTCTGCTGGCTGACCTGACGCCCAAGATCGTCGACTTTGGCGTTGCCCACATTGCGGACAATACCATCACCCGTACCGGCCTTATGGTAGGGACGGTCAACTACATGTCCCCGGAGCAGCTCAACGGCGCGCGCGTGGATGGCCGCAGCGATATATTCGCCACCACCATTGTGCTGTATGAGTTCCTGGCGAATCGCCTGCCCTTTGAGGGAGCTGATACGGCTGCGGTGATGAAGAAAATCCTCATGGACCCTGCGCCGCCACTGCGCCAATTTGTGAGAACTTATCCGCCGTCGATTGACTCGATTCTGGCCAAGGGCCTGGCCAAACAGCAGGAGGACCGTTATGCCACAGCCGATGAGATGGCGGTTGAGATCGGGCGCGTTCGCGACCAGGAGCAAGCCAAGACGGTGACAGGGGACCCGGCATTGGCGCCAACGGTTGTGGCAGCACAGGCTCCGCCTGTCAAGAAGACGGAGATGGCTACCGCCTCTGCTCCCAGTGTGAATGAGCCTGTCAGCGTTCGGGAGATTGAGCCGCAGGAAGCAGAGGACCGGCCCGCCAAGCGCAACCTCAGGACCGCTAGCTGGGTTCCGATCACCTTCCTGGTAATACTGGCGTTGTGTTTGTTGCTTCTGATTTTTTCTAACAGCCCGCCGGGGAGTTGAGCGAAAGTGCAGTCTTTTGCTGATGACCTGGGACCTTGCCACCGGCAGTCGAGAAATCTTGCAGTGAGGAAAGCATTGGATACATTGGATCAACGTAGCAGAAGTTTTCTCTGGGCCGGGTCTTTCGTCCAACCGAGGAAACCTCTTGTGCTTCACAAAGTCGCCGCAATCGCACTTTTGCTTGCGATTCTGCCTTTTTCTCTTTCCGCCAAAATCCCTGACTTGTACGGCCCATCTGGTGTTCGCGCTCAAGCCGTGCGCCAGGGCAGCCTGGGCAGTTGCTATTTTCACTCTGCCATTGCCGCCATTGCCGCCACCGAGCCGGAGGCGTTAAAGCGCGCCATTGAGCCAGGCAAACAAGGTCAATGGAAGGTCCGATTCGCGGACGGCAAGACTGAGAACGTCTATCTGGACGATGTGCAGTACGCCCGCAACAGCGGCTTTGACCGCTCGGAGGGTCTCTGGGTTTCAATCCTGTTCCGCGCCTATGCTCAACGGATCATGCGTGAAGGACTGCTGGAAGCTGTGAAAGCCAGCGATTTCCCTGTGGTGATCAAGTCCAGCGGTATTTCTTTTTTCTCCACCAATGATCTGCTGCTGCTGGTTTACGACCGGGCGGTTCGCGCCACCGTGAGCCAGGAGGGCGACATCAACCAAAAGCTCCTGGCAACAAATCTTGATAAAGAAATGGCGGCGGTGTCTATCCCCGCTGATACGCGCAAGATGCTGCTGCACATGCTGGACTCAAAAGGATATTTCAATGCTCTGGCAGCCAAGATCGAAACTAATGGCGAATTATTCGGCGCCTATCGCGCCATCGGCCAGGGCGGGCTGCCGGAGGAGGTGCTGGCAGCCTTTACCGGGAAGGCAAACGGGGTGAATGTGAATTCCAGCAGCCAGTTTGTTGCTGCGCTGAGCCGAGCGCAACAGTCACATCTCGCCATCACGGCCTCTACGGGCAGCGGGCTGGCGCCAAGACTGCTCGGCCTGTTCCGCTCACTGGGAGCGGGCAAAGACTGGTACGTCGAGAGCCACGCTTACACCATCCTGAGCTTCAATGTGGACCAGAAGACGGTTACGTTGCGCAACCCCTGGGGCGACCACCCCGATCCCGAAGGAATATTTACCATTCCTCTGGATACCTTCACCTCTGTTTATGAACGGATCGCTTTTTCCGAGGCAGTGATATTACAATAAATTTAATAATGGCTTATATGTAACTATTCATGTAGCACTTTATGTTTTTCTCCAACAAGCAAGCCAATCATTATTGCGATTGCGGAAAAATCTGACCCAATTCTGATAGGTTCCACGTCCAATAGACTGGAGATCCCTATGAAGCCTCGATTCGTGTTCCTGCTGCTGAGTATCGTAATGATGACCTTCGCTGGTATAGCGCAGCAACCTCCTGCTCCCAGCGTTGTCGATTTGACTGCGGCGGATGGCACAAAGCTTAAAGCGACGTATTTTGCTGCCGGCAAGCCCGGGCCGGGGGTCCTGCTGCTGCATCAGTGCAATCGCCAGCGGAAGGTTTGGGACGGTCTGGCGCAGCAGCTCGCAACGGCAGGAATCAATGTGCTCACATTGGACTTGCGCGGATTTGGCGAAAGCGGTGGCGAGCCTATGGACAAGCTGCCTCCGCAGCAGGCAGCGCAGATACAGGCTGAGAAGTGGCCTTCCGACATAGACACGGCCTTTCAGTATCTTGTGTCCCAGAGTGGCGTCAAACGCGAGGTGATCGGGGTGGGCGGAGCGAGTTGCGGGGTAAATAATTCCATCCAGGCAGCGCGCCGGCATCCGGAGGTAAAGTCGCTGGTGCTGCTCTCCGGCAATACCGATCTGAATGGCCGTCAATTCCTGCGCAAGTCCAACCTGCCGGTCTTCTTCTCTGTTGCCGACAACGACGAGTTCCCTCCAACCGTGGAAGCCATCGAGTGGCTGTACTCGCTGACAACAAATTCAGGCAAGAAGTTTGTTCACTACAAAACCGGAGGTCATGGGGCGGACATGTTTCCGGTTCATCCGGAGTTGCCGGGAGCGATTGTAGATTGGTATGTGACGACGCTGATCAGAACGCCGGGGCGCGCGCCTGTCTCCAAAGATTCTGCGCCAGTGCCGCCGCAGGCACATCTCCTCGACTTGATTGACCAGCCGGGTGGCGCGGCTAAGGTTGCGCAGAAGCTTAGGGAAGCGCGCCAGAAAGATCCCAAGGCCGTCTTGTTCCCAGAGGCAATTGTTAACATTATGGGCTACGAGCACATCCAGTCCGGTGACACCAAAGGAGCGGTGGAAATCCAGAAACTGAATGCCATCGCCTATCCTGACTCGCCCAATGTCTATGACAGCCTGTCCGATGCCTATCTTGCCAACGGCGAGAAGGATCTAGCCCGGAAAAATGCAAAGAAGGCGCTCGAACTGTTGCCGTCCGATACTGTTGATCCGCAGGACCGGCGTGACGGCATCAAGGCCAGTGCCGAGCAGAAACTGAAGCAGCTTGGGGATGGGCAGCAGTAAACCATCGGGAATGTGACTACCGCCCACGCACCTCCAGTTGAATGGGGCGGGCCAGCGAGCTTACCTCGGGATCATAGTATTCATAGACCCGCGACTGGAACGTCCGCGCACGGATGGGATACTTGGCGCGCAGGCGAAAGCGCAGCGTGACCGTGTCTCCCGGAGCAAAAGAATCGAAGTAGAGAATGGCCTGCGTAGCGGTGAGGCTGAACTTCTCCAGACGGCCACTCTTCTTTCCTGCACTCTTCTCCTGGTACGCCTGAAGGTCTTCACTCAGCAGATCAAATCCCGGAGGAATGCCCAGATCGACCATGACCATGTTCGCAGGCTTATTGAGATTGTTGGTGACGGTGGCGGTGGCGGTGGCTATATCATCTTGCGCAAGACGCGTGCGGTCATACGCCACATCAATGGCAAGCGGTTCCTTTTCCGCCTGCTGGTCCCAGGGCAGAAAATAGCTGCCCACAACTTGATAGGCCAAGCCGCCTTTTCCCGCAAAGCGGATTTCTACTGTGCTGCTCTCCTTTGCATCCATTCCTTTGAAGACAAACTGATGGAGCAGGTCGTTGTTGTCCGGGGTCAGTTCGAGCTTCTCTACAGGCTTGCCATTGAGCAAGACCTCCAGGGTTCCGCGAACGTCCGCAGCGCCTTTCTCTGTGGCCAGGAGCAACGCGCGCAGCGCCATGATGGTGGCCTGGGTCGTGCCCCACGCTCCGGAAGCATCCTTCTTGGCGGCAATGTAGCTGAGAGCCTTGCGCGCCGTGCCAGAAGCTTGCCCCCACTTGAGCAGGGCCTGTAGTGCCAGCCCCGTTGTCTCAACACTGGCGCTGGTGCCGGTAGCATAGACGCTGGTTTCCTCGGCGTTCCACCACGCCTGATCATCCTTCTCCGTACGCGCATCGAGCAGGAGTTGCGTTGTCTCGCGAATGAATTCGCGGTCTTTGCCGTAGTCAGCCGCAAAATTGGCCAGCACCGCCAGAGTGTAGGTGTCCAGCTTGGAACTGACACTCATGTGTTTTTCTATAAACTGCTTGGCTTTCTCCACCGCCGATCCCTGGTATCCGGTATTCTCCAGAGACCAGGCGATGTAAGCGGTAATGCGCAGCACATCTGTGTTGTAGCGGTTGGTAGCGCCTTCATTGATAAACGAGGTATCCGGCTTCCAACTACCGTCCGCCTGCTGTTGTCCGGCAAGCCAGGCCTGCGTCCGCATGATGAGCTTCGGATCCACGTCATGGACCTTGGACATGTCATAGAATTCCATCAAGCCGTACGAGGTCAGGATCTTGTTGGCGGGCGCCTGGCCAAACCAGGAGAAGCCGCCGCCAGCCACTTCAAAGGTCAGGAGCCGCTGGTAGCCGTTGGCTATAAAGCCTTCAGCTTTGGCGTGAACTTCCGGCGTTAGCTTCTTGCTGCGCTTCATGTAATCCAGGGCCAGGACGTTCGGGTAAGTACTGGACGAGGTCTGCTCAAAGCAGCCGTAAGGCATGCGCAGCAGGCTATCCATGCCTTCGATGACCTGGCTCAACGGACCAGGATAAAGGCGAACGTAAATCTTGCTGGCGTCTGGAATGGAGCCCGCCGGAAAATTCACCTGATGCTGCACTGTGTTTTCCAGGCGGCCGTTGAAGACCACGCTCTGCTCACGCCCGTTGGGCACCACTTCGATTTCCCGCACTACAATGTCGGCACGGTTGGCTTCCCCGTTCATGCGCGCTGAAAGCGTCAGCTTGAATTTCCCGATACGCCTGGCCTCCAGCGTGAATTGCGATCCACCTACGCGGGCGGACTCCACCGAAACATTCTTTTCCGCGGCGTCATCCACCAGGGAGAACCAATCTTCCGGTTGCAATTTCAGGCTGACGTCTCCGCGCCCGCCTGAGTAGTTGTAAACCGCGACTGGAATGGAGACACGATCACCCTGGGTAAGCGTGACCGGAAGGTCCAGATCAACAAAAAAATCCTGGAAGACCTTAAGACTGGAGTTGGCGCTACCCAGCGCTCCATGCTGGGTGGAAGCCACCAGCGCCATGCGCCAGGTGGTGATGGAATCCGCCAGAGGAATGGAAACGCTCGCCATGCCGTCATGATCGGTGATGATCTCGGGATTGATATAGAGCGCTTCGGGGAAGTAAGAGCGCACGTGCGGGCTCGCGGACTCACTCCCAATGACGGTTGCAGTATTGAGAGCCACTGCATCCGCAGTGACCTCAACTGTTTTAGACTTTGCCATCGCCATTGGCACGGGCACGGCACGAAGGTCTATCGGGCCACCGGTGGCAACATCGAAAGCGCGATTAGGCGCACCGAAGAGAGCACCGCCAGCGACTCCACCAGGGACCCCGCCTACAACTCCACCTACAGCTCCGAACCTCCCAAGCGTTGGGCTGATCGTCACCACATCTTCGCCGGGCTGATGCCGGAGAAAAACGGACAGGGTCGCATGGTCGCGAGCTTCAACCGTGAACTTGCTGGAAACGTTTTCAGACTTGCTGGAAACTTCCAGTTGATATTCGCCGGGAGGCAGGCCTGCCAGGTGGAATCGTCCGCCCGCGTTAGTCCGAGAGGTACGAATTTTGCCCGTGGAGATCTCGCGCACCTTGATCGTAGCGCTCTCCAGTGCCCCGCCCCACTGATCAACCGCAGTTCCTTCTATCTCAGCGCTGCCATTGAAAGCTCCGTGATCGTGTTCGATCTTGACATCAATGCTGCTCGGTCCTGTGCTTGGACGGCCCACCACCCTGCGCTTTCGAAATTCAATGTAGACCATCAAGTCATCCGCGGTCTGAGACCGTTTGTCCGGCCCCGCGCTACGGACCAGGTAATAGGTTTGTCTGGGACCCCAGGAGACCGGTTCAAGATGAAGATTGGTTCCCCAGGAATCCCTGACCGGCGCAATCTTCTCCATCACCTTGACCAAGTCAGTGGCCTCGGGGTTCTGGGCGTAAGCTCGGTTGAGGTTCTCCGATAGCTGGCGCACCTGATCCAGGAAGCGCACCTCGTATCGTTTCGTGTAATCCGCGTATTTGGTTACAGGGACCGTGCGGCCAAATTCCGTTTCAAATTTGTTGGTGCTCACCAGTTCCGTAGCGGAGAACAAGGCGCGCGCCGCCCGGTCGCGTTGCTCTACCTGCGCCTTTTCCACCGGTTCAACGATCTCCGGCATGCCGATGGAATGGATCTCATAACGAGGTTTCATCACCTCTTGCTCCAGGTAGAAAAAAACCTTGGCGAAGCCGGGCTGCTTTTCCGCCAGTGCGAAGACGGCTTCATCGACCACTTGCAGGCCCAAAGCAGCTTGTACGCCCTGGCCGCGCGAGTTGGTCACATGGAAGCGCACGCGCGCATCTTCTCCTGGGCGATAAACCGCGTTTTCTGCTCTGGCTTCAATCTTGAGCTCGTCTGCCGGCTGCACAAATACCAGCCGATGATCGCCAACAGGACGGGCGTCACGACCGAAGAGATAGGCGTTGAAATCCACCGTTCCCGCCATTTCCGGCGTGGCAATCATGGTCAGCTCGGCGCGGCCATTTTCGATGTCCAGGTCACGCGTGAGCACGGTCTGCCCTTCCTTGACGATGTCTACATAAGCAGTGCCTCGCTGTTTGGTGGAGAAGACGTGCAGTTGAATGCGGTCTCCGGCACGATAGAGCCCACGTTCCGTCCGCAAAAGAATCTGGTCCTCACCCTGCCGCGCTTCCAATTGAATGGTGCGCGAAGTGTGGTTGCCTTCTTTGTCTTCAGCCTCAATCTCCAGTTTCTCGTTTCCGGAACCAGCGTTGAGATGCACAACTGCCACTCCGCCATCATCCGTGACCACATGCTGATCTGAATTCTCGCCTGCATGTACGCGCAGGTCAGCGCTGGCCGGAGTCCCGTCCGGGTAGGAAGTCAGAATAAATACCTGGTTTTCCAGATTGGGAACCAGTGTGCCGCCTTCAGGCACTGCCGTCACCAACAGCGGCGATTCCGTCACCGTGATCGGTTCACCGCGCGTTTCCGCATGCTCGGCGGAGTCCTTTACCGTGGCCTCGATCAACACCCGGGCTGCGCCCTGGGTCAGGGGGCGTCCGGCAAAATAGGCAGGCAGCTTGAGGTCAAAATGGTAGGCGCCATCGCGGTCAGTCTTGCCTTGAATCGAGGTGATTTCATATACCGCAACGTCCATGCTGGAGGCTTTCACGGTGATCTCGCCACCATCTACCGGCTTGCCAAAGAAATAGTTGGCGCGTACGGTCCCGGTTACGTGGTCACCGGGTCTGTAACCACGCTTGGTTTGGTTGTCCTTTCCGGCAAAATCAAGAGCAACTTTGAACTTGGGCAGGACGTATCGCTGGACGTTCAGGGCGATTTCCGCAGTGTTCGTCGGGGGCGCATCGGCTTCACCCATCAACGCACGAAGGTGGTAGGCGCCAAGATTTACCTCGTCGGCCAAGCCAAATTCCGCCGACGCAATTCCGAACTTGTCGGTCTGCGTGGCTTTCTTGAATACCTTGTTGCCGCGTGAATCTTCCACTTCAAACGTCAGCTTGCGCGTTGCGGCGGCTTCATGATCGGAGCGGTCCAGCGCCAGCGCGCGGACGTGAATGATCTGTCCAGGCTGATAGATCGGCTTTTCGGTAGTCAGTAGAATCGAAACCTTATCTTCCAGACGAACGGATTGCGCGAATTCGGTTGAGCCGATGGGCGTATCGGCAACGTAGCGCAACTGATAGTTGCCGACTACACCCGCGGGAAATTGAAACTGGGCTTCCGTGGTGCCTCGATGGTTGAGCCGTCCCGCGAAAAGAGGACGCGGTTTCTGGTCTGGAGCGAGTAGTTCAATTCGCACTGAGCCGGAACCGGCAATCGCTTCATTTTTGGAATCCGTGACGATGACTCGTATCGCTGCCTGTCCGCCACTCAAGTACGATTGCTGCCCCAAGATGTGGACCACAGGCGTGCGAATGATCTGCGAGATGGATTCTGTGCCCTCCAGCGCTGCACCCTTTGCGTCGCTATATTCAAAGTGATAGCGCATGCGATTCCATACCAGGTCTTCCAGGGGCAGAGGTTTCTCCAGCTTGATCTCTTCTTGCCAGCGCCCTTTGCCCTGGGTGACATCAACCATGTGCTCGACTCGCCCGAGCACTTCATCTTCCGGGTTCACGACTTCCAAGGTTAATCGTCCTGTGCCGGCAAGAAGGGTCTGGTAGGGGATCGTCACATGCAGGATGCCCCGCGTGTAGGTAATCGAGGCGTCGCCGCTTGCCGCTTCAAAGCGGGGTACCATCACGACCAAGGCGACGGCGATCATCAACAATGCCGCGAGGGACAAAAACCAGCGCCGTGATGCGCTGCTGAATTCACTTTGCTCTTTCATTCTCGCATCTCCATCAAAGCTGCTATCAAGACTCATGCAGCTATATTGACACTCGACAGGAGAACGCGGTTCCCACTTCTTCTTGCGGCTTTTTGAGCGGAAAGTACTCAGGAAGTACTTAAGAATAAATGACTACAGAACAGGAACTTTCGCGGGATGATTGGTGTCTACGGAGCAGACAGGAAATAGCAACTGCTGATTAGCAAGAGTGGACGAACAAATGTTCGAAGTTTGGCTAATGGCTCATTGCCATTTGCTCACTCATTGCCCTTTTCCGTTGACGCAACGCGGCAGGGCGACAATACCTGCGGATAGTACAGTTTGGAATGTGGGATGTTCTGCTGAAGTTTCATCTGCCACTTTTGCGGTTTGCGTACACTTTCAGGCAACCTAAGCTCCATCAAGTATCCGCGCCACGTAAATCCGAAGAAGTGCGGATCGAAGGCGCTATCCGCTCCGCCGGTTTCTCCCGGCACATCCGAAAACAGTCTTCTTTCCGGGCGATGAGTGTTCCACATGAAGTCACGGTAGGTGTGACTTATCTGCTCCCGAAACATCACCATCAACCGCGTGCCGGTGGCCAGAAATTCCTTTTCAATGTCAGCCACGGAGTGGCTGCTCTTGTCATCGTAAGGAACGCCAACCAACAGGATGGTGTCTCCCGGCTGGTGCTCGCCAAACATGCTCAGAGCCTGATGCAGCGCATCAAATAACGCTACCCTCTTACCCAGCGAGTTTGCCTGCTCGACAATGGCATTGATCTCGGCAGTCCTTTTTTCCTGGTCTGCGAAGAAACCTTTGGTAAACTCGGCCCGCGCTGCATACACGCCAAAAGCCACCGGCTTCCCTTCCGGCGCCTGCCGGGCCATGCGGGTGACTGTATCCACTACCTCGCTGACTTTCTCATTGTCTTGCGCGCCATCGGTCTCAAGCAGAACCAGAAGACGGCTGTTATAACCTTGCCGGAGATTGACAATCTCGAGCGGAGTCCCATCCATACGAGCTTTAAAATCATCAGCCTTCAGAGTTTGAATGTCGACACCCAGGCGGAAGTCGAAGGCATTTACGACTACTGACGTAGTGCAGTCCTGAGAAAAGGCCGGCAAAGAGAGAACGAGAATAGCGGTAAGAAGAAGTCTGTACATACTCATGCCCCCCAACTCTTACGGCCCCTCTCGCACATCCATGAAATAAGCCTTGCAGAACTGGCGATGCCCTGAAAGAGGCAGCCTCTATGGCTGGTTCAGAACATTATCCCACGCAAACGACCGCTCAGACAGTGAATTAGCGGGCCGGCATTTTTCGGGGATCAATTCTCCAGAGGTCACCTTTTCCATGGTCTGACACCCAAATTGAGCTAAAGCCAAAGCGAATGGCATCCGCATTTTTATAATTGCCGTATTGATCCACCACTCTATTTCGCGCGGGATCAATGCGCATGACCGGCGTGCCGCTCATCGTTACCCAGATGAATCCTCCGCCATAGCAGATCTCTCCACCTGCGCCGGGAACTTGCGCTGGAATCACTGCGCTCACCTTGTTCTTCACCGGATCAATGCGGGCAACATTGCCGTCTGATTGAGTCAGCACCCACAACGATCCCGCTCCCACTGTAGCAAAACGTGGCCCAGCATTCACCGGGATCGTAGCCACAACCTTGCCTTTACGGGGATCAACCCGATAGATCTTGCCTTCTCCGGAACTGACTGCCCAAACTGAGGCAAAGCCCAGCTTGACCACCGCAGAGTCCTTACCCACTGCAATCTTCCGCACGGTGCGGCCACTGTGGGAATTGACCTGCGTCAGCGTGCTGGAATGGCCGTCTTCATTGCTGACGAACCAAACGCTGTCTCGACTCACAGCGATTCCTCCTTCGCCGGAGTGATCGATGGAGACTGGAACTCTCAGATCGACCTTATTCTTCCCAGGGTCAATACGGGCGAGGCTTTGACTCTGGCAATTCAACACCCAAGCTCGGTCGGGTCCGATTCCGATGCCATAACAAGGTTCCTTATCTTCGCCCAGCGGCACCCTGGCTTGAACCGTGTTGCGGATCGGATTCACGCGGACAATCTCGTTGTTCTTGGGCACTGAAACCCATACGGAGCCGAAACCGATACTAAGCCAATCGGGATCGCCACCAATGTGAATTTTTTGAATGATTGGGAGGGTCGCTGCGTCACGCTTGGCAAACTTTGCACTTTCGTTTGCTTCCTGTCCGGAAACAACGCAGGCCACTACGATCGCGGCCAATAACGGCTTCAGAATACATAACAGTGATTTCATGTTCACTTTGCCCGAGACTCCGGCAGACGAACATGGTAATTGGACGGCAGGCCCGGTGTGAAGGTCGGCGCGGCCCGGTCTTTCCGGAGTCTGCAGAATAGGAGCGCTATTTACATCAAAATTGCCAGTTCACATTCACGAATCCGTTGCCGCTGGAGGGTACCGTGAACGTGTGGTTCGATCCGTTCTCCCAGGTCACCGCTCCATTGGCCGCGATCTTAATGAACTTGAATTGAATGGTTTGTCCCGCCGGAACCGAGACATTCAGGAACCAATTGGGATAGTTGGGGTCCAGCATGGGCCCGATGGCCGTATCAAAGGTAGTGCCCCAGTTGCCCAGTTCCACGGTGCTTCCGGTGAGGAAGATGAAGTCGCCAACATTGGTGGGAGTCGCATTGTTCACGGTGAAGGTAACCGGGATGAGCTTGGCGGTCAGGACTTTGAACTGAATCGTGTTCCCTGCCGTGCCGCCGGAATTCTTGAGTTGAACGTTATAGATCCCGGCGGTCACATTGGGCACGTTGAAGACTACTTGCGAATCCGACCAGCTCACCACGCTGGCCGCCGTAGTGCCGAAAAGCACACTCCCGGTGGAAGCCCCAAAACCCTTTCCGGCGATTGTGACTTTAACTCCGGATTGCCCAACTGTGGGACCAATCGATCCAACTTCCGGCGCCGTGGCGGTAGCCGTTGTTTGCCAAACAGCAACGGTATGCGCTGGAAGCGTGAATGAAGCCACGGGGTTGTTTCCGCCGGTTCCTGCGCTCACAGCGATTCCGAAACCACCTAACAGGCCTGCCAGGTAATCGGAATAACTTCCTGCGGGCAGGGCCGTATTCAGCCCGGTGATGGAAAAGCCGGTCGTGTCATTCTTATTGATGGCCACAAGCACCACGTCATTAAAGAACTTTCTCTCATAAATATAGACGTCGTTGTTCATCCAACGCTGCTGGAAGCCGCCATAGGCAATCCCATCATTGCTCTGACGCAGGGTGGAGAGCTGGCCAATGAGCTTATAAGGCGTGGTTGTGGTGCTGAATGAGCTCATCTGCAGCCGGTTGAAGGGGTCGCCACCACCGTTTGTATCGTTGTGGAGAAACTGCTCGTCTCCGTAATAGATCACAGGAATTCCCCTGCAGGTCAAGAGAAAGGCGGTTGCTTCATTGAGCCGGTTGGTGTTGTTGTTGACGGAAAGAAAACGGGGCACGTCATGGCTATCCACAAATGTAACCTGGTCATTCTGCCAGGTGAAGGTGGAATTCTCGGTCGTCAGCGTGCCGTCTATTTCAGAAAAATTAGTGTTGTTGGCAAACACGTCCCGAATGGCCGTATTCAAAGAGAAGTCCAGCAGTGATATGCCACTGTTGTTGGCGAACTTGTAGGCATCGTGAAAGAGCGGGTCGCCTGTGCCTCCCAGGAACCACTCGCCATAGAAAAAGCTTGGGCCAAATGTAAATGCCGAATTGGCCATGCTGTATTCCCAGCCCCAGGTCACGTGTTTTACCGCATCAATGCGGAAGCCATCCACACCATGCTGCTGAAGCTGCTGCAAGGCGGTTTTTAAATAACTGTCCACAGTTGCATTTTCCTGGTTCAGATCAGAGAGGCTGAACAGAGTGTAGTACTGGAGCTGGTAGCGATCATTGAAATCGCTGATGTTGGGGTTATGGTGAAACATTCCATTGGGATCGTTGTTGAAGGCGGCCAGAAATGTGCCGTTGTCGTAGAGCGAGCCAAATTCAGCCGCAGAATTGTCGTTGGTATGGTTGGGAGCAAAATCCACAATTACCCTGATCCCGTTAGCGTGGGCGGCGGAGACCAGATTGTCAAAAGCAGCGAAGGTATTATTGACGTCGCCAAAGTGCTCCTCGATCCGTTTGAAGTCGCGCGCAGCATAACCGTGATAGGGAGCAGCGGGACTGCCGTTGACGGGATCATTCAGGTTGAGGTTGTCCACCGGTGGGGAAATCCAGATTGCAGTGGCGCCCAGCCCCTTAATGTATGCCATCTTCTGCTGAATACCCGCCAAATCTCCGCCCCAGTAAAGCCGCCAATTCGTCTTGGTGGAATCAAACAGCCCGGCGCTCTGCGGAGGATTGTCATTGCTGGTATCGCCATTGAAGAACCGGTCGGTCACGATCTGATAGATGACCTGTTTCTTGAAATCCTGTGCGCTGCAAAGAACGGCCGCGAAAGCCAGGACGAGGAAAGTGTTGATCAAACGACGAACAGAAACGAAAGAAAGCATGTGCGAGGCTCCTTGCAGAGATCGGGCAATCTAACGGTAACTCACTCTGTAATACGGGCGCTGATGTGGATTTGTACCATCGCGTCAAGGGCCAGGCGCAATTCCATTGTGGAACTCATCCTGCTCCCTGGTTGACATTGCGTCTCCTGCTGGTGCGGGGACCAGGCCAGGCGGGCCAGCCCACGGACAGCGGATGCGAGTACTAATACCTATCGCCTCATGTCATCGAAAAGGACGCAAGACCATCCAGTAGCCTCCTCTGCTCAGAACACAATTTGCGTGTGCATGTCCCGCATGTCAATAGTCTTGCTTAGTAATGTACTTTGTTATACAAAGTACATTACTTTAAATGACTCTGTTCTCTTATGCAAAATGCTAATAATCGCGGGACGTGTGCCGGAGCCCCTCTCCAATGCCCCAGTTACAAACCCATACCAGTGCGGCAGGGTGGTATGCAATGAGGGCGCAAGGGAACCGCCCGCTTCGGGTAAAGCTGATTCTTCCAGCGCTCACTGAGGCAACCAGCCCCTACTGGCGCCCAATCAAGTACTCCTTGTTCCCTCCCCTGGGATTAGCCACGCTGGCCGCTTATCTGCGTCCGCAAGATGAAGCCGTCATCGTAGACGAGCACGTTGAACCTTTGCGGACGGACGATGAACCGGACCTGGTTCTGATCCAGGTCTACATCACCAATGCGTACCGGGCGTATGCCATTGCAGATCACTACCGGGCCAAGGGAGTATTTGTGGGCCTTGGCGGGCTGCATGTTACGTCCCTTCCGGATGAGGCGGCTGCCCACGCCGACGTGATTTTTCTCGGGCCGGGAGAGCAGACGTTTCCCCAATTCCTCCAGGACTTCTGCATTGGCCAGCCTGGCCGACGATACACTTCGACCGATGGCCGTACATTGGACCGGATTCCGCCACTGCGGCGCGACCTCATCCGCCGCAGCCACTACCTGGTGCCAAATTCTATTGTGGTGACCCGTGGGTGTCCGCAGCACTGCGACTTCTGTTACAAAGATGCGTTTTTCCAGGGTGGCCGCGGGTTTTACACCCAGAGAGTGGATGATGCCCTGGCCGAGATTGCGCGCCTGCCCGGACGCCACCTCTACTTTCTTGATGACCACCTTTTGGGTGACCGCCGTTTTGCGCAAGCTCTCTTTGATGGCATGCGGGGCATGCGGCGGCTGTTTCAGGGCGCAGCCACGGTGGATTCGATTCTACGCGGCGATCTGATCGAACGGGCAGCGGAGGCCGGTTTGCGCAGCATCTTCGTCGGGTTCGAAACCCTGACTCCCGGTAATCTGGCCCGCAGCAACAAGCGGCAAAATCTGGGGCGGGACTACAAAGCCGTAACCGACCGGCTGCACTCCCTCGGAATCATGATTAACGGCAGCTTCGTTCTTGGCATGGACGATGACGGGGAAGATGTATTTCGGCGCACGGTCGATTGGGCCATTCAGCAGGGCATCACTACCGCGACCTTTCATATTCAGACCCCCTACCCTGGCACCAGGCTCTATGCGCGCATGCTCGGTGAAGGACGCATCGTGACCAGCGACTGGAATCTGTATGACACGCGCCACGTTGTTTATCGTCCCTCCCAGTTGCGGCCGGAGGCGCTCAAGGCCGGATACGATTGGGCTTACCGCGAGTTTTATCGCTGGGGTTCCATTGCGCGGGCTTCGCTGCGACACGGCACGCTCAAACACCAGGCTAAGCATTTCTTCTATGCCGCCGGATGGAAGAAATTCGAGCTCCTGTGGGACCTGATGATCCGGGCGCGGCAACTCGGGCGGATCACACCTCTCTTGGAGGCTGTCTTAAGCAGGGTCACGCGTCAGCAAACGGCGAACAAAGCAGAGCAACGACCTGACGAGGCACTTAAGCAACTTATTACTGTTAGCAACCTCCTCGAAACCAACCCAGTGGCCCAAAGCGACGATCTGGCGTTGTCTTCTTCCGATCGCCCCCGCTGAGTCTCCTGCCGACTGCCAAAGAGGATGCATGCATAGCCTGAAGCTACGTTCTCCATTTGGGCAAGAATTCCTGGAACTTTTCCGCCACTTGGGACATTACAAGTATGTACGGGGGAGATGTTGGGAACACGATGATCAGCGACGAAGCGTTGATGCTGGACTTCCAGCGTGGATCACGCGAGGCTTTTGAAGAGCTGTTTGCACGCTATCGCGGCGCGATCCACGGCTTTTTCCGCAGGCGGCTGGAGAACAACGAACGCGCCGAGGATCTGGCCCAGGAGACTTTTCTGGCCCTGATTCGCGCCGTGTCACGCTATCAGCCTCGCGCCCAGCTCCGCACGTACCTTTACGGGATCGCCTTAAAGCTCCTGGCGGCGGAACGGCGTAAGCATAAGAGCGCTTCTCTCGATGAATGTGATCATGAGCTGCCGGTTATAGATGAAATCCCGGACAGAGCGCTTTGGGTGCGCCAATCCCTGGAAAAGCTGGATGGTTTTGAGCGTGAGATATTGATGCTGCGTGAATACGAGCAGCTCAGCTATGCGGAAATTAGCCAGTTGTTAAGGCTGCCGGTCAACACAGTTCGTTCCCGGTTATTTCGGGCACGCCTGGCCCTAAAGGGCCACCTGGAGCCGCAAATGAAGCTCCATCGCGCTACTACAGCGAGTGGAACGCAAGATCAAGATGAAGACGAGGCGCAGCAATGATCAAAAAGAATAGCCATCCCATTGAAGAACTGGAGTTGATGGCCTATCTGGACGGTGAACTCTCCCGCGAACGGGCCGCAGCCGCAGCAGCCCATCTGGAGGCATGCGCAGAGTGCAAGGCGTTGGCGAATGACCTCAGGGGCATCTCACTGGAGCTGGCAACGTGGCAGATCGAATCCTCGGATGCTGAGATCACGGCACGTTTATCGGTGGCGCTCGAGGACCATGACCGGGCCCAACAGAAGAAGACAGACAATGACGGTCGGTCCGGACTAAGAATTTTATGGCCACGGCGGCGAGTTTGGCCTTGGGCGCTGGCGGCGACGGGCTTGGTTCTAATCGTTACAGCTTCGCTCCCAAATATGCTGAGAAAGGCGGTACCTCGAGCTGAGTTTTCTAGTTTATGGCCTAAGGAACAGGAGATTCAACAGGCCCAAAGTGTAGCCAAGGGCACAACGGCTTATTCCTACGACGGACAGCCTTCGCGAGCTCCAACGCCAGGCTATGGCACAATGGGCCGGCTGGAGCGTAGCCATCAAGGAACAGAGGGGCTGCTCCGGGATCAAGTGCGTGCCACTGAGACAAAGGCGATAGGCGAATTTCTTATCCCTACCGGACCCATGGTCATACGTACGGCTGAGCTCGCGCTCACGACCACAGATTTCGACCAGGCCCGCACCCGCATGGAAGAGATTCTGAGGCGGCACAATGGTTATCTCGGTGACCTGAACGTGAGCGGAACTACTAATTCTGCTCGGACCTTAACCACGACATTGCGTGTACCCGCCGGCCAGTTGGATGCGGCAATGGCCGAGTTGAAAATGCTGGGCCACGTGGATTCGGAATCACAAAAGGGCGAGGAAGTCTCACAGCAATATGTTGACCTGCAGGCGCGGCTTTTGAATGCCCGCAACAGCGAACGGCGGCTGACCGATCTCCTTCAGCGAACCGGCAAACTCTCTGATGTGCTGGAAGTGGAACAGGCAATCGAGAGTGTACGCGAAAACATTGAACGCATGGAGGCCGAGAAAAAGAACCTGGAGAAACAAGTAGCCTTCTCCACGGTGAGCCTGAAGGTCGTGGAAGACTATAAAGAGCGCGTTCAGGTGGTGCCTGACTCCACCTCTAGGCGCCTTCGCAATGCCGCCGTAGAAGGTTACCAGATGATGGTGGCCGGGTTGATTAATCTGCTTCTGTTCCTGGCATCGTGGGGACCGAGCCTGTTGCTGTGGGCAGCTATCCTTTTCTTCCCCGCGCGCTGGTTGTGGAGAAAGGGACGCCGCGAACTTTTTTAGCGGCGCCCGTCAGGATGGCCGTTCCCGCCGCTCCCTTTCACAAGCTTCGGCCTGGTTGCGAAGGGCCCGGCCTTTATCCGGAGTGGGGTCTTTCACCAATCCGTAGGCCTTGCGACCCTCATGGTATTCGGGCAGGTGCTCGGTGATTGGGAGGCCTTCCTGATTCACGAACAGGAGACAATGACAGTATTTATAGATTTGCATATCATCGCACGCGCAAATCCATGTGCGATGCTTCACTTCTTCCAGCTTGTCGGGATAGAAACGGCAGGGACACAGGGGCTTCCCCAGTGTCTCCAGGTGGTGAGCCAGCCCCAGAACCACCGCCTCAGTGACACTGGGATCAGGATGAGTGCATGTGCCCGACTTGGCGCAATACTTCTCGACAAACTTCCGGATTCGCTGGATCGCTTCGTTGTTCGGGCCAGTAGCCACGAGTCTCCCTTATTGGTCTGCCTGTTGGGGTTGTGATCTGGGTATTATAGTTCGTCCGAATGAACGCTTGCCTCAAAGTGATCAAGATCTTTCTTTTGTGGATCTGCCTGCCGCTCCTGCTTGGGGCGGTTTTTGTAGTTGCACCGTGCTATACGCTGGGCGAATTCCTCCATCAGGAGAGGCTATGGTGCGGATATAAGAGCGGGCCGCCTTATACGGGTGCGCAATTTACCGTCGGTATAGCTGCCGGCCTGGTGCTCGCATGTCTCGTCTCGTGGAAGACGCACTGGATCGCGAGAAAGTCAAAATGATCCTTGGGGCCCTGGCGTTGTGATCTAAACTAAATTTTGCTTGCCCGTCCGGCCCAATAGGGTTCGCGCATTACGCGTTTTAGAGTCTTCCCTGCGGTACTGCGCGGAAAGTCCTCCATAATCACCACCTCGTGGACCCGCTGATGTTTGCCGTCCACGCGCTCGTTGATCCACACGCGCAGTTCTTCTGCGGTTATGCTTCCCGCGTCTTGCAGAATCACCGCCGCTACTGGTGTTTCTCCCCATTTCTCACTGGGGACGCCAAACACAGCCACCTCCCGCACGGCAGAATGGCGCACGATAATCTCCTCAATGTCCCGGGGAAACACATTTGCGCCGCCGGAGATGATCAAGTCCTTCTTGCGGTCCACCAGGTAGAGGAACCCGTCCTCATCCACATACCCCAGATCGCCGCTGTGCAACCAGCCATCAATGATGGCTTGGCACGTCAGGTCGGGCTGCTTGTAGTATCCGGGCATCATCACAGGCCCCCGGCCCACAATCTCTCCCACCTCGCCAACAGCGGCTTCCCTGCCCTCCTCGTTGATGATCCTCATCTCGAAGAATGGAGGCGGCGTGCCCACGGAATTTATCTTGGCGGCATAGCGAGTGCTATCAAGAATCGTGATAAAGCCTTCTGTGAGCCCGTACAGCTCATACATGCGGCCGGGCAGAAGACTGTTGAGCTTCTCTTTGTGCTCACTGTGCAGCGGAGCGCCCACTGTGCAGAGCATCTCCAGTGATTCGAGCATGCCGGCGGAGAAATTTGGCGCATGCAGGAGCGCAATCGCCTGCGAAGGCACGAGCATGATATGCGTCACGCGTTCGCGGGCAATCGTTTCCAGAAAGTGGATGGGATCAAAGCGTTCATGCAGGATAAAAGTGCCACCCAGGAACATGGATGGCATCAGCGTGAGAAATGCTCCATTGAAGACCAGCGATCCCGCATGCAGCGCTATGCTCTCCGGACGCATGCGAAATGCCGAAGCAAAGAGCATGCAGTACATGCCGCGCACGTAATGGGTGTGCACAATCCCCTTCGGCTGGCCGGTAGTGCCGCTGCTGTAGATGATGTTGTAGGGGTCTTCATCAAAGATTTCGACGATTGGATCATGCTCCCCTGCCCTGCCCGTTATGTCCTCATAGTTGACATACCCCAGAACTTTATCGCTGCCAGTAAGAATGAAACGACCGGAAGGGATACCGGGAAGTTCGCTCCGGATGCTGTCAACGGTGGAGGTGAACTCGGAGCAGGTAATCAGCGCCGCGGCGTCCGAATCTTTGAGCAGATTGAAGAAGCCTCTGGCAGTCAGCAATGGGCTCAGCGGCACCACGACCGCGCCGATCTTGGCAGCCGCCCAATATACATCCAGCACCTCCAGGCAGTTGGGCAGGATAGTGGCCACCTTGTCGCCCTTGCTCATTCCTAAATTCAACAGAGCGTGAGCCAAACGATTCACGCGGCGGTTGAATTCGACATAAGAAAATCTCTTGTGCTCACAAACCACCGCCGTGTGACCGGGACGAAAGCGAGCATGCCTGCCGAGCAATGATCCAATATTCACGTTTTATCGCTCCCGATTCCCTACCACGCGGCGATAAAGACCAGCCACCTCTCCCACGATGCCGCGCCGGAAGATCAGCACACAGACAATGAATATTCCGCCAATGATCACGGTAACAAAAGGCGCGATGCGGTCCGGGAGTTCATTTTCCAGCGTCACGATAGAAAAAGCTCCCACCACCGGCCCCCAAACCGTGCCCATCCCACCCAGCAGGCTCATCAACACCACATCTCCGGAGGTATGCCAGTCTGCATCGGTGAGAGTCGCAAAGGTGAGGACGAGGGCCTTGGTGGCTCCGGCCAATCCGGCCAAAGCAGCGGAGATCACAAAGGCAAGCATCTTATAGCGATTCACGTCGTAGCCGAGCGAGATGGCGCGCGCCTCATTTTCGCGGATCGCCTTGAGCACCTGGCCAAAGGGGGAATGAATTGTCCGCCAAACCATCCAAACCCCAAAGGTTGCAATGGCCAGCACCACATAGTAAAGAGTGCGATCGTTTTCAAGATTGATGAACCACCAGAGGCGGCCGCGTGGAATCGCCTGCAAACCGTCTTCCCCACCGGTGAATGGGGCCTGGAGATAAAGGAAGTACATCAATTGGGCTAAAGCCAGGGTGATCATGGAAAAGTAAATTCCCTGTCGCCGAATCACCAGGTTGGCGATTATGAGACCAAGCACGGTCGCAGCCAGAGTGCCCGCCAGAATTCCCAGCCCTGGAGTAAGACCCTTCTCTTTCATCAGGTAACCTGCGACATAACTGGCCGTAGCAAAGAAGGCGGCATGGCCAAAGGAGAGCAGCCCGACTTGCCCCAGCAGCAGGTTAAAGGCAGATGCAAACAGCGCAAAACACAGCGCCACCATCAGAAAGACGGGATACATGGCGAAGGGAGCCAACACTCCGGCAGCCAGCAGCACAGCAACCACAACATAGCCGACGATGCGATGTTTCATGCCGGGCTTCACCTCTCCCTGCCGAAAAGTCCCGCAGGACGAACCAGAAGCACAATCGCCATGATGAAGAACACTACCGTATTGGAGGCTTGCGGGTAGAACACCTTGGTGAAGCCTTCGACCAGTCCAAGGCCAAGGCCGGTCACAATTGAGCCCAGGATGGAGCTCATTCCACCGATCACAACCACAGCAAAGACAACGATGATCAGATTAGTCCCCATGAGCGGACTGATCTGGGTAAGCGGCGCGGCCAGCACGCCTGCCAGTCCCGCCAGCGCCACACCGATGGCATAAGTAATGGTAATCATGGCGGGGACATTAATGCCAAAAGCGCGCACCAGATTGGGATTCTCCGTGGCTGCGCGCAGGTAAGCCCCGAGCGGCGTTCGTTCAATTACGAACCAGGTGGCCAGGCATACCAGCAGGGATGCAACCACCACCCAGGCCCGGTACCGGGGGAGAAACATGAATCCCAGGTTGAAGGCGCCTTGAAATGCGTCCGGAATGGAGTAAGGCAATCCGGAAACACCATATTTGTACCGAAAAGCGCCTTCCAGCACCAAGGCCAGCCCGAATGTCAGGAGCAATCCATAAATAGGATCAATGCCATACAGCCAGCGCAGCAGACTGCGCTCGATCACCACTCCAATGGCCGCCAGAACCAGCGGAACCAGCAGCAGACACCACCAGTAACCAATCCCGAACTGCGTGAATGCAAACCAGGTGAAGACCGCGCCCAGCATGTAAAAAGCGCCGTGGGCAAAGTTGACCATGTTCAGCATGCCGAAGATGATGGAGAGGCCCAGGCTGAGCATGGCGTAAAAGCAGCCATTGACCAGCCCTACTACAAGTTGGCTCAAGAGTGCGGTGACCGGCACACCGAAGATCGTCATCACGTAGTTGGCCTGTAGCGTCCTATTTCTTGATCAATGGGCAGCGCGATTCAGAGAGCGGCTGAAAGGCCTGGTCCCCGGGAATTTTGCTGACGAGCTTGTAATAATCCCAGGGATATTTCGATTCGCTGGGCGACTTTACCTGAAAAAGATAAAACTCGTGGACCATACGTCCATCCGCGCGAATCTTTCCACCTTTGACAAAGTCGTCATTCAGGGTTGTTTCCTTGAGCTTCTTGATCACCGTGTCCGCATCGTCCGTGCCTGTGGCCTGCACGGCTTTCAGATACTGCAGCACGGAGGAATAGACGCCCGCCTGGCTCATGGTGGGCATCCTATTCATCTTGGAAAAGAATTTCTTGCCCAACCTTCGGGTGTCGTCATTCATATCCCAGTAGTAGCCTTCAGCCACGTACATGCCCTGCGTGGCCTTCAGCGTCAGCGAGTGGATATCCGAGATAAAAACCAGCAGACCCGCCAGGGTTTGACTTTTGTTGATGCCGAATTCGGCCGCCGTCTTGATGGCGTTGATGGTGTCTCCTCCGGCATTAGCCAGGCCGATTACTTTGGCTTTCGAATTCTGGGCCTGCAGCAGATAGGAAGAGAAATCCGGGGCGCTGAGGGGGTGCAGGACTGAGCCTAAGACCTGGCCACCGGCAGCCTTCACTGCCCTAGTTGTGTCATCCTGCAGAGAATGGCCAAAGGCGTAGTCCGCGGTAATAAAGAACCAGGTATTGCCGCCGTGCTGGACGACCGCCCTTCCCGTAACGCCTCCGGTCGCATAGGTGTCATAAACATAGTGAATGGTGTAAGGGTTGCAATCTTCATTGGTCAGGCGCGAGGTGCCGGCATTGTCAACCATAAATAGACGGTGTTTCTCGTTCGCAACCTTGCTGACTGCCAGGGCCACGCTGGAATTGGGCACGTCGACAATCAGGTCCACCTGCTGGGTATCAAACCATTCGCGGGCCTTGTTGGCCCCCACGTCGGCCTTGTTTTGATGATCGGCCGAGACCAACTGGATCGGCTTTCCCAGTACCTTGCCGCCAAACTCGTCGATGGCGATCTGCGCCGCCGCCACCGAGCCGGGACCGCCTATATCTGTATAAAGTCCAGACATGTCAGTTAGCACGGCGATTTTCACCACGCCGTCAGAGATCTTGGCTTGCGAGAATGCCTGGCCGCAAAAGAACAGAGACCAGACTACAATCATGCCCATTAGTGTGCGCTTCATGAACTCCTCCTTGAGCGTGTTTCAAGAATAGATTTGTCAAACACCCAACAGTCTTTCCACCGTTTCCCGGCTTCCCGCCAATTGGCCTTTTGGGACCTCCAAAACTATACGCCCTCGTTCGACGACATACATGCGGTCTGCAATGGAAGACGCGAAGCGGAAGTTTTGCTCCGCCAGCACAATGGTGAAACCTCTCTGCTTCAGCTCTGCAATCACACGCCGCAAGCTCTCGGCAAACACCGGCGCCAAGCCCTCGGATATCTCATCCAGAAGCAGCAGGCGCGCCCCCGTCCGCAAAATGCGCGCCATAGCCAGCATTTGCTGTTCGCCCCCAGAGAGGCGCGTGCCCTGGCTGCGCCTGCGCTCCTTCAGATTGGGAAACATGGCGTAAATGTCATCCAGGCTCATGCCCTCACTGGAAAGTATTGGAGGCAGCAGAAGGTTTTCCTCTGCGGTCAAGCTGGAAAAGATACCACGTTCCTCAGGGCAATATCCTACGCCGATCCGCGCAATGCGATGAGCAGGCCAGTCGATGGTCTCGCGGCCATTCACCATGATGGAACCGGTCCGCTTTTCCACCAATCCCAGAATCGCCTTTACCGTGGTCGTCCGCCCGGCTCCGTTGCGCCCCAGCAGAGTTACCAACTCTCCGCGGTTGACGGTGAAATCCACGCCGTGCAGGATGTGGGACTCGCCGTAAAAGGCGTGCAAGCGGCTCACCCGCAGGTATTCGACTGCCGGAATATCCGTCACGCGTGCGCTCCCAGATACGCTTCCATGACCTGCGGATTGGTGGAGACCTCAGCGTAACTGCCTTCCGCCAGCACTGCACCGCGCTGGAGGACGGTGATCACGCCGCACAGATCGGAAACCACGCTCATGTTGTGCTCCACCATGAGCACGGTGCGGGTGGCCGCAGCCTTGCGAACCAGATCTTTTACACGATCCACATCCTCCAGGCCCAGTCCCTGCGTAGGCTCATCCAGCAGGAGCAACTCAGGATCAAGCGCCAGGGTTGTGGCGATTTCCAGCGTCCGCTTACGGCCATAGGGCAATTCCACGGCCACCACGTGGGCGAACGATTCCAGCCCCACCTGCTCCAGCAGTTCACGGGCGCGCCCATCCAATACCTTCAATGCGGCTTCACTTCGCCAAAAACGAAAGGACGCTTTTATCTGCCGCTGAAGGCCGATGCGCACATTTTCCAGCACCGTCAAATGCGGAAAGACCGCTGAAATCTGGAAAGACCGAACCATGCCGCGCCGGGCGATCTCTGCCGGCTTCTCCCGGGTAATGTCATTGCCTTTGAACACAATGCTCCCGCGGGTCGGCGCAAGGAACCTGGTCAACAGATTAAACACCGTGGTTTTCCCGGCGCCGTTAGGCCCGATCAAGGCGTGAATGGTCCCCTTGCGAACTCTCAGGTTCACGTCACTCACGGCGACAAAGCCTTTGAACTCTTTCGCCAGGCCTTTGGTTTCGAGGATGGTGTCAGCTTCCATTCCGCGTTCCTTTATGAAACCCAGCACACGGAGCCGGCTTGCCGGGAGTGGCAGGGAGTCTAAGAGTCAGCCGTCAACGTTGTCAAGGACGGCCTCCCGGCTGGTCTCATGGCTTCGCGGTTTCGAAGGCATTTGCCTTGGTCCACAAACATGTGGCGACATTGTATAGACTGCTACCATCGAAAAAGTTCACCATGGCTGAAACAGGCTCCAGCGAGAACACGGGCACACTTCGCGCGCTGCTGCAACTGGCGCGGCCTTTCAAGACTCGTTTCATCGTCATTGCGCTGCTGGCGTTTCTGGCAACGGCGGCTGACCTCATGCAGCCGCTGATCTACCGCGTGGCGATCAACGATGTGGCAGGCTTGTTTGTAGGTCACCCTCCCGAAGCAGAAGAAGCAGAAACAGAAGTAGAGACACCACAAACGCCCACACCTGTATCACCGCCGCGTCCGGCAGCCTCTGCCAAGAAAGGCCATGCCAAGCAAACAAAGCAAACAAAGCGAACAGTCAAACCACGACAAGCCCACCGTCCCGGCTTTGTGGCCCCACGCACCAACCAGGAAACCCTGACGACTCTGCTGTGGGCCGTTGTCGCGCTTTTCTTCATCAGCGTGGTCGGGCATGTCTTGTCTCTGGCCGCAGACTATCAGAGCACGGTGGTGGCCAACCGGATTGAGGCGAGCTTGATTCAATCCACCTTCGGACATGTCTTGCGCTTGCCACTCTCCTTCTTCAGCCGGCGCTCCAGCGGTGGGTTGGGGAAAAGAATTGATCAATCGGACCAGGTGGCGCCCATTGTTTCTGCGTTTGCGCAGCAGATCGTGCCGGAGGTCCTGCGGGTGGTGGGAATCTGCGCCATCATGCTGACGCAGAGCTGGAGGCTGGCGCTCGCAGCGCTTGCAGTAGTCCCTTTGTATTTCTTCATTGCACGCCATGCGGCCCGCCGCCTGGAATCGGGAATGGCGGAGTACTACATGCAGTGGGAGAACGTCTCCGCGCACATCCAGGATGCTTTGGCCGCCATCAAGACCGTAAAACTCTCGGGGGCCGAACCGAGAGAATTGAGCCGCCTGAAGGCCGCCTCCCAGGGCGCTTACAATGATTACCTGAACCGGGCCCGGCTCAGCAACCGCTACTTGCTCCTGCAAAACACGCTCAATCAATTGAGTAAAGCGCTGGTGCTGGGATTTGGAGGCTGGATGGTGCTGGCACGCCAACTCACTCCCGGTGACGTTGTGATGTTCGTTGCCTACCTGGACAAGCTCTACGATCCAATCGATTCGCTCAGCAGCATCGCCGTAAGTTTGCAGCAGAATCTGGCCTCTTTGAACCGGGCCATCCGATTGCTCCTGACCGGACCGGAGGAAGCTAGCGGCGCGCCCCTGGCAGCCGGCCCAGGAAAGGTGGAGTTTCGTGACGTTCACTTCGGCTATGTGCCCCGGCGGGAGGTGCTGTGCGGGTTAAGTTTTACCGCCGAACCTGGCAAGGTGACTGCGCTTACCGGACCCTCCGGCGCGGGCAAGACCACTACCGCGGACCTGCTGCTGAAGCTTTGGGAGCCTAAGTCAGGAGAGATTCTTATAGATAGCCAATCGCTTTCCGTCGTCGATCCTTCCTCCGTGCGTCAGGCAATTGGAGTGGTAGCGGCTGAAGGAGCGATTTTTCGCGGGACGTTGGCGGATAATATTCGCTACAAGCGACCCAGCGCTACGGACGAAGAAGTAAAGGCAGCGGCGCTGGCCGCTGGTCTGCGCAACATGTTGGAGCGGTTACCCGATGGCCTGCAGACGGAGATTGGCGAGCAGGGAGTGGGTCTCTCTGTGGGCGAGCGCCAGCGCCTGCAAATCGCGCGCATTCTGGTAGACCGGCCGCGAGTCCTGGTCCTGGATGAAGCAACTGCCAATCTGGATTACGCCACCGAAAGAGAAGTAAAACAGACCCTGAGCCACTTAAGCTATCATCCCACCACGCTGTTGATCGCTCACCGGTACTCGATGGTCAAGGACGCGGACAACGTGATTGTTCTGGATGAAGGCCGAATCCTGGAGCAAGGCCCTCCCGATCAACTCGTAGCAGCCGGCGGCTGGTTCAGCCGGTTTGCGTTGCAGTCTGGACAGGGCGCACCCGAGGCGTGAAGGTAGACTTAGGACCGTGCGAAACTACGGAGAGAAGCGGCTGAGCCCGGATCGGCAGCAACCATTGATGCGGGAACGGTGCTCAAAGTCGTTCCCGCTTTGTTAATTCTTGCCCGTTGCGGCAAATGCAACAAAGTTTAAATGCAGAGTAATCCTGCACCCCTGTCACCCTGAGTGAGCACGAGCGACGAAGGAGCGAGGGCGAGTCGAAGGGGCCCGAGGATTTTTAATGTGCGATTCAGCATCAGGGAATTTCAACCAGAACGTTGTCGTAAGAACGCCCTGGGACAGCATGGTCGGTTAAGCAGTAAGGGGATTCTTCGGCTCCGCGCTCTAGGGTCTGCTTCAGGTACAGTTCGTCGAGGCGCTGCGCTCAGAATGACATGGCTCTATGTGCGTGTACTCAGGAAGCAGTGAATGCATTCTCTGTTTTCGCTTTTCGCTTACAATCAGCCTGAGGAAATGTGAACAGGCGAGATTCCATTTCAGTGAAAATCGACCCAATTTTTTGCAAAGTAGCTTCATGGCGTTGCATGACAATTTTGAACTAGCAAGCCGGCGGGCTAAGGATCTCCAATCGTCAATGCCCAAGGCCGTCTCTGCCCGCTATGACCGTAGAAACGGACGCATCGTGATTCAACTCAGCTCAAAGCTGGATGTGAGTTTCTCGCCCCACGATGCTCAAGGTCTGGAAAAAGCCAGACCGTCCCAACTTGAAGAAATCAAGATCAGCCCTTCCGGCTTCGGCATTCATTTTCCCAAGCTGGACGCGGACCTTTATCTTCCGGCAATTTTGGAGGGCTTTCTCGGATCAAAGAGATGGATGGCATCCAGGCTTGGCCAAGCGGGCGGCAGATCAAGGAGCGCAGCAAAGCGAGCCGCTTCGAAGGCAAATGGCAGATTAGGGGGAAGGCCCAAACGGAGAAAAACCGGCTGACACAGGACTAAGAGCAATTTCAAGATCCAAGATCATCGACCGGTATCCTGCACGAACGCCTCTCATAACTCCTGAGCAAATTGCCTATTTTCTCCTCCAGGCAGTAGACTCATAAGTTTCCTTTATGAGCCAATCATTACTGCCTATTGAGTCTATTGCCCGCAAGCTGAAGTTACCCGACGCCTACGTCGAACCTCTTGGCCGCTACGCCGCCAAGATCAAGCTGGATTTGCTGAATGACCCGGCGTTCCCTCCTCGCGGCAAAATCATTCTGGTTACCGCGACCACGCCTACGGCGTCCGGGGAAGGCAAGACGGTGACCTCGATTGGCCTGACGCAGGGGCTGGAGCGTATTGGGAATCGCACCATCATCACCTCGCGCGAACCCTCTCTGGGGCCGGTGTTTGGCATGAAGGGAGGCGCGGCGGGCGGTGGAAAGTCGCAGATTGAGCCCAGCCAGAAGATCAACCTCCACTTTACCGGCGATTTCCATGCCATCACCTCCGCGCACAACCTGCTCGCGGCGCTGATTGATGCTCACCTGTTTCACGGCAACGATCTGGAACTGGATCCTGCCCAGATCACCTGGCCGCGCGCCATGGACATGAATGACCGCGCCCTGCGGCGGATCACCATCGATATTGGCGAGAAGAAGGGTTCGCTCACCCGCAATACCGGCTTCGTCATTACTGCCGCTTCAGAAATCATGGCGATCCTGGCTCTGGCCGCAGGCCTTGACGACCTGCGGCGCAGGCTGGACGCAATTGTGATTGGCATTTCGCGTTCTGGGAAGCCGGTGCGGGCGGCAGATCTGGGCGCGACGGGCGCCATGATGGCCCTGCTGACGGAAGCTGTCCTACCCAACCTGGTGCAGACCACGGAAGGGACGCCGGCCATGGTGCATACGGGGCCGTTTGGGAATATCGCCCACGGTACGAGCAGCGTAATCTCGCGGGCGATGGGAGTCCGGCTGGCGGATTTCGTGGTCAACGAAGCAGGCTTCGCCGCCGACTTGGGTGCGGAGAAATATTTTGATATTGTGATGCGCTCCTCTGGTCTCGGTGTGGCATGCGCTGTCCTGGTGACCACCGTGCAGAGCCTGCGCAACCAGGGTGAGGGCGATCTGGGACGCGGCTTTCCTAATCTAGCCAGGCATCTTGAGAACTTGAAGAAGTTTGGCGTCCCCGTCGTGGTGGCCATCAACCGCTTCCCTACTGACACCGATGCCGATCTTAAACGCATGGCCGACTACTGCGCTGAACATGGAACAGAGAGCGCAATGAGCGAAGCCTTCACTAAAGGCGGGGCTGGCGTCGAAGCACTGGCGAAAAAGGTTGTTGAAACAATTGCAAAAAATCCCAACCCCAACGTGCAGCCCATCTATTCCCTTGAGGATTCGCTGGAAGACAAGATCTCAAAGGTAGCCATTAGCATCTATGGCGCTGCCGGAGTCATCTTCAGCGACAAAGCGCGAGGCAAGCTGCAGCAGTTTAAGGACTGGGGTTTTGCTCAACTGCCGGTCTGTATCGCCAAGACCCAGTACTCCTTCTCAGACAACGCAAAGCTTCTGGGCGCGCCTTCCGGCTGGACCCTGAATGTGACTGACGCTTCAATCTCGGCGGGCGCCGGCTTTATCGTGGTGATTGCCGGAAACATGATGTTGATGCCGGGCCTGCCCAAAGTTTCCCGCGCCCTGAGCATTGACGTTGATTCCAAGGGAGAGATCACCGGCGTTTGAGGAATCGGGTCATTGGAATACCAAAAGTCAAAAGCCTGCCACTGATGACATTGGTTGAACTGATCTGCACGGATTTGTTAGCGACCAGTAAACTCATCCTCATCAACTCTCACAAATCTTAAGAAATCCAAACGAACAATCTACTCTGGATTGGGTCTAATCGGCCAGAGGAAGAGACGCGCGCCATGGCTCTTGGACTTATCTGGCTGATCTTGTTTCTGTGCCTGTTGATCACCATCGTCAAGTACACGCTGGGGGCCATTCTCAAGTGGTCGGTTTCTGGCGCGAAGGTGAAGAAAGATTACGCCTATCAGCCAACCGTAAGCGTGATTCTGCCTTGTTATAACGAGGGCAAGGCGGTTTATGAAGCCATCGAGAGCATCAGCCAGAGCAACTATCCCAATGACAGATTTGAAGTGATCGCGCAGGACGATTGCTCCGTAGACGATAGCTACCAGTGGATGCTTCAGGCGCAGCAGGACTTTACCAACATACGAGTCACGGTAGACCGGAATGCCGTGAACAGCGGCAAGGCGCGCAGCGTGTGCAATGCCCTGAGCCGGTCCAGCTCTGAGATCATCATCTCCGTTGATTCCGATTGCACTTTTGACTCCGAGGCGATCCGTGAGTTGACCGCATGCTTTAGCGAGCCAGGAATCGGGGCCGTAGGCGGCAGAGTGGGAGTAAGAAATCCAAACGAAGGCGTTCTCACTGCCATCCAGACGTTCATCTATTATGCGGCGTTTCATCTTTATAAGGTTCCAGAGAACTGGACGCGAAGCGTTGGCTGCATCAGCGGATGCCTTTTTGCCATCCGCCGCGATCTGCTGCTCAGGATTGAGCCTGTAGTTCGCGGCCGCCACTGGTTTGGTATTCCCGTCAACCAGGGTGAAGACCGTTTCATGACCCACCTGGCCCTGCTGGAAGGATATGGAACCTACCTCAACAATGATGCGCTTTGCTGGACCACGGTCCCGGCCACGCTGACTGAGCTGTTCAAACAGCAGCTCCGCTGGCGGCAAAGTATTCTCCGCGATCTATTCTTCACCCTCAGGAGTCTGCCGCAGCACGTCTTCAAACTGCACCCGAATGCGGTGTTGCACCTGGTGCTCACGCCGCTGGGAGCGGTGGTCGCGCTGCTCATGGCCGTTACCATGCTCACCGGTGATCCACTCTCGTGGGCAGGCCCAACGCCGCTGGTTGTGTATCTGGTGATTGCGGCAGTGATCGCCTGGGCCATCAGGAAATACAGCACCAGGGAGACAGTGAAGCACCCGCTGGTCTTCGGCGCTTATGTGGCCTGGTGGCTGGTCAGCAATTTATTCCTTACGCCTCTGGCCCTGTGCACCATGGATTCCAGAGACTGGGGCACTCGCAGCAAAGAAAAAGAACAGGAGGCATCCCGTGGCAACAGCAACAGTTAAGAAGGTTTCCGTGGATACGAACCGCGCGCGCATCTTCCAGATGCTGATGTACAAGTGGGTGGTTGCGCTCTACCGCATCTTTGCCATCCTTACGCTCTACGCGGTGCTCCTTGGCGTGCTGGCGTACGGTTTTGTCATGGGTTTCTACGCCATCAATACCTCCTGGGCGGCGCCTGTGATTCTTTCTCCGGCAGACGATAAGAGTCTGGACTTCACCCAAAAGCTGGTGACCAGCAAACAATCCCTGGAAGACCTCTCGCTGGATAAGAAGCGATTGGAGAGCAGCATCTCTGAAATGACGCAGCACCGCGCTTCCCTGCTCTCGCTTGAACCTGAGTTGCAGGCCGCCATCGCGCGCGAGAAAACCCATAACCGGGCGACCGGCCCACAGCTTTTACAACTCGACCAGGAGAAGCAGGCTGATAACGTGAAGACCCAGAACGTGATGGCCCAGGTTAAGCAGGTGGAAGCCAGCATCGACAAGGACCTGGCCGCCGGCCTGATCACCAAAGGCGATGCCGCGACCCAGCGCGTAGCTCTGAACCAGGCCCAAAGCGCGTTCACTGACAGCAAGATCAATGAGGTCCTGCTGACAGACAACGTGCTGGAAAAGACCGCAACCGGCACCAAATCGCTGGACGTGCTCGACAAACAGGCCGAGTTGAGATCGGAGATCGCGCAACTGGATATCGCCCTCAACCTGGCAGAAAAGCAGATACGGGAAGAATCGCAACAGATTGACAGGTTAAAGAGCGCCATCGCAACCGCTAAGCAGACCCCGTATTACCTGAGCGTCTCCGGAGGCAGCAGGATCAACTTCGCTTTCGTGCCCTATGACAACCTGGGCAGCGTCTCCGTGGGCGCTCCAGTGTATGACTGCTACCTCAATATGGTGCCGTGCCGCCAGGTGGGAACCGTGAAGCAGATATTTACCGGTGAAGAACATGCCATCCATCCCATCTTCAGGTCTGATATGCGCGGCTTCATGATCCAGATGGATTTGAACCGTCCCGAGTCGGCAAGATCAAAGACGTTGTTTTTGAATCGCAAACCGCTGTTCTTCTAAAGGAGAAGGGCCATGTGGTCAAACAGAGGAAAATTCGCGATTGTTGTTTTACTAATGTTGTCCACGCGGTTGGTTGCCCAGAGTTCCGCCCCAGCCACGGAACTTGAAAACGACCAGCAGGCCTATTGTGAGTACCTCTCACAGCAGGCCCAGGCACAGAGGGACCTGCTGCGCACACCCAGCGCGGCCACAGGTATAACACAGCCCACCGCGGCCTTGCCCATGCAGGTTTTCTGGGGAGTCACCAGCAGCCTGTCAGCCATAAAGAAGGCTGGCCTCACCGTGGATGTAGCGCAGAAGAACTGCGATCTTTATGCGGCCACTACTTCCGCTCAGCAGGACATCCAGTTCGCGCTGCCGAACCTTGAGAAGCAGGCACTCGAGCACCGGCTCGATCTAATTCAGCAAGCATCCCAGAACCTCGATGCGCTCATCGCCGGGACGACAAAAATGTTGGAGGCCCAAAACGTAACCCGCCCCATGCTCTTTGCACTGCAAACAACCCGCATCAAGCTGGACGCGGACCGGGCTGATACTCAGTCGAAGATTGCCGCCCTGTATACGCCGGACTTGAGCGACAAGCCGATCAAGCAACTCGTCGCTCAGAAGCAACAGAGCGAAGCTGCCGCGCAAAAGACGTTAGACAAGCTGAGCCGCCAGAGCGATTGGGACGTATCGCTCTCTTTTGGAGCCCGCCAGCAGATCAATCCGTTCGATAGCAGGGGCGCGTACGGTGCGGTCACCGTAAGCTACAACCTCGCCAGTCGCGCTATCAATGAACACCTCGATCAAGCCGCAAATGCTTTCGACGATTGGAAGAAGGTGCAACAAGGCGACGTTACACGTAACTCGGATGTCCTGAGACAGCAGGTGACAAGCGGAATTTCAGTCCAGAGGGCCAGGTTGAAGGCACTTCAGGATGAAGAGCAGGAGCTAGAAAGCAATTTGCAACTGGTAGATAACGTTGACACTACAGCCGCCCTCGACTTCCGCAACCAACTCGCCGGCACGCAATTGCTGTTGGCCGTTGAAACGGGCGATGCCAGCTTCCGTCTGAGTCAGATGCAGGACTTTCTGGCGAAAAACTATTGAGCAGAAGTTGGCGCGGAAGAGCCAATGGCTTGTTGTTGATTTAACTGCTTCTGAAAACCAATATTCCCAGAAGGCCTCCAGCTAGAATCAACCAGGTCGTATTGATCTTGAAACGAATGAGAACAATCAGGCTCACCAAAGCGAGAGCGCCCGTAATCACGTCAATAATCGCGGCCCTCCCCAGGTACCAGGTAACCACAACCATCAGGGCCAAAGCACCCACGTTTACCCCGTCAAGGAATGCGCCAAAAAATACTGACTTCCGCAGTCGAGGAACAAGCGGACCGATAACAGCAATAAAAACAAAGGACGGAAGAAAAATACCCACTGTCGCCACCACAGCCCCCGGCCCACGGCCGAGCAAATAGCCAATGAAGGTCGCAGTCGTGAAGACGGGCCCCGGCGTCACCTGCCCAACGGCAATCGCGTCCAGCAATTGCTTGTCTGTAAGCCAGTGGAGCCTCACCACAAGATCGGTGCGGAGAAAAGCCAGGAGTACATAACCGCTTCCAAAGAGAACTGCGCCGACTTTCAGAAAAAACATGAATAAGGGTAAGAGGCCAAATGGGGCTGCCGCTAAACCTCCGGTCGAGAAGATCAGCGGCGCTTGCGGAACCAGCAACGCCGAAACCTTGGACCGCAAGGACTTCCCTGCTGCTTTCCCGGCAGCCAGCGCGACGATTCCTGCGCCGAAAAGAACCAGCAGAACGTTCGCGCCAAACGCATTGGCGAATATGGCCAACGCGCCGATCACAGCCAAAAGTCTGCCCTTGACCGCGGTGTGAGACAGGCTCCATATCGCCTGGAGCACCACCGCCACCATGACCGCTTTCACGCCGTATAAGACCCCGGCAGCTTGTGGCAGCGTGCCATACCTCACATAGAGCCACGCGAGGAACAGCGTGAGGAGCGCTGCCGGCAGGATGAAGCAGATGCCGCCAATGAGTAATCCTGGCCATCCGGCTACCCGGTAGCCAATCTGGATCGCCATTTCGGTGGAGTTCGGGCCCGGAATCAGGTTGACTACGCCCAGGAAATCTAAGAACTGCTCCTGCGTCAACCAGCGGCGGCGGTGGACAACTTCGTCCTGCATCATCGCGACATGCGCCGCCGGGCCTCCGAATGCCGTGATTCCCAGGCGCGCATACAGGAAAGCCAACTCACGTAGGATCCTTCGCCTGGGCGCATTGAGTGCTTCAGTCACGGCTTTCTCGGTGACTGCCATATTTTTGCATCCAGTGACCTTGCTCCTGCCCCGACCAGGATGAGGAAAATCAGCCCCAGGAACATGGAAAAATCAGTTCGCGCTTCGTGCAGCATGCTGAGAAAGCCATAGTGCTTCAGCTTGGGCACGGTGAAGCGCCAGTATCCATGCCCCAGCCATATTGGGATCTTGGTGGTAACGATGGCGACCGTAATATTGATGAGCAAAACAATGGACGCCAGCCGTGTAACCAGCCCGGCGAGCACCAGGGCGCCGCATACGATCTCCACAACGCCCACGAAAGGCGCCATCACCTGAGGCGCAGGTATGCCGATGGATGTGAAGCGACCCACGCCGAGTTCGTCGGGCAACATGAATTTGAGAATTCCTTCCACCAGAAAGACCCAGCCGACCAGCAAACGTATGACTGCGACTGCCGCACTCATTCGATCACTCATTTTTTTTGTCGTTCTCCTGTAGACGTATTACTGTAACCGAAACGAAGTTCGTCTCTTCCACTTGAAGCAAAGTTTCTGAATCCAGCGCATCTTCAGATCCGCCGGCTTCAGCCATCACAAAATAGAAGGCAGGGCTCAATTGAATTCAGGATTGCAGAGCTGCTGCACGTTTTCGGACAACTAGTCGTGTCACGATTGAATCGAATCTCAGTAAGGGTAAGACAAAATCTGAGGGAGGCCAATACATGGCTGAACAAGACAATCGAAAGAACGAAGAATGGCAGGAAGGCGGCCAGCACGGCCAAGGCAAACAGGGCGGGCAACCCGGTAAGAGCGGTCAGCAGAACCCGGGCGGACAAACCGGCCAGCATGGCCAGCAGGAGCAGCATGGCCAGAAAGGCCAAGAGCAAAAGCGCCCGCAGTCGGAGCGTGAAGAGCAGCAGAAAGAGCGCAAGCAGGCTTAACCGTTCCAGAACGCGAAGCGTGTAGTTGAAAGATCTCCACCGAAGTGAACGGCCAAAAAGGCAATTTCTTTGTCCTTCAACCAGGTGGAGATTTTTTATTTGTGAGGATTGCCATAAGAGGCGTTGCCGTGGCAGAACTCTGTAAGCCACGGCAGCACCGCCCTGTTTACGTCCGTTTTGGTCTTGGAAATCGCGCAACCCTCTAGCTTTAAGCTAAACTTACGCTGCGCGCTTTGTACGCTTCTTGCCTGCAGCTGCCTGCGCCTTCTCTACCTGTTCCTCCGTCATCATCTCTTCCGGCTTCAGTTTTTTGCTGAAAGCTTCCATCTTCTTTAGCGCCGCTTGTTCTTCTTTCAGGTTCTGCCCCAGCAGTTGAGCCACTTTTGTGTGTTTCATCTCCCTGGCCATGCCGATCAGCGACTCATACTCGCAAATCTCATAGCTTTCGGTCTTGATGGCAGCGCCAACCTGGAACACATCGAGAATGTCAGGCGACGGATCTTCTTCCGTAAATGCCTTCTTTTCTTCGATGAGCCCTTTAATGCCGGCGCATTGACTGTCGTCCGCAGTTTCCCCCAGTAACTCGAAACACTGCTCCAGCCTTTCCACCTGGCCCTCAGTTTCCTCGAGGTGGCTGGCAAAGGCCTTCTTCAACTGCGGATTTGTGGAATCATTTTCCAGCTCCTGCAGGGCCTCCACCAGTTGACGCTCGCCATCGAGTATGTCGCTCATGCCGTGCAAAAACAATTCGTATCCTGTCTGCATAAAAAATCCCCTCGAATTCTGTTTTATTTTCGTTGAATTTAAATGTGGATCAAACACATGGATGACAAGAGGAACCTGCTATGTTGGCCCGGACTGAAGTTCTAGGGTAAGAATTTCAGTGCTGCGGGAATTGTTGTTTCACGGACCGCGTCACAAAGCAAATTCAAACAAGGAAAGCATTGCACCAGCAGGAATTGGCGCCGATTACACGAGCACACCGGGGGCACAGAAGAGCGGCAAGATCAACACCTGAATTCAAGCGGAGAGCAATAACAGTACACGAACTGCCAGGGCAATGTTGGATTGGCCCGGTGTCCTGAAGTTCTTGGTTTAGCCGTCGGTGTGTGATCTTCTCAACCTGGCCCTATGTCTTGCGCGCCGCTGCTTCTTTTTGGCCATTCGGGCCTCGGTAAACTTGTCGACGGTCGGTTTTGGCAGTGCGTGCTTTTCTGCAATCGCTGGGGCCGGAACCGGATGTGGTTCGGTAAGGTCTGTTGCGGCGGTATCCATACCTTGTTCTCCTTGAGACAGTCTGCTGACAGCATACGCAAGCTGGCCCGAACAAACTGGTCAATTTTGAACATCTTTTGGCGGCTGCCAAGGAACATACTTGTGCATCCCATCTCACTGAGGCGGCGCTGCTTAGTCGCCCTCTCGCTATAGCGGACAGTACTGGGGACAGCACTTTGCACCTCTTCGTTACTGGGTTTCGCCGGACGTGTAAGAAAGCCGGACGGACAAGTGGCGCAGACATGCGGTTTCAAGAAAGATGGTTTCAAGAAAGATAAAGAGATGATTCCTTGAATAACCGGCAAAGGCAGGGGAATTTAGTCCAAATTGGCGCACGCCTGCGCAACACCCTTTGGGAGTCAAAATCTCAGGGAAAAGAAGCGCCTCTACGCTCCGAGTTGTTCAGCCGTGAGCAGATGAAGCAGCATGGCAAAATCCTGGCGGCCTCTCACGAGGTGGCTCTCGAACGTACAGCGGACCAGTTATTGTCGAGATTGGCGGATAACGAAAAAGTACTCAATGAAACCTGTCGTCTTCTGACCACGGCGGTAAAAGAGAACCGGCGTATTGCGCCTGCCGGGGAGTGGTTGCTCGACAATTTCTATCTAATTGAACAGCAGATCAGAACCGCCAGGAGGCACTTGCCCAGAGGCTACAGCCAGGCGCTTCCGAGCTTACTTCAGGGCCCTTCCTCAGGTTTGCCGCGCGTGTATGACCTGGCCCTGGAGGCAATTTCACACAGTGATGCCCGGGTAGATCCGGAGAGTCTCAGCGGATTCGTGGCGGCTTACCAAACCGTCACCGACCTCAACCTGGGAGAGTTATGGGCCATTCCCATCATGCTGCGGCTTGCGCTCATCGAAAATCTCAGACGCGTTGCTGCAGTGATTGCCGCCGACAGACGCGACCGCAACCTGGCTGACACTTGGGCGGACAGGATGACGGAAGCCGCAGAAAAGGATCCTAAGAACCTGATTCTGGTCATCGCAGACATGGCGCGCTCGGATCCTCCCATGGTGAGTTCCTTTATTGCCGAACTAGCGCGTCGTTTGCGGGGACAAGGTCCGGCATTGGCTTTGCCCCTTACCTGGATTGAACAGCGACTATCAGAGTCCGGATCGTCCATTGAACAACTGGTGCGGTCCGAGAACCAGCGGCAGGCCACGGATCAGGTTTCCTTCAGCAACAGCATCGCCAGTCTCAGGTTTCTGGATGGGACCGACTGGCGAGAGTTTGTGGAGACGATGAGCGTCGTCGAACACACCCTGCGTGAGGACCCGCAGGACGTGTACAGCAAAATGAGTTTTGCCACCCGCGACCGCTACCGGCACGTTGTCGAAAAGATTGCCAAGAACAGTAAGTCATCGGAGGGGGAGGTGGCCCGCAAGGCAGTCCAACTGGCGCATGAGAGTTGGCAAAAGACGGAAAGTCGCGCCGGACATCTTGGTTTTTATTTGATCGGTGAAGGGCGCGAGGCGCTCGAACGCTCCGTGTCCATGCACGGGTCCATAGCACGATTTTTACGCGCCATCGGCCGGCGATATTCGTTGTCGCTTTATTTAGGCTCGATCCTGGTAGCCACTGCCTTCTTCACCAGAATCCTGATTGAAAAGGCTCACGCCAATGGCGCCCGCGATGTAACCCTGGCGTTTGTCACCATTTTCACGCTAGTCGTTGTGAGCCAATTTGTTATCACAGTGCTGAATTCTCTGATGACCAAACTGACCATGCCAGAGCTGCTGCCGCGGATGGATTTTTCCCGCGGAGTTCCAGCCGAGTGGCGCACGCTCGTCGTGGTTCCAAGCCTGTTCACTACCACCGAAGGCGTTGCGGATCTGGTGGAAGCACTCGAGGTCCGGTTCCTGGCCAACCGCGATGACAATGTGCACTTCTGCCTCTTGTCGGATTTTGGTGATGCGGCCCAGGAGAACATGCCGGAAGATGACGCACTCCTGGATCTTGTTGAGCAGAGAATCGCCGGCCTGAATAAAAAGTACAACCAGCGGGACATTGATACGTTCTTCCTCTTTCATCGGCCGCGCCGCTGGAATGCCCGCGAACAAATGTGGATGGGTTACGAACGCAAACGAGGCAAACTCGAGGACTTAAACTCATTCCTGCGCGGCCACCACGGCGATCGCTTTTCACGTATCGCAGGAAAAACAGCCGTCCTGCAAGGCGTTCGGTATGTCATTACGCTCGATACGGATACACTGTTGCCGCGCGACTCAGTTTGGCAACTGGTGGGTGCCATGGCGCATCCGCTCAACCGTCCCGTTTACAACGAAGTAAAACAACGGGTTACCGAGGGCTACGGCATCCTGCAGCCTCGTGTTGCCATCAGTCTTCCGGGCACAAATCGTTCGCGTTATGCGCGGTTGTGGGGTGGTGAACCGGGCATCGATCCCTACACGCGCGCGGTGTCGGACGTTTACCAGGATATTTTCCGCGAGGGTTCTTTTGTCGGCAAGGGAATATATGACGTGGATGTTTTCCAGCAGGCTCTGGGTGGGCGTTTCCCTGAGAATCGCATCCTCAGCCACGACCTGATAGAAGGCTGCTACGCGCGGTCCGCTCTGTTGAGCGATGTGCAGCTCTACGAAGACTATCCGGCAACCTATGATGCGGACGTGGCCCGGCGTCACCGCTGGATTCGCGGTGACTGGCAGATCGCCCGCTGGATCCTGCCGCGAGTGTCAGGCCCGGATCTCCGGACACTGAGGAATCCCCTGTCTCTTCTTTCTCGATGGAAGATTATTGACAATCTTCGCCGCAGTCTTGTGCCGGCTTCACTGGTTCTCCTGCTTCTCTTCATCTGGCTGCGGCTATCGCCCGTCTGGGCGTGGACCCTGGCGGTCCTTGCGCTGGCCTTTGTTCCTGCTTTCTTCAGCTCTCTTCTCCAACTCTTGCATAAATCAGACGATGTGGAGCCAAGACAGCACCTGCCGGAAGTCATGCGCTCTTTCCGCCGGCACTTTGCTCAGGCCTTCCTGGCGTTTGCCAGTCTCCCATACGAAGCCTTCTTCAGCCTTGACGCGATTCTTCGGGCAATGTGGCGGCTGCTTTTCTCGCATCGACGGCTGTTGGAGTGGAATCCATCAAGCGAGCTGAAGCACAGGAAGCACTGGGGTCTCGCGGAATCCTTTCGTCGCATATGGGTTGCGCCTGCTATCGCGGCCGCCGGCTTGATCTATCTGGCTTCGACCAGGCCGTCCAGCCTCGGCACAGCTGCTCCGATCCTGTTGATCTGGTTTGCGTGGCCGGCCGTTGCGTGGTGGATCAGCCTGCCGCTCGCCCGTGACGCTACAAAGCTCTCCCCTAAGCAGACGATCTTCCTGCAGAAACTGTCACGCACAACGTGGTCGTTCTTTGAGAAGTTCGTCACCGCAGAAGATCATTGGCTTCCCCCGGACCATTTTCAGGAGGGGCCGGTTCCCAGCATTGGCCATCGCACCTCGCCAACCAACATGGGACTGGCGTTGCTCGCCAATCTTTCCGCTTACGACCTTGGCTATCTTTCTGGCGCACAGTTAATCCAGCGTACCACCCAGGCCTTCCAGACCATGGGTTTCTTAGAGCGGTATCGCGGCCATTTCTATAACTGGTATGACTCGCTCACCTTGAAAACGCTGTTGCCTCACTATGTTTCCACCGTCGATAGCGGGAATCTTGTTGCCCACGTGCTCACCCTGGAACCTGGCCTTGTTGCCCTCGTGGATCAGAAAATACTTGCTCCGCGCTTGTTTCACGGCCTTCGCGATACTCTCAGGATCTTTCTGGATGTTGTGAACGAAGGGATCCCGCGAAAGAATGAACTGGCAAAGGTCACACTTTTTCACGCCACTGATTTACGCGCGGAATTGGACGCCCTGTGTGTTTCTCCGCCAACTACCTTATCGGCTGCCAGGTTGTGTCTCGAGCAGCTTCTCGCAAAAGCCGGCCGTCTGGTGGAAAGCGTTAGGGACCAACCGGAGAGCCTGACGATGTGGTGGGGAGACTCTCTCGCCAGCCAATGCCAGGCTGCGCTTGAAGACTTGATCTTTCTCGCGCCCTGGATTGTGCCCGGGTACCCTCTGGACGAACTGAACGTATTTCAACTAAACAGCATTCCCACTTTGCGCGACGTAGCGGCATGGGATTCGGAGTCCCTCTCCGTCTTCCTGCAGCCGGATAACTCTGGTGCAGCCTCGCGCCAGTGGCTGGACGAAGTAAAGCCGCTCCTCAGCCAGGCGATTCATCGCGCCAGGAGCCGGATTGCGGAAGTTGATCGGCTCGCCCTGCAGTGTAAGGATTTTGCCCGCGTCGAGTACGACTTCCTGTATGACGAGGCGCGCCACTTGATGACGATTGGATACGACGTCAGTGAAGAGCGCCGGGACTCGAGCTACTACGATCTGCTGGCATCAGAAGCGAGACTGGCCAGCTTTGTGGCGATCGCGCAGGGTCAGGTGCCGCAGGAGAACTGGTTTTCTCTGGGCCGCCAGCTTACCACCTCCGCGGCCGGACCAACTCTCCTCTCATGGGATGGCTCGATGTTTGAGTACCTGATGCCACTGCTGGTCATGCCCACCTACGAAAACACGCTGCTCGATGAGAGTTGCAGAGCAGCCGTGGAAAGGCAGATCGAATACGGCATCCAGCGAAATGTGCCCTGGGGGATATCGGAGTCCGGATACAACAAAGTTGATGTACACCTGAATTACCAGTACCGGGCCTTTGGCACACCCGGTCTTGGGCTGAAGCGCGGATTAGCTGAGGATCTTGTCATTGCGCCTTATGCCTCGAGTTTGGCCCTGCTGGTCGCTCCGGAGCAGGCCTGTGCGAACCTGCAGCGGCTCGCGGCCGCAGGCGTTGAAGGCAAATACGGCTTCTATGAAGCCATTGACTACACTCCATCGCGAGTGCCTCGTGGCCAATCGAATGCCATTGTCCGGGAGCATATGGCCCATCACCAGGGTATGAGCTTGGTGGCCTTCGCTCATGTTCTGCTGGACCGGCCGATGCAGCGCCGGTTCGAGTCAGTGCCAATGTTCCAGGCCACCACGCTGCTGCTGCAAGAGAGGGTCCCAAAAGCAACAGCATCCTATTCAGCGCCCGATGAGTTGCCTGAGACTCACAGGCTTGCCGATGAGATGGAGACTCGCGTGCGGGTGTTTCAGAGCCCAAACACTCCCACTCCCGAGGTGCAATTGCTGTCAAATGGCAAATATCATGTCATGGTCACCAACGCGGGCGGGGGTTACAGCCGGTGGAAGGACATGGCGGTGACGCGATGGCGTGAAGATGCTACCTGCGATCATTGGGGAACCTTCTGCTACATCCGTGACCTTGCCACGGGAAGGTTCTGGTCGTCCGCTCATCAGCCAACCATCAAACCGCTGGAGCACTACGAGGCTATTTTTTCCGAAGCCAAAGTTGAGTTTCGCTGCCGCGAGGGAGAACTGGAAGCGCACACGGAGATTGCAGTTTCCCCGGAGGATGACGTTGAGTTGCGGCGAGTCACGCTCACCAACCGTGCCCGGAAGCGCAGGGTCATTGAGATAACCAGCTACGCGGAAGTTGTTCTGGCTTCGGCTGCCGCGGACGCCTTGCATCCCGCCTTCAGCAATCTCTTCGTGCAAACGGAGGTACTGGAAGAGCGCCGGGCCATTCTTTGCACGCGCCGTTCTCGGTCTCTCCATGAGCAGTCGCCCTGGATGTTCCATCTGATGGTCACCCATGGCGTGGATGTGGGAACTGTGTCCTACGAAACCGACCGCATGCGATTCATCGGACGAGGGAGAACAGTGGCGAATCCCCAGGCGATGAACAGTTCCGCTCCGTTGTCAGCCAGCCAGGGTTCTGTTCTCGATCCCATCGTGGCAATCCGCTATCACGTCACCCTGGATCCGGGAAAATCGGCCATTATCAACATGGTTTCTGGTGTCGGCGAGACTCGCGACCGTTGCCTGCAGTTGGTCGATAAATATCAGGATCGCAACCTGGCAGACCGCGTCTTTGATCTTGCATGGACCCATAGCCAGGTAGTCTTGCGGCAACTCAACGCAACGGACGCTGATGCGCAGATCTTCGGACGTCTTGCCAGTTCCATCCTTTACGCCAACCCATCTCTGCGTGCCGAACCTTCTCTGCTGAACAACAACCACCGCGGGCAGTCCGGCTTGTGGGGCTACTCGATTTCCGGAGACCTGCCCATCGTGCTGCTGCAAATCGGAGATGCCGCCAACATCGATCTGGTGCGCCAGCTTGTCCAAGCCCACGCCTACTGGCGATTGAAAGGACTCGCTGTTGATCTGGTGATCTGGAATGAGGACCACGCCGGATACCGGCAACTCCTGCAGGAACAGATCATGGATCTGGTTGCCGCGGGGGTTCAAATCATCCACTCCGAGCGGGGAGGAGAGATCTTTGTCCGCGCCGCGGAGCAGATCTCAAATGAAGACCGTCTCCTGTTTCAAGCAGTTGCGCGGGCCATCATTACCGATGCGCGCGGCTCGCTGCACGCCCAGATCAACACGCGCCGGGCGGTGGAACCGGATGTCCCGCAGGTGCGGCTTAGAAGGACCAGCCGCACCCAGCACACCCAGCCGAATGAGTTGCCACGCCGCGATCTGATTCACTTCAACGGCTTGGGAGGATTCACTCGCGATGGACGCGAATATGTGATTACGATCGGCCATGATGATGTGACTCCCGCTCCCTGGGTGAATGTGATAGCCAACTCGGAGTTTGGCACTGTCATTTCCGAAAGCGGCTCAGCCTATACGTGGAGTGAAAATGCTCACGAGTTCCGCATGACTCCATGGCACAACGATCCCGTGAGTGATGCCAGCGGCGAAGCAATGTTCCTCCGCGATGAGGAGAGCGGCAGTTTCTGGTCGCCCTCGCCACTGCCCGCTCGCGGCACGGGACCCTATGTTACCCGGCATGGCTTCGGCTACAGCGTATTCGAGCATACGGAGGACGGCGTCGCCTCAGAACTACAGGTCTATGTAGCCCCGGATGCTGCCGTCAAGTTTTCTGTGCTTAAGGTGAGCAACAATTCCGGCCGCACCCGCCGGCTCTCTGCTACTGGCTACGTGGAGTGGGTCTTGGGAGACATGCGGCCAAAGTCAACCATGCACGTAATAGCCGAGGTTGATCCGGTCACTGGCGCGTTGTTCGCACATAACGCTTACAACTCAGAATTTCCTGGCCGGGTCGCCTTCTTTGACTCGAGTCAACCGGCAAGAACGATCACGGCAGACCGAACAGAGTTTCTAGGCCGCAACGGTGTGCTCTCGAATCCAGCCGGCATGCATAGGCCGCGCCTGTCTGGCAAGGTGGCGCCCGGTGTGGACCCATGCGCTGCCATTCGTGTTTCGTTTGAGCTTTTGAATGGCCAGGAGAAGGAGATCGTCTTTATTCTCGGCGCCGGACACGATGCTGCTGGCGCGGTCAGCCTGGTAGAGCGTTTCCGTGGCACGAAGGCGGCGCGCACGGTGCTGGAATCGGTATGGCATTACTGGACGCACACTCTCGGCGCCGTAAACGTGGATACACCCGACCAGTCCATCAACGTAATGGTAAATGGCTGGCTCCTGTACCAGACTTTGGCGTGCCGTCTATGGGCCCGCAGCGGTTACTACCAGTCGGGTGGCGCTTTCGGTTTCCGCGACCAGTTGCAGGATGTGATGGCTCTGGTGCACGCCGAACCGGGATTGATTCGCAAGCATCTTCTACTTTGCGCCTCGCGCCAGTTTCATGAAGGCGATGTACAGCATTGGTGGCATCCTCCCTCGGGCCGGGGAGTGCGCACCCATTGTTCAGATGACTATTTGTGGCTGCCCTTGGCGGTTTGCCGCTACGTTTCCTCTACCGGCGACACCGGAGTGCTGGACGAAGCTGTCCCCTTTCTTGAAGGTCATGCCGTAAAACCTGATGAAGATTCCTATTACGACTTGCCTGGCAGTTCAGAAGTGACCGGTAGTTTGTACGATCATTGCGTCCGGGCGATCATGGCCGGCCTCAAGCGAGGCCAACACGGACTTCCCCTGATGGGCTCCGGTGATTGGAATGACGGCATGAACCTGGTGGGTGAGCTCGGCAAGGGAGAAAGCGTCTGGTTGGGGTTCTTCCTGTACCAGGTACTCATACGCTTCGCCGACTTGGCCAGCCGTCGCGGTGACTCAATCTTCTCCGAACGTTGCCGGTCTGAGGCGGCCCATCTGCGCCAGAGTATTGAACAAAATGGCTGGGATGGACAATGGTATCGCCGCGCCTACTTCGATGATGGTTCCCCGCTTGGATCTGCCTCGAATCCCGAATGCCAGATCGATTCTGTCGCACAGAGCTGGTCTGTTTTGTCGGGCATAGGCGATGCGGAACGGTCGCGCATGGCCATGTCCGCCCTGGACGACCAACTTGTCGATAGAGATCACGGACTCATCAAGCTCCTGGCTCCGCCCTTCGACAAATCCAACCTGGATCCCGGTTATATAAGAGGATACGTCCCCGGAGTAAGGGAAAACGGCGGGCAATATACCCACGCGGCTATTTGGGCAGCCATGGCATTCGCCGCCATGGGCGACAGCGCACGCGCGTGGGAACTGTTTAGCATGATCAATCCGGTAAATCATTCGCGCTCCCGCGAAGCTATTGCAACATATAAGGTCGAGCCCTATGTGATAGCGGCGGATACCTATGCTGTCGCGCCGCACACTGGCCGTGGTGGCTGGACGTGGTATACGGGCTCGGCCGGCTGGATGTACCGGCTGGCAGTTGAATCCTTATTAGGACTGCGGCTGGAGGTCGACAAACTCCATATTGCGCCCTGTTTCCCGGCAGATTGGACAGGATTTAAAGTGCACTACCGCTTCCGGGAAACGGTTTACCACATTACGGTCCTGCAGTCACCCAATGGTGATGGAGAGATGAGTGTGAAGGTGGATGATGTCTCCTCCGCCGACAAAACCGTTCCGCTCACGAACGACCTTCAAGAACACTTTGTAGAGGTAACTTTTGTGCCCGCAGAAGAGACTGTTTCATCCTAGACGGGCAGGACAAAGACGGGCAGGACAAGCATCGAATTTGTGAATCACGGCTCTACCGTGAAGGCGCGTAAAAATAGTAATCCGCCGAATATGGAACCTTTGTCTCTGCGCCACGATGCGCTTCGTCGCATCCGCTCGGCGGTTGTCCACCCTTGGTATGGATACGCTGGATCGTAGTGATGCGGCTGAGTATCCCCGATCCAGCATGTCCGCTCGCGCTCAGTAGCAGCCAGGGGATCGCTCCGGCTTCTGGCGCATCAGCACGGCTTGCAACTTTACCGGCGACTTCACTGCCGTCGGAGTGCTTCCATGTTGGGCCGGCATAGTGGCTTCCGACGGATTTGCCACTCTGGTCAAAAAGTTCGGCCTCAGGCGCCTTCAGCATCCAGGAGAACTTTTGCTCGGCAGACGCCTGGCAGACATAAATCTGCGAACCCTTGGCATGCACCTGGAGTACGATTTCTTCACCTGCAGGGGCTTTGATGCTGTCCGGAACCTCCGGACGGGAAGACGGTTGCCCGCTCATCAATGCCACAATTCCTCCCGCGATCGCCAACTGGATCTGGATAAGTGTGATCATGAAGCCGGAATTTTATCACTTCGAACCGTGTGGGCCTACTGGCGCTCCGTCAAGGCCGCCTGGAATTGGCAGTTTGTCGGTTCTTGCCTTTGTGTTATGTTCGTTCGGTACCACCGCACCTTGGAGCAATCAATGGCCCAGGAACATTTCGACGTGCTGATCATGGGGGCAGGCCTGTCGGGCATCGATGCCGCCTATCACCTTCAAAAACGCTGCCCCAACAAAAGCTATGTCATCCTCGAGCAGCGTGAGCGCATCGGCGGCACCTGGGATCTGTTCCGCTACCCCGGCATCCGTTCCGACTCGGATATGCTCACCATGGGTTATTCCTTCCGCCCGTGGACCCTTCCCAAGGCGATTTCGCCGGGCAGTGACATCCGCGAATACATTGCCGCCACCGCGCGTGACGAAGGCATTGACCGCAACATTCGCTTCCGGCATCAGATTAAGCGTGCGTCGTGGTCCTCGCCCGAGGCGAAGTGGACCGTTGAAACCGTGCGTACATTACCCGACGGGCGTGATGAGATCGCAACGCTGACCTGCAATTTCCTGTTCTCGTGCGCTGGCTACTACCGCTATTCCGCTGGCTACTTGCCGGAGTTCCCCAACGCCAGCCGCTTCAAGGGACAAATCGTCCACCCGCAAATCTGGCCCGAAGATTTGGATTACGCCGGAAAACGCGTGGTCATCATCGGTAGCGGCGCCACCACCGTGACGCTGGTGCCCGCGATGGCCAGAACGGCGGGCCATGTAACCATGCTGCAGCGCTCGCCGACCTATATTATTTCGGCGCCCGAGCAAGACAAGATCGCAAATTGGCTGCGGCGCGTGCTGCCCGCCATGTGGGCCTATCGGCTCAGTCGCTGGAAAAACGTCGGCTTTATGACCTACTTCTACTACATGTCGCAACGCTTTCCGAACTTAGTAAAGAAGGACCTGCTCAAGAAAGTACGCGAGCATCTGGGGCCGGACTACGACGTGGAAACCCACTTCACTCCGCGCTACAACCCCTGGGAACAGCGGCTTTGCCTGGTTCCGGACGCAGACATGCTCCAGGCGATCAAATCAAACCGCGCCAGCGTAGTCACCGATCACATCGAAACCTTCACCGAAAAAGGCATCCTGCTTAAATCGGGCAAAGAACTCGAAGCCGACATCATCGTCACCGCAACTGGCCTTGTGATGCAGGGCTTTGGCGGAATCGAGCTTTTCGTCGACGAACAACCCGTCGATCCCGGCAGGGCGCTGGCTTACAAAGGCGTAATGATGTCGGGTGTCCCGAACCTTGCCTCCGTGTTCGGCTACATCAACGCGTCATGGACGCTTAAAGCCGACCTGATCTGCAATTATGTCTGCCGGTTGTTGAACTTCATGGACCGTAAAGGCATGCGCCAGGTCACGCCGAAGGACCACGGCGAGCGCCCGGCTGCGCCTTTCGTGGAGCATTTCACGCCTGGCTATATTGAACGCGGAGTAGCGAGTTGGCCCAAGCAGGGATCCAAGTCGCCGTGGCGCGTCTATCAGAATTATATCCGCGACACCATCAGCCTGAAGTGGAGATCAGTTGACGACGGCGTTCTGGAGTTTTCCAACCCGCCGCAAGCCTCGCCCAGCCCCGCATTTGCACCAACTGGCAGGCACGCCGAGACAGGGCCGGCCTCACTCAGCAGGATCGGATAATCGGCGGCAGCGCCTGTCGATCATGATCGATCCTCTCCGGCCCGGCTGTACTACCGCTGTACTCAGTCGCTCAGAAATTCCACTGTCATTAGACGGCGGCCATTCGTGTCGAACAAATCCTGTGCCTGGCGGTTGAAGCTGTCGAGGTCGGAATCCATAAAGAAGCTATTGGCCCAATCGCCGCCTCACGAGATGCCGGCCCAGCGACGCTGCCCGCCTTCTACAAATGTGTGGACGTGAATCAACCGCCGGCCCTGTTTGTCGAATAGGTCCTGCGCCTTCTTTTCGAAACTAGCCAAATCGGGGCTGATCCAGAAACTGTTCGCCCCGTCGCCCGACTGCGAGATACCCATCCACCGCCGCTGACTACCTTCCAGATAGCTCGTCACGAAAGTCAGCCGCCGGCCATGTTTGTCAAACAGATCCTGCGCCGCGTTCTCAAAACTGGCCAAGTCGGGACTGATCCAGAAGCTGTTTGCCCAGTCACCGGAGCGCGCTATGCCGGCCCAGTGGCGCTTCCCGCTGTCTTCCCAACTGGTCACGTGCACCAGTCTGCGTCCCTGTTTGTCAAACAAGTCTTGCGCGGTCTTCTCGAATGAGGCCAGATCGTTGCTGATCCAGAAGCTGTTGGCCCAATCGCCGCCGCGCGCAATCCCTGCGAAACGCCGATGACCGTTTCCCTGAAAGTCGCCATGTAGATCAGACGCTTGCCCTGCTTATCGAACAGGTCCTGGGCTTCCTTCTGGAAGCTGGCAAGATCCGCGCTGATCCAATATCGGTTTGCCCAGTCACCGCCCCGTGAGATTCCGGCGGCAGGAACACGAAAAGTCGGCCACGTTGACTCCGGCCAGATCGCCACCTCGTCTCTCGACATTCCGGTGTTATCCATTCTCACCCAGGGACCATTGGGGCTGGGGGGATTGATGCGGGTTGGGTCGACTAACCAGGCGCTGCGGAATGCCATCGGGCGCAAGAGGTCCTGTATGCCACTCTTTTCACATTCGATGTGCGTATGCGGCTCGGTGGTATTGCCCGAGTGGAGGGTATTTTAGAAATAAACGCATGATTCTAAATTGGCTGCCCCCAGGGATTCGGACCGCCAGTGTTATTAATCCAGGATTAGTCCGTCCGGACGTTTATTATGTCAGTGCCATGCTTCTTCATCTTTAAATTTGATTGAAAGACACAGTTAAATATTACTTATTTCTTTTGAAAATTGTTGCAAGAATTTGTCAAGAGAATTCGTCAGTCCTTTTGGAGCAAAATTTTCCAGACTCAAATAGGGAAAGCACCGCCCTTTTCGTCTTCATATGTAGAGTTGGAGTTTTAGAACGGCCTGATGTTGACGGGATATACGGGACAAAGTGTGGAAAGTAATGTGCAGTTTTTGCTCTTGCTCTGGTCAAACAGATAGGAGTTGGTGAATTTCATTAGTGAATTCTAAAAACTGACGGCTGGTAGAAGTGTTGACAGCAAATTATCTACGGAGCATAGTTAGAAACCAAATGAACCCAGTTACTTGAACCGGGTTGCAGCGCTGCTACGCGGACATTCAATTATTAGAAACTCCTTAAACCCACTGCGTTATCGCTTTGGTACATGGATCTTGATGTGGGCCACTGCTTTCCTGTGAGGGCGTCTTGGGAATCAAGCTGCCGGAACCAGACAAACTTCGCGAGATTTTTTTGGCACTGGGGTTTGTCACCACCAGCGCAAGCATGACCGGTGTTCTCCAATGTGCGTACAAAGCAGCACAGGCCAGCGATACGACCGTGCTGCTGCAAGGGGAGACCGGAACAGGCAAACAGGTACTCGCGCACGCCATTCACTCTCTGGACCAAAAGCGTAGCAACTTTCCTTTCGTCACTGTGCACTGCAGCACGGTGAACGAGGATCTGGCAGAGAGCGAATTGTTCGGGCATCGCAAAGGCTCATTTTCAGGGGCCGTAGCCTCACGGGCGGGACTGTTTCAGGCTGCCGAGCATGGAACAGTGTTTCTTGATGACATAAATGACCTGCCCCTTCGATTGCAGCCTAAACTTCTGGATGCATTGCAAAGAGGAAGGGTGCGGCCCCTGGGATCGGACAGGGAGTTGGAGGTGGACGTTAGAGTGATTGCCGCGGCGAACCGTCCCTTGCAGCCGTTAGTTTCGGAAGGTACGTTCCGCGCCGACCTCTATCACAGGCTCAACGTGATTCGGTTATCCCTGCCGCCTCTCCGGGAACGTGGAGAAGATTTGCCGGCGCTGGTGCTGGAGTTCGCGCGACGCTATCCTGGGCTTTACGAGCGCATTGAATCGCTCGAACCCGATCTTCTGCACTACCTCCAGACATGCAGGTTTGAGGGCAATGTGCGCGAGTTGGAGAATGCTGTGCAACGCATGCTGTTCATGAAGAACGAGGGCAATTCGCTGACCCATGCGGATTGGCTTCGCCAGGAATCGGAGTCGCGGAGCCCTGCCAATGCTACAGACGAAATCCCCAGCGCCGCCAACCTGCTGTGGCTCATCATGCTGAGAGGCGAATTGCCGTTCCCGGAGCTGATGCACAAGATTGAAGGGGAATTATTGCGAAGGGCCCTGCAAATGGGGGGCAAGACCCGGCGGGAAATCGCCCAACTGCTGAAGACCAGCGAACGAACGCTCTATCACAAGATGAGTGCGCATGGAATTGGGAATGATCTCCGCAGGCAAACCGGGTAGCCCGTCGTGGTCTGCAGAATTTGGCAGTGCCCCAAATCTACGGGTGCCGAGGTACCGCATCTCTTTCACAATGAGGATTCTCTGCTTTCGCGCTGAAAACTCTATCGTCTGAAACCGACTTGGATGTGGAAGTCAATTTGCAATAACCATCCTCCAATGTGCCGAATGCATAAAAAACCGCTAATCTACGCTAAACGAGGTGGGCACCATGTTCTCTCGTACAGTATTGACCGGGGAGAAGTCTCCGGCCAAAGCTTCATCGGGGTGGAAACGTCCGGATGGCTATTTTCAAGCGAGCGAAGAGAACGTTGAACTGCGCGGCCAGTTCCCCGTGGCTGGACCAGGGGACCAGTCGCCTGGGAACGACCGATGCGCCATTCAGATCACAAAGTGGTCTCCGTTGCAACTTATACATTGGCGCGCCACCCGGAGACCACGCTCCGGCTGGACCGCAAAGTTCTTGACTATCTTCAAGCGCATTCAAATCCAATGATGCGGCATTGTAGCGACATTCTGAATCAGGCGATCCGTCGCGTGAGCAACACAAAGTCCTGATGCTAACTCTGCCGACTCTGTGAACCCGCTTCACCGGTCACCTCGCAGTCCAGCAGGAAGTCTAGCGTACTGGATACCGCCAGATATGGCAGACTATATGCCATTTTTGGCATAGTGCCGTTGTTTCTTTGAACGCACTGCATCATTTCGAACTTTCATCCAGTTTGAGAATGTTGCTATTTCTGCTAAGAGAATAACCCCTAAATGATGGGCATGCCCCCTTAGCAGCCTGTGGTAGAAGTCCGAAATCGGCATTTTGTAAGTCACTGAATCTGCAGGATGAAAAACGGTCATTTTCTGAAAAATAGACTTCTGCCACAGGCTGTTAGCTAATGTGATTAGGGTGCAACTTATAGCCTAACTTTCTCATTGCAGTGCGCCACATTACGTTGAGACTTCTTCTACAAACTCTGGCCCTCAAATTGCCTAAGCAATTCAGCGAGGGATTCATATGCAATCCGCGAGTACCGCCGACATCGGTGACCTAGTCCGCTTTCGGATTGCCGATGTTTTCCTGCCGGAACCGGCCGAGGTGCTGGCAAGTCTCACGATTGAAGCCGAAACCAATGGCGTGGTGGTCGAATTTTCCGACTCAGGCAGCCAGCCGCGAGCGTATGCGGTGGTGCAGATCAAGCCACAGCAGAAGGTGCTGCTTCCAGTAGAAGCGCTTCGGGTTGTGGACTGCAAATGAGCACTCAGCGGGAACTTTGAGCAGTACTGCGGAACGGAGAGGATCTATGGTCAACATCAACTGGCAGTTTCAGGCCGCAATACCGGGAGGGCCGTCTTTTGTCGTCAACCAGCCGGCCACACAAGTGGATGCTTATGATGTGGTGACAGCCAAAATAGCGGCTGGGGCCACCGGCGTTGCAGTTCCTATTCAACCGTCTTCCGGATCCGGAAGTGTTGTATTTCTGGTCGTCAGCGCCACTCAATATGACACGACTCTCACCTACACCGTAGACAAGGTCAAGGACACGCGCGTTCTAGATGGTCCTCATCTACTGGTGGGTAGCGGCGCCGTGGCCTTGCTTAACAGCAGTGCTCCGCCGCAGACGCTCGCTTTCAGCAACGCGACTGCTAAGGACATCAACGTGCAGGTCGTGGTTGGGCGAAAAATCCCATAAATTCACGGCACTTTCCCGAATTGTTACGCAAGTTGCAACTTGAAGGAGGACTGAGGCTATGCCGCCTACATTGACTTATCCAGGAGTATACATAGAAGAAATTCCCAGCGGGGTGCACACGATCAGCGGCGTTGCCACCTCTATTGCCGCCTTCATTGGCTGGGCGCCAGAGGGGCCAACGGATCACGCGACCCTGGTACAAAGCTGGTCAGATTATGCGAACCAGTTCGGCGGACTCGACAGCCGCAGCTATCTTGGTTATGCCGTCAACCAGTTTTTCGGCAATGGCGGCCAGCAAGCCTACATCTTGCGGCTGGTTGTAAACAGTGCCGTGAAAGCGGCGTTTCCTGCGGACACCTTGGCGGTGGCAGGCCACATTGATATTCCGGGAAGCAGTGGAAACGCTTTCACGGCGACGGCGATCGATGAAGGCCAATGGTCATCCACCTATGGCGTTCGCATCGTCGTAAACCCGGCAGACGCGAACCGGTTTTCGTTGCTCGTTGTCCAGACGCCCTCCGCTACCCAGGAAATTACGGTGGAGACTTTTGCCAACCTATCGATGGTGGCCGGCGATCCGCAAGGACGCACAGTCGATAGCGTGATCAACGATCCCAGCACCGGCTCTCAATTGATTCGCATCAGCAACATGAACACTACTGCCGGTGAGCTTCCCACTCCAAATCCCCTTTCCACGCCTGGCAATCCGCCTGCTCCTTACATGCTTGCAGCACCTGGAGGGGTTACCGGAAACGATGGCAGCGTCCTGCAACCTGGAAATGCAGATTTCCATACCGCGCTGAATTCAGATGGGACAGGCACGGGAGGCGTTCATCTGCTCGACACGGTGTCTATTTTCAATTTGTTGTGCGTTCCCGGCGAGACCGATGTGCCTACAGTCCAAAATCTGCAAGGCTATTGTCACGACCACAGAGCGTTCTACATTGTGGACACACTGCAGACGGTGAATCTAGCTTCGTTGATCGCAAGCGGGCCCGGCAACATTACAGGTGCAAATTCCATCAACTCCGCCCTGTACTTTCCCTGGGTCAACGCTCCCGATCCACTGCAGCAGGGCCGCCTTCGTCCATTTCCACCGTGCGGATTTGTGGCCGGTCTTTATGCCACCACCGACGCCACCCGCGGGGTTTGGAAGGCGCCGGCAGGAATCGATGCCGGTCTGACGGGCGAATCCGGCCTGACCGTAGTCCTCACCGATGCACAAAACGGCAGCCTGAATATCCAGGCGATCAATTGCCTGCGGCACTTTCCCGTTTACGGAGACGTGATCTGGGGAGCACGCACTCTGCGTGGCAACGACCAGGTCGGTTCTGAGTGGAAGTATGTGCCCATTCGCCGCCTGGCGCTGTTTCTCGAATCGAGCTTGTACGACGGCACGCAATGGGTGGTTTTCGAACCCAATGACGAGAAGCTGTGGGGGCAGATCAGGCTTAACGTGGGCGCGTTCATGCAGGGACTGTTCCTGCAGGGAGCATTCCAGGGTACCACGCCGCAGAAGGCATACTTCGTCAAGTGCGATGCCGACAACAATCCGCAATCGAGCATCGACCAGGGAATCGTGAACATCCTGGTGGGGTTCGCACCGCTTTTCCCCGCTGAATTCGTCGTAATCCAGATTCAACAGATGGCCGGGCAGCTTCAGGCCTGAGGAGCAAATATATGGGCAATCCATTTCCTGCAAATCCGAAGCGTCTTGATCCGTACAAAAACTTCAAATTCCGCCTGAAATGGGACGGCAAGTACGTCTATGGCGGCAGTAAGCTTACCGGCTTGAAGCGCAGCACGGAGGTAGTCGAGCACCGCTCCGGCGGAGACCCCTCGACCTCACATAAGTCGCCGGGCCGCAACAAATTTGAAGCGATCACGCTGGACCGTGGCTTGACCCAGGACCTGGAGTTTAATAACTGGGCCGGGCTGGTGTGGAACTTCGGGGCTGGGCTAGGCTCTGAGGTGTCGCTGGCCAACTTCCGCAAAGACATTTACCTGGAGTTCTATAACGAGGCCGGGCAACTGGTGATCGCCTACAAGATTTACCGGTGCTGGGTCTCGGAATACCAGGCCATGCCCGACCTCGACGCGAATGCCAATGCCATCGCGGTCGAGCACATCAAGATCGAGAATGAAGGCTTTGAACGCGATACCAGCGTTACCGAACCGCAGGAGCCAACGCTCACAACTGTGAATGCCTGATGCGTCCATTTTCCAATTCGGCGCTGCTGGATCTCTGGGAACGAGGCTCAGGTCTTCATCCGCTCGACCAGGGACTTCTCGCCCTGGGCTGGGCCTTGCCCGGTGCTCCGGGTCCGGGCCCAGCGGATTGGCCTCTGGGACGCCGCAACAAGCTCCTGCTCGACCTGCACTCCTCCTTCTTTGGACCAACTCTGGAAGGTTGGAGCGCCTGCGGAGTATGTGGCGAGAAAATGGAATTCGCCATTGACGGCCGGACGCTGGCTGGCGACGCCGCTGCCGAGACCAACAGCGATGTGGCTGTCCATTTCAAGGGACAGTCTTTTCGCCTGCCTAGCAGCCGTGATCTCGCCGAGGCCGCGAGACAAACAGATACCGTCGCTGCCGTGCTCTGCCTCATTCGACGCTGCAACAGCGGTCCCCAGAGCGGCACGGAGTGGAAAGCCGCTGATGTTGAGGAGATCGGTGAGCGGATGGCCCAGGCGGACCCCCTGGCGGAAATCAGGCTTTCCTTGAAATGTCCGGCCTGTGGTCAGCAGTCGACCGAGACCATTGAGATTGCCGGCTTTCTTTGGTCGAAGATTGAGGCACAGGCCAAGCGAATGATCTGGGAGGTCCACACTTTGGCTGCTGCCTACGGATGGAGCGAACAACAGATTCTCTCGATGAGTCCAGCCCGCAGATCACGCTACCTGGAGATGGTGCACACGTGAGCGGCTATCTACAAAGGCTTACAGCATCGGTGATACACCCGCGGCCCAGCGTGCATCCGTTGATAGGACCGCTTTTTTTGTCGCCTCAGCGTCACGACGCACCGGGTTTCGAAACCGATGTTGCTGAAAGACCTGAACGGCACGAACGTAGTAAAGGTGTAGAGCGCCAAATGACGGCCCAGAATTGGAAGGCCGACGACCCAGGTGACTATGCTGAGACCACGCCTGGGTCGCAGGTTCCCCAGGTTGTATCCGGGCCGCTCCTCCCTCAGCCCGCTGCCAGATTCATGAAGCATTCTAGTGAGGACCCGAAGTCCTGGCCAAGTCAGCTAATGCCCATTGAATCTGTCACGGCAATCCCGCAACCCTCAAGTCTTAGCTCCGTCGAACACGCTGACGAGTTTCTCGCGCCCGAGAAGACAGAGTTACTCACATCCGGGAAGACAGAAGAAGAGGGTCGAAGCGAGTATTCCTTGCTCTTGCCGCCCACTGCGGTCAGCCATCGAACAAAAGCCCAATCGGGTCCCTCCTCTGCCCCACTCGCGCCAGCCACACCGCGGCCGCAGGATCGTCGGATCACCGCGGCAAGCGCGGGTGAGCCTGATGAGATTCAGATTCATATAGGAAAAATCGAAGTGTTGGCCGTGCCGCAAACCCCGGCGCCGGCGGCTGTAAAGACTCCTCGGAAAGCCATGAGCCTTGACCAGTATTTGCAACAGCGCGACAGGAGCAGGTTATGAGCAATGCTCTCGCAGTTGCCGGGGTCACGGCTGTGCTTCAGGCCCTATTAAACGATGTTTATAACCACCCGAAAGTGGGTCTTGGCGACGTTTCGGTTTCCGCCAAAGCACCCGATATCGTGCAGGCCGCTGTGGGCACCAAGACCGATGCCAAGTTGCAAGTGAACATCTTTATGCACCAGGTCACGTTGAATGCAGCCTGGAGAAATATCGATCTGCCCCGTCTTGCCGCCGATGGCAACACCCGGACCACGAACCAAGCGCTCGCCCTTGATCTCCATTACCTGTTGACCACGTACGCGCCTGACGACAGCCAGGCCGAGGCCCTTCTCGGGTATGCCGTTCTGTTTCTCCACGAAAATCCAGTGCTGGCGCGGGCGCAGATCAATACCACGCTTTCAGGTCTTCCAAATGATTACCCCGTCAGCAACTTGAAAGGATCCGGCCTGGCAGACCAGGTAGAGATGATTAAGATCACGCCTGCGACTCTGGGGCGCGAAGAACTCGCCTGGTTATGGACTGCGCTGAAGGCAGACTATCGTCCTACCTTTCCATTTCAGGTTTCCGTGCTGTTGATTCAACCCGAGAAGCCCTTCACATCAGCGCTCCCGGTTTTGCAGCGGAAAATCGCAGCCCAGGCCAACATGCTCTCACCCTTTCCCACTCTGATTGAAGCTGTCCCTCCCAATGGCCAGACGGTCGCATTGCTGAACGATATTGTCACTGTGCGCGGCAGTCATCTCAATGGCGCCAATAGTGCTTTGCTGGTCAATCAACCCAGAGGAATCAAGCGCACCATTACTTTTCCGCCGAATGTCAACGCGGGATCCTTTCAGATCCAGGTCCCCAATGATCCAGGAGGTATTCCTGCCGGGGTCTATGTGGTTTCCGCCCAGATACCCTCCGCACCGGACGTTCTGCAGACCAACGGGGTCCCTCTGTCGGTCGCGGCGAGCATTACTCCCGGATCGATACCTGCAACGATCGCGTCAGGGAGCAATGTTGTTGTCTCGCTCACCTGCACGCCCAAGCTTTTTGCTGGGCAGCAGGTGTTCCTGCTGATCGGCAACCAGGCTGCCCCCGTGGACCCGTTCACCGTTTCCACGAGTTCGCCTTCGTTTACATATCCATCATTGCAGGCCACCGGCCATCCTGTTCCCGTGCGGCTGCGCGTGGATGGAGTCGACAGCCCAATCATCGACATGACTCATACTCCGCCGCAGTTTTCCGGTCCTGCAGTTCAGGTGACGTGATGAGCGAAGCGACCATTACGATGTCCTGGGCCGAGGCTAACCAGGCTTATCTCGTGGCTGAATTTGCCCGCCTGAAAAAGCTGCTGGAGCGCACCACTGGTGGAGCAAAAAGCGATGCGGCTGCCAATTCCCATTTCAATGAAGCGCCGAACCTGGATCCGCCTGCAGCCATCGACCAACTCGCGGAGTTGTTTGAGCTGACATCCTTTGAACGCGACCTGCTTCTGCTGTGCGCAGCCGTGGAAATGGACTCGGAAGTGGCCGCGCTCTGCGCGGAAGCCAATCGCCATGCACAACGTCCGAATGCAACGCTGGGACTGGCCATGGCGGTCCTCCCACAACCACACTGGAGCGCCCTGACGCCCGCCCGCCCGCTGCGGGGCTTCCACCTGGTTGAAGTGGCTGCTAACCCCAGCCTGGTCACAGCTCCGGTGAAAATCGATGAGCGTGTCCTCCATTATCTGGCGGGAATCAATCTGCTCGATCCGGCTTTGGAGCCGCTGCTCAACGCTGCTTCTCCCTCGCCTTTCATGGCTGAAGAGCATGCCTCAATCGTGCATGCGGCCGTGCAGTTCCTGGCGGAGTATTCGCGGTGTAGCCCCGTTGTCCATCTTTGCGGCAATGACCTTCACGGCCATGAGGACATAGCGGCCCTGGCAGCGCGCGATGCCGGACGTGAACTGTTCCTGTTGCGCGCGGATGACCTTCCAAGTGCCGCACAAGAACTGGACCACCTTCTCATGTTGCTGCAACGGGAATCTCTCTTGTTTCCGGCAGCATTTCTGCTGGAATGTGGAACATCAGGATTCACTCCACCGGCCCGGCGTCTGGCAGAAAAGTTTCCAGTCTCGCTCTTTCTGAGCAGCGATGGGCCGGTGCAACTGCGGCGAGGGCTGGTCCGTTTTGAAGTCAATAAGCCCGCTCCCGTTCAGCAAAAAGAATTATGGAAGCAGGCCCTGGGGGAAGCAGCCGCGCATTGTAATGGCGCCCTCGATGACCTGTCACAGCACTTCCGGCTCAGCGCCCGCATGATCTTCAACACCGGTTCCCTGGCTGGCACAGGGAATGGAGAACTCGATCCAATGGCCTTATGGAATGCCTGCCGGTCACTGGCGCAACCCAAGCTGGAAAATCTGGCGCAGCGCATTGTCCCGCGCGCCGGATGGGATGACCTGGTGTTGCCCGATGTCCCCATGCAGGTCCTGCGCCAATTGGCCACGCAAGTGGCGCACCGCATGAAGGTCTATGAGACCTGGGGATTTTCCACCAAGGGTGACCGAGGGCTGGGAGTAAGCGCGCTTTTCTGCGGGGACTCCGGCACAGGCAAGACCCTGGCAGCTGAAGTCCTGGCGCACGAACTCGGGCTTGATCTTTATCGCATTGATCTTGCCTCGGTGGTCAGCAAATACATTGGCGAAACCGAAAAAAATCTGAAACAGGTATTCGACGCCGCAGAAGAAGGCGGGGTCGTCCTGCTCTTCGACGAAGCCGATGCTCTGTTCGGCAAGCGCGGCGACGTGAAAGACAGCCACGACCGCTACGCCAACATCGAAGTCGGCTACCTGCTCCAGCGCATGGAGTCTTACCAGGGGCTGGCAATCCTCACCACCAATCTGCGGTCTTCTCTCGATCGCGCCTTTCAGCGCCGACTGCGTTTCACCGTGACCTTTCCGTTTCCAGACCCGGCCCAGCGCGAGATCATCTGGAGCAAGGTCTTTCCCACCGCTACTCCCACGCGCGATCTCAACCTCAAAAAGCTTTCCCATCTCAACGTCGCTGGAGGAAGTATTCGCAACATTGCCGTAAATGCCGCCTTCATGGCTGCCGGCACGGATGGGCCCGTGGAGATGCGCCACCTCATGGAAGCGGCCCGGCTGGAGTCGCATAAGATCGATCGTCCCTTGGCCGATGCTGAAATTCGGGGGTGGGTATGAGCCGCATTCACCTGCGTATTGATCGGCTGGTGCTCAATGGCCTGCAACCTGGTCAGGAGAAGCCGCTGATCCAGGCGCTGCGAACGCAGTTATCGCAGATCTTATCCAATCGAGAATCACGCGCCGCTTGGGCGCGTCCGCACCGCACCCCGGTTCTGAAGCTGGGCCGGATTCCGCTCGGCCCGGGAAATGCCGGAGCCGGCAAATTCGGGGCGCAGCTTGCGCGCGAAATTGGAAGGGGACTGAAGCCATGAGCTACGGCACCCATGTGCGAAAAAAGACGAACAGGGAAGCTCCTGGTAAAGGGACCGGAAGATTTCCAGCGAACGCCCTGCGCATCAATGGACCCAGTGACACCTTCGAGCAGGAGGCGGACCGCGTAGCAAGAGAGGTGCTCGCGGGTGAGGTTAGGCATGGCTGGTCTCCGGCGGGCCTTGACGGAATGCCTGTACAAAGAAAGTGCCGCGGAGGAGCTGGCTCGGGAGAAGAATGCGAGGAATGCAAGAAGAAAAATGAAGGTCAGAGCTTACAGCGAAAAGCAGAAGGCCCCATTCAAGATGATGTAGCACCTCCCATCGTGCATGACGTCCTGAACTCGCCGGGACGTTCTCTGGACAAAGCCACACGCGACTATTTCGAATCAAGGTTCGGTCATGACTTTAGCAAAATCCGGATTCACTCCGATGGACGGGCCGCCGAGTCGGCACGCGCGGTCCACGCGCTCGCATACACCGTGGGAGAAAACATTGCGTTCGCTGCGGGCCGCTACTCGCCCAACACCGCCGAAGGACGCCGGCTGCTCGCGCACGAACTCGTTCACGCAGTCCAGCAGGGGCACAGCGCAAATGTCTCGGTCCGGGCTGCCGGCGCAGGCCCCCAAATCTCCCGCAGTGGTCCTCAGGTGGCATGCACGCCGGAACCAAACGGCCCTTCAGGAGGAGCAAGCACCCCCAAGGTCCGCGTGATCCGGCTCGACAACAACGTTATTGACCAGGTTGGACGCGGCAATGCAAACGTGGCCAACACGCTCCGCCAGTTGGCAAAAGATCCCAACGTGAAGCTGGAGATGAATCGCGGAGTTTATCTGGAGACAACCCGGGTCACGGGCGACATGCTGGCAGCACGCAAAGCACTCATCGAGAAACTGAATATCAAAATCGTGGACGAGTCAATCGCCGAACGCACGGCAACCTACGAAAAATATGCCAAGTCGTCGGATTTCCCGACTCATGGGCGCGGCAAGATCACCGGGAGCGAGGCGGCCACAATTGAGGACCTCCCGCACATTGCCTCGGCTGCGGCTGGCGGAAAAGATGTCGAATTGTGGAGCTTTGATGCGCGCGCGCAGACCAATGCAGAAAGACTGGGAGTCAAGGTCGCGCCAGAGTCGAGGATCGCGATCAATAAGGGAGTTCCAGACAGCCATCTCAACATCATCAGATTGGTGCCGGAGGTTGTGCCCTCAGATGTGAAAGGACCAGGCAGTGGGGGCGATGGTGGAGGCGGAAAAGGCGGTGGAGGCGGCACGCCACCAGCGGCTCCTGCAGCGGGTGGAAGCCCGGCCCCCAAGAGTCCCTCCGGTGGTGGCGCCGGAGGCGCTTCGGCCATCGCGCAGTTGACGCCATTGGCTGAAGGTACTCAGCCCCGTCCTGCATCTCAAGCTCAAATCATCGCCCGCCAGAAGCTGGTGGCGCAGTTAGAAATGGAAACTGCCGAATCACTTCGCTTTTCAACGCGGTTGCAGGTTTATGGTGCAGTGCTCGGTGGCTTGTTGCAGATCTACTCGGCCATCAGCACCGTCAATGAGGCAGTAAAGTTCGCAAGCGATGGAACGCTTTTTGGCGAAGCGCAGCAGAACGCCGACAAGCTCGCCGCGAAGAGCGCACAGGATCTGGACGACGTCACCAACATCACCAACACCATTTCGCTCCTGAGTGCCGTGCAGAGCGTAAGTGATGCCCGCGAGCGGGGAGACTCGGATGATCTCTTCAGTCTCAGCGAGTCGCTGGGCAATTTGGGTTCGTCTCTCACGCAGTCGGTCGATGAGGTAAATGACAAGCACAACAAGCTTGAAGCCCGCCTGAAGGCCCTTGAAGTAATGGCAAAGTACTTTGAAACTTTGATGAAGCTGCCTCTCGATCCAATGGCTGGCACAATTCCCCAGGCTCAGGCCTTCGAGACGTATGAATCGATCCAGAAGTTCATGGGGCCGCTTGCTGCTGCCAGTTCGAATTACGAGTCTGCAGCCACTTCTCTCAATTATTACGCCAATTACATTTCCGGCCTGGCCCATGAGGCCAACAAATCAGCGTGGATTTTCATCCTGCGCCGCGTGGCCCAGGCGCAGAAGGCCGCAGCCGCGCGCCCCGCGACGACCACCGCTCCGCCAACCCCACCTCCCGCGGCGCAGAAGCAGGCACCGTCTCTGCTGCCAACACCTGGTCCCCAGCAGCAGGCACAATCGTTCCAACCTTTGCCGGGGGCCTCCGGGCCGTCGCCATTCCGGGAGGTTGAAGAAAAGAAATCGACGTGGGCGCAACAGGCCATTGATTTAATCGCACGAGGCAATCAGATCCTGTCTACTTCGGATTCTGGAAAGGTGCCCGCATTCAAACACGACGAAGAAGCATGGCGCAACGCAGTAACAGCATGGTTGAAACAATATGGCCAGAAAGGACCGAGTACGGGCGTGACGGCGATGGATGAACTCCTCAACAGCGATCAATACGGTGGCCGGCTCAAGCAGATCCGCCGGACCCTTGGGGAATAAGGAGTGATAACGGAAGGTTTTATGTCCGCTGATTTCTTAATTTCGCTGGGCCTAACCAAAGGTGGCCTGACTGTCACAGAACCGGAGAGGACTGTGCTCAATGGGTTGCAACCTGGTCAGGACAAAGCGCCGGTACAAGCGTTGCCCACGCAGTCATCACAAATCCTATCTGACCGAGAATCGCAATGCGCCTGGCCGCGTTCGCACCGCACCTCGGTCCTGAAGGTGGGCCAGAGGTCCCTCGTCCTGGGAAATGCAGGAGCTGCCAAATTCGGGGCGCAGTTGGTGCGCGGAATTGCAAGGGGGCTGAAGCCATGAGCTACGGCACTCGTTCAAGAACGAAGGCCGGCATTGTCCCAGCGGAGAAGGAAACTTTCTCCAAAGCGGATCACGGTGTTCTGCGCATCAGCAAGCCGGAGGGAACTCTGGAACAGGAGGCAAATCAAGTGGCCAGTCAGATAACGGGTGACGTGACCCCGGAGAAGTATGGCTGGTCATTCTCTAATATCAGCGTTGAATCGCAAACTGAGGCGGCTCCTCCCATTGTTCATGATGCCCTGCGTTCTTCCGGACAGCCTCTCAGTGACTCTTCGCGCGCCTTCTTCGAGCCCAAACTTGGCCGTGATCTAAGCGATATTCGTGTACATGCAGATGAAAAAGCAGCAGAGTCAGCCCAGGCTGTCGGGGCGCGGGCCTATACCGTGGGCAGCGACATTATCTTTGGCCGAGAAGCGGGCTTGGCGGACCGACGGTTGCTGGCCCATGAACTGACCCATACGTTGCAGCAGGAAAGAGGCAGAGCTCCGCTGCTCCAGCGCCAACCGAAGCATGACCCCGAATTGAAACTGCTCAAAGACTTTGCAGCGAAGTTTCCTTCTGCTGCCGCACTCATCAAGCCGAACCCGGCGGCAATGAGGCTGGTTAAAGAAGCATCTGACGCCGGCGCAACCTTTGGCGGTTTTGCTGAAGATGGCCCATCCAAGGACATCGGGAGAGCTTATACCATCCCCAGCGGCAAGGCTGTATATGTTCCTAAAGATCGGGGAAAGATTCCAGTAGAGGCAATGCGTGACTTTCTTTTCGAGCTGAACAATGCGGTTCACGGAGATAAATTTGTTGCATTGGACGCTGCTGCGGCTAAGGGCCAAAAAACTGACGCGACGGCAGCAAAGAAGTATGCATATGACAATGCAGAAGTGGAAGTGGAAGGCATGTTACGACTTGGAGAGGTCTGGTTTGAGACGAAAGCCAAGTACCTGGGAAAAAAAGCTCATGACTTTGACAAGTATGACAAGCAATTCTTTCTGACGGAGTACCAAGCATTCAAAGATCACAAAAAAACAAAGGATGAGATAGTCAAAGATGTTTTGAGCCGGAAGTATGAAACCGGGACTATCAAAGGAAAAACGGTTGAGCAGTTTTACATTGAGGAGTTCCAGGGACTTGCAAAGTAAGCACGAGCTGCTGATCATCGCGTGCTCATCCTGGCTGTTACTTAGTGGCTGCTCCGAAAATGGAAAGCGAAATTTTTCAATGGTGGAACAACAATGGTTGAATGCTGTGACTGACCAGAAGATCCAATTCGTTACCACGGGCGCAGCGGGTGCCCCGTTGCCGACCCTTGGCCGCAGAGTCGTGGTTACCGGTCCACCGGAGGTCGTTCAGTTGATGGCCAGCGGCGATGTGCGCGTGCTCAAGGAACTGGTGGCGCTTTTGTCTGATCGCGACCGGGCCTGGGCAGCCGAAGTAGTGCTCGCCTCGCTCACCCGGCACGAGGAAGGCATAGTGAATGCTTTTGCTGCGCGTCCAGAGCAGTGGCAAAAATCGCTCGGCGAGGGAGCGCAAGATCGCTGGAACGAATGGTTGAAACCACGCGAAGGAAAACTGCGGTGGGACCCGGAATCGCGCACTTTTGCAGAAACATCGGGTGGCAAATGAATTCGAAGGTCGCCTCTAATTAGCTGTCTTTTCTCGAAAGAGCATGGCAGGAAGGAGACGAAAACGCGATGAATCACGGTGCGCTGGTAAGAAAACCTGCTGTGTCCGTAGGTGATAAGCACGCAGGATCCAAAGCTGCGTCCTCAAGTTTGTTCATTGGCGAGCCGAACGACTCTTTCGAACAGGAAGCTGACCGTGTAGCGCAACACGTGATGGAGAGTGGCGGCACGAGGCTGAACTGGTCTTTTTCGAAGGTGAATACGGGTGTTCCCCTTCAACGGCAATGTTCCTGCGGAAGCTCCGGGGGACAGGGAGAATGCGAAGAATGCAAGCAGAGGAAGCTACAGCGCCAATCAAAGGAAATCGCCGGGCCGGCGACCGCGCCGCGCGTCGTTCATGAAGTCCTGCGCTCGTCGGGCCAGCCGCTGGACAAACAGACGCGAGCCTACTTTGAGCCCCGGTTCGGCCACGACTTCAGCAAAGTGCGTATCCATACAGATGCGCAAGCTGCCGAATCGGCGCGCGCCGTAAATGCGCTGGCCTACACGGTGGGAGGCGATGTCATTTTCGGCGCCGGACGATTTGCCCCAATGACGAACTCCGGTCGTCAACTTCTGGCCCATGAACTAACCCATGTAGTGCAGCAAGGGGCCGGAAACACTTTGCCTGGACGCGCAGATTTAAGTCCCAATGAGTTTGTGAATATGCAGGCTTCACCCGTGATGAAGCCGGTCCTGTCAAGTTCGAAATCGCCGCAATTCCTACATGCCTCCAGGAAACTGCAACGCCAACCAGTCGACAAGCTAGGCATTGAACGTGAGCCCAGCCCGGATCCAAAGACTGAAAGAGCAAACCAGGCATGCGGGAAGCCCTGCGGAAATTTCCCATGGGTCGAAGTAGCGCCGGATGTATTTGTAATTCTCTGCGATGACACCGTAAAGATGAACCCAGCCGTGGTAACCACAACAGGTTGCACCCCGGGACGGCTGGGAACCGTGCATTTTGTCTCTGGCTCACCGGCATGGATGATGCCAACAAAATGCGATACCTGTGTAGTTTCAGTCAATAACAAGCCAACCGGAAACCCTGCCGGTATCAAGGTCGGCTATATCCAGACTGTCGAGAAGAGTTTGTCCGGTGGAGTTTACTACAAGCGAGACGCGTCCAATAAGTGGGTCTGGGCAGGTAACGATTGGGTTTGCGCAACCCAGGCTAGAGACGGTTTTAGCAACTCCACCGCGCCCTGGTACGGCCCGGGGCCAGACGGAAAGTTCGGGCCGCAACCGTTTGGCACTTGTCCGGAGCTGGGTGACAATCCCCGCGTGAAACTGCCCTCCGGCCAAAATGTCAAAAACAAAGCAGGAGTTGACAGGCCCCAGTGGCCACTGCGATGGATGCGAATCGACGGCGTCTTTCATACCTGGCTGGTTGCTCAGTCTCCCAAAGGCGCTGTGACGTTTATTCACCACTGGAGTTTTCAATGCTATGCCACTGCCGAGTTGACCCAGGACGACGCAGACCCGTGTAACACATCGCAATGGAAGATGGTGACGAACAATAAATTGATCTCTTCAGGCACGGGGAAAGGATCAGCTACCCCGGCCCTGACAGGTGGAGTTGCAGGTGATCTCAAGAAGAAATGCTAGCGAGCGGCTGGAGGCGCGCGCCGCTGCTCCGCCGACCACGTTGCGAATCGGCAAGCCGAACGATGCCTTCGAGCAGGAGGCGGATCGTGTGGCAAGAGACATTGCAAGCGAAGGCGACGCCACATTGAATTGGTCTTTGGCAAAAGTGAGCACCGGCGCTCCTCTGCAACGGAGGTGCGCCTGCGGAAGCTCCAGGGGGCAGGGAGAATGCGAAGAATGCAAGCAGAAGAAACTCCAGCGCAAGTCAGTGGAAACAGCCGGGCCGGCAACCGCTCCGCCCGTTGTTCATGAGGTCCTGCGTTCGCCGGGCCAGGCATTCGATCAACGAACGCGAGCCTACTTTGAGCCCCGGTTTGGTCACGACTTCAGCAAAGTGCGCATTCATACCGATGCGCTGGCTGCCGAATCGGCACGCGCCGTAAATGCGCGGGCCTACACGGTGGGGAGTGATGTCGTTTTCGGCGCAGGCCAATTTGCCCCAATGACGAACTCCGGGCGTCAACTTCTGACCCACGAACTCACCCATGTCCTGCAACAATCAAATACACGCGCAAATGTGCTCCGCCGTGCCGCGATTCATACTGGCCGCATTCTCGATGAGGGGACCTGCAAAGATCTTGTCGCTGGCTCGAAATTCGTCTGCTGTGATCCCAAGAATGGCGCAGAACGAAAGGGTAAAACTAAAGATGTCGACGGGACTGACTGTCCAAGCCAGAAGTTTACCCCAATCTTTGCTTGTGACAACAAATGCTCCAAGGCTTTAGAGCGCGGATGCAGCGATAGCGATAATTGGATGACACTTCCGAAAAGCCGCTTTGCCAACAAGAAATGCGGAGAGGACCTTGTGGTCTGCGCCAATGGCAAATCCACACACGCTTACGTGCGCGATCACTCAGATAAAGAATCCTGGGAAGTAAGCCGGGCGGTTCCAGCGGCTTTGGGGGTGAAACCTGATATCTCTGACGCTGCTGTTTACGGCGACGAGACCGATTCCGACTTCAAGAAAGATAAGAGGTGCGGCGCGGCGCCGGCGCCAAAGAAAACCGAGGAGACACAGAAATAAGATTTGGATTTTACCGCCTTCAGCAAGACCAGGCGAAGGATCGCGGATGAAGACAACCCCATGACGATTGCTGAACTGTTGCGGAGACAAAAATTATGAGCGCCTTTCCCAATTCGCCCCGCCTAGTCAAAGGTGGCATTGTTACCATGGACCCGGACACCACGGCGCTCAAGAGCGTAATCGCCCTGCAATACAATCCTGACAGCCTGTCGCGCACGCTCCAGATCCAGGCAGTGCAGGGCGCGCAGGATGGCACCCGCGTAGACGCGTTGCGCCTGCGCGGCCCCGCCGTAGAAACCATCAAGGTTGATATCGAACTCGACGCCACCGACCAGTTGGAATTTCCCAAGCAGCATCCCAATGCCGTGCAGTTCGGATTGCAGCCGCAGCTCGCCCAACTGGAGATGCTGATCAATCCCACGGTGGAGATCCTGATCTCCGATGACAACATGGCCAACAGCGGTCAACTGGAGATCATACCGCTGGAGCAGCCGCTCACATTATTTGTATGGAGCAAGAGCCGCGTGGTGCCGGTGCGCATCACCGATTTCTCCGTTACAGAAGAGGCCTTCGATCCCAACCTGAACCCCATTCGCGCCAAGGTCAGCCTGGGTATGCGGGTCCTCAACGTCGATGACCTGGGCTTCTCGCATCCCGGCGGGCGCATGTTTATGTCTTATCTCTCCAACAAACAGCAATTAGCTTCCAAAGCCGGCAGCGCGGCCATCTCCGTGCTTGGACTGGGAGGACTTCCATGAATTCTCCATTGCAGATGCTGATCCAGAAAGGGGTGGTGCCGCCAGTCGCCTTTCCTACTGACAGCCGTTATTACGGATCGGGCACGCTCAGCTATACCAATCCAGACGGCCGCTCCATTACTTATCTGGCGCGCCGCATCGTGCCGCAGCCGGGGCCGCCGAACTTCGCAACCATCGCCCAGCACGCCGTGCGGCAGGGAGACCGCCTCGACCTGATCGCCGCGAAATATCTGGGCGATCCGCTGGTTTTCTGGCTCCTCTGTGATGCCAATGGCGCCATCGAGCCGGACAAGCTGGTTCAGGTTCCAGGATCTGTTGTGAACATCACCACGCCGTTGGGCGTGCCGGGGATGTCGAATGCTCGATAGCGTCCGATTGAACCTGATGATGGGGCCGTTCGTGCCTCTGACCGCGCCTCGCCCGGTGCTCGATGCGCTGGATTCGGTGGAGGTCACGGTCAACGACACCGGCACCAGCGGGTTTCAACTCACCTTCGTCATCGACAAGCAATCGCCGTTGCAGATCCTTTTTCTGCTTTCAGGAGGCGCGCCCCTGCTGTTCATGCGCGTGGTGCTGGTCGCCGTTGTCAATGGCGTGTCGAACGTGCTCATCGATGGAGTCGTCACCAACAACCACATTGCGCCCGGAGACAAAGGATCGAATTCCACCCTCACCATCACCGGCGAAGATCTCACGGCCTTGATGAACCAATCGAACTGGAGCGGATTTCCGTTTCCCGCTTGTCCTGCTGAAGCGCGCGTGGCTCTGTTGCTGGCGAAGTACGCCATGTTCGGAGTGGTCCCCCTGGTTATTCCCAGCATAATGATTGATGTTCCTCTGCCCATTGATCAGATACCCAGCCAGCAGGGGACCGATCTCGCCTACATTCGCTCTCTGGCCGACCGCGTTGGTTACGTGTTCTATATCGATCCCGGCCCTGTTCCGGGAATCAGCAAGGCGTACTGGGGACCGCAGGTCAAGGTGGGTCCGGTGCAGCCAGCGTTGAACGTTGATCTGGATGCTTACACAAACGTCGAAAGCCTCTCTTTCAACTTCGACCAGCAGCAAAACAAGATTCCCATTGTCTACATCTACAATCAGGAAACAGGTGTATCCATTCCCATACCGATACCGCCTATCACTCCCCTGAATCCGCCACTGGGGCTTATTCCCCCTTTGCCTACGAACATCCCGCCCGACCTTACGCCGATTAGCGACGATCTTTCCAAGCGTTCCATTCCTCAGACAATCATGATCGGATTGGCCAAGGCATCGCAGTGGGCCGACGCCGTAACCGGTGAAGGAAGTCTGAACGTGGTCCGTTACGGCGGCGTCCTGAAGGCCCGGCAGTTAGTGGGAGTGCGCGGTGCAGGTCCCGCTTTCGATGGCTTGTATTACGTCAAGAGCGTGACCCACAAGATCAAGCGCGGTGAATACAAGCAGAGTTTCAAGCTGAGCCGTAACGGCTTGGTATCCACAGTACCGGCGGTGCCCGCATGAGTTCGCAAAATTCCACCGCAGGCAGCAGTCCCACAAAGTACTACGGCAAGTACCGGGGACTGGTCATCGAGAACATCGATCCCGAGCAGATCGGGCGCGTCATGGTGCAGGTCCCCGACGTGTTGGGTGAGACTCCCTCGAGCTGGGCCATGCCTTGCGTGCCTGCCGCGGGCATTCAGGCCGGCTGCTTCATTGTTCCTCCGATTGGTTCGCAGGTGTGGGTCGAATTCGAGCAGGGCGATCCCGATTATCCCATCTGGACGGGAGGGTTCTGGGGTCTGGTCGCCGACGTTCCCGTTTTTGCAACTGCTCCTCCTGCTATTCCACCTGGACAAAATATTGTGTTGCAGACAACCGGCCAGAACATGGTGATGGTCAGTGATGCTCCGCCTTCGCCGGCCACCGGGGGAATCGTGTTAAAGAGCGCGACCGGGGCCATGATCGTGGTGAACGAAACCGGAATTTATATCAGCAATGGCCAGGGCGCCATGATCACCCTGGTCGGCCCCACGGTGGATATTAACCTGGGCGCTTTGACAGTGATTTAAGCAAGCCGCCGGTGCTTGCTTGGAAATGGAAGTAAAGCCAGCAGCCATAAGCGCAAGCTTTGGCGGCATAGCTGAATGGAGGAATCATGCCGGGTCCAGTTTTGCATCTGGGAGCCACGGTGCTGTGCGCGCACGGTGGGCAGGCGGTGCCAACCGCGCCCAGTCCGGTGGTGCTGGTCTCAGGCATGCCGGCCGCCACAGTTAGCGCACCCTATGCAGTGGCCGGCTGCGCGTTTGTGCCGCCTCCTGGAAATGGGCCATGCGTGACTGCGCAATGGATTGTGGGAACAGTGCGGGTGCTGTCGCAGGGGCAGCCGCTGGTCATCATGTCGGGGGTTTCGATCTGCACCCCCACGGGCACGCCGCTCGTGCCAGTGGCGGCGCAAGCTCGCGTGATTGCCACCTGAAAGGAAAGAGTGACCAGGGACTTGGAGAGATGAACATCTATTTTCCTTATCAGTTCGATGGACGGGGACGAACCCAGCAAGCCTCGCTTGAAGATTACATCAGGCAGCTTGTGGAACAGGTGCTGTTCACGTCTCCCGGCGAGCGCGTCAACCTGCCCGACTTTGGCAGTGGCCTGCTGCAGCTCCCCTTTGCTCCCAACAGCGTGGAGATGGCGGCCGCCACGCAGTTTTCAGTGCAGGCTGCGCTGCAGAAATGGCTCAGCAATTACATCACGGTGCAATCGGTCACGGCTTCGGCGCAGGACGCGCTGCTGACCGTGGTCGTCTCTTATTCCATCCTCAACACTGATGTGACCCAGGTGCAAACCTTTGTTTACGGGACCGCTGCATGATCTACAGTTGCTGTAACGAAAACCGCAAGAGCGCCATCCGCGTTGGCGCCATCACCGGAAAGCCGGCGGTGAATGCTCCTGGTGCAGGGTACACCCAGGGTGACGTCCTCATCATTGCTCAGGCCGGCTCCAGCAAGACAGCTACGGTAAAGGTAACCGCTGTTTCTGGTGGAAAAGTCACCAAGGTTGCTCTGCAACAAAATGGCACAGGATACTTCACCGCCACCAACGTGCCCACCACGGGCGGAACCGGGACCGGTTGCACGCTTGACATTTCCGGGATGCCGAACGGAATCGACTACCTGGAGGTGTTGGACAACGACGCCATCGCTCTCAACAGCCCGCGCCAGAGAACATTACTGATTCACTGCCTCTCGGCCGTGTCCTCCACCATTACTCCCAACAATGTGCTGATCACCGGAGGAGAGAGCATCATCAACGTCGGGGTCGATTGGGTAGCCCCTGCATCTGCGCCACCGCCCGACCCGGCGACCAATGCTCTCGAACGCGCCTACTTCACTTCGCTCCCTGATGCTCCCAACGTGCTGCTGGTGCGCACCAGCCAGGCCGGCGATTTCTCTCCGTATCTGCTGCGCCTGGTCGACGATGTTTCGCGTGCGAAACAGTCCTCCTTCGCAGTCACCGATGTGCTTCCCGGCTTCGATCCTCAGTTCGCCGAAGTGACATTCTCATTCAAAGTGGAATGCGGGCCGAATTTTGATTGCGCCCCGCCACCCTCGATTTGTCCGCCGGACGCGCAGTCGCCTCCCTCAATCAACTATCTGGCTAAAGATTACGGTAGCTTCCGCGGCATCATGCTCGACCGTCTCAGCCAACTGCTGCCGGGCTGGGGAGCAACCAGCGAAGCCGACATGGGCATTGCTCTCGCCGAACTCATTGCCTATGTCGCTGACCGCCTCAGCTACCGCCAGGATGCCGTCGCCACCGAAGCCTATCTGGATACCGCGCGCAGCCGCATTTCTCTCCGTCGTCATGCGCTGCTGGTGGACTACCACATTCATGATGGCTGCAATGCGCGCGCCTGGATGCACCTCACTGTCACCGGAAAGGTGTTTCTCGACCGCAATCGCACCCACTTTTATACCTACGCACCGGGAATGCCCGGCGATCTTACGACTCTCGAAAACCAGGAAGCTGCTCTGCTCACCGGCGCGCAGATCTTTCAGCCGATGTGGGACCAGGTGCTCTACGAGGACCACAACCAGATTTCTTTTTATACCTGGGGCGAGCTGAACTGCTGCCTGCCGCAGGGAGCAACGGAAGCCACGCTCCTTGGCTCCTTTCCAAAGCTCCGTCCGGGAGACGTGCTCATTTTCCAGGAGATGGTTGGGCCAAAAACCGGCAACGCCGCCGATGCCAACATCCGCCATCGTTGCGCGGTGCGGCTCATCAAAGTCGCCACCCAGGACTCCAGTGGCAATCCATTGGTCGATCCCTTATTTGAAAACGGCACAGGCTTGCCCATCCAGAACCCCAATCAGAAGCCGACGCCCGTAACTGAAATCCAATGGTCCCAGGAAGACGCGCTTCCCTTCCCGGTCTGCATCTCGTCAAGTTTTGTAGACGCCAATGGCGACACGCACGAATTGCAGAACGTGAGCGTGGTCTTCGGCAACATTGTGCTGGCAGACCATGGGCTCTCGCTCAACGGCGTGGACATGACGACCGTTCCCGCTCCGTCCATCTTCCTGCCGCCCGATCCTTCTGCCGATCACTGCAGCAAAGCTCTTCCTGTTCCGCTGCCGGTCCGCTTTCGGCCGCCCGTTCCCGACAGTCCTGTGACTCAGGCAGTTCCGTTTACCGAGGTTGCTCTGGGCGAGCTTGGCAACCCCAAAACTACCGGGGTGGTTAAGTTGCCGAATGCCGGGTTCGTGAGTCTCTCCAATGCAGATGGGTTCCCAGCCCTGACTCTGCAACCTACCAACCCCCATGGCTGGCCCAGCTCATTCGGAGTGCTGGTTGCCGCAAACGGCGCGAACATCGATCTTTCCATTGTGTATGACTCCACCGGCGGTGGCTCGAATAAGTTGGTCGTTGTGGAAAAGTTCACGAATCTTTCTCTGAAGGCGGTGAACTCGAACTTCGTGGCCAAAAAGATCAACGGCGTTTCAATGCTGGTCCAGGTACCGGCCTCGTACACTCCTCCCGGCATTCCTCCGGCCGGATTTCCGCTTACACCCACAATGTTGTCGAATTCAGCGCCGGTAACTCTGCTCGACACCGCCAGCAAGCCGTATCTTACACTGCAGCCAACTGACTCATCGGCCTGGCCGCCGCTCTTTGGCGTGCAGGCGCAACCCAGCAGCAATCCGGTGTTCTTCGATCTTACCGTTGTATATGCTCCCCCATCCCCTCTGGGTGTAGTTCTTCCAGTTACCCTTGAATCCTTTACCGATCTCTCGCTCGAAAATACCGCGAGCCAGGTAAACGGCAAGTCGGGCCTCATCACCGTGGAGAGCTTTGCCAGCACCGCTGCCTCCAGCTTGTCTGCTTTCTCGCTCATGAACGTTGATCCGGGCCTGGCTGTGCCAGAGATCACCCTCAGCGGCACTACTCTCGCAACCACCGAAACCTGGAATCCAAAACAGGACCTGCTGGAGAGCGGAGAATCAGACCTGGTGTTCGTTGTGGAAGTGGAATCAGACGGCACGGCGACCCTGCGATTCGGCGATAACACCAACGGAAGAACGCCCGAAACCGGAACGCACTTCCTGGCCAACTACCGCATCGGCAACGGCACAGCCGGAAATGTGGGGACCGACACGCTGGTCTTCACAGACGCATCAGGCATCACGTGCTCCAATCCTCTTCCGGGCGTGGGCGGCGCCGATCCCGAAACCAACGACCAGATTCGCCGCCGTGCCCCGCAAGCCTTTCTCACGCAGGAGAGGGCGGTCACCATGGATGATTACGCCCGGGTCGCGGAACAAACTCCCCAGGTAGATAAGGCAGTCGGCACGCTTCGCTGGACGGGCAGTTGGTACACGGTCTTTCTCACGGTCGAACCCCAGGGGGCCGGCAATCTCTCCCCGGCGCTCAAGTCGGCGGTCAGGACCAACGTCGAGCGCTTCCACCTGGCCGGGCAGGACCTGGAACTCGAGGACCCGCAGTATGTTCCATTGCAGGTTCAACTGGAAATCTGCGTCGATCCAGATTACTTCCAAAGCGACGTGCAACAGGCGCTGCTGCAGGTGCTGGGCAGCGGCACTTCGTCCACCGGCCAGAAAGGGTTCTTCTTCCCCGACAATTTCACTTTCGGCCAGGCTGTTTACCTGAGCGGGATTTACGCTGCTGCTCGCTCGGTGGCCGGAGTCCGCGCCGTGAGGGCCACCTCGTTTCAACCCCAGGGTGTGAATCCGACCAGCCAATACCTGCAGGCAGGTGAAATCCCGATTGGCCCGCTTCAGGTAGCGCGGCTGGCCAACGATCCCAGTTTCCCGAATCATGGTCAGCTTTCTTTGGTGATGGAGGGCGGGAAATGAACAGCATGAATGCAATGCGGTCTTCAATCTTCCAGCGCGGAGCCATCGTATGAGCTGCACAGGAACATCAGGATGCATCTGCGGCTGCTGCGCCGGCACGACGGTCGAGACGCCGCAGGCCAGCAACAACCGCGCCGGACTCTCCTCGATTTCGTATCGCGTGGGCGCCTGGAGCACCTTCAAGGAATCGATGCTGGCCCGGCTTTCCAGCTTCGACTATCCCGCGCTCAACGCTCTGAAGACCCGCGACGATGATGATTTCACCATCGCCTTTCTCGACGCCACATCGGTGGTCCTCGATATTCTCACCTTCTACCAGGAACGTCTGGCAAATGAAAGTTATCTGCGCACCGCAGGCCAGTTGCAGTCGCTGATCGAGCTCTCGCGGCTCATTGGCTACCAGCCTTCGCCCGGTGTTTCCGCAGCCTGCTATGTGGCGTTCACGCTGAAAACTGCTCCCGGCCAGGCACCCGATCCCACGGCCCCCGCCATCATCATTCCCCAGGGTACGCAGATGCAGAGCGTTCCCGCCCAGGGACAGAAGCCGCAAACCTTCGAGACCTCTGGTGATATCCCGGCCAAGCCTGGCTGGAATGCGTTGCCTGTTCAAACCGGAGAACCATGGAACCCTCTCAAAGATGACCGCAGTGTTTATTTACAGGGTACCGCCACGCAGTTGCAGATCGGCGACTTGGTGCTCATCGTCGGTGACGAACGGACCAAGTATCCTGCCAGTGAGATTTGGGACATACGCGAAATTACAACGGTGCAGCCCAACGGCCTGAACAACGTCACCTACGTTGAGTGGAGCGAAGGGCTGGTTACGCCTCCCAGTGGGCATCCCCGCTTCTTTGCCTTCCGCCAGCGTGGCTCGCTCTTTGGATACAACGCGGTGAATCCGTTGCTCCTTGCCCCGGCAAATCTAACGGGGTTGCAGACTGCCGGTTTAGTGACCCCCCAACCCTCCTCACCGCCGCCGCCGCCTTTCATTCCAGAATGGATATTCCTGGCCCCTGGTACTCAGCTAATAGATTTGGACTCGATTTACACCAAGCTGGCCTCTGGCGGCTGGATCACTTTGATACGGCCCGATAGTGCCAATCCCCCGCATAAGCCCGCCGGCGCCATCAGTCTTTACCAGATTCAATCCATCACCACCATGACCCGCTCAGCCTACGGGAACAGCGGCAAGATCACCCGTGCTGCCGTGGATACAGCAACAAACTTGAGCGATTACTACACGAATACTCGCCAGACCTCGGCCCTCATACAAAGCGAGGAGCTTCAAGTTCCTCTGCAGCCGCTGCTCTTTCCGTTGTATGGCTCGTCGATTGACCTGCAGGACCTGCGTCCTGACCTTGCAACAACAAAGGTCATCGCCATCACCGGCAAGCGCCAAAAGGTCAGGGTGACCGGTGACGCAAAGTTCTCTGCCGATGATCGATCTGTAACCGATGTCGCGCTGGAAATCGGCAGCATCCTCACCATCACCTCTCCCGGACCGCTACTGCAAATAACTGCCTCCCAATGGAGGACCGGCGGCCAAACTCTCTCGATCAACGTTGAAGATTCCAGCGGCCGGCCCGGCGTCCTCGAGATCGACCTAACGCATCTTGCACTCGCGCCTTCCGATAAAAATGATCCGTATGTAAGCGAGTGCGCCCTGGTGATCCAGATGACTAGCTCTTCCGGTTCGTCTGCGCACACGGTGATTACGCTCGATCCCAAATCGCCGCTGATGAACTGCTATGAGCGCCAGACCACCACCATCAACGCCAACGTAGTGCTGGCCACCAATGGACAATCCGCCAGCGAGATCCTTGGCAATGGCAGTGCCTCCACGCCTAACCAGAGCTTTGTGCTGAAGCAGTCCCCGATTACCTATATCCAGGCGCCTACGCCTACGGGCAGGCAAAGCACCCTGCAGGTGCAGGTCAGCGGCGTGAAATGGAGTGAAGTCCCTACTCTCTACCAGCAGGCATCATCTTCACAGGTCTTTACAACGCAATACCGGTCCGACGGCACGACGGAAGTGCTGTTTGGAGATGGTGTCGAAGGCTCCACTCTGCCCACCGGCCAGAACAACTTGCAGGCAAATTACAGGATCGGCACCGGCGCACAGGGAAATGTGGCGGCCGGTTCATTGACGACGCTGGTAGACAGGCCTTTGGGAGTTAGCGGAGTCACAAATCCTCAATCCGCAACCGGCGGGCAGGACCCGCAAACGGTCGACGATGTTCGCGCCACTGCTTCGCAAACGGTTTTGACCCTGGGCCGTGCAGTCTCGATTGCCGATTACCAGAATTTTGCGTCTACCTTTGCCGGCATCTCCAAGGCCTATGCCATCTGGGTGCCTTCCGGTCCCGGCCGCGGCGTTTTTCTGACCGTGGCAGGGGTGAACGGAGAAGCATTGCCGCCCTCCAACTCTACTCTCCAGAACCTGACCGCCTCGCTCAAGAGTTACGGCAATCCACTGGTTCCGGTCGTCGTTGTTTCATTTTTGGAAACGCTGTTCGGTCTCTCTGCCGACGTGAAATATGATCCACTCCGCGATCAGCCCACTGTGGAAGCTGCGGTGCGCCAGGCATTGTCGCAGTCCTACAGCTTTGCCAATCGAGACTTTGGCGAAGGCGTCTCCGCCGATGAAATTGCAAGCGTAGTCCAGGCAGTGCCGGGCGTGGTTGCCGTCAACGTGAAGGAGATTCATCTGGTAGCCACCAGCGCCGCCGGAGACCTGGGGAGCAGCGGGAGTTTCACTATTCCTGAACTCAACGCCTGGCTGGCGCAACAGGTCACGTTGCAGCGTCCGGTCTCCGATTCACTTTCGCGTATCTGTCCTTATCTGCCCGTGCCCAGCCTGACCTCGGCGCCGAGCGCGGCTGAAATCCTGGTGCTGGATCCCGATCCCCATCAGGTAACGCTGGGAGAGATGAAATGAGCACCGCAGCCCAGAAGCTGTTCGAACTATTGCCCGCTCTTTACCGGCTGAGAGACGCGCAGTTGGCGCAGTCCCAGACGTTGCTTACCAGCGCCGAGCAGATGCAGTTGACGGCATTGCAGGCACTGCCTCCCGCATCGTTGACCGTCGCGCAGCAACAGCAACTCGATGCGCTGCTGGCCAAGGCCGGGCGTGGTCCGCTGCAATCTCTCGTCATGCTGCTGGCCGAGCAACTCGCGATTTTCGGCGACAATCTCGACCAGCTCTATGACGATCAATTCATCGAGACCTGCGCCCCATGGGTGGTGCCCTATATCGGTGATTTGATCGGCTATAAATCGGTGCGCGGCATAGCGCCTGCTGTGGCCAGCCCGCGCGCCGAAGTCGCCCACACCATTTCTTTCCGCCGCCGCAAGGGGACCGTGCTGGTGCTGGAGCAACTGGCACGTGATGTCACCGGCTGGGGTGCTCATGCGGTGGAAATGTTCAAAGTGCTGGCCGACACGCAGTACATGGATCATATCCGGCCGCAGAATTACTATGCGCCCGATTTGCGGCAGTGGCAGTCCGGTGAATACATCAATACCGGCTTTGACCAGACGGCGCATAAGGTGGACGTGCGCCGCATCGCCATCCAGCGCGGCCGCTACAACATCCAGAACATTGGTATTTTTCTCTGGTCGTTGAATGCCTATCCGCTCACTCTGGCGCAGGCGTCTCCAGTTTCCGGCAATCCGCAATGCTTCCGCTTCAGCTCGCTGGGCCGCGACATTCCAATCTTCAACCATCCGATTTCCCAGGGCGCTGACATCACCGCACCTGCCGGACCGCAGAACGTGCCCGACCGGCTGCGCCGCCACCTCCTCTGCCAGGACATTCAGGATTCACTCGCCGGTAATCCCGCAGTCTACTACGGGGTTGGCACGAGCTTGGCTTTGTATGTCGGCGGCGCGCTGCAATCCAAGATTAGGGTCTGCAATCTCGCGGGCAATGATGGCTCCTGGAGCAATATGCCCGCTGCCGGCGATCTGCCCGCCATCGATCCACAGCTTGGGCGCATTGCCCTGCCGCCGGCCATGCCCGGTAACGTGCAGGCATCCTTTTATTATGGATTCAATGCCGACATGGGCGGCGGAGAGTATCCTCGCTCCGCCACCTTCACGGCCAGTCCGGACCAGCCCCTGCTTCGCGTGCCGGGAGACTACCCCACTCTGCATGATGCCCTGTCTGCGCTCGGTGGGGCCGGTGTAGTTGAGATCACTGACAGTGGAACTTATTCCGAGCCCCTCGGCCTCACGTTAAACGTGAAGCCCGGTGGACACGTTGAACTCCGCGGTGCTGAAGGCTGCCGTCCAACAGTGGTATTGGGCGGCGAATCTACCGTGAGCGGCGGTGCAGAAAGCTCTCTCGACATCAATGGGCTTCTGATTGCCTATGCCCATCCGTCTGGAGGAGCGCCACCTGCGGCATTGGTCCATGTACCGGCCGCCAGTACCAATAAGCTCGGGCATCTTGGAGTGACGCATTGCACCCTTGTTCCCGGTCTGGCGCTTACTCCCAACGGCGACCCCGATCCAGCCTATGCCGGAATACCCGCGTTGCTGGTCGCTTCAGCGGGATTGCAGGTGGAGATCACCAGGTCCATTGTCGGCGCGCTCTGGATCGACATAGATGCCAGTGCCACTCTCAAAGACAGCATCATCGATGCAGCTTCCACTTCCATTTCTGCGTCCGCCTCGGCTGTGGCCTACGTGGCCGGCGTGGATTCAGTAACACAGCGCCCTTCGCCCGGCGGCCCGCTGACCATGTCGGGCTGCACTGTGATCGGCAAGGTGCATGCCTCGCTGCTCAGCGTGGTCTCTCAATGCATTTTCTGGGCTGAGCTGTCAGCCGCCGACACCGCAGCCACTCCTCCACTGTGGAAAGCGCCTCTGTGGGCGGTCCGCAAGCAGGAGGGCTGCGTGCGTTTCAGCTACTTGCCTGCCGGGGCCATTGTGCCCCGGAATTTCAAATGCGTGAAGCAGGCACTGGGATCACCACAACCTTTGTTCTATAGCTTGCGCTACGGCGATCCTGCCTATTGCAAGCTTTTTTCTGTTACGGACGACGCGATACGCCGGGGCGCTGACGATGGTGGAGAGATGGGCGCATTTCATTTTCTGCTGGCTCCACTGCGCGAGAGCGACCTTCGCGTCCGCATTACCGAGTATCTGCCCGTAGGTTTAGAGTTCGGCGTTTTTTATGAAAATTGAGAGGAATAGACAATGAGTTTCGACATGAGCCGCGTCACCTTCGATCCCTGGAAGGATTTCAGCAGCGTTGTCATGCAACAAGGCCGGGTGCAGCTCGACTCCGACTGGAACGAATGGCTGGCTGAGCTGACGCGCCGCATCCGCGCCGGCACTATGGATATCGTGGGCCGCGCTGTTTATCCCGCGACCACGCCTAATGCCTTTCTGATCACGCCCCAGGGAAGCTCCATCATCATTGGCGTGGGCCGCATGTATGTGGATGGCCTGCTGGTGGAAAACCACGGGTTGCCTGCGCCCGGCTCCGGCGGCTGGATTCCTCCCAACCCCGGCCCTCCCGGCAGCCAGCCTGCATGGGACCCCGCGCTCGATGAACTGGTGGGGCAGAATGCCGTTGACTATGAGCACCAGCCCTATTTTCCCGGCGTGGCGCAGCAAGCGCCGTTTCCCACAACGGGCGGGCCGTTTCTTGTTTATCTCGACGTGTGGCAGCGCGAAGTAACGTTTCTTGAAGCGCCCGATCTGATCGAAAAAGCCGTAGGTGTGGATACCACCGGACGGCTGCAAACCGTATGGCAGGTGAGGCTGCTCGACGTCAGTGGTAGCGGCGACGTCACCTGCGGCACCAAAGATATCACTGCCTGGACCAACTTGATTCAGCCGTCGGCGGGACGCCTTACGACCGGCATCGTTCCGTCCTCAACCTCAGGCCCCTGCTGCCTCGCGCCCAACACCGGCTTCACCGGCCTGGAAAACCAGCTCTATCGTGTAGAGATTCACCAGGTGCCGCCCAGCGGCTCGTCTGTCCCGCCAACCTTCAAGTGGTCGCGCAACAATGCCTCCGTGGCGACCCCTGTCACCGGAATCTCCCAAGACCGGACAGTGCTGACCGTGCAGAGCACCGGCAGAGATAATGTCCTGCGGTTCACCAAAGATGACTGGGTGGAGATCACCGACGATTGGCTGGAGTTGAATGGTGAACACGGCGAGCTGCATCAGGTCACATTGGTCACCGATTCCAACAACACCATCACCCTCGCCACGCCCGTCACCGCCGGGACTTTTCCGGTCGACGCCAACGGCCTCACTCATCCCGAACGCCACACCCGCGTGATCAAGTGGGACCAGCAGGGCAAAGTTTTCGAGAGCGATGGGACCACCGTTTGGACAGACCTCAACGCGCCCGGCAGCACCGGAGAGATACCTGTTCCGCCGGCAGGCACCTCGCTCATCCTTGAAAACGGCGTGACCGTTTCGTTCGACTTGGATCCCAGCGGTGGCGCATTTCAAGTGGGCGATTATTGGAATTTCGCTGCCCGGACTCTGGATGGCACGGTCGAAAACCTGGTCAAAGCTCCGCCTCGTGGCATCCATCATCATTATGCCCGGCTGGCGATGCTCACCCTGGGCCAGAAACCGACTGATTGCCGCATTCAATGGCCTCCCCAGGAAGACTGTGCGTGCACCTCGTGCGTGACCGCCCAATCCCACAACAACAATACTTGGACGATTCAGCAGGCGATCGACGCAGTGGTGCTTGCTGGTGGAGGCAAGGTGTGTCTGGGGCCCGGCACTTACAACATCGCAGCCACCATCAATGTCGTGAGTACGAATAACCCGGTGCAGCATCTCGCCATCTGCGGCCATGGCCTTCCCACGCTCGTTCCCATTCCGCAATTTCAGGGACAGAGCATCATGCAGATCCAAAAGGCCATTGATGTCGACGTGTATGATTTGGCTTTCTCCTGCGGCGCCCCCCTTCCCAATCCCAACGGAGTTATCAACCAGCCTGTTGGCCTGAGCATCACCGACAGCGTCTATGTCCGCGTGGAGCATTGCGGATTTGGCCTTGCCGGCGATACCACTCAGCTATCTGCCGGAATCACCCTTGCCGGTCTCATCATAAATTGCAGCTTTCGGGAAAATCTCTTCACCAACGTGCAACTCGGGGTTGCGCCCGGCAGTACCGACTCCCTCGCCCTGCTGCAATTCGATATGGAGCACAACCAGATGTACTGCACCGAAGGTGCTGTTTCTCTAAACAATGTCGCGGGACTTGTCGCGCTCGAGGTCCGCTTTGCCAATAACTTCGTGCAGAGTTCCAGTGGTTTTGTCCTGGCCGGATTCGGACTCGATGTCATCGTTGAAGAGAACACCTTCTCCCTCACCGCGGTAACTCCCGCCGACTTTGCGCCTTACGGCGCTGCGGTTGCCTGCAACATGTCGCAACTGCGTGTCGCAAACAACGAGATTTCACGCAACATAGTTCCCCTGAGCGCGACTGTCTCTGCTGACACCAATGGAGTGCTTGCCCCCGGGTCCTATATCTGGGTGGTCACAGCTCTGGAAACCAGTGGGCAGGAACTGGTTATTACCCAGGCTGCAGCTCTTACCGTCACCACCTCGCCGAACCCCGCCGGAACATTCAACGCTACGCTGGAGTGGACTGCAGTGAAGGGAGTCAAGAGTTACAACGTATATCGCTCCACGGTCAACACAACGACGTTGCATCTGGTGAAAAGTGTGGACCCCAGCTCAACCCTAACTCTTAGTTTTCTGGATAATGTTCCCGATAGCCAGATAGCGACCAAAGGCCCATTCCCGCCCATACAAAATGACGGCATCGTCCTCGGCTCGCCCTCCATCGGTTCTTTCTTATATGGGACCCAGGTCACGGGCAACCGCATCTCTACCCTCATGGGTACTGGCATCCTGGCGCTCCAAAATACGTTTCTGCTTGAATCGGCGATTGCGCAAAACCAGTTGCTGTTGCTGGGTGGAAATGGAATCACGCTCTCCGGCTTCTGCCTCGATATCGATATTCAGGGTAATTCGATGGTCGGCATCGGACTGCTTCCCGACCAGCAGGCTACAACCGTAGCTGGGCTGCAGATATTCTCAGCGATAAACGTCAACATCAGTGAAAACCGGATGGAAGGAATCGGCGTCACGCTGGCGCCTGCCCCGGCAATCAGCCAGTTGGGCATTCTCATTGGGGCAGCAGGGTCGGTGGATGTTAAAACCAGACTCCTCACGCAGGCGGGCCTTGCCGCAGGGGTGCGCATTGCGGGAAATCTCATCGCTGAAATTGCCCCTTCTACATCCCTGTCTGCAGGGGTTTTTTCGATGGCGGCGTTGCGGTCGGACGTCTCTGATAATGAAATCCGCCGCTCAGTCGCTCCTCCGGCAACTCGTGACCAGTCAATTTCCCTGGCCCTTCAACTCATCGGCATCGTCGTCAGCGTGCAAGGCAACCTGCTGGAATCGTTCGGTGGTAATGTTGCAACGGCGCCGAGCGGTCCTCAAACACCCGGTACCGTAGGCATCTTGGCACTTGATTCCTGCACGTTCAGCAACAACCAATGCTTCCTCGACAATGCCGATCCTAGTGCTCAGGTAAATGTGGTAGCGGTGGGAGCGGGCGGTTCAATCATCGCCATGGGCAATCTGGTTAAAGGGCCTAAAGCTCAGCAGCCTGACGAGACCGCTGCCGCAGCATCACTTTCTCTGGCAGTGGCAACGGCAAATCGCGAGAATCCTCCAGTCACGGTGATTGGTAATATCACATCCTCCGGCATTTTCGTAGTGCCTCGCATGCCACCCGCAATGGGCCCACTTAACGTTCAACTACAATAGAAAGAGGAATCTCTATGAGCAAAGCGATCTTTAAAGGCGAAACCAATATCAAAGATCTGGTCACCCGGCTCTTTCCTTTGTCTGACAAATCCCCGCAGAAAATCAAAGAGGCAGGCGACGCTTTGCTGCAGGCCAATCCTCAACTTAAAGACCTGAGCAAAGTCCCGGCCGGCGCCCTGCTGCAAATTCCCGCCGGCGCGCCTCCTCTGCGGGCAGCCGAAAAGGCCCCGGAAATTATCTTTCGCCGGGAGGCAGTGGCCCGGCAGGCACAGCAGGCCTCGCATGTGGTGGGCCAGCGGCTCGCAGATATCGAAACACGCGCGCAGGCCGGCTTGCAGGCATTTGCCTCTCTGGCAAAATCGTCCCAGGCCCAGGACCTCATGAAACAGTTGAATCTGTCGGAAGGAACAAAACAGATAACTGCTTCTATCGACTCGTTGAGCAAAAGCATGGGCGAACTCCAGAAAGTCCGCAACCAGGCAATCGGAAAATTACAAACCAGCCTGCAATCCTTCCTAAAATAAGCCCGCTATCGTTTGACCTTAGTACTACTGTGTTGTAAAAAAGGAACACCACAAAAAGGACAACCAGCGAGTTGTCCTAGCAAAGACCGCGCTATCGTTTGACGCAGGGTTGCAATCGACCAGGGGTTATGCCGCTCCGCGCGCACGGGAAGCGCCACCAAACCACGGAATTTTTCAACAGACACAGGCTTACCAGGATGTAACCGGCTGGCAATGGTTTGAACCAAACCTCTCGCGTATACAGAGAATCAGCCCTTTTGATCTTTGGAAATTGGCAACCGAAATCCCACCGGAATGGTACCAGCATGACACCGCCGCCTTGTCGCGCCTGATCGAGCGGCTTTACAAGCGCCGTCTGTCCGTCCGCCAGCTCATTGACAAATTCCGCCTATCCACCATTAACCCGTTTCCGAACTGGAAAGAGTAATACGAAATCAACCAATCAAGACCACAGACAAAGAAAGCCTCTAGCAAATCGAACTGCAAACCAAACTCATGATAGGCGTCACGCTCCTGATCGACCTGGACCCCGAAAACCGCAAGCTGATAATGTTTATCTCGCCAGGCCTGTCACAACCTGCGCTTGGAAAGGCACGATATCGGCATCCTCTGCGTGGCGATGTGTGGACACGACCGTTTACCTGCTGAAGGATCGCATCATGTACAAATTGCCATCCGACAATCATTTCGTCCATACGGACAGCGTGAGCTTCACTCTGCCTCAATCTCTCCTGGACACGCATTACCGTGGATTGTTCATTTATGAATTTGCCGACAGTTTCAGTCCATCCAATAATCGGCCGGCCATATACGCAATAGATTGGGTATGGAAAGGCGCTTTTCGGCATCGGAGAGTACGCCGTCGGGGCCGATAAAGAAGAAGATCGAGTGGGCAGACTTATGTTGTTCCCTGCATCGATCATTCAGCAACACGCCGCAAATCGAGTCAAAGCCAGCGGAAGTCAACCCAAAGAGCAGACGCGGATCGTGCTTGAGAGCAAGAACGGAACGAGAGAAGCGGCGGATTTTTTCCGGAGTGTTCCCATTCCGAAGATCTTGAGCCATAGCCCAGCCCCTCTGGGAAAAAGTATTCATGGACCTTGGTATTGCAAAGGTCTGGCGAAGAGCGTAGTCAACCACGAAAGGGTCTTGTAGATTTGGGACCTTTGCTGCGGTGGCATTCACAAGCTGGACCAGTGCAGGAACGTCAGGAACTCGATCTGCGTAGTACCAAGCATATTCTTCGCTGGGGTCGTTGCTAAGCGAACTGCTGTAGGCCAGCCCTGTTTCCGATGCCTTCATATGGAAGCTCTGCGGGCCCAGGCCAGAAAGCAGATTCCTGGCAAGCCCTTCGATGAGAGACTTACGGTCAACCTGAGAATAGCCGGGAGCGTGGGAATAAAAAATTACATCGCCGGTAACGCCGTCCGGATGCACAAGTCCGACATAGAGTGGGAACTGCCAGCTTGCAAAATGGTACCGCTTTGCCAGCTTAGCCAAGACAGGGTTGCCAACCTGAACTTCATGGTTGGAAGCGTCGCGCGAAGGAGGCGAAGCAGGAATAGCAGCAACGAAGGCAGTCAGATCTGGACGTATTTGGTCCAGGATCTTCTGGCTGAGGGTGAGATCGAGATGGAGAGCCCGCCGATTGAGCACCATCTTTTGCAACTGTTTCAGGTCTTCTATGGTCCTTGCGGGACCCGTTCGAAGGTCTTGTTGTACCTCTTCCGTCAGCCGCCGAAGCGCTTCCGTTCGTTCTGAATCCGGGAATGAGGAAAGATTTCTGGCCCAGCAATCAATCAGCTCTGCTTCCAGGCCCGTGGCATTGAGCTTCCGCAACCTCTCGCCAAAGTTCTGCCGAGAATCCCCGGCACCAGAGGCCAAGACACTGTTGGCGAAATTGCCCAATGCATCGATTACCCTAGCATCGACGGGTTTGTGCAAAAGCCATTTCAAGCGCCAGTCCCAGTGATCCCAGGTAAATTGAGAATTCAGTGAAAAAAACAACGGATCATCCTGGTGGAGAAACGAATATGCGGGATTGGGGATCCAGTACTCTTCGCCTTGTTTGGTAAAGGAATCATCGAAAGAGAGATGCTGGTCGACGATGTCGCGGAGCCGGTCGGCATTGGCCATATCGAGGTAATTCGACCCCATGATCTGCCGAAGGAGTTGTAGAGCCTTGCGGAATTCCTCCACGCTGGTTCCAGAAGTTCGAAAGGCAAGATCGGCTCGTCTGGCGAGCGCGTCAAATTCATAGCTCACCGAGACGTCATAGATAGTGGTACGAATCCGCGCCAATAGGTCCGGGTAGGAAGTCACGTGATCTCCCTCTTTCAGTCCCAGGGCATCGAAGCATCGCGGAAGTATCGGGATGTACTTATAGTATTTCTCTGGAATTTGTTTGAGGTCGAAGGCAAGCCCAAGATCGATGGTCGGCGGCCGAGCGAAAACAGTGGCAACCGCTGGAATGCCGCCAGCAAGCGTGAATTGGCGGTAATGGATGCTGTCATCCCAAGTGAGCGGCGGATGGCTGGTAAAGCGCGGGCGGCGAACCTTGGCTTCAATCCGGTCGATTTCTCTGGTCTTGGCTAGCTCGTCCGATTCAAATTGAGCAAGCGCCTGCTGCTCATCGCCAGTGTGGTATTGGGCCAGAAGACCATCCAGCTTCTGCCGAATGCGGTTCCGCTTGTCTTGCTCTAACCTCTCCAGCAGTTGAGCCGAAGGCACAGAGGCAGCAGCGTAGGGTAGATCCAGCAAGTGAAACTTCAGAATGAGGTCGCGCCAGATGTTCTTGCCAGACTGCAGTTGATCACTGACAGCCTGCCACACGGATTGCTCGGAAATGGAGCGATTGAACGAGGAGTCCATTTCCAGAACATCGAGGTACTGTTTCCAGGTAAATCCCGCGCCGCGGACGCCGAAGTCCGGCGCATTCTTGACCCACACATTTTCAGCACGGCGCCAGCCAAGCGCATACGACATCGCCAGTTCGTTCATGGTGCGAAGACTGTTCGAGTCATCCGGATACTCTGAGATCTCCCGTATCCTGGCACAGATGAGATTTCTAAAGTCACTGACTCTTTGAATCGAGATTCGGCTCCCAGGAACGCCCGATATTCCTACGTTCCAAACAGGAAAATGGGGTGAATTGGCGAGAAAAGGTTCGGACTCGACGGCGGTGGCGCCGGAATCAAGCTCGCGGGTCTTACTGTCGATGAGCGATTTGTATAAGAGCGAGCGTTCCCCGTCGGCAAGGCTGCGAAAAAAGAGCTGCAGCAACCGCAGTTCGATGGATGAGTTCGTCTCCATTGATCTCCAGGAAAAGCGCATTTCTCCGGGATCGCTATCGTTGGCGCCCGGAAATGGATAAATAGCGATTTCATTGTCTGCGGAGGGGGCAATGGGATACTTGGGCTGCCGGTTATTTGTCGTCGGCACGACCGGCTGGCGGCTCGGAATGGATTTGAACTCATCCGATACACGGCTGAGAAACCTGAAGAGATTCTCTCGAGGATCGAGAGCGAAGATGAACCCGGTGGCAAGTCCCAGGCGGTAGTTCTGGGCATGAAAGTCCCGGATTTCCCGCGGTGTCACCCCCCGCATCTCATCCGGCAAGCCAGAACTGTAGAAGCTGAAGGGACTTTGGCTGCCCAGCACTCGCTTATTGAGCTCGAAATAGTATGTAAAGCTGCCTTGCCCAGTTTGCATTTCGTCATAGACGGAACCTTGCTCAACCAAGGTCTTCTTCCTGGTAACAGGGTCAGTGGCAACTCCGAAGTGATAAAACTCCTGTTCGGCTTCAGCGTCCGTGAAATCGGGATGGTACAGCGCATCGAGGGAGGCGTGGAGCAGTTCGAAGAAACCATCAAGGCCGGCCCCGGAAGCAAAGCCGTAGTGGTTGAAGTCCTCTGCGGTGGCCGCTTCGCTCCGGCTCAAACGCATGTCCACCAGGAGCTTGAAATAACGACCCGTGGTTCCTTTGCTCTCAAGCAAATGCTCGAGCGAATGAGGCAAGCCCTTGTTGGAATTATCTGGCGCGTCAACCCAAATGAAAGCCTGGGGCACCGTTTCCATCCGCAGGACGAATACTGGGGCGCCGGATGGAACATGCCGGAGTTTGACACCAACGATTCTTCCGTCGGGATCGCTGTAGACGTTCGCAACGCGGAAATCGGCGAAGACCTGGTCTCTTTTCAAGCCGGACAAGGCGTCCGTTGCACCCAAAGCCATTGAGGTCAGCGGCCAGGGACACAGGCAGCAGACCAAGACGACGACGCGCGCGCACCGAATGATGAGGCGGTTTCGCTCGAACTTCCGAAAGTGCAGTGCGGGGTAAATGAAGACCATTCGAGAGCAGGCTCGCAAGCACGTGCGTGCCACTTATCGTTCTTTCAAAGACACTGTTCGATACGCGATTGACGGCTTGCGGAGGCTAGTTTATCATTCCCTGCGTTTTGCACAGGTAGCAGGATAATCTTCCTGCAGGAGATAACAACATGGTCCAATTTCTTCTTTGGCTATTCGGTGTCGGCGAGATCCAGAGCCCGACCGGGGGCGGCGGTACCAGTGGCGGCGGGGGTGGCGGCACTGGCAGTGGCGGAAGCGGTGGTAGTGGCGGAAGCGGCGGCGGCGGCACTCACCCATTGCCTCCCGGTTAACTTAGAAACAGGGTTTTGACTAGAACCTCCTGGGTGAAAAGCCCAACCCATTGTTCGGTTCGAAGAATGGCGGGGATTTGTGTGCCTGTTCGCTACTGGGTTCACCTGGCTCCGGGAGATGGTTTTGTCTGACTGGATAGCTGTTCTCTTTCCCACGACAAAGGCGTGGTTCCGCCAACCTTGGGGCATGAAACCTCAACACACAATGACTCTTCTGAGCTTCTTTTTTTTGGCAGCTCTCTCAGCACTTGCTCAGGCCGCCAAGAATGACAACGAGACCAAGTTGATTCAAAAAGGCGCCGTGGTCGAAAGGGTGACCAAGGGCGGGCAAGCCGACAAGGCGGGCATCCGCGTGGGTGATATTCTGCTCGATTGGAGCGGGGACGCCGCTTTCGCGGAAATCGAATCGCCGTTTGCTCTGCCTCGGATTGAGACGGAGCAGTCTCCCCGGGGAATGGTCAGGATTGGTGGCCTGCGGGCAAATACAAAACACACCTGGCTGCTGCGATCCTATGGTTGGTACCTTGCGACACGCCCGAATATGCAAGGAGAGCTGTTGAGAATCTATGAGGAAGGGCATGAATTGGCCAAGGCAGGCAAGGTGGTTGATGCGGTGGAACGGTGGCGGTCAGCTACGGTGTTGGCGCAAAAATCTGAAGATTCATGGCTTCCTTCCTGGTTGCTCTTGCGGTCAGCCCAGTGGCTGCTGTGGGCGGGACAGGAGCAAACCGCTTTCCAGTTTTACAAGGAGGCGGTACAGCGGGCAGCAGCATCCACGTCAGAAGTCAGAGCTGATCTTCTTTGGCAATGGGCCAGCGCGCTTGAATCCAGTGGCGACACCATCGGCGCCAGACAACGATACGAAGACGTAGTGTTGGAATGGCAGAAGGTCGGCCCGGAAACCATAGCGGGTGCGGCAGCCCTGGTGGACCTTGGACGCCTGGCTCTGAGGCAGGGCGACCTGGCCAAGGCCGAGGCTTGCTTCAATCAGGTCCTGGCGATGCGGAAGCATCTCTCGGCTGACAGTGTTCAGATCGCAGTGAGTTTGATTAACCTAGGGCGCATCTCTGAAGGGCGAGGCGACCTGGCTAAGGCCGAGGACCATTACCGGCGTGCACTGGCGGCTGAAACCAAACGCGTCAGGCATAGCTCACGTCTGGCTGAAGCGCTCAGCAATCTGGCTGCACTGGCTTATCAACGAGGGAATCTCGCCGGCTCAGAGTTGTATTACCACAAAGCCCTGGTGGAGGCAGAAAGATCTTCGCCTGGAAGCCTGGAAGAAGCGGATGTCCTTGAAGCGTTGGCGGAATGTGTCGCCGAACGCGGACGCCCTTCCGAGGCCGAAAGATTCCAGAGGCGAGCTCTGGCGATCCGACAGAAAGAGTCCCCGGAAAGCCTGGTGGTGGCGTCGAGTCTCGCTGGACTTGGCCGGACGGCGCGTATTCGCGGCGATTTGGACGAGGCTGAGGAATATTACCAGCAGGCATTGGCCATTGCGGAAAAGAGCATTCCCGTACCGCTTGAGCTCTCAAACTTTCTGATCGGCGCCGGAAACGTATTCCGTGCACGACAGGAGCTGGGAAAAGCCGAGAGCTGCTACATGCGAGCTCTGATAATCATGGACACACTAGCCCCGGGCAGCGCCAATCATACGGACACTTTGGCCGTGCTGGCCGGAATATTGCGTCAGCAAAGAAGGTTTGACGAGTCGTCCCGCCTGTACGAACAGGCGCTAACGGAAATCGAGCAAAAAGCGGTTCATCTGGGTGGAGTAGAAGACGATCGATTTCGCTACGAGGCCTTCCACGCAGAGCCTTACCGGGAATATGTGTCTCTGCTGCTCGAGACTGGGAAGGCGGAGCGAGCCTTTGAGGTGCTCGAGGCTTCGCGTGCACACAGCTTGCTGGAGATCTTGTCGCGCGGCCACATTGATATTCGCCAGGGTGTCGACCATTCTTTGCTGGCGCGGGAGCGCCGCTTGCAACAACTCATCAATGCAAAATCGGACTACCAAATACGGGCGCTTCAGGAAAAGCATACCGAGGAGCAGGCTGCCGCCATGGTCACCGAACTCGACCGCCTTTTAGGCGACTATCAAGAAGTGCAGGGGACGATTCGTGCCAGCAGCCCCGCTTATACAGCTTTGACAAAGCCGCGAAGATGGACCGTAAAAGAAATTCAAGGCTTGTTGGACGAGAACACGATCCTCCTGGAATATGGCTTGGGCAAAGAACGCAGCTACGTGTGGGTGGTAAGCGCAACTTCCATTGATGTTTATGAGCTTCCCAAACGCGCGGAAATTGAGAATGTGGTGCGCGCCGTTTACCGCCTGCTCAATGCGCGGAATTCGGCTTCGGAGGAGGACACCGAGCTCCAGAGGGAGGCGCGCTATAGAAAAGCTGATGCGGAGTACGAAAGGACAGCGGCACAACTGAGCCAAATGATATTGGCTCCCATTGCGCCCTTTCTGGAACGAAAGAGGTTACTGGTGGTGAGCGATGGGGGACTGCAATACATCCCATTTGCGGCTCTGCCTGCCCCGCGAGAGAGGGTCAGGGACAATGGCAAGGCCGGCGCAGCAGTGCCACTGGTTGTGGAGCACGAGATCGTGAACCTTCCCTCGGCTGCGGTATTGGCAGAATTGCGGCAAAGAGAAGGCGGTCGCGCCAAGGCGCTCAAAGCAGTCGCGGTACTGGCCGATCCGGTGTTTGATGGACGGGATGAGCGTGTGCTCCCGGCCAGACTGGGGAACTTTCCTGGAGCAAAGAGATCAGATGTAACAGCACCCAGGCGGCCGATCCAAGTGTCTTTTGCCACCGATCGTCTAACCCGGTCACTGGCCGAAATCGAGCAGAGCAAAACGCAGCGCTTATTTCTCGCACGACTGCCGGCCTCACGAGAGGAAGCGAAAGCTATTCTGGCAGTAACTCCAGCGGGAAAGGGCATGGAAGCCCTGGACTTTGAAGCGAGCCGGGCCACAGCCATGAATCCAGCTCTGGCGCAATTCCGAGTGGTGCACATCGCTACCCATGGCCTGCTCAACAGTAAGCACCCGGAACTCTCCGGGCTGGTACTGTCTATGGTGGACAAACAAGGAAAATCCCAGAATGGCTTCCTCCAACTTCAGGATGTCTACAATCTGCAGCTGGCGGCCGATTTGGTGGTGCTCAGCGGATGTGAGACAGGTCTGGGCAAGCAAATTAGCGGAGAGGGGCTGATCGGACTGACCCGCGGCTTCATGTATGCGGGTGCGCAGCGAGTGGTGGCAAGCCTATGGAGCGTCAGCGATAAGGCCACTGCTGAACTCATGGCGCGGTTTTACCGGGCCATGGAAAAAGACGGCCTGGCGCCGGCTGGCGCACTGCGGAGAGCGCAAATTGAGATGTGGAGACAATCTATGTGGAGTTCGCCCTACTACTGGGCCGCATTTCAGTTGCAGGGTGAATGGAAGTGATGGCGGTGATTACGTGCTGCGAAGCGCTTCCGTAGGTTGAACGGAAGCCGCTCGCAACGCGGGTAAAAAGGCCGAAGCCAGTCCCACCAGGAACAGGCACACAGCCAGTTCCACAATTGGCATAAGGTCCTGGGAAGCACTCATGGCAAGAATGCTGACCAATACCTTGCGCAACACAAAGAGAGCGACGGCGCCGACTGCAATGCCAATTGCCAGCAACGTACCAACTCTGAGGAGAACCCGATTCAAGATGGACCATCGGGTCGCACCCAAAGCCATCCGGACACCAATGGCGCGGACTGAGACCTGAACTTCATAGCTCACCAGGCCGTACAATCCGACCGCAGCGAGAAAGACGGCGAGGCCGGCAAATACTGTAAACACCCATCCTTCCATGCGCTGCAAGACTATGATCTTGCTCAGCACGTCGTCCATTGTCTCCGGCACTTCGAAGGGCACGCCCGAGTCCAGATCATGCAGGACCTTACGCAAACCGGGTACGAGGGCGGAAACCGATTTCTGGGAGTGCACGACCAGATGCATTGTGGAAAAGCCCTGATTGGCCAAATCTCTGGGAAACTGTGAGATGGGATAGTCTTCCTCTGCCAATGGCTCTTCAAAGAGATCCTGACGAATGGATTTGGTTACTCCGACAATGACGCATGGAGGACCGCCCCCCTCGTCAATTTTTTGTCCCAAAGGATCCTGGCCCGGAAAAACCGTCTGCACGAAGGCCTCATTCACCAGACAGACGGCTTGCGAAGTCCTAGTGTCTATCCTGCCATCGAGCATCCGGCCACGGATGAGCGGAATACCGAGCGCATGGTAGTAGCCGGACGACACAAAACGGTCTTCCGCCATGTGCTGCTGGCTTGGCGGGTCATGAGGCCGGCCCGCGATATGCACTCCGCTGCTCCAACCCCAGTCCTGAATAGGCAGCACCTGGATAAGGCCGGCGCTCTGCACTCCGGGAATGGCCTCCACGCGATCCAGAAGCGGCTGGTAAAAGTCTGTAACGATATCGCGCTGCTTGTAATCGGCAGGCACGACATTCAGCTCCAGGGTGAAGGTGTTGGCGGTGCTGAAGCCCAGTTGGGTGTTGCGCCAATGCAATACCAGACGGACGAAGATGCCCGCAACCACCAAGAGAACAAAGGCGATCGACGTCTGGGTAATCACCACAGCTGCCCTGACACGTTGATCACTGCGCCCTCCGCCGGTGCTGGCGCTGTCTTTTAGGATTTGGTTGGGATCGGTCTTGGATAATCTGATCGCGGGGATGACGCCCACCAGCAGGCTAGTGCACAGCGCCGCAAGGAACGCCATGGCAAAGGATGAGAAGGTCAGGTGAACATCGGCGCCGCGGCTGAGCGAATCCAGCAGGAAGGATCCCATGAGGCCCAGCAACAGCCAAGCCAGCAAAAGTCCTCCGGCCAAGCCGAAGGCCGAGAGCAGCAAGCTATCGGCCAGAACCAGCCGCCTGATCTGCCACGGAGAGGCTCCCAAGGCGATCCTCAACGACAGCTCCTGCGTTCGTTTGATGTTACGCACAACGATCAAGCCTGCAGCGTTGAAACAGCCGAGTAGAAAGACGGCAAGGGCAGCCCCGGAAAGAACAAGCAGGGGCGATGCGGTATCCCGTGTTGCCCACGTCTTGAGGCTGACCGCATGCAGACTATAGCCCGCGTCCGTTGCCGGATAGAGGGCGCCGAGTTGCCGGCAGATCCGATCCAGATCCGTTTGCGCCTGCTGCAGAGTAGCGCCGCTCTTTACTCTGGCGACGGTTCGGAGCCAATGGCTACCTCGGGCCTGTGCTTTCATATCGATGGAAAGCGGAATGTAGGCTACATGGCGTGCGGCTAATGGATAACGGAAGCCTCGAGGCAGGACCCCAACCACTATCCGCGATTTGCCATCAATTTTGACCTGCTGCCCGACGGCTGTGTATGCGCCCCCAAACTCTTGTTGCCACACCTCGAAGCTGAGAACCACCACATCGGTCCGGCCAGGCTGGTTTTCTCCGTTTACGAAGGTACGACCCAGGATGGGCTTGATGCCGAAAACGTCAAAGAAGGTGTCAGTGACATATACCGTCGTCAGCCGTCTGGCTTCGTTTCCCACCTGAAGATTGGCGGAGCCGGTGGTGAAGCCAGCGATGGAAGCGAGCGACTGGCTCTGACGTTGGATGTCAACGTAGTGAAGATATGATTCCACCAGGGGCTGACCGGTGGCGCTTCGGCCTTGCAAGATCACGAGCTGTTCCGGGTGATCGTAGGGCAAGGGACGGATCAATTCGGCTTCAATCACACTGAAGGCCGCGACCACGATGCCGATGGACAAGGAGACGGTAACAGCCACCAGCACGGCAATGCGAACACTTCTTCGAATCTGGCGCCAAGACGACCAGAAATCCAGCCAGAGCGTGGTCATAAAGTTGACTAACTGCTTGAGGCAATATTGTAAACGCAAGCCCGCTTGCACTCAGCAAGGACAAGCAACAAGACGGGTCCTGGTAGTGCGGGAGCCGCTACTGTCTGGGATGATCAGCCTTGCGTGGCCGAGCCTATGCCTGGGCTCAGGCAAGGCTTCCCGGGCTGCCTTAAGGGCATGGCTCGTGCTTCAAGGCAATCTCGGAATATTGATAGGAAGATTTCTCCCCGCTTCCCGAGGAATAGTTGGCGGCATAGGGCACCAACCATCCATCGCCGGAGGGACGGAAATCGTCGAGAAACAGGGTCTCCCCTGCACGCTTGCCTACAAACTTGACGCGCTTGGGAAATTTCGTGAGCTGGTCAAAATACCAGATCTGCTCGGGGGCATACGCCGCATCCCGATTTCCGCGATACGACGGACGAATCGAGACAGCGTCGTACACCTTCCCATTTTCGGCGAACGTTCCCTTCCAGGAGATCGCGGAACCAGGGTCACGCGCCTCGGCAAATAACACAATAGCCGCAATATGCGGAGGGAATTCCGGGCCGGAGGTGACATTACTCTGAACAATGCTCTTCTCAGATTCCCGGTATCCATAAATCAACGCGCCACAAGAGCTGTTGAAGTTGGTGTTGTAGGTCTCGCCGTCGCGCACCGTCTGGGCCCTGGCGTGCCAGGCGTTGATCAGAGACAGGTCGTGCCCATGGGCCAGAGCCGACAAGGAGGCGTCGATAATGGCCCTCTCCTTTGCCTGGTTTGCATACGCAGCGGTGGAAGCCAGGGATAGGGCGATCAAGAAAGACATACCAAAGGATTTCGTAAACATTGCGCTTTTCTTCATAGTGAGTAACCTCCAAAAAAATCATTTGTAAATCGTCTGTGCTAGTCCTCGAGAGCACCGTCTACGCAGTGACCAAAGCCTCGTCCTTTGGCGCACAGGCGTCGGATGCCGTGTGAATGATATGGGTAATCAGCCTCCAGAGGTCCTTGCAATGGATACTGGGATTCTGGAAGCCTCTCCCGGCGCCATAACGGTGGGGCAGGTAACCGCCGCCACAAATATCATGCAGGGCGCACTCCTTACATGTCCCACAAAGGCCCTCATTTCCCCGCAATCCAAGCTGGATCAGGGGATGGCCGAGAAAATCTTCGAATGAGTTGGTAACAATATTGAGCCCGATATCGGTGAAGCCATTGCCGCACTCGCGCAGCACATCGAGCGGCTCGAAGCTTCCGTCGGCTTCGATCACGGCCTCTTCCAGAGGAAACCCGCCCAATGAGTCAATCACCCTCTTTTTGCCGAACACGAGAGACAGTATGATCTCAAACATCCTGATTTTCACATTTGGATCGTTTTCCTGCCACCAATCGTCGAAGATGGGTATCAGATAATCCGCAAGCGGCGAGTCATTGGGTGTGCCGAAGTAAGGAGGCAACCGATCCCAATTGTAGTCATGCGGCATGAGAAAGTCGATTTGGGAGATGCCAAGGCCACGGAAGTGACGATAGATCGCCCGGCCGTCCTGGGCCGGATCTATGACGCATAGGACTCCCCCAAAATAGCGGGGAGCTTTGGGATGCTTCTGGATTCTTTCCAGAGCTTCCACGATCGGACGGTAGGAACCCTTGCCGGCATGATTCACGCGAGAACGATCATTGACCGCCTCTGGGCCGTCGAGGCTGACGCCAAAGGTGATGTTGAGATCGCAGAGAAGATCGAGCCAGTCATGATCAAGGAGCACTCCGTTGGTTTGCATGGAGAGAACCAGTTCCAACTCTGGGGTGCAATGGGAGCGGACGGTGCCGGCGAAGCGCTGGAACCAGTCCTTGCCCGCCAGCATGGGCTCTCCCCCATGAAGCACGATATAGACGCGGCGGATGCCTGTGGCGACCGCGTAGGCTGCGATCTTGGCCACGGCTGCATCCGCGGTTTCGAGCGGCATCACGCGGGGCCGGCGCTGGTAGGATGTGTCGCCAGCGTTGAAGACATAACAATAGGTGCAGTTGAGATTGCAAAAGGACGTGATCTTAAAGACGAATGTAGTTATAGCTGCCATGACAGGTTTCTCCACCCAACCCCTGATTTAAGTCCGATGCTGTGGCAAACGCGTGGTGCAGCAGGCTCAAGCTTGCCTGCCGCAGCAAGCGTTCTTGAACGCCCCGAATCAGGATTGAAGCGTTTTCGGACTACCACCCCCACCACAGTTCTGGGTGTAGGAGCAGCCCGGTTCCTGGCTGTAGCCGCATCCGCCGCCGCCGGTCATTTGACCGAAACAACTGGCAGTCAACTGGTTCGGACCGAGGAGCGGCAGTATCTTGTCATGCAGGTTTTCCAGGCCGACCCCTCGCCTGAGTGTCGCGATCCTTTGCAACAGCTCATCGTCGGACAACTGGATTGTGGTATTTGTGACTGGTTCCGAAGCACAAGCGGTGGGGAGAGCATTCGCGTGCGCCGGTGTAGCCGCTGTAATCGACGCGATCCCAATGCCCAATCCAAGCAGAAGAGGATGAGACCGGGACTTCCTTCGTGGTTCCTTGACGTGTATCTTCATAAGTAGGATTTTCCTTCCTTAAGTTCTAGTTTCTGCGTTTCAACCTCCGGATGGCTAACCTTGAAGCGCTTTCGGGTTGCCACCGCAGGTCTGGTTATATGTGCAGCCCGCAGCCTGGGAATAGTGGGCGCTGCCATCCGAGCCACAGCTTCCAGTGCACGTAGCATCGGCAAGAAGAGAACTGTTGGCAAAGCCAAGGCTCTGATGGAGGTCGATGCGCCGCAAGAATGCCAACTCTCTTGAGACCTCGACGCTGGAGAAATTCGCGACGTTAGGCGCTGGAGCTACATCGGAGCAGCCTGGCGTCGGAACGGATGCGTGTGCGGGCATGGCGAACGCTACAGAGGCGATGCCGATGCCGAGCAAAACGCGGTATGGCGGCTTGAACTTGGGACCCGCAGAATCTTTTTTCATTGGTGACACTCCTTTTCAATCGAATTGGTTTGTCAGGCCGGGCGACAACGGTGATGGCTGCGCCAACCTTGTGGTGTGATGTTAGTTTGGACTTTAACCTTGGAGCGCCTTGGGTTTACCGCCGCAGGATTGCGTGTAGCTGCACCCTGGTTCCTGGGCGTAGCTGCCGCTGCCATTCGGGTTGCAGGTGCCAGTGCACGTGGCGGCCACCAGATTGTTGCCAAAGCCCAAGTTTTCGTGAAGATCAAGCCGGCGTAAGAATGCCAACTCCCTGGAGACTTGAACAGTGGAGAAGTTTGCGACGCTGGCTGCCGGGGCGACATCAGAGCAGCCTCGTGTTGGCACGGAAGCGTGCGCGGGCGCGGCTATGGCCATGGAGCCGAGTCCGATGCCAAACCCAAGCAGAACGCGGTACTTTTGCAGCTTTTTGCTGGTTTTCATAGTTTCCTCCTCTTTTCGAATAAAGATATCTTTGTCGTGTTTTACTGGCCCTAGCGGGTCAGGTTGCTGTATGGAATGCCAAACTCAGGCCTGGTCCGATGAGGGGCCGCCACTGCAAACCTGAGTGTGGGTACAGCCATTCGGGCACTGGGTGAACTGACAGTAGCCGGCAGCAGTTTTTGTAGCTTTCCGGGATTCCAGTAGCAGCGAATTCAGGATGTGTGAACTGAATTTCCTTGATTGTGTCGTGTTACGCAACTCGACGACTTGCCGAGCCACTTGTTCTTGTTGCACCGGCAAAGCCGAAGCTGGCACGGTTACACCCGCTAAAGCCAGTGCCCCGGTGAGAAAACGCAGACGTGAGTTCTTCAAATCGGGCAGAATGCACCTCCTTGATCTTCTGTTACCGCCTGCAAAGGCAGCATTGTTACGCCAACCCTTATACGGTCCGCGGCTGAAGGCGACCGTATGACTTTCGGAAAAAGATGTGGTTAATTTTGGCGGAGGCTTCCAGACTAGGACCTCGGCAACGGCATGCGGACTTCGAGGTCAACCTTCGTATTCTAGCCACTGGGAGAAGGCATTCCTGCGCCCGATCCAGCAGTCACTAGTCTTTTGGACTGTGGCTAATTTGCTGAAGCACATTAATGCTTGATTCTTCGATTTTCCGCGGTAAGCTTCTTATTTCGCTCGTTTTGTTTCTAGGACGTATCCTTCGTTATGGTGCCATCCGGTGACACGGCAACTGCGCTCAAGTCCGGACAGGGGAAGCCCGAATTCCGGTTAGAAGAGGAATTGCAGGGATGGAGGGAACTGCTGCAAGACGGATTCCAACTCGCAAACTTTCTGCTTCGGAATAGGAGCATGGCGATCGAGGTAGTAGCCGGAGCGATGAGCAAACTCCGGGTGCAGCGCAGCCGCGAAAAGAAACGAGCTTACTGGCGCGAGAAATCTCTCAAGAGGAAGATCACGCGCATCATACGCGGGGAACAGGATATGCTCCAGTGGCTCGTTTATCTGGAATCGACGCGCTATGAAAAACAGCAAGAGAGCGCTGGCAATCAAACCATGCGCGCCATGGTCATTCGTTACATCAAAAATCTGGCCCAAATCACAACAGCGATGTCTTCGTTTTATGTGAATGTCGGCTTGCAGCGCCTCTTGTACAACTACCGCACTCCGGAGGCAAAACGAGCGTATGAGTGGTTGACGGATCTGTATCCGAATGCCGAAGCGTACCGGACGGTAAAGGCAACACTGATCAATCAAATTAAGGGCAGGTTCGGGGATGGACTGAACATTTGTCAAGCGGAACGAGGCGAACGAAGATTTGAAAGCGTGGAACACCAGGACCGATGGGAAGACTTGGTGAAGCACTGCCTCAAGTTCTTCGTGCCCTGGAGCACGCGCCAAACCTGCTTGACCGCAGGATTCGATGGCTTTCTTGCGGATAGCCCAGCGCCGAGGAAAAGATACCGAGAGATTGCGCCTGACGCTCGAGAGATTGGTTGGAGTCACGCTTTCATCCACCCACCTTGCTATGAGCAACTGACCACGAAGGTAGGATTGGGATCACCAAGTCAGCGGCTTGCGGTGCCACGGTTTCAAAATGTCATCCTGCGCGAGGACAATTTGGATGATCTTGGCGGGGGCGATCCACAACTCAGCGAAGATGAACTTACAGCGATCGTGAGGAGGCTGGGCGAGGAAGACCTCCAGCGGCAGAAGGCTTCTCCAAAGAGTCTACGCATCATGGCCGACGGCACACCCTGCGCCAGAATCGATGTGGCGGGTCCAAACAGTACATTTCAATGCGAACTTGACGAAGGGATCAAGCTTCTTGAAATTTGGACGCAATCGAATAGCCAAAACATTCTTCTTGCAACCCATTGGGTCGAATATACAAGATGGGAGAGCGTCGCCCCGGCGACGGCCTGGGTGGATCTAGGAGACGGTCGGGAGTTACGGATTGAGATCAAACCCGTAAGCCAGCCAGAATCGGGGCAGCGTCGCATCCATCTCGGACTGCGTTGCCAAAGTGCTTCCACACCAGCCACCTGGCGAAAGTTCTTGCAAGACGCGCGGCAGGCTTGCTCCTCCCCGGTTCCTCGATATGCGCTAGCAGCTCTGGTGCTGCTGGCGGGCGGCTGGATCGCAACGACAGTTGTCTATCAACGCCATCTTCGAAAGCAACAAGCTGAGATACAACAAATCAACCGGGAACTTGCTGCCGAGCGCGCGGCAAACACTAACCTTCAAAGTCGTCTGGGAGCTGGGCGGCCTCTTACATATGCGCTAGCACCGGATGAACTCAGACGCCGAGGGTCGCAACGTGTGGCCGAAGATGTCATATATATTTCCCCACAGTCGAGCCTCGTGGTCCTGGAGTTGCCAGTAGGACTAGGCCAGCACTTTTCGTATCGCGCTTCCTTGAGCGAGTTTCTGGTAAAGAACCCGATTTTGAGCGAGAGTTCTCTGCTCCCGCAGCAGAAAGGCGATGAAATGTTCGTGTACCTGGAAATCCCGTGCGACCATTTGCAGAGCGACAAACACTATGTAGTCGACCTGTATTCCGGCAGCCGTTCGGGAACTTGGCTGAGAATCCATACCTTCCGTTTTCATGTTGTTAAGGAGTAGAAGGCGAATCACGATTGACCATGCCCAGGATCAGACCAATCACCCAGGAATCAACCGGAGCTCTTCCATTGCATTGATGACAACTCAAACCGCCTTAAAATCTACAACCTTCCACATCAACTCTAAGACCCTCTGTTAGTTAGCGTATTCCTTGGCGTTCTCTGCCGTATCTTGGCAGAGCTACGATGCAGAGCTTCGTTAGCCGTCCCAAAAGGATGCGCTCCGCGCGATTCTGATCTCTTCTTCCCCAATGTTTTTCTTGGCTGACCCTGCGGCTTCGCCTGGCTCCCACTGTCAACTACCTTGTGCAGCTCCGTGCGGCCAACTGCGCCGTACTCGCTTCCGCGCCTGCCGGCTCCGCTTCGCTCCGGTAGTTGACAGCCGCCAGCCGAAGCCGCTGCGCGCCACTAGAAAGACATGTTGTTTTTTATGCCCAACTCCGGGCCTAAGAGGCAACAAGTTCAAAATCCAAAAAAAAGGAAAACTAAAACAAATGATTGACACCATGACCGACAACGACAACAACCAGAACAGCCAGATTACGACCAGTTGGGGATTAGCTCGCGCCAGCGCACCTCTTGAGTACCAGTACGCTCGGATTGATACGCCAAGAAAGGAGACTGTTCAAACCCTCACTTTCATGTCGTGCACCCGTTCCCTGCCAAACGTTCCCGGTCAGGCCATCTAACCACGATAGGCAAGCACTTTCGCGAAGCGCGGCTGAAAGCCAGCCTTCCTGAGAACTTAGTGCTCTATTGCGGCCGTCACGACTATGGAACTCGTGTTCTCAAAACAACGGGGAATCTTGCTGCTGTGATGAAAACCATGGGACACAAGGACGTGAAAACCGCGATGCAGTACCAACACCCTGAGCTGGAAATCGTGCGGCAAGCCCTGAATCAAAGCAGCACCCAAAGCGCGATGGCTCATTGATTTTTTTTGAAAAATTTTTATGGCAGAATTTGTGCCATACCTCGAAAACATGAACTCCGCAAGCTGTTGAAGAGATGGCGCGCCCTGAGAGATTCGAACTCCCGGCCTTCTGATTCGTAGTCAACCGGTAAATTCGATTCAACGAGCGCTTACGGCTTATCTATCAATATGTTACAGCATTGCATGTTATGTGGTGTGCCGTAAAGTGTGCCGTAAATTTTTTTCAAGCACTCGCTGGCACGTCGCTACCGCTGTGCCTGTTGAGAGCTTGCCGAACAATTTCAATTTCAGGATGCTGATACCGCATCGCTGTCCTTACATCCTTGTGGCCCATCGTTAGCATCACGGCCTTAAGATTTCCAGTGTGCTTCAAAATCCTCGTGCCGTAATCATGGCGCCCACAATACAAAACCAGACTCTCCGGTAGTCCTGCCTTCCTTCGCGCCTCCCGAAAATACCTGCCGATCGTCATGAGGTGACCCGTCTTAGAACGTTTTGATTGGAAAACCCAACCTTCCCGTCGTTGACCACAGCGTAGCCGCAGCAACTCGATGACTCGATCACTCATGGGGACAATCCTTCGTCCGCTCGGCGTCTTGCTATCGGGCACAAAAATAACTTTGCTACTCCAATCAACGTTCTCAATTCGAACGCGATAAAGCTCGCGTTCATTGCGCATACCCGTGTCGCGCATCAAGACGACCACGTCTTTGAAGAGTTGCAAAGTGCGCTTTCGCCATTTGCAGCCTGCCGCGCCATCTAACAAAGCCCTTTCTGCTTCTTCATTCAGGCTCAAGGAGCGCTCGCGCTCCTTGGCGAGCCTGAACTTGGGAACACTGTGAATCAGCTTCGATTCTTGAGCCTTGTGGAGCATTCGGCGCAGAGTACGAAGAGCGCAATTGGCGTTCGAGGGCGACCCCGGGAAGCGCAGGGCTCCGATGTCATCACTCGAAATCTGGTTTAATCGCATGCCACTCATCTGTGTTGCCAACAACAGCTGCAGGCCGTACTGGTAATAGAGTTTTGTCTTGCGTTCGAGGTTTGCGTCTCTTAGCCACTCCAAAAAGCGTGCTGCGAAATCGCGGAGCACTGGTGCGCCTCTTGGAAGTGGATCTTTGCCTTCAATGGCTTGTGATAGCTTCAGGGCCGCAATATTAGCTGCCCTGGTCTTGTTTGCTTCTTTGGTTGATCCGCGGTAGCGCCGGCTACCTACGGTGAAGTCATACCAGTAAAACGGAGACTTCTTTTTCTTAAACAGCTTCACGAGTCCCCTCCATTGCAGCCCGCACGGAAGCAACTCGCGTGCCCTTCCTGATGAATTCAAGAAGAACATCCACATCATAGCTGATGCGTCCTTCAATTTCTATCCAGTTCGGCCCGATTCCTTCGTGCCGCCAACGCTTTAATGTTGCCGCAGAGCGGCCGAGAATTTCAGCCGCTTTACGGGTATCAACAAGTTTTGGGACTGCATTCTGGTTTCTGGCCAGGTTTATTACCTTCGACATGACTGAGTACTCCTGCCAACCCAGATTTGGTCGGGTTGCTGCAAATCTGAGTCTGCTTTTACTGCCGTTCCAAAATTCGGTCAAATCGGCTTGCTGCGTTCTTACAGACGACGGGGAGTCGATTTGACCGAAATTTCGTTTGGGCTTACTTTCCACACGCTCAGGTCACCCAAACAGGGCTGAGCCAAGGAGACAAGCATGTTTGCGTCAGTGAGTGAACTGGACGGAGCGTTGCGCAAAAGCGGCTATATCGCTGATCCCGTGACGGTTACGACCGTTTTCCTGGCCGCCCGGTTGCATCGGCCAGTCTTGCTGGAAGGCCCCGCGGGGAGTGGGAAGACCCAGTTGGCCTATGCCGTGGCCGAAGCCGCTGGCACGCGGGTTGGACGCCTGCAATGCTATGAGGGCATTAACGAAGAAAAGGCCATCGGCAAATTTGACGAGTCGCTACAACGGCTGTTTGTCCAGTTTCAGTCCCAATCCCAGGCAATTGATTGGGACGAACTGGCGTTCGTGCTGCAGGGCAGAAGATTCTTTAGCGCCGGGCCACTCCTATTGGCCTTGGAATACGAGAGGCCCTGCGTCTTGCTCATTGATGAACTTGACAAGGTAGACCATGCCTTCGAAGCCATGTTGCTGGAACTGCTTAGCGTTTGGCAGCTCAGTGTGCCGAAGCTGGGAACCATCCACGCCCGCAGCATTCCCTTCGTTGTGTTGACCTCCAATGAAGAGAGGCGCATCGGCGATCCCCTGCGCAGACGCAGTTTCTATCTTCGAATCGAGCACCCCACCCCGGAGCGAGAAGCCAAAATTCTCCAATTGCGGACCCCACAAGCGAGCGCCGAATTTCATCGAGGCATGGCGGGACTTGCGAAGGCCCTGCGCGGCTGGAGCCTGGAGAAACCACCCTCGATTTCGGAAATGCTGGATCTGGCACAAGCACTGCCACTGCTTGGAACAGAACAGATCACGCCCGAGATGCGCGATACGCTCTTGCCCTTGCTGGCTAAGACGGAGGCGGACCGGCGAAAGCTCATGTTGCGGGACGGATTCGCCAGCTTGATTTATGACGCGCAGCAGCACAGTGCGGAGGAGCGGCAATGACAAAGCTGGTTTGGGCTTTTCTACTCTTGTCTTCGATCTGGGGATATGGCCAGTCCGTGTCCAACAGCCGCTCGGAGGCGGAGTATTACTTGGCCGCTTACGCAAATCACTACGGGGTACCACTTGATTTTGCTCGCGCTGTGGTGGAGCAGGAATCTAGCTGGCAGGTGTGCGCCATATCTTCAAAAGGCGCAGCCGGGATCATGCAACTGATGCCAGGCACAGCCGCAAGACTCGGCGTCCGCAATCGCTGCAACTTGCAGCAGAACATCTCTGGCGGAATCCGCTATCTGGCCTGGCTGATGAACAAATTCCACGGCGAGTTGCGATTGGTCGCCGCCGCATACTACGCGGGTGAACGTGTAGTTGAGGGTCGAGGTCTGGCCTATGGGAATCGTGACGTCGTGACCTATGTAGCCAGCATCCGGCAGCGCGTGGAGGTACAGAGAAGAGTTTCGAGCGCGAAAGAAAATCATGTTCCATGGAGTAAACAACGATGAGAAGTTACAAAGCATTTATTGTCTACGTCCTGCTCAATTGTGCCTTCGTGCAGGGGCAGGAAATCAGAGTCACTCCACGAGTGGAAAGCCTATCACTCGATGAGGAGGCGGTGACGCTTGTCTATCTCAGCCCGGGTTTCACCACGGCCGTGCGGATGCCGGAGGAAATCAGTTCCGTTGTCGTCGGTGATCCGGCGAAGTTCAAGGCCGAACACTCGGAATCGGAATCGCGGCTGGTTTTTTTAAAACCAATAACCACAAAACCTGCGGAGAGCAACGCGCTTATCACGATGAAATCCGGCCAGGAGGTCAATTTGCATTTGATCAGCGCGGGTGTAGTAACAAACGCAGATCCAAGAGTTGATTTTCTTGTGGAATACAGGCGGCCAAAGGCTTTGCTGATCGAGAGCAGCGGTCAGAGTTTTTTCTTGCCCCAGACCCAGCCCATCGTACAGCCGAGTTCTGAAACGCCCGATGGTACAGCGGCCAAGCCTGACTGGATCACAGATGCATTGACGCAGCAGAAAGCCTCATCACCAACTTGGCAAGGCAAAGATTTGATGGCTGCCCTTGGTGAGTCTGTCCAGCACAGGACGCAAACGGTCGTAGGGTTTTCTCTGGTCAATCATTCCAAAACTGCCGTGGAACTCTTGCCACTGCAGCTTGAAATCAGTGGCAGAAATGGGAGTGGAGGAAAACAGACACGAGCTGAGCCCATTGCGGTCACCGAATACCGGATGACCGCGCGGCGACTGGCCCCTGGAGAGCGCAGTGATGGAGTTGTCGTTTTCGAACGGCCAGCATTTAAGGAATCGAACGAAAGACTTGAACTGCGCCTGGCACAAGCAGATCAGGTGGATCACCCAATTTTATTGCCCGTGCCTTTTATTGCCATGGGCAAAGGAGGTTCGCAATGAAGCAAATCGCAGAGAAAACCACTGGCAATGGCCAAGGACAGCTTGAGCAAGTATCACCTGTACAGGTCACAGCCAAAGAGGGATCGCAACCACCGAATCCAGAGCCGCAGAAACCATTTGTTTTGGAGAAGAAGCCGGCTGGTCGCGACCCCTGGAAGGCGATCTTGATCGGAACGGCACTTGTTTCGGTGATTCTGATTGTTGCGCTGACTCAGAGATACAACACAAAGTCAGGTGTAGCCTCGGCCGGCACGAGCAGTCAACAAGCCACAAAAGGTCAGCAAAAAACTGATTCAGGATATGGGAGTACGACACCGGTCAACAGCGCCCCAAACAATTCCGATCAGCAAACGGATGGATCCAAAATCGGGCCTGGGACTATTGCCAACACTGGAAAGCCTCACCCGCCTACAACAACCGCCACCAATCTCGGCGAAGTGCCTGCGTTTGGGAATACAGCGACGTGGCAGCCTGCGCCCTATCCGGGACCAGCAGCGACAGACACCCTTCCGCAAGTGGAAGACAAAAACGAACACGATACCCTGGATAAGCCATCATTGGTTTTTATTCGCAACGTTTCCGCGACAGCGGCACAGTCGAGAACACAGACAGAGGCCAGCGAAGTTGGTCTTGGGCTCGGATTGCCTCCGGGCACGCGGCTCCGCGCGCATCTGGAATCAGCCGTCAGCACCGCTGTCAAAACTCCTGTGGTCGCTGTGATTGAGTACAACTACGAACACAATGGCGAGTTGCTGATTCCCGCTGGGGCCAAGATTGTTGGACAGCTTCAATCAGCAGATCGCTCCGGCTACATTGGCGTACATTTCGATACGCTGTTGTTGCCGGATGGAACGAGCATGAGTATAGAAGCGGCTGCAACGGACCTTCAGCTTCGTCCACTGCGAGGTAAAGTGCAGGGGAAGAATACCGGCAAGAATATCCTGGTGCGCTCGCTTGCAGGCGTGGGCGAGGCGATGGCGACCCTCGTAGGCCAAGGCAGCTTGAATCAGCCGTTGAATGAGGCCGATCTGCTGCGTGGCCGAGTCGTCAGCAATATCGGTCAATCGTCCGATCAGGAAGTGGAAAGACTGGCAGTAACAGAGCGCATTGTGGTTTCCATTCCGGCAGGCACCGAGATCTATGTTGTGCTTGAAAAACAAGCGAAAGAACCGGCGAGCGCCATCACAACGCCGCGTCAGGCTCTTTCCAATTCATCGACCACTGAGCAATTGCGCCAGCTGCTCGAACTGCAAAAAGAGTTAAATGACGGCACAGCTGCCACGAACACGAATCAATAATCAACCAATAAACCTCAATTTTCCTCTAAAGCCGGCCCCCAAGCGGGGCCGCTTTCTCCAATCTTTCCATAACGCCGATGCGATTTAACCTGTCTTTCGCAATAAGGAGCGGCAGTTTAGGCTAAGTCGTTATTTTTCAATGAGCCGATGGAAAAGGTCGGCACTACAGATGGAGAGCTTCTGCAGGAAATTCAGAGACGCGAGCTTGAATCCGCGGCGGTGGTTGCTGCGGCAACTCCA